>ENA-ORBV01005706-ORBV01005706.1-microbial-mat-metagenome-genome-assembly--contig:-NODE-5706-length-22609-cov-7.037813_pt1 | contig 22609 bp, 23 predicted proteins | sample MGYA00237777_ERZ505514 | MGnify/ENA primary metagenome ERZ505514 (study PRJEB26160, sample SAMN06269048) | microbial mat metagenome | isolation source: Oligotrophic lake microbial mat | place... | reverse complement strand
CTGCCCGAGGTCATCCTGATGGACATCAACCTGCCGGGCATCAGCGGCATCGACGCGATGCGCATCCTGCGTGCCGACGCGGCCACCGCGCATATCCCGATCATCGCGCTCAGCGCCAACGCCGTGCCGCGCGATATCGCCGCCGCCATGAACGCGGGCTTTTTCAGTTATCTCACCAAACCCATCAAGGTCGGCGAATTCATGGATACACTCGATGTCGCGATCAAATCGGCGAAAAAAGCGGCGGACCGGAAAGCTCCCGACCCGACGTCCGCCGTCCCCGAGGCTGCAAAGGACACCATATGACCATACCCGAAGCGGAAATCTGCGGCGCTCGCATCCTGATCGTCGATGACCAGGACGCCAACATCCAGTTGCTGACGCAATTGCTCGAAGAGGCCGGCTACACCGACCTCACCTCGACCATGGATCCGCAGCAGGTGTGCGCGCTGCACCGAAAATTTCGCTACGACCTCATTCTGCTCGACCTGCAAATGCCGGTGATGGACGGCTTCCAGGTGATAGAGGCGCTGAAGACCAATGACGCCGACGGCTATTTGCCGGTGCTGGTACTGACCGCCCAGCCCGGCCACAAGCTGCGCGCGCTGCAGGCCGGCGCCCGCGATTTCATCAGCAAGCCCTTCGACCTCGTCGAGGTCAGGACGCGCATTCGCAACACGCTCGAGGTGCGCCTGTTGTACAAGCGCCTGGAGGACCAGAACAAGGTGCTCGAGCAGCGGGTGGCCGAGCGGACCGCCGAATTGCGCGAAAGCGAGGCGCGTTTTCGCAGCCTGACCGAACTCGCCTCCGACTGGTACTGGGAGCAGGACGAAACGGGCAATTTCACCAAGATCTCCGGGCCGGCGCTGGAGATGCTGGGCATCCGGGTCGATCCGCTGACCGGCAAGTCCGAGCGTGACGAAAAAACCGGCTGGAACGAGGCGGAACGCGACTTCCTGCGCGAGACGGTGGCGGCGCGCCAGCCCTTTCTCGACTTTGTTTTCAGCCGCGTCAATGCCGACGGCTCGACGCAGCGCTTTCGCGTCAGCGGCGAGCCGATGTTCACCCAGGCCTGCCGCTTTATCGGCTATCGCGGGGTCGGTGTCGAACTGACCGAGAAACAATGATGCCGCGCCCCCGCATTTTGCAATCGGACGGATCGGCGTTGCCGGCGAAGGGCCGACGATGAGCGTTGTGGCAAGACCGGATACCGGATCGGGTGGCGGCGCCTATCTCGCCAGCCTTTCGGCCGCACAGGCCTCGTTGCACCGGCCGCGGCAAAACCTGCTGCTGGCGGCGCTGCCGCCAGAAGATCTGGCCTTGTTGTTGGCTCACCTTGAACTGGTGCCGCTGCGCCTTGGCGACATCCTGTACGAACCGGGCGGGCAGATGCTGCATGCCTATTTTCCGACCACCGCCATCGTGTCACTGCACTACGTCATGGAAAACGGCGCTTCATCCGAATCGGCCGGCGTTGGCAACGAAGGCGTGGTCGGCATTTCGCTGTTCATGGGCGGTAACACCACGCCCAGCTCGGCGGTGGTGCAGACGGCGGGGCACGCCTATCGCATCGAGCGGCGCTTTTTCCGCCAGGAGTTCGATCGCTCGGCGGTACTGAAAAGCCTGTTGCTGCGTTACACCCAGGCCTTGATCACGCAAGTGATGCAGACCGCGGCCTGCAACCGCCACCATTCGTTGGAGCAGCAATTGTGCCGCTGGCTGCTGCTCACGACCGATCGCATTCCGGCGCGCGAACTGGTGATGACGCAGGAACTGGTGGCGAGCATGCTCGGCGTGCGGCGCGAGGGCATCACCGAGGCGGCGGGCCGCCTGCAGCTTGGCGGCGTCATCAGCTACCGGCGCGGCCATATTTCGGTGATAGACCGCGCCGGCCTCGAGGCGAGGGCCTGCGAATGCTATGCGGTGGTGAAAAAGGAGTTTGCGCGATTGCTGACCGACGGCGGCAATGGTGCCGCTGCCGTGCGCAGCGTGCACTAGATCGGGCCGGCGGAACGTTTTTCCCGGATGCGTTAAAAAGTCGCCTATGTTCGATGTCGAACAGACAGCCCCGCAGAGCATGGCGCAAGCTGGTTCCAGGTGATTGTCTTCATGTTTCTCTACGGTCACCGGTTGTCCCGGCCCGGAACGCCAACCCGTTCCGGGCCGTTTTATTTCTGCCGTGGCGAGCTCATACCGGGGAACGCATCGTTGTGGTTGCCGCCGTTGTGGTTGCCGCCGTTGTGGTTCACGCGGTTGTGGTTCACGCCGTTGTGGTTGCCGCCGTTGTGCGTTCGCGAAGGTTCGTTCATATCGCGGACGATGCTGTAGCAGCGGCAGGACGCCGCCTCGAGTCCGGCGCGGTCAAGAATACTGATGTCGCCGCGGGCATAGCGGATCAGCCCGCACTCTTGCAAGTTGCGCGCCGCCTTGGTGACGCCGACCCGCCTGACGCCCAGCATGTGGCCGAGGAATTCGTGGGTCATGCGAAACTGCGCCGACTTGACCCGGTCCTGGGTCATCAGCAGCCAGCGGGCGAGGCGTTGCTCCAGCAGGTGAAAGCGGTTGCAGCCCGCGGTCTGCGAAATCTGTGCCATCAGCGCAAAGGTGTAGCGGTAGCTCTCTTTTTGCAGCGCCGGACTGAGGCGGAAATGATGCAGAAAACGCGCCGCGTCCATGCGCATGGCCGCGCCGCCCCCTTGCACCAGCGCGCGCACCGGGGAGATTCGCGAGCCCAGGATCAGCGGGACACCCAGAATGCCTTCGCGGCCGATCAGGCCGACTTCGAGCGCAAGGTGGCCGTCAACCACGGTCAGCAGCGACACCAGCGCATTGTTCGGAAAATAAACGTGTTTCAGTACCTCGCCGGGCTCATACAAGATATCGCCGTAGACCAGGACCACGGTCTGCAAATCGGCGGCGATGCCCTGGTAGTCTTTGCGTGGCAGCGCGGCAAGCAGGTTGTTTTCGATGACTGCGGGCGAGGTCGGCCGCGCGCCGGCCTTTGCTCCGGCCTTTGCTCCGGCCTTCAAGTCGGCCCTGGTGCCGGTGGCGCGCGGGGTGGGGCGGAGCACGGCGCTCATGCCGTGGCCTCGTGCGCGGCCGGGACGGTAACAGGCGGGGTCAGCAACAGCCGGTCGGATTCACGCTTGACCACGGCGTAACACTCGCAGGCGCGCTGCTCCAGCCGCGCCCGGTCGAGAACCGCGATCTTGCCGCGGCTGTATTCGATCAGCCCGGCCGCCTGCAGCTTTCCGGCGGCCTCGGTCACGCCCTCGCGGCGCACGCCCAGCATGTTGGCAATCAGGTCTTGCGTCATCGTCAGTTTGTTCGATTTCAGCCGGTCGATGCTGAGCAGCAGCCAGCGGCACAATTGCTGCTCTATGGTGTGGTGGCGGTTGCAAACAGCGGTCTGCGCCATTTGCGTGATCAGCGCCTGGGTATAGCGCAACAGCAGGATTTGCAGTGCGCCGTGCCGGTCGAACTCGGCCTTTGCCGCCTTGGCCTTGAGGCGATAGGCCTGTCCGGCGCTTTGCACCACGGCGCGGCTGGGCGTGCTCTCACCGCCCATAAACAAGGCAATGCCCACGGCGCCCTCGTTGCCGACGACGGCGATTTCGGCCGATGCGCCGTTTTCCATCACGTACAACAGCGAGACAATGCTGTCGGTCGGGAAGTACAAATGGCTTTGCTCGCCGCCCGATTCGTAAACGGCCCAGCCGAGTTCGAGCGGAAAGGCTTCGAGCTGCGGCAGCAGGTGATCGTAGTCGGCGGGCGGCAGCGCCGCCAGCAGCAAGTTTTTTTTCGGACTGTCTTGCGCATCGCGCGCCGGTACGCCGGGTTTTGGCATGGTGGTTTGACGTGGTGGTTGAAAAGCGTTCGATGCGTGATGCATTTGCCGGCACCGCACCAACGTGCCGCAGAAATCCTATGCCGGTTTGCGTCCTGCGTATGTTCGGAAACGTACACAGTGGTCATTTGCTCGCGCGCCACGTCCGGACGGGCAGGCATGCGGGTCAGAAACGCGGCCTGGCCTGCCCGCGCCCGGATTGCGCGGGTGCAGCGCAAGCCCCGCGCCGGAACGCCGCCGGCGCATTTGCGGCAAAGCGCGCCAGCGAACGGAATCGCCGGCCCCGCACCGCTACAGTGACTTCAACCGACAAGTACCGCGATTGCGCCGCCAGCCAAGACCCGAATCACCAAGCACAAATCACCAAGTCAAAATAAAAAAGTAAAAATCACAAAGTAAAAATCACAAAGTAAGAATCACAAAGTAAAAATCACAAAGCAAAAAGGACTCCACCATGCCTCACTCCCGCTGTTCGGACATCGCCCGCTGTTTCGGTACACTGCTGTTGCTCGGCGGCGTAACGGCCGCCATGGCGCAGTCAATCCGCAGCGAGACCGACAGCCACGGCCACAACAAAATCACCAATATCGATGAGGGCGGACCGGCAGTGAATGCGGAGCGGGTTTCGATCGCCGCGTACAAGCAGACCGACGCCGGCCGGCGCTTCAGTTACGGCGACGGAACCGACGGCGCCACGACGGCGCCTCCGCCGCAAGCCGTGGAGAGAGCGTCAAGCGATGTGGTGAGCGCGCTCGCCCGGAACACCGCCATGTCGTCGCGGCGTGTCGCGATTATCGATGCCAGCGAAGCGATGCGCCGGCTGGTGCAGGCACGTGAGGAACGCGCGCGCGGCGTGGCCCTGCTGCCGGGGGAGGACAGATCCGTCGCCGCTTCGCCCGGGGCTGTGATCGGCCGCTACCAGATGCGCCAGAACCTGCTCGAGGGCCGCGTGCAGAGCGCCCAGCTTCGCGTCAACAGCACGCTACGCTGAGCGGGGGCTGCCAGCCGGGAGCGCAGCGTCCAGGACAGCAGCGCCCAGGAGCGCAGCGCGCCGCCTCAGCGCAGGTGGACGTCGCCGAACAGCCCCAGCAGGCCGACGACGATCAGATAGGCGGCGACGATGAAATTGAGCAGCCGCGGCATGAGAAGGATGAGCACGCCGGCGAGCAGCGATACCAGCGGCGCCAGGCTGAGAGTCACGTTCATGTTGTCAATGTCCGTGGACGCGCCGCCGCGGCGTCCGCCGCAGCCGCGCGGCGTGTCAGATTGGCTTGCGTCCGCTGATGACGCGCAACAGCACCATCACCACGGCGATGACGATCAGCACATGGATCAGTCCGCCCATGGTGTAGGAGGTGACCAGTCCGAGCAGCCACAGGATGATCAGTACGACGGCGATGGTATAGAGCATGATGAAATCCTTCAGGTGGAGTGAACCGGGTGAGCCTTATTTCTTGATGCTCATTTCGTTGCTGACCGACTTGACGCCCTCGACGGCGCGCGCAAGGTTGGTGACACGGGTGATCTGGTTCTGGTTATCGACAAAGCCGCTCAGTTGCGCCTCGCCCTTGCGCGTCACCACGGCGACATCGAGGCTCTTGATATTGGGGTCGGCGAGCAGCGCCGACTTGATCTTGGCGGTGATGATGCCGTCGTCAAGCGCATTGCCGACGGTGGCGGGGCCGCCCTTGAGATCCATCTTGTTGGCAACGGCGGTGACGCCCTCGACGCCGCGGGCAATGGCGATGGCACGATCGACCTGCGCCTGGCTGTTGACGAAGCCGCTCAGCAGCACTTCGCCGGCGCGTGTCTCGACCTTGACGTCGAAACTCTTGACATCGGGGTCGGCCAGTAGCGCGGACTTTACCTTGGTGGTCACCACGCCGTCGTCGATTTTGGTACCGACGCTGGTGCTCGCCGCCGGCGGAGCAGCCGCCGTGATGTCGGCGTTCTTGCTGTCGCCGCAGCCGGAGAGCAGGCTCAGCGCTGCGCCCGAGGCGAGGGCGGCGAGCATGTTGCCGGGGTGGAACATTTTTGAGTGCCGATTCATCGCGGTAATCCTTTGCATGGGGTTGGTGATGCCGGTGTTGCGGCGCACGGCGCAGGGCGCGCCGGGAAGAATGGATCAGGTATGGCGACGGTCGTCCGGCCGCGACCAGTCGCGATTGCGGTGCAGGAATTCGCGCATTTCCCGCGTCGATTGCGCCGTCGAGGCGGCGTTGCGCAATTCGTTGCGGGTGGTGAACTGGATGCGCCGGCCGGCCTCGGCGCGCCAGGCGTCGCCGCGCAGCTCGCCCCAGGTCTCGATCAGTACGCCGGCCAGATGCCGGAGGCTGCGTGAAATATGTTCGGTATACATCTTGGTCTCCCGGTTCGAAGCGGATTGCGAATGGATTGCGAATGGGTTGCGGATGGATTGCGCCATCCCAAGCCGCCATGTTGCGGGGATGGCGGCGCAACGTCTGTACGGCAGCGCACGATGCAAACGACGGCCTGACAGCGCGTCGTGTTGAGTGCGGCACCGCACAGATGGTAAGGGCAGGGCGCGCTATCTTGATCTTCTCGGTCGCCCGACCGATGGCGCGGCCGCCAACCGCCGCGCGCAGTGTCGCAGTATCGCAGTGTCGCGGTGTCGCAGCGACCGCAACCGGAGTGTCGCATGGACAATCGTCGGTGTTTGACAGCGGGTAGTGCCGCACGAAAAAGGCTGTGCGGCATCGTGCTGGCCGCCTGCGGTGTCGCGATTTCCGGCTGTGCCGTCAATCCGAGTACCGGACGCAATCAGTTGATCGCTTTGCCGGCGGCGCAAATCGCCCATGCCAACTTCGATTTCACTTTGTCGGCTGCGGCGCAGGGTCTTGTTCCCGCGTCGCCGTGTACGCGGCGCGCAGCCGCTGCGGCAGCGGCGGGCACGACAGGGCAACCCGGCGAGGCGGCATGCCCCGGCGCACAAAGCACCGCGCGATTCGCGCATCAGGTCAGGCGCATGCAAGCCGAGTTGACGGCCGAAGCGCAGATCCTCGCGCCCGAGGTTTTCGACCGTATCGCCGGATTCGATATCCGCATCGAAAGCGACCTGGGGGCGGGCTCGGCGTCGAGCGCCGGCGGGCGCATCGTGCTCGACGCCGGCCTGGCCGCGCTCAATCCGACCGACGATGTCGTGGCCTTTGTCATCGCACGTGAAATGGGCCATGTCATCGCCCGCCATGGCGAGGAGAATTCCGGCGCAAAAATGGCGTTCTCGGCGCTGACCGCGATCATCCCCGGCGCCGCACTGGTCAGGTTTGCGGCCTCGATGCTGGGCGCCGGGGTGTTGAAGGCGAGTTGGGCCGAGGGGCAGCGGCGCGAGGCCGATGAGTTGGCAATGCAGTTGCTGGCGGGCAGCGGGCGCCCGGCGCGCGTGATCGCGCTCAACCTGCAGTCGGGGCTGACGCGCCGCTACTTGCCCGCAGGCGATTGGGGAAGGTATTTCGAACAGTCGATGGATCGCGTCGCCGCGCTGGCATTGCAGCCGCCGGTGCCCGACCACGATGGGCCGGTGCTTGCCGCGCTCGTTGACGTGCAAGAGCAAACGCGCTGAAGCGTGTCGGCGTTCAGGCGTCCTGCGCCAGCCTCACGCCGCTGAACCGCCGGCGCGCGGTGGCGGTAAAAAAATTGCGTAACTGGCGCGCACACGGCCGGCCGGCGTCGTGTACAAGCGCGCCGCGCAACGCCTGCGGTCTGAGCATGAACGCGCCGTTGTGTTCGGCGACGGCACTGGCGGTGGGTGCGGCACGGCCAAGGAAGGGCCGTGCGGCGGCGGGACAGGCTGCGCTGATGCCCGCCCCCGGTCCTGTCGCCGCCCCCGGCGGCACTAGTGCTGCAGGCCTTCGAGCAGCGACGACAAATCGTCGGCATGCTCCTCTTCGCTGGCGAGGATGGCTTGCAGCATGCGGTGCGTGGTCGGGTCCTGATCGCCGATGTAGGCAATCATTTCGCGGTAGCTTTCTATCGCCACGCGTTCGGCGATGAGATCTTCCTCGATCATCGTCTTCAGCGAGTCGCCTTCGACGTATTCGGCATGGCTGCGCGAGGCCAGACCGTCGGGTGAGAAATTCGGTTCGCCGCGAAGCTCGACGATGCGCTTTGCCAGCATGTCGGCGTGCAGCATTTCCTCGGTGGCGTGCTGGAGGAATTCGGCCGCCACCGGGGCGGCGTGAATGCCGGTGGCCATGAAATAGTGGCGCTTGTAGCGCAACACGCAGATCAGTTCGGTCGCCAGGGCCTCATTGAGCAGCTTCAGCACTGCAACGCGGTCGGCGGCATAGCCGTCGGTGACCGCACCCTTTTCGATATGCTGGCGCGCGCGACTGCGCAGCGTCTTGATGTCTGTCAGCGGCGGGCGTGCCGGTGCGTCGTGCTTGTGCGTTTTCTTTTTCATCGGAATTTCCTGTCTCATCTGACCATCGTTGGCAGGGCCGCGGCGAGCGGGCCCGCCGCGCTGGACGCCCAGTGTCCGCTGTGGCTTGCGCCCGTTCTGTACGGAGACGAACATAGCCGGCAATGCCGGCGAGCGGCGCGGGCTGGATCAGCCGGCGTCTGCGGCCAGCCTCACGCCGCTGAACTGCCAGCGCGCGGTGGCGGGAAAAAAATTGCGGTAACTGGCGCGCACATGGCCGGCCGGCGTGGCGCAGGAGCCGCCGCGCAACACGTACTGGTTGACCATGAACTTGCCGTTGTATTCGCCGATGGCGCCGGCGGCCGGGCGGTAACCCGGGTAGGCGGCATAGGCCGATTGCGTCCATTCCCAGACGTCACCGAACATTTGTGTCAGTGCCGGGGACGCCGCGGTGGACGCAGCGGGGTGCAGCAGGCCCTGATCGGCAAAATTGCCGGCGATGCGGCAACCGGCTGCCGCATGCTCCCATTCAGCCTCGGTCGGCAGGCGGGCGCCGACCCGGCGGGCGTAGGCATCAGCCTCGAAATACGACAAGTGCACCACCGGTGCGTCCGGCTGCAGCGGGCGTACGCCGCCAAGCGTGAATTCCTCCCAGCCGGCTTCGCCGCGCCGCCAGTAGAGCGGATGGGCGAGTGCATGCGCGCGCACCCAGTCCCAGCCCTCGGACAACCAGGACTGTGGGTCACGGTAACCGTCGGCCTCGACAAAGCGCAGGTACTCGGCATTGCTGACCGGGCGCGACGCCAGCCGGTAGGCTGGCAGGTGGACTTCATGGCGTGGCGATTCGTTGTCAAAGCAGAATCCGGGACGGTCAAAGCCGATGCGCTGGTTACCGCCGGCAAAGGCGACCCAGTCGGTTGCGGTCGTGGCCGTGGTCGTGGCCGGCGATGCCGGTGTTGGCGGTGTTGCCTGTCGCGGCGCATTCGCCGACAGCGCGTAGCCGGCAGGACGCAGCGGATTGAGCGACAGCAGGTGCTTCACGTCGGTAAGCAGCAGTTCCTGGTGTTGTTGCTCGTGGTTGAGTCCGAGTTCGGCCAGTGCGGCCAGCGCAGCGTCGTTATCGCGCAAGCCGAGCAGCGCCGTCACGCGCGCGTCAACGTCGCGGCGGTAGGCCTTGACGGCATCGAGGCCGGGCCGTGTCAGCAGGCCGCGCTGCGGTCGCGGATACTTGTCGCCGACGCCGTTGTAATAAGAGTTGAACAGCACCCGAAAGGCCGGATCGAAGGGCGCGAACGCCTGCTCGAACGGTTCAAGGATGAAGGTTTCGAAAAACCAGGTGGTGTGGGCGAGATGCCATTTGACCGGGCTCGCGTCGGGCATGGATTGGGCGCCGCAGTCCTCGGCCGACAGCGGTGCGGCGAGCTCGAGGCTGCGCGCGCGCACGCGCGCGAAGCGCGCCGTCGTCGTTTCGCCGCTGACGGCGTGTGGCACCGCTTGCGACAGCGTCGCGCTCACGCTGACGGTGTGCCGGTGCTGGCGAGGCACACGGCGAACCACGATTGCGCGTCGGTCCAGGTGCGGATGCCGGAAAAGCCGGCCTGTTGCAGCAGCCGGCCGAAGGCGTCCAGCCGGTACTTGTAGCTGTTTTCGGTATGGATTCGTTCGCCCGCGGCAAAGTGGCGCCCGCCGCCCGGCCAGGTCACAGCGAGCCCGCGCCGCGCCTCGAGGTGCATTTCAATGCGCGACTGCGCGCCGTTCCAGGCGGCGTGATGGCGCCATTCGCGCGGTTTGAAATCGCTGCCGATGATGGCGTTGAGATGATTGAGCAGATTGAGGTTGAAGGCGGCGGTGACGCCAAGCTCGTCGTCGTAGGCGGCCTGCAGTACCTTCTCGTCCTTGACGAGGTCGATGCCGATGAGCAGCGCGCCGCCCGGCCGGTCGGTGCCGCATTGCGCGCGCACGTCCTGCAACAGTCGCAGCGCTTCGGGCGGGGTGAAATTGCCGAGCGATGAACCGGGATAAAAAAACAGCCGGCGTTCGGCGCTGACGCTGGCGGGGAGCGCCAGGCGCTCGGAAAAATCCAGGGCGAGGCCTTGCATCGGAATGCCCGGATGCAGGCGTTTCAGGTTGTGCAGCGCGTCGCCGAGAAAGGCGGCGGATATGTCCACCGCGACATAGCGCGACGGGCGCAAGGCGGCGAACAGGCTGGCGGCCTTTTCGCAATTGCCGGCGCCAAGGTCGATCAGTGTGCAGCCGCTGCCGGCGGCTGCGGCGATGTCGCCGGCGTGTTCGCGGAAAATCGCGCGCTCGGTGCGCGTCGGATAGTATTCGGGCAGTTCCGTGATGGCTTCAAACAACTGCGAGCCGAGCGCGTCGTAAAAGTACTTTGGTGACACGCTGGCGGCGTGCGCGCCGAGGCCGGCGACGATGGCGGCGTGGTCTGCGGGGGGCGGCGCGTCGTGCGTTGCGGCGACGGGCGAACGGACGGGTTTGCTGGGCAAAAAACGGCTCCTCGGTGCAGCGGCTGCCGGGTGGCGGCAGCGATGGGATTTTTATCGGCGCGGCTGGGTCGTCGCGTCAGCCGCTACCTTACACCGGATGCGGAAAGTCTTGTTCCGGGCGGCAACCGGCGGCCTCGTCCGCGTGCGGTCTGCCCCGGTCCGGGATGGCAGACAGGCTGGAAACGCCCGCCTGGCGGGCATTTCCAGCCTGTTGCTGTGTGTGGCAGTCGTTCCGGCTGTTTAGCGCATGTTGACTTCCGTGCTCTTGGCCAGGCCCGCCGGCGGCTTGCCGGTTACCGCCGCTTTGGCCATTTCGTAGAGCTGCGTGATCTTGCTCTCCTTCACATCCCAGTACTGGGCATGCGTGATCTTCACTTCGACCAGTGCCAGATCGGCATCGCTGACGCCGCCGGGAAACCATGCTTCGTTGAGTTTGGACCAGAGTGCCCTTTTTTTGTCCAGGTCGTCGCTGATGCGCGCGCTGCCGCACACCGAGACGTAGCGGTCCTTGCCCGGATCAGCGTAGCTGACGTTGACACTCGATTCGGCGCCAAGGTCAGCCACCGGGTCGCCGCGCCGCGACATGAAAAACCACAGGCGATCGTCCTCGTCGAGGGCCTTGTTCTGCGTGGTCATCGGCTGCGAATGCAAATGGCCGCCCTCGTGCCGCGTGGTGAACATGGCAAAGCGAATGTCCTTGATGATATTCCAGAGTTGTTCGCGCGACGTGCTGTCATTGCTCATGGTGCTTCCTTCCAAGGGGTAAAAAATCGGGGTCAAACATCAGGGGTCAAAACTCAGGGGTCAAAACGCAGGGCTCGAAACGCAGGGCTCGAAACGCAGGGGTCAAAACTCGGGGTTCGGAAACCAGGGGGCAGAAAACGAGGGGGTCGGAAAAACCCATCAGCCATCGAATTGCATCAGCGCCGCGCGGCCGGCGAGGGCCGCCGCCGCGCTGACCAGGCTGCCCCAGGCGATATCGAGCAGCGACATGCCGAGCGGCCAGTTGCGCAGGGTCGCGAGGTTGGTCAGGTCGTAGGTCGCGTAACAAAAAAAGCCGAACATCGCGGCCGCTGCCGCCGTATTGCGCCAAGCCCTTGCTGCGCCCTGCGGCGCGATTGCGAACACCATCAGACCGAGCGCAAACAAGCCATAAAAGATCACCGCCGCGACGAGGTTCGGCTGCTCCGCCATCAGGTGCCCGATGCCTTTCTGATACAGCGGTTTGGCGATGACGCCAAGCCAGAGGAGGTCGATGGCGACCATGACGACCAGGGTGGCTGCATACGCAGCGATGTATCGGGTCATCGATGGCGACTCATCGCATAGCGGGTTTTTGCGCGTGATGCCGGGGTCGGCTAGCGCGCGCTCAGCGGGCTGCCCAATGCGAGGGCATTGATGGTGGCGGGCGGCGGCTGGCCGGCGTTTTGCGCCAGCGCATATTCGTTGACTTTGTAGGCGGCAAACATCTTGCTCGCCGAGCGCGTCTCCGGCAACACATAGACAATGCCGTTGCTGCGCGAGAATGCCGGCTGCACCACTTGCTCGAAGAACATCGCCGGCACATTGATGCAGCCGAAGGAAATGCGCTTGTCCAGTGCCGAGGGCGACGACAGGCGCTGGGTGCGGCGATCGGTCACCGTGCCGGCCACCACCGCATGCAGCGAGATGGCCGCGTCGTAGTCAATCCAGAGGATGTTCTTGCCGGCCGCATTGTGGTCCATCGAGACGACGAACCGTCCGGCAGGAGTGGTCCGTTCTTCCGGCCGGATGCTGGCCATCGGCCGGTCGCCGATGCCGGCAACCGAGTCGTCTCCGATGGCCAGGCCGAGCAGCGCAGCGGCGGCGCCGGTGAGGTTGCCACGTGCATCAAAGACGAATACCCGCGCCTGCTTTTTATCGACAATGGCGAACGGCAGCAGGTTGTTGTCGCCTGAATCGACAACCCAGTCGGCAATGTCGCGCGCTTCGGGCGACGCCTTTGCCTGCGCGAAATTGGCGAATTTTGCGACGTAGGGCAGCGACGACCGGGATTCGCCCTCCGGCGCGGCGGCCCCCGCCGCGACCGCCAGTCCGACGCTGCAACAGGCCGCCAACAGTCCGAGGCAAAGCCTGCGGAGGGCTGGCAAGTGGCGCGTGCTGCGCTGGTGTTGCATGGCGGACTGCGTCATGTGGCTTTTAGTTGCGGTCCGGTTTGCGCACACGCTGCGGCGGCACATAGACCGGGCGCTCTTCCTCCTCCTGCGGCACGAAAACGGCTTGCGGAACCTCGATGGCCTCGGCCACGGCCGGCGGGTAAGTCTCCACCAGGCGGATGGGCAGCAGGTTCTGCGGCAATACCGTGATGTCCAGGCTATCCAGGCTGGCCAGCAGCGGCGGCAGGAATATCGGCGGGCGCACGTAGTCGAGCAACGGGTTCGCGGAAGTGGTGTTGACTGCAATGGTGCCCCGTGTCTTGCCGACAATCGGCGAGCAACAGGTGAGCGGCAGCGCGTACAGTGCGGCGCTGGCACCGCCGAGTGTGTAGCCGGTAAAGCTGACGGTCTTATTGGTGCCGGCCGTGGTGTTGTCGAAATTGGCCGCAGCGGCGCCGCCGGCGACCAGCGTGACGCCGGTCGGATTGCCTTTGAAGCCGACCAGCGTCGCCGTGGTGGTGCCGTCCACGGTCTTGGTCACGACCTCGGGGTACACCAGCATACGCGAGGTCTGCGTGGCGTTGACCAGCGTGTACTTCGGCGCGTAGTCGGTCGGCGTGGCATAGGAGGTCGGGTTGTAATAGATCGTGGCTGGCGTTTCGTTTCCGACGCCGGCGCCGGTGATGGCGATCTTGTCGCCGCCCGGATTGGTCGCGGTGATGTTGACCGTGCCGCTAGCCACACCCGGTCCGTTGCCGGCATTGCCGGAAATAATTGTGAGGCCGAAGGGCACGCCGAGTGAGGCGAGCGATTCGGCGGCAACGTTGCTGCCGCGGGTCAGCGTCATGATGGCCGCCGCATTCAGCGTGTTGCTGATCGTGACGTCGCGCCCGGCGCACAGCTCGATGTTGCCGTCGGTCGTGGTGATGGCCGAATTCGGGAACAAGGCGCTGCGCAACAGGCTGACGTCGCGTCCGGCGCTCAACAGCACGCTGCCGTTGACGGTCGTTATGGCTTCTCTGACGTTGATATCCTGGCCGCAGCAGACGACGAGGTTGCCGTTGGTCAGCGATACGGCTTTATTGATGTTGACGTCCAGCCCGGCATTGATGGTGAGGTTGCCGCGGGTTGCGGTAATGGTCTGGTTGATGTTGACCGAGCGCGCCGCGGTCAGGGTCAGCGTTGTTACGAGCAGGCCCGGCGGGGTCCACAGCGCACCGGAGCCAACGCCGATGAAGTCATTGACGTTGATGTCGCCCTGGCCCGGCGCGGCGAAGAACGTCGTGGCGGTATTGGGTGCGACCATCACGGTGCTGATGGTGACGTTGTTGTTGACCAGCAGGTTGGTCAGCGCAAGGCCGGTAATATCGCCGCCGGCTGCGGCGATGTTGAAGTCAACCGGGTCTATCAGCCAGGTGCCGGTGACCCCGGCCGGGGCGGCGGTGGTGATTTGCACGTCGCTGGCGATTTGTACATGGGCGGCCGAGGTCTCGATGAAGCCGCCGTTGCCGCCGTTGGGGGCACTGGCATCGAGCGTGCCGCCGACGATGACCGTGCCGCTTTGCATGTCGCCCATCAGGCGGATATCGCCGTTGATGTTCTGTATGGTTTGCGCCCGGATGACGCCGGTGTTGTTGACCACGCTCAGCAGGTCGCCGGCCGCCTTCGCGGTCAGCAGCACGCGGCCGCCGTCGGCCTGGATCAGGCCGCCGTTTTTCACCAGCGTGTTGACCGCGCCCTGGTCGATGGTGAGGTTGAGCAAGCCGTCGCCGGCGACATCGAGCGTCATGGCGCTGCCGGCGGCCAAAACCACGTTGCCGAGGCGCGCCGAGATGACGCCTTCATTGCTGACGTTGGCGCCGAGCAGCGCGATATAACCGCCGTCGGCGTTGATGCTGCCCTGGTTGAGCACGCTGCCGCTGCCGCCGCCGCTGAAATTGTATTTGCCGGCCATGAAGTCGGCATCCGAAAGTCCCAGAGTCGAGGCGACCAGTCCGCCGACGTTGACCTGCGCGCCGTTGCCGAACAGGATGCCGTTGGGGTTGATCAGGAACACCTTGCCGTTGGCGGACAGGCTGCCCATGATGTTCGACGGGTCGGCACCGAGCACGCGGTTGAGCGCGACCGAACTGCTGTTCGGTTGCACGAAGTTAACCGCCTCGGTCTGGCCGATGCTGAAACTCTGCCAGTTGATGGCGACGTTTTGCGTGGTCTGGGTGATGGTGGTCGTGCCGCTGCCGCCGGCGATGCTGGCGGCGCCGGCCGATACCACGCCGCCGGTGGGCAGCGCATGGCTGTTGGCACCAAAGGCCAGCATCATCGAGAACGCCATGGACTTGAAGACGAAACGGGTACGGCTGGCCCGGGCGCGGCTGCCGGCGCTGAGATTGCGGTCTGATCTGCTGGTGTTGTTCATGATGACTCCGGTTGCATCGAGGCGTTGGGTCAGGCAGTGCGTGACCGGCAGTGCGCTCGCATATCCAGATGTCATTTTTACGCGCCATCGCACATATGTTCGGTGCGTTGCAACACACAGCGCGAATTATTCCGGGCGCTTGTGATGTGCAGACACTATGTACACAGGCTTGAAATCAGTTTGGCTTGAGCGGGGTATTGCGGCCTTGCGGCGACGCTTGCAAGCGGGGCATCGGCGTGTCCGGTAGGGCGGGTGGGGCAGCCTGCGGCAGTTGCGCTCCAATCGTTACCGCCGTGGCCGCATGCATCGGCTCGCGCCGACCCCGGATGGGCGCAGTCACTTGTTCAATGCACGGCTGTCGGGAAGTGCGGCAAGCGCAAGCGATGCGGTGCAACGTGCATTGGCCTGCGTGCCGCCGGGTCGGACCGGCCCCGGACCGGGGGCAGCGGCCCGCGATGACCTAGAAGTACTTGATGGCCTGGATCCAGAAGCGGCCGTTCTTGTCCGGCGCCGAGGTTGCCGGCTCGTTGCCGAGTTTCCAGCCGTAAAAGGTCCTGACGGTGAAGTTGTTGTAGTCGGCCCAGGTCAGCCCTACGCCCGCCGCGCTGAGGTTGCGGTGGTTGTTGGCATTGGTCCAGGGCTTGCGGTTGATGGTGACCGACCCGGCATCGACAAAGCCGACGAGGTGCAACTGGCCCGGCACGCTGCCGGCGTAGTTCGACAGCCGGTAACGCGCCTCGAGGTTGACGACATAGCCTTCGTCGGCATAGGCCTCGCCGACCGGATAGGCGCGCACGGCATAGGGACCGCCGAGGCCCATTTTTTCCGAGATGTCGAGGTTCTTCGATGCGAACTGGCCGTAGATGCCGCCGTACAGCGTCAGCCGGTCGGTGACGGTCTGGGTGCGTGCCGCGGTAAAGCCCAGTTTGTTGAACGAGCCGTTGGTCCTGGCGGTGAGCGCGTCCTGGGCAAGTGCCGCCGGCGTGCGGATGTCGATATCGCCAAAGGTGCCGGTCAGTGAATAGGTGTTGAAGCCGCCGCCGCCGAGCTCATCGGTGTGGTTGCCGGCAAGGCCGGCGTTGAACACATGCGCCTTCTTGTCGGTGACCGTGTTGGTCGAGTCCACCTTGTCCTGGAAGACTTTTTCGTCATAGCCGGCGAGGGCGTAGAGATTGGTGTTGCGCGAACGGATCAGCGGATAGCTGCCGTAGAGGCTGGCAATCTCGACCGTGCCATGGGCATTGAGGCTTTCGAACTCCTTGCCGAGGCGGTATTGCAGCGCGGTGTAGGCGACACCCACCGTCGCCTTGCCGAACAGCGTCTGGTAGGACAGACGACCGTAAGTCAGGCCGCGGCCCGAGGTCAGCACGCGCAGGCTGGCCTGGTCGCCATGCCCGGTCGGGTTATTGATGTTGACCGTGCCGCCGACGCGGTATTCGCCGGTGTAGCGGTTGCCTGCGTTGTCGGCCTCGATGCTGCCGGTGACGCGCCTGCCATCGGTGACATCGACGAACAGGTCGGAGGCGCCGACGGCGACGCCGGGGGCGAGTGTCGATTTGACGTTGACGCCGGGGATATCCGAGAGCAGCAGCAGGCGGTTTTCGAGGGGCACGATGGTGATCGGATCTCCCGGGTTGAGGCCTTCGAGATAGCGGTTGGCGACCGAATCCTTGAGCGTTGACTGGTTGCGCAGCGCAACCTGGCCGTAGCGGCCTTCGATCACGGCAATGCTGACCTGGCCGTTCTTGATGTCCTGCGCCGGCAAATAGGCTTGGGCGACGAAATAGCCGGCCTTGCGGTAATAGTCGGCGATTTTTGCCGCCATGCCGCGCAGTTCGCCCAGCGACAATTCGTTGCCCGGCTTGAAACCGGTGAGTGCCAACAGTTCGCCTTCGCTGTAAATGCTGTTGCCGGTAACGCGCAGCGACTGGACGAGGATTTTTGCGCTGTCGGACTCGGGCGTCGCTGGGGCGCCGCCCTGCTCGATGCGGATTTCCGGGGTCGCGCGCTGCGGCGCCGGTATCGGCGGAATTTGTTGCAGTTGATCGCCGGAACGCGGCTGGGTCTGGCCAAAGGCGGTCTGGCTCAACACCAGCAATGCCGCGGTAAGTAGTCGTTTTTTCATGGGCCGGTCCTTTTGACGTCAATCTTACTTCAATTGGTGCTTCCTGCCACGAAATGGTGCGAAATCCCGGCCCAAAGGCCGGACCCAAGCGTGGCAATCGTGAGTGTCGCGATTGAGGCCGGATTGTTCTGTGCGATGGCGCACATAGGCCGCCGGAGCGGGGCCGTCGCCGGCCCGTTTTGGCGGCGGCGGGCTGGCGGTGCCCCGGCGGGGGGGCATGACGCTGTCATTGCGATGGCTGAAATTACCGCGCGCGGCCCCTTTGCCGCAGGTGCCGGCGCTACGCGGCGGGGTCAGGGTGCGGACGCCGGGTGCGGCAGAAGGCGGTCGTATTCCTGGCTGACCGTGCCGTAACATTCGCATGCGCGTTTTTCAAGCTGCGGACGGTCGACCACGGTGATGCGGCCGCGCGCCGACAGGATCAATCCGTCTTTTTGCAGCTTCTTGGCGGTTAGCGTCACGCTCTCGCGTCGCACGCCCAGCAGGTTGGCGACCAGTTCCTGCGTGATGACGATCTGGCTTTCGTGGAGGCGATCCAGAGTCATCAGCAGCCAGCGGCACAGTTGTTGTTCGAGCGAGTGATGCTGGTTGCACACCGCGGTTTGCGATGTCTGCGCGATCAGCGCCTGGGTGTAGAGCAGGGCCATGCGCTGCAGCTGTCCGCCCAGAGCGAATTCCTTTTTCATTACCCTGCGCGGCAGGCGGTAGGCGGCCCCCGCGCTTTGCACCTCGGTGCTGCTGGGCATGCTTTCCCCGCCCATGAAAATCGAGATGCCGACCATGCCCTCGTTGCCGACCAGCGCGATTTCGCTGGAAGAACCGTCCTCAAGGTCGTAGATGAGTGACACGATGCCCGAGACCGGGAAGTGCAGGTAGTTAACATGGTCACCGGACTCGGACATGGTCAATCCCAGCGGCAGCGGCACGTACTCAAGATCCGGTAGCAGGCGCTCGTATTCTTCCTTGTGCAAGGCGCCCAATATGCGGTTCTCACGCGGTTCCGGCGGCACCGCCGGCTCGACTTTGGTGTGCATTTTCGGGGTTTTTTTTATCGCGTCCTTCATGGCACTCATTGCTTCCTGGATGTGCGGCTTCGGAGCTGATCCGCGTATGGACGTTGGCAGCCGCTGTCTGCGCAGTTGCGACGTCGACATGCTAGCGGGGCGAAGCCGTGCGTTATGTGCGTTGCCTCACATAACTCGGGAATGGTGCGGTCGGCCGGGGCGACCCCGGGTCAGCCCTTGCCCGGGTGGTGGGCGCCGCAGTGCTTGCAGGTGCGCTGTTCGGCGCTGGCATAAAAGGCCTCAAACAGCGGCGGCAGGTCGGCGACGATGCTCTTCAGTTGCACCTCGACGCGGTGCAGCAGGCCGTTGCATTCAAGGCAATACCACTCAAAGCCGTCCTTGTCGCCCTCGGGCCGGGTGCGCTCGATGACGATGCAAAGGCTGCCTTCCTCCGGCCGTTGCGGCGAGTGGCGCACATGCGGCGGCAGCAACAGCATTGCGCCTTCCTTGAGGTCGATGCGGCCGGGTTTGCCGTTTTCCATGATGTTGAGGCTGGCGTTGCCCTTGAACTGGAAAAAGAACTCTTCGTAGGGATCGTCGTGGAAGTCGGTGCGCTTGTTCGGTCCGCCGACGACGGTGACGATGAAGTCACGGTCAAGCCAGATCTGCTGGTTGCCGACGGGCGGCTTGAGCAGGTGCTGGTGTTCCTGTATCCATTTCGGGAAATTGATCGGTGTCAGCATGATGTGCGCTCCGTCGGTGAATTCTCCGTTCGCCCTGAGCCCGGCGAAGGGCATGCAGGCCGCTTTGACAGGTTCAGGCCAGGCTTCAATGCTTCGACATCGCTCAGCATCAGCCAGAACGGTGGAAATTGTGGAATGAGTGGCAGGGGAATGTCATTCGACCTTTATACCCGCCTCGCGGATGACGCGGCTGTACTTGGCGACCTCGGACTGCATGAAGGCGGCGAAAGCCTCGGGCGAATTGCCCGAGGGCTCGGCGCCCATATTGGTCAGTTGCGCGCGCACATCGGGACGGGCCAGCACCCTGGCCGTTTCCGTTTGCAGTCTGGCAATGACCTCGGCCGGGGTTTTGGCCGGCGCGACGAGGCCGAACCAGGCGAGGGTCTCGTAGCCGGCGAGGCCGGCTTCGGCCAAGGTCGGCACCTCTGGCATCAGTGCCGTGCGTTTGGCGCTGGTGGCCGCGAGGGCGCGCAGCTTGCCGGCCTTGATCAGCGGCAGCGTCGAGGGGATGTTGATGATCATGCCCGAAACCTGACCGGCGACGAGGTCGTTGAGCGCGGGCGCGGCGCCCTTGTAGCCGATGTTGACGATATCGATGCGACCGAAGCTCTTCAACATTTCGACCGACAGGTGCGACAAGCTGCCGTTGCCGGCCGAGGCGATGTTGATCTTGCCCGGATTGGCGCGCGCGTAGCCGAGGAACTCGGCGATGGTATTTGCCGGCAGCGACGGGTTGACGACCAGCAGGTTGGGTGAACTGGCGATCATGGTCACCGCTGAAAAATCCTTCAGCGTGTCGTAAGGCAGCTTGGGGTAGAGCCCCGGCGTGACGCCGTGCGAGCTGCCGTTGGCGAGCATCAGCGTGTAGCCGTCGGGCGCGGCCGACGCAACCGCGGCACCGGCGATGCTGCCACCCGCGCCGGGGCGGTTTTCGATGACGATGGGCTGGCCCAGCGCATCGGACAGGTGCTTGCCGACAAGGCGCGCCAGAACGTCAGAGCCGTCGCCGGCGGTCGAGGGCACCACCAGGCGAATCGGGCGCGTCGGATATTGCGCCAGTGCGGCGCTGCAAAACACGAGGGCGAGGGCGGCGAGCAGGGTGCGGGCGATGCGTTGCATAAGGTGGGGCCTTTGGAGTAAGGAGTGAAGGGGTGAAGGGGGTTCAGCGTGGTTCGACGATGGCGCTCAGCATGCTGAGCGAGCCGTTGACGATCTCGTCGGTGGCGATGGTCATCTTGTCGTGTTCGTCCTGCAGCGCGGCGACGTACAGCAGCGGCAGGTAATGCTCGGGCGTTGGCACGGCGAGGCGTGCGTCCTCGCCCAGCAGGTCAAAGTTGATCAGCACATCGTGGTCATTGTCGGCGAGCGCGGTGGTGATGGCGGTGTTAAAGCGCCCGGCCCAGTCAAAGGATGCCGCTTCGTCGTCGCGCTTCATCAGGCGCAGGTTATGCACGACATTGCCGCTGCCGGTGATGAGCACACCCTCGTCGCGCAGCGGCGCGAGGCGCTTGGCCAGTTCGTAATGATGGCGCGCCGGCTTGCTGCCATCGATGCTCAGTTGAATCACCGGCACATCGGCGGCCGGAAAGGCATGGCGCAGGACCGCCCAGGTGCCGTGATCAAGCCCCCACTCGCTGTTGTCGAGTAACACCTTGGTCGGGGCGAGCAGGTCGCGCACGCGTGCGGCCAGCGCCGCGTCGCCCGGCGCCGGATACTGGATGTCGAACAAGGCCTGCGGAAAACCGCCAAAGTCGTGAATGGTCTTGGGCCGCGCCATGGCGGTGACGGCGCTGCCGCGCGTGTACCAGTGCGCCGAGATGCAGACGATGGCGCGCGGCGGCACGCTGCGGGCGCGCAGGGCTTCCCCCCAGGCGCGCCAGGCCCCGTTGAAGCGGTTGTCGTCGAGCGTGACCATGGGGCTGCCATGGCCGAAAAATATTGCGGGGAGGCGGGAGCCGGGGTTCATGGTGTTGTCAGGTTCATGAGGTTTGCTCGTGGGAATGAAGCTGTCATTCGCGGCTTCCTGATCGTGCCTACTGTAAATCGTGGCTACCGGCTGGAAATGCCCGCCAGGCGGGCATTTCCAGCCGGTGCTGCTATCGGGAAAGGACCAATCATTTGAGCCAGCCGACCAGTGCCGTGGTCTTGCGGTCGAACACCAGCATGATAACGCCGTAGCGGCAGACCACGGGAACGAAGGCGAGTGTCTCCAGGGCTTGCTGGTTGCCGGCGCGAAAACGCGCCAACTCGCGCCGGATGTCGGCGTCGGCCGTCGCCTGGAGCTCTATATCGGCGCTGCGGTTGAACACCAGTTGCCAGGATTCGGGCGTCATCGGCTGATAAAAGTCGCCGCGGGCGATGACGACGCGATCACCGTCGCCACCGCCGGCGCGCGCCTCGGCAAATATGCGCGCCTGCTCCGCCGGGTCGCGCGGCAGGCGCAGCATCACCGTGCCCGGCCCGCGTGCCGCGGCAAAAGCCTCGATGCGTGCGACATCGCCCGTCACCTGCTTGATGTCGGGCCAGGGCACGGTGAAAAAATTGTTCTCGGCATAGACCAGAAAAGCCGGGCGGTAGAGGAACATCAGCACCGCGCCATAGGCGAGGGCGGCGACCTGCACCGAGGCGATGATGGCGAGGTCGCGCCGCAACCCGGGCTTGCCGCGGCGGAACACCACCAGCGTCAGCAGCGGCCCGAGCACCACATCGACCAGCAGGATCAGCCGGAACACATGCCAGCCGCCGTCCTGTTCAAACCACGGCTGCGGGTACCACAGCGTGAGCATCAGCAACACCAGCACGCCGACAACGGACGCACTGATGCCAAGGTGGATCAAAAAGGCCTGGATTTTTCCGGAACTGCGAAGGGCGGTGAGCATGGCGCTATTTTAAGGGCTTGGGCGGGTGCGCTGCGGCGTGTCCGGTTGGCGTGCCCGGGTGGCAACGGCCCGGAGCAGGCTGGCAAGTTCCTCGAAGAGGAAATCACCAAGTGGGCGAAGGTGATTGCCGCGGCAGGGGTGAAGGCCGAATAGCGGGTTTGCGAGGGCATCGGCTGGAAATGCCCGACTGGCGGGCATTTCCAGCCGATGCCCTGTCGTTCCGAACGCAGTGAGGAATCTGCTTCAGGGGCATGAAAAAGCAGATTCCTCGGACTTCAGCCTCGGAATGACAGCGTCAGGGTGACGCGCCTGTCCCCGCGTCAGGCCAGGGCGGCACGCGCGCTGATGCATTACTTCAGCACGACGCGGCTCCCCAGTTCCGCGGCGGGCGGCAGCGCCGGGAGCGCGTTGTAGGGCTGGTCGGGCCGCCAGGCCGACATGGTTGAATTTGTCGATTTTTGCGACATATCGGGCAGTGTGTGTCGCTGCCGGCGACACCTCGACAGAACGTGTCGCAATTTTCCAATATTTGCGACATAAGAGCCGGACCTGTCGCTGGCGGCGACAGGTCTGACGGGGGG
>ENA-ORBV01005700-ORBV01005700.1-microbial-mat-metagenome-genome-assembly--contig:-NODE-5700-length-22640-cov-6.233214_pt1 | contig 22640 bp, 17 predicted proteins | sample MGYA00237777_ERZ505514 | MGnify/ENA primary metagenome ERZ505514 (study PRJEB26160, sample SAMN06269048) | microbial mat metagenome | isolation source: Oligotrophic lake microbial mat | place... | reverse complement strand
GCCTGACCCCGTGCCCCCGCGACCCCTGCGGCCCCGGCAGGAACGGGAGTCATACGAGCACTTGACGAGTCTGGCGGTTGCCCGTTTATTCCCGGTCCGAATGAATCGACTTGCTCTGATTCCGCTGACGGTTCTGGCCCTGCTCACCACGCAAGGCTGCTCCACCTACAACTCCCGGGTGGCTCATCGCGAGACTCTCTATTTGGGAGCCGGAGGCGGGATCGTGTCGAAACCGGGCCCGATCACCTTCGACAATGTCTCCTACTGGGATGGCGAACACGCGTCCGGCCCCCCGTCGATCCGGATCGATTTGGGCGAACAACGGGCCTATTTTTACAAGGGCGGCGAGCTGGTCGGCATCAGCATGGTCTCCACGGGGCGCGAAGAGTTTGGCACCCCCGACGGCTCGTTCAAGATCACGCAAAAGAACCGGGATCATCGTTCGAATCTCTACGGTGACTACGTCGATTCCGCGGGCCATGTCGTGGTTCGCGATGTCGATGTGACCAAGGATCGCAAGCCGCCCGGGACCACGTTCCTCGGCGCGCGCATGCCGTATTTCATGCGGATCCACGGGGGCGTGGGCATGCATGCAGGATTCCTGCCCGGCTATGCCGCCTCGCACGGTTGCATCCGGATGCCGGAGCACATGGCGGAACGGTTCTTCGCAAACGTGAGCAGCGGCACACCCGTGCAGGTCTCGCACTGAGCCGCGCCGCCCCCATGCCTGCCGAGATCGACCCGCGTTCCGCGCGCACCTGGCTGGCCTCGCAGCCCAAACCCCGCCTGATCGATTGTCGCGAGGAGGACGAATTCGCCCTCTGCCACATCGATGGGTCCGAACTGCTCCCCCTCAGCCGGTGGGTGGACCTTGCCCCGGACCGGCTCGCCGACCCCGGGCAACCCGTGCTGGTCTATTGCCATCATGGGATGCGCTCGATGCAGGCCGCCCGCTGGTTGGAAGCCCGGGGACACACCGATGTCCGCAGCCTCGCCGGAGGCATCGAGCGATGGGCGGTCGAGCTCGACCCCGCCATGCCGCGCTACTGAGGAGGCCGTTGGAGGCGGTGCTGCGACCGGCCGATCACCGCTGCTTTCGCCGCCCGCCCGCGACGCCGGCCCCGACTTTCAAGCGCAGACCATTGAGCCGGATGAACCCGGTGGCGTCATCCTGATTGTAGGCCTGGGTCGGATCCGCCTCCATGGTGGCAATCTGCGGGTGGTACAGGCTGACCGGCGAACGGCGACCCGCCGCAATGATGTTCCCCTTGTAAAGTTTGATCCGGACCGTGCCGGTGACATTCCGCTGGCTCTCCTCGACGAGTGCCTGCAGGGCGAGCCGCTCCGGCGCGAACCAGAACCCGTAATAGACCAGCTCGGCATACTTCGGGATGAGCGAGTCCCGAAGATGCATCACCTCCCGGTCCATAGTGAGCGACTCGATCTGGCGATGGGCAAAATGCAGGACGGCTCCACCCGGCGTTTCATACACGCCACGGCTCTTCATCCCGACAAAACGGTTCTCCACCATGTCCACCCGCCCGACCCCGTGACGCCCGCCGATGCGGTTGAGCGCCTTCATCACCCCCAACGGATCGAGCTCCCTGCCGTTCACGGCCACGCAGTCGCCCCGGACGAAATCGAGGGTCAGCATGACGGGCTTGTCGGGCGCATCCTCCGGCAGCACAGAGAGGGTGGTGAACTTGTCGCGATTCGACAGATGCGAGGCGTCGAACCAGGGATCCTCGAGAATGCCGGCCTCGTAGGAGATATGCAGGAGATTCCGGTCCATCGAGTACGGCTTTTTCGCGCTCGCCTGCACCGGGATTCCCTTCCGCCGACAGTAATCAATCATCTCGACCCGGCCGGGAAACTCCTTCCGAAACCGCTCGTCCCGCCAGGGCGCGATCACTTCGAGCCCCGGCGCCAGCGCCGCGGCGGTCAGCTCGAACCGGACCTGGTCGTTCCCCTTCCCCGTGGCCCCGTGCGCGATGGCATCCGCCTTTTCCGCCCGGGCAATCTCCACCATCCGCTTCGCGATGAGCGGACGCGCGATGCTGGTGCCCAGGAGATATTGTCCCTCATACACGGCCCCGGCCCGCAGCATGGGGTAGATGAAATCCCGGGCAAACTCGGCCTCGAGATCATCGATGTAAACTTTCGAGGCGCCGGTGCGGCGCGCCTTCCCCTCGATCCCGCGCAATTCCTCCTCCTGCCCGATATTGGCGCAAAACGCGATCACCTCCGCGCTGTAAGTCTCCTTGATCCAGGAGAGCAGCACGGATGTGTCGAGACCACCGGAGTAAGCGAGGACAATCTTCATGGAAGGGAACGCATACCACGGGCGGGTGCGAACCGTCCAGAACCCCGTTTGCCCCGAAGCGCCCCGCGGACCGGCGGACCCGGGCTGTACGGACCCGGGCTTGCAAGGGCGCCCGGACCGGCCCATGGTTCCGGCGGATGTTGGGTGATCGCCGGAGTCCGGCCTCGGCCGCGATTCCGGAGGAAAGTCCGGACACCACAAGGCAGCACGCCCGGCGCAAGCCGGGGGACCTCGGGCGCGAGCCCGGGGTCACGGAAAGTGTCGCAGAAAACAACCGCCCCGGATGGGGCCGCGAGGCAACATCCGGGGTAAGGGTGAAAAGGCGGGGTAAGAGCCCACCGTCCCGACAGCGATGAAGGGAGCCGGATAAACCCCGTGCGGTGCAAGACAGAACAGGAGGCCGGTCCGCCTGGCCGGTCCTTCCCGAAAGGGAGGGACAGCCTCCGGGTATTGGTCGCACCCCTCCCCCGGGAGGGGCCCGACGCGTGAGCGCCGGGAGACAAATGATCACCACCCCGACCTTCGGGTCGGGGAACAAAATCCGGCTTACAGACATCCACCAAACGGAAGGGCCGGCGGGAAACCGCCGGCCCTTTCACCGCTTCCACCCCGGTCCCCGCCCCCTTTCAGCAGGGCGCAGGGTCAACGCGCCAGCGCGTTCCGGTAGCTGATGTCCAACTCGGCCAACTGCTGACCCGCACCCCGTCGTTTGTTGAGCACGAAGGTGTTGTTGTCCCCGTGAAGGGACCACGGCCCATAGGGAACCTCCCGGAAATCGACAAACCGCCAATCCGTCACATCCGTGCCCGCCATGCCCAGGTAGTCGCGGACCGCGGGAGAGACGTCGAGCCCGGCGCCCTTGTTCAGGTTGGGCAGCGGACGCGCGTTGCCAAACACATACTGCCAGTGATCCGTCCGAAATGGACCGCAGTCCTCCCACTGCGCGTAACTGACCCGGGTGCCTTTCCGGATTGCGATCCACCGGCCTTTGCAGATGCTTTGGCCCGGCTTGACAAAGGCGGTGCGGAACCACGGCACGACACGCGGCACCTCCGACTTGGTGGCCCCACGGGTGACGTCGTTGTACGGCAATGCCACGTAAAACGGGTTCTGACGGGGCACGAAGTTCTTGGGTAAAAATCCGCGGCGCGAGGTTGGACTCGGATCATCGAACCCCCCGAAACTGTTTCTCCAATCGACATCCCAGGAACTTTTAATGTTGGAAACCGGGTTGTTCTTCGTGGGGAGTTCCCCGACCCAGAAGGTCGTGGTCACAATTCCGTGTTTCCAGGGGTAGCGGGCGGAGCTGCCCACCGCATTGACCGAGGCAGCCCCGATCATCGGGGTTTTCGCGGTGGGGATGACGACCTGCGGTTCGACCCGGAGCAGGGCGTTCTCCCGGAGCTTCATCGCGTAGCGCGCAAATTCATCCGCACTCTGATACGGCGCCGATGCCTGCGCCATCGCCGGGAGGGCGGGCGCGATCAGCATCAAAATGGAGGCAATGGCTTGGCGCATGGAGAGGGTTGAACAAGGGAGCCGAAGCCCCCGGCTTGGTTGTCCAACCTGATTAAGAGTGATTTTAGCCCCCAGGCCCCGGTCACGCAAAGGAAAAATCCCGACAAGGAAAAATCCCAGCGGTGCCCCGGCCCCGGGGCGTATTCACAAGGGGGCGGTGTCCTCACCCCGACCTCTCGGACTCGCGTGCGGAAGGCCGCGACGCGCAATTCCTCCCGGGAAACGGGGGGCGGAGACCGCTTTGCCGGGACTGCCAAAAAAACCCCGCGAGGGCGGATTGACCAGGGCCGGGTCGGCTCCCACGGCGCTGCACCGGCGACCAGACATCTGGCAGGGCGTGCCAGCTTGCGGGGGGCGAGTCCGCACCCCATCGCGTTCCCACAACCACCCGATTTTGATCTCCCGCTCAAGCGCCTTGAACTCCGAATCGCCCCTGGTCCGGGCAGTAGCATCCCCGTCCCTACCCCAATGTTTGACCACCCGACGGTCGGGCGCACTCAACCGGGTGGAGACGTGCAGTCCCTGTTGGAAGGCACCTGCGGAATGAATCGTGCGCGGCCGCGGATCCCGTGCTTTGGTACGGCTCAATGTCCTACTGGGCCGTGATCACCACCGGGTGCCCTCGTTCGATTGCCGCCCAGCACGGGCGGCCGATACTCCATAGCGAACCCAGCCTGCTGACGGCGGTAGCGGCACTGCTCCTGTTCGGGGGATGCCAATCGGTGCCGACCGCAGGGAATCCGAAGCATCGACCGTTGTCGCATCAAATTGGGATCGCGCATGGTGCGTGGCTTGCCCTTCAAGGATCCTCCCCCGATTCACCGGCCACCACCAAATCGATGGTTCGCTACAATCGGGCGGTGGAGCAGGTGGTGCAAGGGCTTGAGCAGTATCGAGGGGCCAACTGGGCGCGCCCAATTGCGCTGGATTCGTCGCGCACGCTACGGTTCGGCGTTGGAGACGACGCGGGCGGTGCCTCGGTGACCGGCTAGAGAGCCCAGACCGGCTTGTGCCCCGCACCCAGTAACGCGGGTGCTTGACTCTCAACCCCCACCAAGCTGCTTCCAGCCTCACACTCCGGGCCAACGCCCCGGAGGGCCGAAAGCGATTTCCTATCAACCAACCGCTTCGGAGATGGCCATGTGCTTCGGGAAGGCCTGGGTTTCCCGAATTCCACGCACCGTGTAGCGGCATCCCTTGTGAGGGGGGGGCGGAAATAGAACAATTCGGGATGAACTCGGAGGTCGTAACATGAAATTTGTAATTTCCCTTGCCGCCCTCGCGGCGACTCTGTTGTGCAGCACGCCGGTGCTCGGGCAGGCTGCGCTCGACGGGTTCGATCCCAATGCCAACGGCACCATCCGAGTCGTCGTGGTGCAGCCGGACGGCAAAATCCTGATCGGCGGCAGTTTCACGACGCTGTCGCCCAATGGCGGGGCGACAGTTACGCGCAATTGCATGGCACGGCTGAACTCGAACGGCACCGTCGATACTGCCTTCGACCCGAACGCCAACGGCGAGGTCCGCGCAATCGTGGTGCAGCCGGACGGGAAGATTTTGGTGGGCGGCAGTTTCAACGCGTTCAACGGGGCAAACAGCATTGGCGGACAGCCGCGCAACCGCATCGCGCGCCTTGATGCCACCACCGGCCAGGCTGATTCGTTCAACCCGAATGCATACGATAATACTGTTGCGGCCATCGCGCTCCAGGCGGACGGCATGATTTTAGTGGGCGGAAATTTCCAGAACATCGGCGGTCAACTACGCAGCGGCATGGCTCGACTTGATCCCACCACCGGTGCGGCTGACTCGTTCAACCCGGACCCGTTTCCGGGTAGTATCCTTTCAATCCGAGTCCAGGCGGACGGCATGATTTTAGTCGGCGGCTTTTTCACGGGCATTGGCGGGCAGCCGCGCAGCCGCATCGGCCGGCTAAATCCGGGAACCGGCGCCGCCGATTCGTTCGATCCGAAGGCGAGCGAGGGGGGGACGGTTCGCGCCATTGTGGTTCAGCCGAACGGCAAGGTTCTCATTGGGGGCGATTTCACCACGCTTTCCCCGAATGGCGGAGCGGCCGTGACGCGCAACAGGATTGCCCGGCTGAACGCAGATGGCACCCTCGACACGGCCTTCAATCCAAATGCGAACACCAGTGTTATTTCCATTGCGTTGCAGGCGGATGGCAGGATTTTAGCAGGCGGCGAGTTCGCCATTTTCGGCGGCCAGCCCAGCATCGGCGGACAGATGCGCAATTACCTCGCGCGGCTCGATGCCACCGCTGGCCAGGCGGATTCGTTCAACCCAAACCCGAACAGTGTGATCCAGTCACTCGCCGTGCAGGGCGACGGCAAGATTTTAGCAGCCGGTAATTTCAACTTTATTGTCGGCCAGACCCGCAGCCGCATCGCCCGTCTGATGACCGACTCTCTTTTTCGTGTGCTCGCGGCTGCCCACAGTGGCAATGAGTTTTTGGTCAGTTTTACGGCAGTGGAAGGATCGACGTATCGTCTTGAGCGGAAGGCGGACCTGACAGGTTCGAACTGGGATGGCATTGATGGGATCGACGACGTAACGGCCGACGCCACCGGCTCGTGCCAAATCACGGATTCAAGTGTTATGCCTTGACCAGGCCTTCTATCGAGTACGTCTGTTGCCGTAAGGCAAGGTTCAGTTTGGCCTCGCGGGCGTTCCTCGTCGCACATTGCCGAGCCAGCCGGGCAGCCAGTGTCGGCCCCGCGTCACTCACTGCGCTTCGTAGAACCCGAAATACCGCCTCGCGTTGTGGTAGCAGATATCCGCCACCAACCCGCCGACCAGACCGAGGTCGGACGGCACCCGCCCGTTCACCATGTCCCGACCAAGGATGTTGCAGAGCAGCCGCCGGAAATATTCGTGCCGCGTGAAGGAGAGAAACGACCGGCTGTCCGTCAGCATCCCCACGAACTGACTGAGCAACCCCATCTGTGAGAGCGCCTCGATCTGCCGTGTCATGCCGTCCTCCTGATCCAGGAACCACCAACCGGTCCCGAATTGCATCTTGCCGGGCGTGATGCCGTCCTGGAAATTGCCGATCATCGTGGCCAGCACCTCGTTGTCGCAGGGGTTCAGGTTGTAAAGGATGGTCTTGGGCAATGCCCCCTGCGAATCCAGACGGTCGAGGTGCTTTGCCAGGGCCGTCGCGACCTGCCAATCCCCGATCGAATCGAATCCGCAGTCGTTCCCGATCCGCATTCGCATCCGCGCGTTGGCACCGCGCAGCGCCCCGAGGTGAAGCTGCATGGTCCATCCCTTCTCCGCGTCCATGCGCGCCAGTTCATGCAGCAGAAACGACTTGTAATGCGCTGCCTCCGCCGCCGTGGGGATGCCACCGGCGCGGGCGATGGCGAACACCCTCGCCGCCTCCGTTTCGCTGCACTCCTCCGCCCACACCGTCTCGATCCCGCGATCCGAAAGCCGGCACCCCTGCGTCCCAAAAAAATCATGCCGCACACGCAGCGCCGACAACAGTCCATCGAGGTTCGCCACCTCCCGGTCTGCGGCCTGCTCCAGCGCCGCGATCCACGGACCGAACACATCCGGCCGATCGACCGCCAGCGCGCGGTCGGGTCGCCAGGTGGGTCGCACCTGCACCCCGCCTGCTTCCGAGGCAATCGCCCGATGGTGCTCGAGCGAATCGACCGGGTCATCGGTCGTGCAGACCACCTCGACCTTGAATCGACGCAGGAGACCCCGGCACGAGAAGTCCGGTTCCGAAAGCCGCTGGTTGCACGCATCGTAAATGCCGCGGGCGGTCCGCGCATCCAACAACCGGTCCGCGATCCCGAAGTATCGGGCGAGCTCGAGATGCGACCAGTGATAGAGCGGATTGCGCAGCAGTTTCGGCATCACGCCCGCGAACTTCTCAAACTTCTGCCAAGGGTCCGCATCGCCCGTGCAGTAGCGCTCGTCCACCCCGGCCGCCCGCATCGCCCGCCACTTGTAATGATCGCCCCCGAGCCAGATCTCGGCGATGTCCGCCCAACGCCGATCCCCTGCGATCTCGTGCGGCGGCAGATGCGAATGATAATCGATGATTGGCAGATCGGCCGCGTACCCGTGATACAGGGCGCACGCCGGTTCGCTGTCCAACATGAAATCGTCGTGAATGAAGGGGCGATCGCTCATGCCCGGTTTTGGTAGGGGTTTCAGATCGAATGTCAAGGGAGTCCCGCGCGGTTGTCGCCGCCCGTCGGGCGTGCCATCCAAAGCGGCGCTCCCGCCCGCAGCACTTCAGGGCGCCGCGCGCCGTGTGAAGCGCAGGTCAACCGTGGGCTTCCGAGTCGGGGACGGTGCCGTGACGGCCCCGGTGCCGTGCTGGAATCGCACATCCTTTTTCACCCGTTTTTCAGCTTCTTCTGGGTCATGCCAACGATTTGGGTGCGGGCACCGCCCTGCGGTTTGGAGCCTGTTCCGGACCTTGGCCTTTTTTTATGCCCGTCGCAGGACCCTCATGGCATCCCCTCGGGTCGCGTCGAGAGACGTGCACCCCGAAAGGCTTTGGAGCCCCGGAGACCGCATGACAACTGCAAGTCCTTTGCACGAAGGATGACGTGAGCGAATCATAAATTAATCAGTGTATTTATCTTGCCATGCAGCCACCATTCAGTCTGAAATGCACTCAGTCAGTGTGTCCGTTCGCCTCCGGCAGGCCCTCGGCCACAAATAAATCGGTCACCAAAAGGAGTCAGTACGATGAAACCCAATTTTCTACTTCACCTCGTCGGCATCGCCTTCGTCGGGTTGCTCTCCCCAGCCCAAGCGATCTCGTTGGGCACCGCCCAGAACTTTGCCGTCCTGGCAAACACAACTGCCACAAACACGGGCAATTCGGTGATCATCAATGGTCATGTTGGGGTCAGCCCGGGTTCCGCAATCGTGGGCTTCCCGCCGGGAATCATCACCCCACCGTTCACGACCCATTCTGCCAATGCAACATCAGCCCAAGCTCAAGTCGACCTCGCTGCAGCTTTTACCCAGGCGGTTGGACTCGCCGTCACTTCGAACCTCACCGGCCAGGACCTCGGCTCTCTCAGTGGCAACCTGACGCCGGGAGTGTATTTCTTTTCATCCTCCGCAGGACTCACCGGAAACCTGATCCTTGATGGGCAGAACGATCCGAACGCGGAATGGGTGTTCCAAATCGGGAGCACGCTCACCACGGCGACCAACTCGATGGTGACCATGATCAATACCGGGGGTGCCCTGCCCGGCTGCAACGTGTTCTGGGCGGTCGGCACTTCCGCCACGCTGGGAACAGGGACCGATTTCATGGGACACATTCTCGCGAACGTCAGCATCACCCTCACCACGGGGGCAGATATCCTCTACGGAAGCGCCTTGGCGCTGAATGGCGCGGTCACACTCGACACCAACATGATCACGAACTGCATTCCGGAACCCGGAAGCATGTCGTTGGTGTGGATTGGTTGTGGGCTGTTGGCAATGCGTTCCCGCAGCAGGCGAGGGGTCGGGCCGGCTCCCAGCCGGAGCTGAGATCAGTCGAGTCGCCAGTTGCCCCCAAGGGCTGCGTCTGTCGCTGCGTACGGCACCGCACCGGGTCCATTCAGGCACAGCTCCCGGTTCGACAACCAACGCTCGACCTGCGCTTTCCGCTGCGCGCAGCGCCATGGAGTGCGGCGCGCGGGAGCGCCGCTTTGGATGGCACGCACAACGAGCTCGTAATGGTTGGGGTCGAATGTCTCGACACCAAACCGCCACTGGCGATTCCATCCGAACAAGGTAGGGTATCGGCATGGTCGGGCACTTGATCGCCATCGCGAAGCTGGCAGGGACGCTGGCACGGGCGCTGGCCGCCGTTGCATGCATCGCCGCTCCGCAGGCGGGCGCCACCGTTTACACCGTGGGCCCGGGCGCGACGCATGCCACCCCGCTGACCGTCCCCTGGGCCACACTCGCCCCGGGTGACGTCGTCGAGATCCGCTGGCAGGCCGAACCTTACAAGGCGAAATGGGTGATCTGCCGGCAGGGAAGCGCGGCCCAACCGATCACCGTACGAGGGGTCCCCTCCCCCTCCGGCGAACTCCCGGTCATCGAAGGGAGCAACGCGACCACCGCAGCCGGATTGAACTACACCGGCGGCACCCGATCCTTGCTCAAGATCGGTTCGGCGAATGTGCCCGCAGACACCACCCCTCAATACATTGTCATCGAAAACCTCCATCTGCGCGCCGCGCGTCCGCCCTACCAATTCACCGACCACGCCGGCGTCGTCCGCAGCTACGTGAATCACACCGCCCCTCTCTGGATCGAGAAGGGCGAGCACATCACCGTGCGCAACTGCACCCTGTCCGACGGAGGCAACGGGTTCATGGTCAGCTCGACCGACGCCCTGCCATCCCGCGATATCCTGGTCGAGGGATGTCACATCCACTCGAACGGGAACCTGGGCAGCCTGTTCGAACACAATGTGTATACCGCCGCCATCGGGATCGTCTTCCAGTTCAACCGACTCGGTCCTCTGCGCGCGGGCGCGCGCGGGAACAATCTCAAGGACCGCTCCGCCGGATTGGTGGTGCGCTACAACTGGATCGAGGCGGGCAACCGCCAACTCGATCTTGTGCACGGGGAGGACAGCAGTGCGATCCGCGAAGCACCGGAATACCGGACCACGTTCGTCTATGGCAATGTCCTGCTCGAACCCGCCCCGCCGGTCCCCGGGGAGGACAACCGTCAGATGGTGCACTATGGCGGGGACAACGATGCCCTGAGCGCGCAATACCGCAAAGGCACGCTCCATTTCTTCCACAACACGGTGGTGTCACGCCGCACCGACATGACGGCGCTGTTCCGGCTGAGCACGAACGAAGAGCGCTGCGATGCGCGCAACAACGTTCTTTACACCCCGTCGGCAGGCTCGACCTTTCGCCTCATCGAGGTGGCCGGGAACCTCGTGCTCACACAAAACTGGATCAAAACCGGCTGGCAGCTCACCACCCCGAGCGGCCACGCCGGAAACGTGACCGGCACCGCCACCTTTCTCACCGGCACGTCGCCGAGCTTTGCCGACGAGGTCGCCAACCGGTTTGACCTGCGGCCCGGCTCCCCCGCGCTTGACGCGGCCGCCGCTCTTGACCCAGCAGCCTCCGCACACGCGGTCAATCGCGAGTACGTGCCGCATCAGCGCTCCAAAACGCGCACACCGAACAGCAGCCCGGACCTCGGGGCGTTTGAACTCGAACCGCTCGACGCCTGGCGCTGGCAGGAGTTCGGGGAATCCTCGCTGGCCGCCGACATCTCCAACGACCTCGCCGATCCCGACCTCGACGGTGCCCCGAATTTTCTCGAGTACTCCTCCGCCACCGACCCGCTCGACGGCGCTTCCCTGCCGGCCCCGCATCTGGTCGCCCATCCCGTGCCCGGGGGCGATCACCCGGCGCTCCGCTTCCGAAGACTCAATCCCCCCGCGGGGGTCGTATACCGCGTCCGATGGGGCGAAACCCCTTCCGTCACACTTGACGGGCATGTCTTTTCCGACACCGGCATTTCGCCCGGCTCGGGCGTGACCACGGATCAGGGAAACGTGGAAGGATACCAGACCGTCCGGTCTCTCATTCCGTTCTCCGCCGCAGACCGACAGTTTTTTGCGCTGGATGTCGCACTGGATCCGTGAGGACAGCCGGCCGGAGTCGGGTCGGGAGAGCCGCCGCTACAACGGAGCGACGGGCATTCGGGCATTCAAACCCGTTGCGGCGCCCGGTACGAGCAGTAGGCTGCTCCCATGTCGAACGTCAAAAAGGGCCTCCTGGTGCTTGCGGGAATCTGGGTCATCGCCGGCGGGCTGATCTTTCTCTCCCGCCAGGCCCGCCCCACCGCCGAGTCGGTGTCGAAACTCGCCGCCGCCCACCCGATCACATCCCTTCAAGGCAGCGATCGGGCCCGCCATCTGGACCGACTCGCCGACCATCTCAACCGACTCGAGTTCGAAGAGCGGCGGAAACTCCGGCTGGGCCGGACCCTTGAACCCACCTTTCAGGGGATGACCCCGGAGGAACAGGCCCGCTTCCTTGACCGCACGCTGCCTGCGGGCATGACGCAAATGATGGAGGCGTTCAACAAAATGGAACCGGAGAAGCGAAAACGCTTCGTGGATCGCGCCCTCGGAGAGATGCGATCCCACGACCCCGCCGTGGCACCCCCGGTGGACGACGCGAACCTCCAGCGAATCGTCGGGGAAGGACTGAAAGCCTTTTACAATGACAGCTCCGCCGAGACCAAAATGGATCTGGCTCCCTTGATCGAGGAGATGCAGCGCGGACTGCAACATGTGCGCCGCTAGGCCGGCCATGAGCCCCACCTCCCGCCGCGGATTCACCGTGATCGAGATTCTGGTGACCCTGGGCATCACCGCCGTCCTGATCGCCATCGCCCTCCCGACCTATGCCCGAATCACCCAGCGGGGTCGCGCCGCGGCGTGCCTCTCCAATCTGCGCCAGATTGGGATGGCTCTCAACGTCTACCTCGGCGAGCACAATCTGGTGTTTCCTGAACTCGCCGGAGCCCGCAACAACACCTCACAGGAAGTCTCCTCCATCGATACTGTGCTCTTGCCCTACGCGGGCTCCACGAACGTGTTCGCCTGCCCGTCCGATGCCCGTGGCCTGGCGGAATCGACCGGCACCAGCTACTATTGGAACACCGCCCTCAACAACCAGCCACTCGCCAGCCTGAACTTTCTGGGAATCATCACCGAAACCAGCCGCATTCCCATCCTCGGCGACAAGGAGGGATTCCATCCCTACGCCGGCACCCGGGTCAATATTCTGTACGCCGACGGACACGTGACCAAGGAACTCAGGTTCTTTACCGATTAACTGGATGATCCACCTCGATCACGTCACCAAAACATTCGGCAAACGGAAGGCCCTGTCGGACCTTTCGCTCCACGTCGACCGGGGCGAGTTGTTCGGATTACTCGGCCACAACGGCGCCGGTAAAAGCACCGCGTTCGGCATTCTGCTGGGTCAGGTGCGACCCGACTGCGGCCGTGTGATGGTGCGCGGTCACGCGATTCCGTCGCAGCGCTCGCTCGCCCTGGCGCGGGTCGGGGCCATTTTCGAATCGCCCTGTTTCTATGATTACCTGAGCGGGTTCCGGAACCTGGAAATCTTCACCCGCTACACCGCCCTGATTCCTCGAAAGGAGATCGAAGCGGCCGTGGAACTCGTGGGCTTGCGCGACCGCATCCACGACCCGGTGCGGACCTACAGCCACGGGATGCGCCAGCGTCTCGGGCTGGCCCAGTCCCTGCTCCCCGAACCGGAACTGATCCTGCTGGATGAACCGACCGAAGGGCTCGACCCCGAGGGCATCCACGAAATCCGCAATCTGATCCTCCGGTTGCATCGGGAACGGCAGCTCACCGTGCTGCTCTCCTCGCATCTGCTCGCGGAAGTGGAGATGCTGTGCGGCCGCGTGGCGATTCTCCGAGAAGGGGAACTCCTGTATGACGGACCCTGGCGGGAAATCGCCGGCACCGCACCCGCCTTCCGACTCAACCTCGATGACTGGGCTCTGGCGGGTCCCGTTCTGGAACGCGCCGACGCCGTCCGATCAGGCGGCGATCTCGTAAGATTCCGGGGCGATCCGGCCGATCTCATCGCCGCCCTCGTGCACGCGGGCGTGCGAATCCGCTCGGTGGAACCTCATCGCCGCACACTCGAGGAACTCTACCTGGAAGTCATCGGTCGCCCATGAACCTCTTCGGCTGGCAACTCCGGGGCGAACTTCGAAAACTGTTCGCCCGCAAACGGACCTATCTCGGATTTGGCGCGTTCGTGATTTTGGAGATCCTCATCCTGGGGCTGCTGCAATTGCCCAAGGTCAAACGCTCCTTCCGCAACCTGATCGAGAGCAACGGCTATGCGTTCGAGCACTATTTCTCGGGACTCACCCTGGCCCTGCTCATCCTCATGTGGACGATCTTCTTCCTGGGCGCGCTCTATCTCGCCCTCGTCGGCGGCGATATCCTCTCCAAGGAGGTCGAGGACGGCACGATGCGGATGATGCTCTGCCGTCCGGTGTCGCGATTCCGGATCCTGCTCGTGAAATTCCTCGCCTGCATGCTGTACACCGTCGCGCTGATCGGGTTCATCGGGCTGACCGCCCTGCTCGCGGGGTTTGTGCAGGGCGGGGTCGGCGGCATTTTTGTGTTCGCCCCATTGGAGGATGTCTTCGCGCTGTATGAGTTCGGTCCGGGACTCCTCCGGTACGCCGGGGCCGTGGGGTTGCTGAGCGCGAGCCTCACCACGGTGACGGCTCTCGGCTTCCTCTTTTCGTGTTTCAATATGAAACCGGCCGCAGCAACCATCATTACGCTGTCGCTCTTCTTCGTCGATTCCATCCTGCGCAACGTCCCGTACTTCGAGAGCATCAAGGCGTTCTTTCTCACCGCCCACATGGCCGCCTGGATCCACGTGTTCGACTCCCATGTATCCTGGACGCGCCTGATCGAGCATTACGCGGTCTTGTTCGCGCTCAACGCCACGTTTTTCGTGATCGGATGGCTCGCAGTGGAATCCCGCGATTTCAAGAGCTGAGCCATTTGGGATCACGCCCCCACGCACCCGCTTCCCCACTTCGCGTTTGCGGAGCGCGAAATCCACGCTAACGTCGAGTCTCATAATCATGCAAGGTGCTCCATCTCCCGACGGGAAAGCGTTTGTCTCGCACGCTCCCGGACACTGGCCCGGCGTCTCCCCCCGCGACTGGAACGACTGGAAATGGCAGCTCAGGAACCGGGTGACCACGCTTGAACAACTCGAACGCCATCTGGTCCTCGCGCCCGAGGAGCGCGCCGGCACCCTCCTCACGGGATCAAAACTCGCCCTCGGCATCACGCCCCATTTTTTCAACCTCATCGAGCGCGACAATCCCGATTGCCCGATCCGGCGCCAGGTGGTCCCGCAGATCGGCGAGAGCCTCACCGACCCGTTCGAGATGGCCGACCCGGTCGGGGAGGACGCGCACATGCCGGTCGCCGGACTCGTCCATCGCTACCCGGATCGCGTGCTGTTCCTGGTCACCGACCGGTGTGCCGCCTACTGCCGCTATTGCACGCGCAGCCGCGTCGTAAGCGGTGCCGGCGAACAGGAACTCCACACCAATTTCGAGGGCATCTTCGCGTATCTCGCGCAACACACCGAAGTCCGGGACGTCCTGCTCTCGGGCGGTGATGCGCTGCTGTTTTCCGACGACCGGCTCGACCAGATCCTCACCCGTCTGCGAGCGATCCCGCACATCGAGTTCGTGCGGATCGGCACGCGCGTCCCAATCTTCCTGCCACAACGGATCACGCCCGAGCTCTGCGCGATGCTGCGCCGGCATCACCCACTCTGGATGAGCGTGCATGTGAACCACCCACGCGAGCTGACCCTCGAGGTCAAGGAGGCACTCGGACGCCTGGCCGATGCCGGCATCCCGCTCGGCAATCAAAGCGTCCTGCTCGCCGGCGTGAACGACTCGGTCGACACCATGCGCACGCTGATCCACAAGCTCCTCATGTGTCGCGTCCGGCCTTACTACGTCTACCAGTGCGACTTGATCAAGGGCTCTGCGCATCTCCGCACCTCGGTCCGACGCGGACTCGAAATCATGGACGCGCTGCGCGGCCACACCACGGGATACGCGATCCCGCAATACGTGATCGACGCGCCCGGCGGAGGCGGCAAAGTTCCAATCAATCCCGGCTATATCCTCTACCACGATGCCGAGAAGATCGTGATCCGGAACTACGAGGGAAAGATCTTCGAGTATCCCGAGCCCACCCCGGGGTCCGCCCCGGTCCCCGGCCATGCCTTCGCCTCCGGGTTCGAAGATTACCTCTACTCCTGACCTGCATCGCTCGCCTTCCCCGCCGGGAGCTTCGATGAGGCTCCATTACTGGCGCACACGGCCCCGCTGTCAACTCCCGCACCCCGCCCAGGAAGATCGGAAGCTGCGGCGGGCACGGGCTCAGAATCGGTAGTCAGCAAGCAATGTCCAGCCCGGCCCCAACAGAGGCCTCACCCACTTCGAAGGGCGAAGAACGGAATCGACCCCTGCGTCCGCGTGGGTCAGGTTGCCTTCTTGCTTCCGCGCGGGCCCCCGCTCCGCCGATCCACCCCATCCTCAAATTGTCCCCGTCCATGAAACGATTGATTTGCGCCGCACTGCTGGCTTCGTCCGCCGGTCCGATGGTGATTGCCGAACCGGTGCCCGAGCGTCCGTTCATGCTTTGGACCCGGTCGGAAGCGGAGGCCTTGAAGGCGCGGATTGGCAAGGAAGAGTGGGCGAAGGCTGCATACGAGGAGTTGCTGAAAGAAGCGGGCCCGGGAACCACGCTGCGCAATCTGTTCCGATTCGTGGTGATGGGGGATGTCGCGGCGGGTGAGGCCGAAAAGAAATATCTTTTGGGCATCATCGGCACACACCCAAAAAAGGCCGAGCAGCTCGAACATGGAGGGCGCCATTACGATTGCTCGTGGGATGCGCTCCGGTATGATGCGGTCCACCCATTGCTCAGCGCGGAGGAGCGGAAGGGTATTGAGGACACGTTCCGCGCGTATGTGGCCTACCAGCTTGAGGACACCAAGGTCTACACGCGGACGAGCTGGCTTCCGAACATGCAATGGCCGCGTCCGCTGGCAGCCCACCTAATGGCGCTCGCGCTGGGTGACCGGGCGTTGTTGGAGCAGATCATTGGGTCGAACGGAGGGTGGAAATGGTATTTCGACGAGTATATCACCTCCGAGGGCTTCTACATGGAGGAGTTCGGAAAGCATTACTCGATGATCGGCGAGATGCTGTTTTTCTGTCGCGGCCTCGAGCGCATCGGGCTTGACCGGCTCGGTTATGGTTACACCGGGAAAGGCGGCGCCACGATGCGGAAATACATCGAGTCGATCTTGTTGGCGGGCTATCCGCGCACCGACATGCCGGGTGGAGTGCCGCAGTATGCCAAGGTGACAATGGGCGACGCCCGCGGGAACGGGATTTCGGACGGGCCGCCTTATCTGTTTCAGCACTCCATCATCCCCGGTTACCTGCCCTCGGGCAAGGGAGGCAACCCGATGTGGAGCGGCGCCAACATGAATGGGCGGGATCACAAGGGGGCCAAGGTTGCGAAGCTGTCCACCCCGCACTGGTTTGAGATCGCGCAGGCGAAGTGGCCGGAGGGCGGATTCGACTATTTCCTGGCGAGGATGCGGGGGCCCGGGCAGTCGGTGTATAGGCCGACCCTTTACTGGGGTCTCGCACCCCTGGACCCCACGAAGACCAAGGCGCCGAAAGCGGAGTCCTATGTCAGTGACGAGCGGGGCTTTGCCTTTCTGCGTGCCGGGGAGGGATCCACCTACTGGGATTCGCCGGCCCCGGCAGTTGCCTTTCAGCTCGGGCTTTATTACGTGCATTACACGCGGGATTGCTTCTCGTTGCTCGGGTTCCACGCATTCAACCGCCCGCTGTATCTGAACCGCGGGATCGCGGACGGATATGCGGGGAACGACCCGTGGACCGACAGCCTCCGCGGCCACTCCGGGCTGGTGGTGGACAACCTGCCGGGGAGTCATGTCGGGCAGGTGCCTGTGAGGAAGGGATTCAATCCGCTTGTGAAGTTCGTCGCGGCCACGGACGACCCGGCGGTATCCGGCGGGAAGATCCGCAGCGCGGACAACCAGGAGGTCGAGCATTCGGCCACGATCTTTCCCGGGGTCACCCAGACACGCGCTTTGTTTCTGACGCGCGAGTACCTGCTGGACGTCACGCGGGCGAGAGGTTCGAAGCCCCACACCTACGACTGGCAGGTCCATGCCATCGGGGTGGCGCAGCCCGACCCGGCCTGGGCTCCGAGCGCCGAGTTGGATGGGGCAACGCTTTACATCAACGACTTGAACCGCGGATTGCTTGAGAGGCGGAAGCAGGATCCTGCAACAGCGCCCGAGAAGGGACCCGAAACCATGCTGTCAAAGGCGCTCGGCGATACCGCCCGCTACGATCTGGGCAAGGTCCGGAAACTGGAGACCGGCGAGGCCTGGTCGACCACGGTCATTCAGTCCTGCGCGACCGGAGATCCTGCGACGAGTTTGTTGGGTCCGGCCTGGTATGATCGCAAGATCGGGGTGCGCATTTCGCTGCTGGGAGAACCCGGCACGGCCGTCCATATCGGGGAGACCCCGCGTTACGTGCCGCAGCCGGGCCGTGAGGCCGGGAAGGGTGAAAAGTCCACGGCCCCGAATGAGGTTGGCGGGACCACCCTTCTGGTGCGCCGCACCGCACCGGAGACCACGTTCGTTGCGCTGCACGAGCCCATTGAAAACGGGAAGTCGCGACTTACCGGGATGGCCCGCATCGCGCAAACGGAGTCGGCGGTCGCGGTGGCCGTGGGCGGCCCCGGCCAGGCGGCGAACGACCGGGTGATGGTGCGTTATGACGCGAAGCCGCTGGAACCCGCCACGCTCGAAGGCGGAGGCGAATCCTTCACATTCGCCGACCGGGCGCACGTCCGTGTGAGCGACGCACGGATTGACGTCAGCGGGGATCTGCGTGGCATGCGACTGAAGGTCACGGGAAGCCCGAAATTATTCGTGAACGGCAAGGAAGCCGCTGCCACGATCCAATCGGGTGAGCTGCGGTTCGACGGGCGTTGACTTCCCGGGCGCGGGCGGAGGAAAGCGGGAAGGAGTCCGCGTATTGCTTCACAACTCCCTTCCCACGCAGAGGCACCCCATCCGCTTCTGCCATCATTGAGAAAAGGAGGAGCGCAAAATTTTGGGTCGGCCCCATCGTGTTGGCGATCAAAGCCATCTCCGCCGTGGGTGCGACCCTTCTATGCGCTCGCGGGACGGCGTTGCCGCCTCCGCTGATACCAATTCATAAGCGGTGTGACGGTGATTCCGTGAACCACGATGGAGACGGCGATCGTGGTGAGGGTGATCGAGGCAAGCTGCCAGGCCAGGTCCGCGCTCAGGCCGCGGTTTGCGGCGTACATGAGATAATAGATCGAGCCAATGCCGCGAATCCCAAACCAGCAGATCAGCCCGCGCTCAGTGGAGGCGCGCCTGCTGCCGAGCAATCCGGCGAAGACCGCAACCGGGCGGATCACGAGAAAGAGGAGAGCGATGAACCAGGCATCGCCCAGCCGCAGGTAGCCAGGCACAATCAGCAGGCCAATCATGAGCACCAGCGCCACTTCAAGGATACGTTCCATCTGCTCATTGAAGTTCAGCACTGCGCCCGCCATGTGCGCGGAAGCAGTCTCGGGTGCGGTCGCGATTTCATCCCGCTTTTCAGCACTCGCGGAATCCAGCACCGCCTCCTGCGGCTTGTCGCCCGTTTGAAGACGTTCGACGGTGCGCAGCGCGAGACCCGCGGCGAAGACGGCGAGAAAACCATAGGTGTGGAGCAGCAGTGCGGCACCGTAGGAGAGGGCAATGACGCCGAGCGCGAGAAATTCATCGCGCCCAATTCCTTCGTGATGCTCCCGCCGCAAGTGGATCACCAGTTTCCCCACGGTTGCTCCGCACACCGCGCCAATGCCAAGGCCGCCCGCAATCGCCCACACGACATCCACGGCCCACCAGCGCCACGCCCATTCGCCCATGTCATGCAACCCGAGCAGGCCGAGTCCGAGCATCACAAACGGGAACGCCGTGCCATCATTCAGCCCTGCCTCGCCCGAGAGGCTGAACCGCAACCGATCCCGATCATGCGGATTCTCAAGTTGCACGTCGGAGGCGAGCACGGGGTCGGTGGGAGCCAGCACCGCTCCCAGCAGAATCGCCGCTCCGAGGGGAAGCCCCAGCCCGATCACTCCAACAACCGCCACCAGCCCGACGGTCAGTGTCATCGAACCCAAAGCGAGACGGAGCGGCACCCTCCAGCGGCCATCGCGCAAGGGGACACGCAACTTCAGGCCCGTGGTGAACAGCGAAACGATCACCGCCACTTCGGCGAGCCGCTCCAGCAGAACCGAGTGAGTCTGCGTGTCGAGTGCAAGCCATCCAAAGCCCAGCGGCCCGATAATCACCCCGGCGGCGAGATAGATCATGGTCTGCGTGAGTGGCAGCCGCTTCACGAAGGAACCGATGGCCGCGACGACGATGAAGAGCGCGCCGAGAAGCAGGTAACCAACGTCAAAGCTCATGATGATTCCATCCTGTCGTGTTCGGCCCGATACCGCCGGGGCTCCGTGTCGTAGGTGTAACTCCAGGTTTCGGAGGGCGGCCGCGGCCGAAGAAAGCTACCCTACCGTTCCGTGCACTTCCAGAGCGTTAAGCGGGCGATCTCCCCTGGGCGAGATGATGGCGACGGCGGGCCACGGGGTTGGCCGCAAAAAAACAGTGCCCGTTCCCCTGATGTGGAACGGGCACTGCGTAATCAGACAAGCCTGACGAGACTATTGGGTCCCGTAGGGCGACCAGAACTCGGCCGGGGCCACATCCGACAAGGCCGCCATCGTGCCGACGGGTGTCTTAGGCAGGGTGTCGACGGCCTGCGGGGTCGCATACGCTTGGTTCAACACGCTCTTCCAGGTGTTGTAGAGCGAGGTTCCCTTCTTGAGGTAGGGAATCAGGTCGGTGCTGGTGGGTGCGAAACCGGTCGACTTGTTGGTTTCGATTGCATACTGGTCGACGGCCGCATCAATGAGACGGAGATCGTTCAGGATGCGCGTGGCCTGCGAACGCTTGCGGGCGCGCAGGAAGCTCGGGACGGCAATCGCCGCCAGAAGGGCGATGATGGCCACCACGATCATGATTTCCACGAGGGTGAAAGCCCCGTGTTTCTTGGTTAGTTTTTGCAGCATGGCTATTTTATGGAGTTTATGAGTTCGTTTAGTTGTCTCGCTTCCCAGAGATCTGGTGACAGGACTGGCTACTTTTTATCACGGAAGCCCTCCCTTGTCAACTTTTTTTTGCAACTACATGTCAGCTTCGGATCAAGCGAGACTGCGTACGCACTTGGCAGGCTTTCACTCGCTGGCGGCCTTTTCGATCATGCTCGGCCAATTCATAGCGCTGTTCCAAAGTGCATCACAGGCTCAAGAGCCAAAGGCTGCAAGTGCCATGCCGGGCGCAGCCAAGTGGATTTGTCCTCAGTCAGGTTTCGAGGCGGCATCGAGCAATCGGGTGTACTGATCAGAGGTCGCTTTCCAGGAGAATCTCCCACCGATTTCCCGAATGCGATTTGGCTCCCATGCCTGGCGCAAGCCAAGCCCAATCGCCTGGCCCAGCAGCGCCGGATTCCCCGATGGCACGAGGAGACCGGTCACCCCGGGAATCACGATTTCAGGAATGCCGCCGACTGCTGTGGCGATAACCGGGAGCCCGGCTGCCTGCGCCTCGAGCAAAACATTCGGGACTCCTTCGTTGAGGCTGGGAATACAAAGCAGGTCGACGGCGCTCATCCATTTTGCAATCTCGACAGGGTCGAGCCTCCCCACGAACCGGGCTTCGACACCGATCGTCCCGGTCAACTCCTTCAGCCTGCCCTCCAAGGGTCCGGTCCCCGCAAATACCAACCGGGGCCGTGGCATTGGCAACGTCGCGAGGGCGCGGACCAGCAATTCGGGATTCTTGACCGGCAACAGATTGCCGACGCAAAGCACCACTGGCTCGTTCTCCGCCAGTCCCAGAGCCGCGCGCAGTGGCGCGCGTTCGCACGGCCGGAATGCCTCGGTATTGACTCCGTTGTAGATGCAGACCACCCGCTCGGGAGGCGCACCGGCGGCGATTAATTTGTCCCGGAGATCGCGGCTGCGGGTGACCACCGCTCCGGAAGCCGCCACGGCATCGAGGATCGCGCGTCGCCGGGCCGGGACCGCAAGGTACTGATGCACATCGGAGCCCTGCGCGACGAGGACCGGGCGAAAGCCGAGTCCGGCGGCCAGGCTGCCCAGCGCCGCGCCGTCGGGAAAGAGCCAGGCCCCGAGAACCGCGCCGTGCGGATTCGCGACTCTCCACCGTGCAACACGGGGGCGCAAGCGGAGTGCGGCGAGGCGATGATTCCAGAGGCTTCCGAACTTGGGAATGTAAGGAACACCGAGATACTCCGGGTGAAATGGGGCGTCGATGGGACGGGGCGTCCAATCCCCGCCCCCCCCCCATGCGGCCGGGCCGAGCGTGGGGCGCAGCGCCAGCACGCGAACCTCGAAGCGACCGGCGAGCTCATGGAGAAGGGTTGCATTGTCCAGACCGCGGACGGGGTTCGCGGCGTCGGGGAAAAGATTCGAGACAAAGAGCAGCGCCCGTTTCATCCCGGTCAGCGCTCCAACAGCGGGGGTAACTGGACGGCATAATTGCGGAGTTCCCCGGGAGGGTTTGGGAGGCCGTCCTCGATGCCATGGAGGATATTCACCAACTCGCGGGCGCTGGCGAACCAGAGTCCCCATCGCCTTTGGGCCGAGGCTTGGGAGAGCGCGTTGAGGAACCGGGCATACTCGCCATCGAGGAGCATCGATGCGTTCGTGTCCAGGGCCCCGTGGGTATGGAGTTTGATGAACAACGTGTCCGGGCGTCCGGTCACGTGGATTGCCTGCGCGAGCCAGACACCGAGGCGGAGGAGGGTCGGCGGGTTGTGACCCGTGAGATCGGAATTTTCGATGCGCGGCAGGAGGCCCAGTTTGCGTCGACGAAAGTTCAGTGCGAGCGGTCCCTGGACGCACAGCAGGTGTGTGCGATCATCGCGAAGTTCGCCGGTGGTGCCCGCCTGCACCGGGGTGCCGGTATCGTGGGAGCGCGGGGCCGGGGTGTCGGGGGCGTAATAGAGT
>ENA-ORBV01005698-ORBV01005698.1-microbial-mat-metagenome-genome-assembly--contig:-NODE-5698-length-22653-cov-13.722847_pt1 | contig 22653 bp, 31 predicted proteins | sample MGYA00237777_ERZ505514 | MGnify/ENA primary metagenome ERZ505514 (study PRJEB26160, sample SAMN06269048) | microbial mat metagenome | isolation source: Oligotrophic lake microbial mat | place... | reverse complement strand
CGGCACTACTAAATGCTGATGCAGTCATAAACACCTACTGTCAACGGAACTCTGGTGCCGACTGGGTAAACAATTGTTGGGCATCAATAGTTTGTGCGGGTGATGCGGTCAGGTGGAAATGAGCATGAGCCCTAACAATTCATTGGTGCGGACGCCTATCGGCGCCGCACAATTCAAACGTTGGGCGCCCAAGCAAATTGGTGCGCAAGTATTTTTTCCTTATTAGCATCCTCCCACAAATGGGTGGTATAGTCCTCCCATATTGGGAGTGACGGCATTGCGGGTAATTGCAAAGAGCACACTTCAACGCTTTTGGAGCGAAAAGCGCTACGGCGATTCGAAAAGCCCTTTGGAGGCCTGGCATGACGAGGCGTGCAATGCCAATTGGAAAACGCCCCAGGACATAAAGGACTTGCACGCGACAGCCAGTATCTGTGGAAACAACCGGGTTGTTTTCAACATTGGCGGCAACAAGTATCGGCTGGTCGTGGAAGTGCAGTACGTCGCCGGCATCGTATGGGTCAAGTTCATTGGCACACATGCTCAGTACGACAAGATCGATGTAGGAACGGTGAGCAACTACTAGCTTTAGTCTGGAAATTCGGACGTTATGCGGGGTACCCCATGAACATTAAGCCCATTCGTAATGACAAAGATCTGCGTCAGGCATTTAAGCGGCTGGAGGAGATATTTCAGGCAAAGCCCAAGACCCCTGAGTATGACGAAATGGAGATTCTCGCAACCCTCATCGAGGCTTACGAGAAAAAGCACTATCCGATCGGGCCTGCCAGCGCGGTGGAGGCGATCAAGTTCCGCATGGAGCAGCAGGGGCTAACCCCGCGTGATCTTGAGATCTACATAGGCAAGAGTGGTCGCGTTTCAGAGGTCCTGAATGGCAAGCGGTCGTTGAGCCTGCGGATGATCAAGAATCTGCATGATGGTCTGCGCATTCCCTATGAGAGTTTGCTTTCGTCCTCTGCGTAGGTGCGTTCTCGCAGAGAAACTATCGTGTGGGCGCCCAACCATTCGTTGAAGGCGGACGTCCCTGACGGGCCGCCGCCTTAACTCAAACGTTAGGGCGCCAGTCACAATGTCGAAGATTCCTGATCCTCCCGAGCGTGTCCGGGCCGAATTTCGTCGGTATCTCATCAAGAGAGGTGGCGGCGCTGGATTCGCTCCTTATGGCCCCAAGGAAGAGCTAAAGCGCTTCCGCTTCTATCTCCATACATTGGAGAAATTCATCTCCGACCAGGAAGCTGCCGAATTGGCCATTCTAGACGCCAAGGCGAAGGATTTAGCTGAAGAGGCGCGCAGCGAATTTTGGTCGCACTACTATCCCGTTCATTGGGACGAGATCTTCCGCGAAACGCTCCACTCTTCCTTCTTGATTTCGTTGATCTCCTTTGTTGAGGTCACTTTGATGCAGCTATGTCGTGACGTCGACGTCATTGCAAAGGCTCCTCTCTCGGCCAATGACATCAAAGGCACAGTCTTGGAACGATCACAGGTGTTCCTAAGAACCTTTGGAGGCTTCACCGCACCCTCCGATGACCAGTGGACCACGCTCTCCCGGATTTACGACGTGCGCAATGTTCTCATTCATAATGGTGGCGCGTTGTACGCATCGAGGCATGAATCTCGAGTAATGCAGTTTGCCAACTCTGTGCCTGGGTTAGTCGAGACGCATGGTCGTCTGGAGGTGAAACCCGCGTTTGCCTCTTTCACTCTCGACTTGATCGATCAATTCGTTGCCTCACTTCAGACACAGCTTGGGAAGCTTTGCCGTCGTGTTCAATCCTTCGAAAAGTCGGAAAGAGCGCCCTAACAACGCGTTCGAAAACGGACGCGCTGCCGGCGAGCGGCAGCGCGCCGTTCAACGCGGACGTTATGCCTCATGAGACAGCATCCTCAGAATTATGCGCAGAGTCTTAGCTACTGATCTTGGCATTTGGCCAATGATCCAGAATCAGGAACGGCCATCAGACATGATGATGGCCACCCCAGACTACTGGGCACGGCTCGCGGACTACATTCTCCTGTATGACCAGATAGTCATTCCAACCGGAAATCTTCAGATTCTGCCCGTGCTTCGTCTGATGCTTGGCGAGGACGTGTTCGACGAACTGGTTCGATCAAAGGCGATTGTCTTGGCTCGTTTCGATCAGTGGTTTGGTTACGTTGGCACTGGCGGTGTCATCTTCTACAGGGCTGGGGGTAACCCTGACTTGCCTCAAAATGGACCCAACCTTGCAGTTAGCCATTTCAAACCGTTGGACGAAGCAATAGATGACGCTCTCATCGCGACGAACCCGCCATCTACTCCGGAACGTAGAGTCACGATAAAAAACCTCCTCCTCGACAATGTTGTTGTCCTGCCTACGGAAACAATTCTTGCCGGAGTCAAGGAAGAGGCCTACGTAGACATTCTGAATAGCGCATATCTTCGAGACTTGATGTCTATCCGAAATGCTGGTCGATCCATCGAGAACCTTGTCGGTAGCAAACCGGATACCGTAACCATCTTTAACCCGCACGTTCCAGCCGAACCGAATGACCCGCCAGAAATTCGGGCTGTCTTGCGCGTCATCTTTGAGAACTTCCTTTTGAGTCTTGGTGGCCATACGGGCGCAACCGAAATTACTGGTGATGCTTCAACATTGTCGATACTTCAAGCGAAAGGACAGCGAATTGGGTTTTCACCATATGGCCGCCAGGCATTCGCTCAACTTCAGAAGGTCAATAGTGTCCCTGAGTTGGGGCTAGCGTTCGCCGCAAAACAGTTGTCAGCGAACCAAGTTCTCGACCTTCGCACTTCAAAGCACACGCAAGCCCTCCGAGACTGGCTTACCAAAGGCGCACCTGGAGCGATCGCCAGTGAAACTGTCGCGCGCTACGTGGAGACAATTGGCAAACCGGGGCTTCTTGAGAGCCTACCCGCTAAGGTAATGCGCTTTGCCGCGATAACAGCTTGGGGGGCAACTGAGCCATTCTCCGGGGCCGGGGCTGCCGCCGCCGACACCTTTCTCCTCAGAAAATGGTTCCCTGTTGCGTCGCCACGCCTATTTATGCGACAGGCAAAGGTGGTGCTTGCCAATACCCCTGTTGTTCGCGCCCCGATAGTGAAGGGAAGAGACAGGAACTCTCCTTGCTCATGCGGAAGTGGCAAGAAATACAAACACTGCTGCGGGAGATCATAGTGACCATCAGACAAATGCGGCATAACCCGGCAGTCGAGTCGGACGCGGCAAAAGCGCCGCGCCGCTCACTTTTACGTTAGGTTCTACTAAGCCAACTCATATGGCATCAGACATCAATCAACCGCAGAACCAAAAGGATCCCGGCGCTCTCGGCGCACTCGGGGCATTTGTCGAACGCGGACACCTATTTTTGGCCAAACCCGATCTATCAGTTGGTCACGTTAAGATGTGGATTGGTGGTGTTAGATCACACATCAGAAAAATTTACGGTGAAAACTCTGAGGTCCTCGGACTCTTGCCGCACATTGAGGGTCCAATGTCACCCCAGGAAGCTCGAGGCGCGCTAATTGAACGATTGAACCAGCTTGAGCATTTTCTAAAAGGAATCGTGGACGTTGGCCGCAAAGCGTATTCTGGTCAATCTGGCGAAAAGGTTTTTATTGGGCACGGGCGCTCTCCGATCTGGCGAGAGGTAAAGGACTTCATTTCTGACCGATTGCATCTGCCTTGGGACGAGTTCAACAGGGAAGCTGTTGCGGGACTCCACACGTTTGAACGCCTTTCCCAGATGCTGAACGATGCATGTTTTGGTTTTTTGATTATGACTGCCGAGGACGAACATGCGGATGCCACGCTTCACGCACGGGAGAACGTCATTCATGAGGTGGGCTTATTTCAAGGCCATCTAGGCCCCCGAAAAGCAATAGTCCTCTTGGAAACAGGGTGCCAAGAGTTTTCGAATATTCATGGTCTATCGCAACTGCGATTCCCCAAGGGGCACATATCAGCCGCATTTGAAGAAATGAGAAGAGTACTAGAGCGTGAACGCATACTCAAAACCTAACTTTAGGTCGAGCGGACGGGCTGGAGGCGCCGTGCCACATTCAGTGTCCGTGCTAGCCCGCCGCTCACCAAAACGTTATGCAGCATTCCAGTCATCGAGGTGCGAACAGTGACGGCTAAAACTGAATCCGAGGCGCTATTTGAAGCATTCTGTGCGACCCATCGCCTGAATTGGGCGCCTCATGGCACGAAGGACACTCCGACTCCGGACTACCAGCTTACTTTCGGGGGCGCAATCGTTTGCGTAGAAATCAAGCAAATCGAGAGCGAAGTCGGCTTCGTTGCTGGCGGGCTTCAAAGCAGAAGCGTGGGTGATCACGTCCGGCGAAAAATTACTGAAGCAAAGGCCCAATTGCAGGCGGCTTCTAATGCTGGATTTCCTACTATCTTGCTCATCTACAACACCGTCGATCCTCGTCAAGCGTTCGGAACTGAGGCCCAAGACTTCACTTTCGCAATGTACGGAGAATGGACCGTCCGTCTGCAGGACGGTCACATTGAGGATTCCTTTCACGGTCGCAACTCGTCGCTGCGGCCTAACATGAACACTTCATTCAGTGCACTGGGGCACCTCCGCCGCACTGCAAGCGGAGCCGAAGTTAAGATTTTCGAAAACGCGTACGCCAGGCATCCGTTGCCCTACGAGGCGCTCCCTGAGTGCATTGACGTCGTGCGCATCGAAATTGAAAATGCTGCATAACAATGCGTTGGAAAACGGACGTTCGCAAGCGTCGCTTCGCTCCCTTGCTCGCGCCGTTCAACGCGGACGTTAGGCATTTATCGCGCATGTCATTACAAGGGGATCAACCAATGAAAATAATTTTTCTGCTCGTCTGCGTTAGCGGGCTTTTGACCGCCTGTGGTGGAAAACCATCCGGTGTTTCTGACGAGTTCTACGAAAAATACAAGCTGCTCGGTGCTCCAAAAATCATGTATCAGTGCGGCGACAGCGTTGGCTATTCGGCAGGTATTGGCATGAACGCTACCTACAACCACATTGTTAACAAGGCGAAAGAGAAGTGCAGCGAATAATTTTCAATTTTGGAGAGCCAACAATATGCAGCCGACAAACGATAAACCGTCGCCACCGGAGCCGCCACAAACCCCAACCAGGAGCAAGATAGAAAACGCCGCAATTGGTGTTTCCGTTGCGGGAGGCACAGCTGCTACCGCTGTGGGCGTTATTGCAGCAGGCACTTCTGCTACCGGTGCAATTAGTGCCGTTGGTGCTGCCATTGGTGGCGTGGCAGGTGGTGTCTTCGGCTCTGGTGTCGGTCTCGCAACGGGGGGTGTTGGTATGGCGGCTACTGTCCCCTTCGCGGCAGCCGGCACAGCCATAGGCGGCTGGGCTGGGCCCGCTCTCGCCCTCGTTGGTATTGGGACGGCTCCGGCATGGGCAGTCCCGGTCGCGATCGGAGGGGGCTTGATAGCCTTTTGTGGCGTTGCGGCCGGTATCTACAAGTTCGCAAAGTCCCGAGCCAAGAACACAAATGCCTAACCCGGCAGTCCACACGGACGCTGCGCGATAAAGCCGCGCAGCGCCGGTGACTTCTACGTTATGCCGCTACGAGCAGGCGCCACTGACATTAGGCTTGACGCAATGTATTTCGGTAGCTACAGTATTGTGTGCTGATCGACTTTGACCCCGCCAAAGACGAACTGAATCGCGCTCAGCACGATTTGTCCTTGGCATTTGCAAAGCAATTGGTTTGGGCAGAAGCGCTGGTGTGGGTCGACACCAGATTCGAATACGATGAAATCAGAATGATCGACCCCCTGCGTCCCAGAGGGCAATACGCTCTACTACGTTGCGTTTGTCGACCGAGGCGAAATCCGAAGAGTCATCAGTCTCCGATATGCAGAACGCAAAGAGATCAAACACTATGTCGAAAACCATCCCTAGACGCGAGATTCGTATTCCCACGCCTGCGGAAAACGCCCGAATTCTTTCCGCTGCCAAGGCCGATCCAGACGCTCGGCCGCTAACCAGGAAGCAGCTCGCTGAAATGGTGCCGTTGAAGTCCCTTCGAGGACGCCCAAAGTCAGATAACAAGAAAATGCTTGTTTCTGTTCGGTACAGCCCGGAAGTCATCGCGTATTTCCGCAGCACCGGTGACGGATGGCAAGGTCGAATGGATGGGGTGTTGAAGGAGTATGTCAACAAAGCAGCACCGCGTCGTTCGCGAAACGCGACATAACATGGCGCCGTACGCGGACGCGCGCCATAAGGCCGGCACGCGCCGGTGGGCTCTACGTTATGCCGCAAGAATCAGGCGCGCTGGACGTGTGTAGCGTCCTTGATATGCTGGCGCGGTGAAGGTCAGCGAAATACTGCGAATGCTTGCTGACGATGGCTGGAGCCACGTGGCGACTCGGGGCAGTCACCGTCAATTCAAGCATGGCTCAAAGCCTGGTCGTGGAACCGTGCCCGGGAAGCCGAGTGACGACTTGGCATTGGCACTCTGAACAGCATCCTGAAACAGTCTGGTCTCAAGAAGTGAGGTTCAAATGCGCTACGCCATCGTGATCGAAAAGGCCGAGAGCAATTATTCGGCGTACGTGCCGGATCTTCCCGGGTGTGTGGCCACAGGTGCCACAGTGGAGGAAACCGAGGCACAAATCCGTGAGGCGATCGAATTCCATCTTGAAGGCATGCGTGAGGATGGAATTGCCATTCCGCAGCCGGCGAGTCGCGTCGAGTACATCGATATTGCGGCATAACCCGGCAACGCACCGGTCGCGCGACATGCATCGCGCGATGCTGCGACCGGCGTGCGCGCGCCGGTGGTTTCCACGTTAGATGGCTCGATTTGAACGTCTTGACGTTGTGACGTCTTAGCGGCATAGTTCGACCAATGGATACCCAAAAACGCGCTACCGTGTATTTCGAGGCCGACGTCCATCGCGCTCTTCGCCTCAGAGCTGCGGCATCGGATCGGTCAATCTCGGATATGGTCAACGATGCGGTCAAGGTCGTCCTTGCCGAGGATGCCGAAGACCTTGCGGCCTTCTCCGAAAGGAAGAGCGACAAGAACCTTTCTTTCGACACGTTCGTCCAGGGCCTAAAGCGGCGTGGCCGGATATAGGCTTTTGATCAAGGCCTCGGCCGGAAAGGAAATCGAGGCGGCAGGAACAAAAGCTGACCGTCAACGTGTCATCGAGAGAATTCAGGCGCTGGCCGCTGATCCTAGAGTGCATGGCTCCGAAAAACTCGCCGGCTATTCAGACCGCTACCGCATACGACAGGGGCAGTACCGGATCATCTATCTCATTGATGATCAGCGTCGTGAGGTAACGATATTCAAGGTCGGAAATCGCAAAGATGTACACAGATAAGCAACTAACCGCGCGTTAGCGCCCGACACCAGACGCAGTGAGGCATTGAAAGATATGCATAACGTGCATACTCTACGAATGTGTCCGCCGATTTCGACCCGAAGAAGGACGCGGTAAATATCAGGAAGCACGGCGTGTCGCGTTCCGAGGGCGACGGAGTGCTGAATGATCCCCTCGCGCTCACCGTCGAGGACGACACCACCGGGAAAAACACGCATCACCATCTACATGGACGACGCGGTTCTGAAGCGCTTCAAGGCCCAATCGGAAAAGAGCGGGAAGGGCTATCAGACCTTGATCAACGAAGCCCTGAATTCGTACCTTGGTCTCACAGAGCAACCAATAACCCAAGAGCTGGTGCGCAAGATCGTGCGCGTAGAGCTCGCCGTGCACGGTTGAGCGCTCACTTGACGCCTCACACGGACGCGCCGGGCCATCTTCCAGCGGCATGGTCGGCGCGCCGGTGGGCTCCACGCTCGGGCAGTGCGGGCCGTTCGCCGACTACGCCGAAGACCCGAACAGCTGCTTCATGACACGGGCTCTCTAAACCGCTAACCGCCGTAGCAGTCGCGCCCGGGCGGGTAGTCCTCCATCTTCACCAGGACCAGCGGGTAGAAGCCATTGACCTCGACCGGCGCGTAGCCGCGCGCCCGCATGCAGCCGAGATAGACGCCCCGGCTCGGGTACAGGTGCTCGACGGATTCGCCGTGATAGCTGGAATTGGCATAGCGCTCGACCACGCATTTGCGCGCTTCGTTGATGCACACCTGCCGGTCGCCCATGAACGCGTCGATGCTCGTCTGGTTGCGATGTAGCAGCACCGTATTAAACGGGCTGCAGCCTGCCAGCAGAACGATGCCCAGGACAAGCGCCGGTATTTTTTTCATGTTGGGGCTCCCGCAATGTCTCGTTGTTGGGGATTACTCTACCGTAAACGCCGCCACGAAGTATCATCGTCGCCCGCGCCGGCAACGCCGGCGCCGCACCGGAGGATCCCCAAATGCCAAACCAGAACCGCCAGTTCAAGCTGGCCGCGCGCCCGGTCGGAATGGTCAAGCGCAGCGATTTCGAATTCACCACCGCGCCCGTGCCGGAGCCCGGAGCGAACGAGGTGCTCATCCGCGTCCTGTACGTTTCGCTCGACCCGGCGATGCGCGGCTGGATGAACGAGGGACGCTCCTACATCCCGCCCGTCGGCCTTGGCGAAGTCATGCGCGCGGGCACCGCCGGCAAGGTGATCGCCTCGAACAACCCGAAGTTCGCCGTCGGCGACCATGTGGCCGGTTGGGGCGGCGTGCAGGACTACGTGATCTCCAAGGGCGACGACATCACCAAGGTCGATCCGCGCCTTGCGCCCTTGCCGGTGTACCTGGGCACGCTCGGCATGCCCGGCATGACCGCGTACTTCGGGCTGCTCGAGGTCGGCAAGCCGAAGGAAGGCGAGACGGTGGTCGTGTCCGGCGCGGCCGGGGCCGTGGGCACCGTGGTCGGGCAGGTGGCGAAGATCAAGGGCTGCCGGGTCGTCGGCATCGCGGGCGGTCCGGACAAGTGCAAGTGGGTCGTCGACGAGCTCGGCTTCGACGCCGCGATCGACTACAAGTCCGAGGACGTCAACAAGGCGCTTCGCCAGCATTGCCCCAAGGGCGTCGATGTCTATTTCGACAATGTCGGCGGCGATATCCTCGACGCGGCGCTCGCTCGCATGGCGCGCCACGGCCGCATCGTGATTTGCGGCGCGATTTCGCAGTACAACAACACGACGCCGGTAAAAGGGCCGTCCAATTACCTGTCGCTGCTCGTCAACCGGGCGAGCATGACCGGCATGGTGGTCATGGATTACACCGACCGATTCGGCCAGGCGGTGCGCGAGATGGCCGGCTGGATGAAGGCCGGCAAGCTCAAGACGCGCGAGGACATCGTCGACGGGCTGGAAACCTTTCCCGAGACGCTGCTCAAGCTCTTCAAGGGCGAGAACACCGGCAAGCTGCTGATCAAGGTCGCCGATGCCTGAGCAGTCCGGCAGGCACGCCTTCGACGAAGCGGTCCACCTCACGCCGGCGGGCGAAGGGCGCTACAAGGGGCACACCAGCCGCAAGTACTGGAATTTCGTCGGCCCGTTCGGCGGGATCACGGCCGCCACCGCGCTCAACGGCCTGATGCAGCGCGAGGACCGTCAGGGTCATCCGCTCTCGCTCACCGTCAATTTCATGGCGCCGATCAAGGAAGGCGCATTCACGGTCGAGACCAGGCTCGTGCGCTCGAACCGCTCGACGCAGCACTGGTCGGCGCAGATCGTGCAGGAGGGCGAAAGCGAGCCGGTGCTCGGCGCAATCGCGGTCTTTGCCGCGCGACGCGAAACGTGGGCGCTGCGCGAGGCGGTCCCGCCGCAGGCGCCGCCGCCCGAGGAGTGCAAGCCATTCCAGGCTCGCCTGCAGATCGTCTGGCCGCAGATGTACGAGATGCGCTATGCGCGCGGCCGCTTCGGCGTGGAGAACCCCGACAGCGTGACGCACGCCTGGCTGCGGGACGTGCCCTCGCGGCCGCTCGACTTTGCCTCGCTCACGGCGATTTGCGACGCGTTCTTCCCGCGCATCTTCCTGCGCCGGCCGCACATGGCGCCGATCGCGACGGTGTCGCTCAACATCTATTTCCACGTCGACGCGGCGGAGCTGGCGGCCGAGGGCAGCGGGCCCGTGCTCTGCGTTGCCAAAGCGCAGGTCTTCAACAAGGGCTACTACGACCAGGAGGGGCAGGTCTGGGGCAGGGACGGCAAGCTGCTTGCGACCACTCAGCAGATCGCCTGGTACAAGGAGTAGGCCCCGGTCCCAGGCCGGGTTGTTCTTCCCTAATCGTTCACTTTCGCGCCCGAGGCCTGGACCACTGCGGCCCAGGTGGCGACTTCCTGCTTGAGCAGGCGCGAGAATTCTTCCGGCGTGTTGCCCATCGGCTCTGCGCCCTGCTCGACGAGTTTATGGCGGATGTCCGGCGAACTGGCGGCCAATCGAAGGGTCAATCTCATCGTGCGTCTCCAAATCGATACAGTTTCGCGGCGTTGGTCGCAAACAGCGGCTCGCGCACCGAATCGTCGGGCAGCCAGCTGTCGAGCTGGTCGACGAGGTCGGCGTCGTTCGGCATATTCGAAACCATGCCCGGATGCGGCCAGTTGGTGCCCCACACGCAGCGATCCGGCCGCGCCGTCAGCAGGGCCTGCACCAGCGGGCGCATGTCTTCGTTCCCCGGCGTCCCCGTGTCCGAGAGCCGGTACCAGCTCGAGATCTTGGTCCAGCAGTCGTCCCGCTCGGTCAGCAGGCGGCGGATCACGCCGAAGCCCGGCGAGTTCACGCCCTCGGACCCGCGCACGCGGCCGAGATGGTCGAACACCAGCGGCACCGGGCAGCGGCGCAGGCGCGGCTCGAGCTCGACCCAGTCCGAAGATCTTGCGACATTGATCTCCAGGTGCCAGCCGTAGGGCGCGATGCGCTCGGCGAGGGATTCGAGCATCGCAGTGGTGGCGCCGCTGGGAAACTGGTCCATGAGCCGGGCTCCGCGAAAGCCCGAAGCGCTCAGGCGCTCGAGCTCGGCGTTCGCGATCTCGGGACGGATCGCCGCGATGCCGAGGAAGCGCCCCGGATGCTCGCGCAGGAAATCGAGCGTGATCGAGTTGTCGAAGCCGTACGGCGAGCCGTGCACCTGCACGCCCCTGGCCACGCCGAGCGTTTCGTGGAGCTTCAGCCAGGCTTCGCGCGTGCACGGGGGCGGGGTATAGCGCCGGTCCGCAGCGAGCGGGTAGCGCTCGAAGCGATCGAAGATGTGCGCATGGCAGTCGATCGTGCCCGGCGGGAGCGCGCGTTTCGGGGCGCGCAGCTCGGCGTCCGGGGCCGGCACTTCGGCGCCGCTCATTCGATGACGATGTTGCTTTCCCTGGCGAGGACGCGCCACTCGATGAGCTGCTGGCCGAGCCCCTCCATTGACGCGATCGCTGCGATCGTCAGTATAATCGTTGCGTCCAACCGGAATTTTTTCACCGCGTTTATCCTCCGTCTCGCGTACTGTAACCTATCCCGTTTACGAGGGACTTCATGCCTGCGGACCGCTATGGACTCGAATTGTCGACCGCTTCGCAAGCGGCGCGCGACGCCTACGTCGAGGGTGTCGACCTTTTCCTTTCCGCCAATCTCGGATCCGAAGACGCATTTCGCCGAGCCCTGGCGGCCGACCCGGGCTTCGCGCTCGGGCATGCCGCGCTGGGACGCACGCTGCAGCTCTACGCGAAGATCGACGAATCCAGGACCAGCGTTGCGCGCGCACGCGAACTCTCGGCAACCCTCCCGCGCAGGGAGCGCGCCAACGTCGAAATGCTGGCCGGCCTCGTGGATGGAAAGGGGCCCGCACCGCTTGCGTTTGCGCGCGAGCACCTGGCCGAATTTCCGCGCGACGTGATGGTGCTCGCGCCCTGTACCGGCGTGTTCGGCCTGATCGGGTTTTCGGGCCGCCCCGGGCGGGAGCAGGAGCAGGCCAGGCAGATGGAAGAGCTCGCCGGCGTGTATGGAGATGACTGGTGGTATCTCTGCACGCATGCATTCGCATTGAGCGAAGTCGGACGCATCGACGAAGCACGCAAGCTCATCGACCGCTCGCTCGCGATCTACCCGCGCAACGCGCATGGCGCGCATGTCTATTCGCACGTGCTGTACGAGAACGGGGAGGACGCGGCGGGGCTGGCCTACCTCGCCGAATGGATGAAAGACTTCCCGCGCGACGCGCAATTGCATTGCCACCTGAGCTGGCATATCGCGCTCTGGCAGCTCGAAGCCGGCCGCATCGATGAAGCGCGGCGCGTCTACGAGAAGGACGTGCGCCCGGGGCGGTCGTGGGGTCCGCCGATCAACACGCTGTCGGATTCGGCCTCGTTCCTCTGGCGCTCGCAGCTCAAGGGCCACCAGAACAGCAGCGCGCTGTGGAAAGAGATCCGCGACTACGCGCTCAAGGAATTTCCCAAGGCCGGCGTGACGTTTGCCGATGTGCACAGCGCGCTGGCCTTTGCTGGGTCGGACGATGGCGATGCCTTGCAATCGCTGGTGATGCAGCTGCGGGAGCGCGAGCGCGCCGGCAAGCTCGCCGCCGGCCCGATCGTGCCCGCGCTGGCCGAGGCGTTCGGCGCGTTTGCCAGCAGCGACTGGAGTTCGGCCGTCAAGTCGATCGAGCCCCTGCTCGGGGAGCACGAGCGCATCGGCGGCAGCCGGGCGCAGCGCGACCTCATCGAATGCACGCTCATGGCCGCGCTGGCCCGGGCGGGACGGGGCGCCGATGCCGGCCGCCTCGCAGTGCGGGGCGCGCGCAAGCGTAGCGTCGCGGCCGCCTGATGCCGCGCACGCCGCATTTCCCGCTCGACCCCGAAGAGCTCGGCGCGGGCCGCGCTGCTCGTCTCGAGCGTTACGGAATGCTTTTCAAACAAGCCGGAATCAAAGCGGAGTAAACACAGGAATGGACGTGCGTGCAGCGGTGGCATTCGAGGCAGGGGCGCCTTTAAGCATCGAAACGGTGAAGCTCGAAGGCCCGCGGGCAGGCGAAGTGCTGGTCGAGGTCAAGGCCACGGGCATCTGCCATACGGATGAATTCACGCGCTCGGGCGCCGACCCGGAAGGCCTCTTTCCCGCGATTCTCGGCCACGAGGGCGCGGGCATCGTGGTCGACGTCGGGCCGGGCGTCACCAGCCTGAAGAAAGGCGACCACGTCATCCCGCTCTACACGCCGGAATGCCGGCAGTGCAAGTCGTGCCTTTCTCGCAAAACGAATCTTTGCACCGCGATCCGCGGCACGCAGGGCAAGGGCGTGATGCCCGACGGCAGCAGCCGCTTCTCGCTCGGAGGCAAGCCCGTGTACCACTACATGGGATGCTCGACGTTTTCGAACTACACGGTGCTGCCGGAGATCGCGCTTGCGAAGATCCGCGAGGACGCGCCTTTCGACAAGGTCTGCTACATCGGTTGCGGTGTCACGACCGGCATTGGCGCGGTGATCAATACGGCCAAGGTCGAAGTCGGCGCCAACGTGGTGGTGTTCGGCCTCGGCGGCATCGGCCTCAACGTGGTGCAGGGCGCGAGGATGGCGGGTGCCGGCATGATCGTCGGAGTCGACCTCAATCCGGCGCGCAAAGAGCTGGCGGAGAAATTCGGAATGACGCATTTCGTGAATCCGAAGGAGGTCCGCGGCGATCTGGTGCCTTACCTCGTCGACCTGACGGGCGGCGGCGCCGACTACAGCTTCGAGTGCATCGGCAACGTCGAGGTGATGCGCCAGGCGCTCGAGTGCTGCCATCGCGGCTGGGGCGTGTCGGTGATCATCGGCGTGGCCGGCGCGGGACAGGAAATCAACACACGGCCGTTCCAGCTCGTGACCGGGCGCGTGTGGAAAGGCACGGCCTTCGGCGGCGCCCGGGGCCGCACCGACGTGCCGAAGATCGTCGACTGGTACATGGAAGGCAAGATCAACATCGACGACCTGATTACCCACGTCATGCCGCTCGAGCGCATCAACGAGGGCTTCGAGCTCATGCACAGTGGCGAGTCGATCCGGAGCGTGGTGGTCTATTGAGGTCGGATCCGAAACTTTCAATGCTGCCATTTTTTCAAAGAACCCCAGGCCCGTAGCCACTAAGCGGCCGAAATGCTGCCATCCGATCTTCGCGGGCGAAGAAGTCGATGGACGCAAGGCGTAGAATTCGCGTCGGCTGTTCCCCCTTTTTTCCACTTCCAGGAATTCCAATGAGCATCTCCATGTACCAGGCGAGCGTGCCGCGCTTCGTCAACATCCTCGGCAACCTTTCGAACATCCTCGACAAGGCGCAGGCGCACGTCGACGCGAAGAAGCTGGAGGTCACGGCGCTGACCGGCTTTCGCATCTATCCCGACATGCTCCCGATGTCCCGGCAGGTGCAGATCGTCTGCGATACGGCCAAGGGCGTCGTGGCCCGGCTCGCGGGCGTCGAGGTCCCCAAGGACGAGGACACGGAGAAAACGATTGCCGAACTCAAGGCACGCATCGCCAAGACCATCGCTTTCATTCAGGGCTTCACGCCGGCGCAGATCGACGGAACCGAGGACAAGGCGATCGTGACCAAGCGCGGCGACAAGGAAACACATTACAAGGGCATGCAGTTCCTGCTCGGCCATGCGGTACCGAACTTCTACTTTCATGTGGCCACCACGTACAACATCCTTCGCCACAACGGCGTCGAGATCGGCAAGCGCGATTTCCTCGGCAATCCCTGATCGGGAAGATTCATGAGCAAGGACTACGACGTTGTAGTAGTGGGCGCGGGCAACGCGGCGTTTTGCGCCGCGCTGGCCGCGCAGGAAAAAGGCGCGAAGGTGCTGGTTCTGGAGCGGGCGCCAGAAGACGAATCCGGCGGCAACTCGCGGTTCACCGCTGGCCTCATGCGTGTGGTCTACAACGGTGTGGACGACCTCAAGCGCGCAATCCCGGATTTGTCCGATGAGGAGATCGAGCGCACGGATTTCGGCACGTACACGCAGGACCAGTTCCTCGATGACATGGCGCGCGTGACCGAATACCGTTGCGACCCGGACCTGACCGAACTCCTCGTAAAGCGCAGCATGGACACCGTGGCGTGGATGCAATCGAAGGGCGTGCGCTTCACCGCGGCCTGGGGCCGGCAGGCGTTCAATATCGGCGGGCGATTCAAGTTCTGGGGCGGTCTCACGGTCGAAGCCGTCGGCGGCGGGCCGGGGCTCGTGGAAAACCTCACCAACGCGGCGAAGAAGAACGGCATCGAGGTCTGGTACGAGGCACGCGTGACCGATCTGGTCGCGGATGACGACGGCGTCAAGGGCGTCAAGGTGAAGCACAAGGGCAAGACGACCGACGTGCGCGGCAAGTCGGTGGTACTTGCCGCGGGTGGGTTCCAGGCGAATCCAGAAATGCGCGCACGCTACCTCGGGCCCGGCTGGGAACTCGCCAAGGTGAGGGGCACGCGCTTCAACACCGGCGAGGTCATCCGCATGGCGCTCGACATCGGCGCCGCGCCCACGGGCAACTGGTCGGGCTGCCACGCGGTGGCTTGGGAGCGCAACGCGCCCGAGTTCGGCGACCTCGCTGTCGGCGACCAGTTCCAGAAGCATTCGTACCCCTGGGGCGTGTACCTCAACGCGGAAGGCAAGCGCTTTGTCGACGAGGGCGCGGATTTCCGCAATTACACCTACGCCAAGTACGGCCGCGTAATCCTCAACCAGCCAGGCCAGTTCGCATGGCAGGTGTTCGACGCGAAGATGAAGCCGCAGCTGCGCGACGAATACCGCATCAAGCAGGTCACCAAGGTCACCGCCAATTCGCTCGAGGAGCTCGTGAAGAAGCTCGACGACGTGAATCCCGAGGCCGCGCTCAAGGAACTGAAGGCCTACAACGCGGCGGTCAAGACGGACATCCCGTTCAACCCGAACGTCAAGGACGGCCGGGGCACCGAAGGCCTCGCGATCCCCAAGTCCAACTGGGCCAACGTGCTGGACACGCCGCCGTACGAGGCCTATGCGGTGACGTGCGGCATCACCTTCACGTTCGGCGGATTGCGAATCAACACCGATGCGCAGGTCATGTCGACCGACGGGCTGCCGATTCCGGGCCTGTACGCGGCGGGCGAACTCGTCGGCGGGATCTTCTACTTCAACTATCCCGGCGGCACGGGCCTCACCAACGGCGCGGTCTTCGGCAAGATCGCCGGCACGAGCGCCGGCACGAACGCGAAGAGCGGCGCCGCGCGCTGACCCTGGCATGAAGATCGCCGTCCTCGGCGCCGGCCCGGCGGGCCTCTTGTTTTCGCTGCTGGTGAAGCGCCGCAACCCGTCCTGGGACGTGCAGGTCTTCGAGCAGAATCCCGCCGACGCGACCTTCGGCTTCGGCGTCGTGTTCTCGCAGGGCGCGCTCGCTTTCCTCGAGCGCGACGCGCCGGACCTCCACGCCCAGCTCGCTGGCCGCATGGAGCGCTGGCCGATGCAGCGCATCGTCCACCGCGACGAGGCGGTCGACATCGACGGCAACGGCTTCTCCGCCATCCAGCGGCTGTCCCTCAACCAGTTCCTGCAGGACCTCTGCCGCGAAAGTGGGGTCAGAGTCGACTTTTCGCGGGCAGTCGCGTCACTCGATGAACTCGGCACGCCCGACCTCATCGTGGGCGCCGACGGCGCGAACTCGCTTGTGCGCAGGAGCCTCGAAGCGCAGTTCGAGCCCAGGATCGAGTGGCTCGAGAACCGCTTCGCCTGGTACGGGACGGCGCAGGTGTTCGAATGCCTCACGCTGACCTTCCGCGAGAACGAGCAGGGCGCATTCGTTGCGCATCACTATCGCTATTCCCCCGCCATGAGCACCTTCCTCGTCGAGTGCGATGCGGCGACGTGGCGGCGCGCCGGGCTCGACGCAATGGACGAGGCGGCCTCGCGCGCCTACTGCGAGAAAGTCTTCGCGCCGGATCTCGGCGGGCATGCGCTGGTGTCGAACAAGTCGGTGTGGCGCCAGTTCCCGCTGCTCTCGAACCGCAACTGGTCGGCGAAGGTCGCGGACAAAACGCGCGCCGTCCTGATCGGCGACGCGCTGCGCACGATGCATTTCTCGATCGGCTCCGGCACCCGATCGGCGTTCGAGGATGCGATCGCGCTGGACCGGGCGTTCGGGGAATGCGGGGACGATGTTCCCGCGGCGCTCGTTGCGTTCGAGCGGGAACGGCGCCCGGTCGTCGAAAAGCTGCACGCGGCCGCCAACCTCTCTTCCTACTGGTACGAGCGCTTCACCGAAAAGATGAGCGTCTCGCCGTGGCAACTCGCGTACGACTACATGACGCGCAGCGGCCGTATTTCGGATGAGAGATTGCGCCAGATGGCGCCGCAGTTCATGTCGCGCCGGGCGTAGGTCGCGCCAATTCCCGTGACGCTGCGGCGGTAGTATTGCTGCCACGCCTGGATGGGCGCTGCGTTGTCAGTCATTACTGATTGATTACCAACGTTGCCCCGGTCAATCCAAGATGAAAGTCGGTTGACCAGCATTGCCGAATTTTTAGTTTGGTCATGTGGTGCAGTCCGGATGCATCCGCGAGCGTTAAATCCTGATCCTTGTACTTCCTCACAATCGCGGTGGCACCGGCAATTTCCACTGGTCCCACCGGAAATATCGTGAGTGGACTCATATCTTCGATCATCGCCATGAACTGCATGGCTCGAAATCGGTCGTATCGTCTAAGGAACCATGCGTGGCCTTCCGCAATCACCAGACTTGTGGTCGCAAGTTTTGGGGGCGTGGCAAACAATTGGCGAAACAGGGGGTGATACGTGTCGGAACGGTCGACCAGAGCGATCAGAGCGGAGGTGTCGACGTAGGCCTCAGGGCTTTTGGCCATAAATCACGTCATCAATGTTGCGACTGGAATTGGGGTCTCCGGATTCGACCATCCCCGCATACCGCATCCATGGCTTGGATTCGTCCGCAGGGAGCACCGTACGAAGCGAACGCCGCAACAGTTCCGCCAGGGAAATTCCGAGACGCTTGGCCTCTGCCTTGGCCGCTTCATAGTCTGACTCGGCCAGGCTGATTTGGGTACGAATCATGATAACACCTCCAATTATGATGTTATCACAAGGGTGAACGTACATCACCTTCCTTGCACCGCCAATCGTTCAATCTTTGCCGCTGAGGGAGGTTCCGGTGCGACGGGGAAAGGAGTAGCGGCATGAGCACCCAAAAATTGAAGAGGCTGCAATCCGCCGGCTGGAAAACCGGCAGCGCCAAAGATTTTCTCCAACTGAGCGATGAAGAGGAGATGCTGGTTGCACTGAGGCTCTCCCTCGCCGACGCTGTGAGGGAATCCAGGCGCAAGCGCGGTCTATCAGCCTTTCCCGGACTTGGGCAGGGTTTAGAATCCTCGCTTCCCCGGAGGAGATGAGCATGCATGTAAAAACGCTTCTGGCGGCGCTGGCCGCCGCCGTATCGCTGGCCGCACCGCTCGCCGCACAAGCCCAAGCCTGGCCGTCGCAACCGATCCGGCTCGTCGTGCCTTTCCCGCCCGGCGGCACGACGGACCAGATCGCGCGCCATGTGCAGCCGCACCTGCAGCAGGCGCTGGGCGTGCAGGTGCTGGTCGAGAACCGCCCCGGTGCTTCCGGGGCGATCGGCACGGCCACGGTCGCGAAGGCGCCGCCGGACGGCAACACTTTCGCGGTCGTGTTCGACACGCACGGCGTCAATCCGAGCCTGATCCCGAACATGCAGTTCGACACGCTCAACGACCTTGCGCCGGTCATGCTGGTGGGCAAGTCGCCGATGGTGTTCGTCACGCATCCTTCGACGCCCTACAAGACGTTCGGCGACGTCCTGGCCGCGGCCCGTTCGAAGCCCGAGGCGGTGGGCTACGGCACGATCGGCTCCGGCAGCCTCGCGCACCTCTTCGTCACGATGGCCGGCCGGCAGAACGGATTCCTGATGACTCACGTGCCGTACAAGGGCGGCGGCCCGCTGATCACCGACTCGGTCGCCGGCCACGTGCCGGTGTCCATCGCGACAGTTGCGCTCTTCATGCCGCACATCCAGTCGGGCAAGGTGCGCCCGTTGGCGGTGACCTCGCCGAAGCGCTTTCCCAGCCTGCCCGACGTTCCGGCCGTTTCCGAAGTGGGCCTGCCCGGCATGGACGCGGAAGCCTGGTGGGGTGTGTTCGCGCCGGCAAAGACGCCGGCACCGATCATCGCGCGGATGAACGCCGAATTCGCCAACGCGCTGCGCAATCCCGGCGTCAGCGAAAAACTGGTCGGTCAGGGCCTCGTGATGACGCTCTCGCAGCCGGGCGACCTCGCGAAGTTCGTCGCGAACGAAGTCGACCGCTGGGGCAAGGTCGTGCGCGATAACAAGATTACCGCCGGCAACTAGGCCACGACCGAATGCACCTTGGAGGGAAGCTTGCTGAGGGTCAGGTCCTTGAGCTGGACTTTTTTGCTCGCATTGTCGATGTCGATTCCCACCAGGTTCCCCTGCGCATCGTAGTCGAGCACTACGCCCGCTGAAATCTCGCGGCTTTCGACGCTCTCGCGCTCTGAAAGATCGATATAGAGCGAATCCGTGTCAGGGTGATAGTTCAGCTTCATGGCTTGAACCTTCGGTCTGGAAATGCGTTGTGTATGGTCACTCTATCCGCAAGCGTGACCACCCTCAAGTATCGACCTTCGAGCTCGTTGATCGCACCCCAAAAGCGAAAGCGATTGCCCTCCTGCGGCTCCGACCTGAGCGGATGGTCCAGGACGCGAATACACCACTCCTTCTTCAAATATTTCCGCTTGCGCAGGACCTGGTTCTCGAAGTACTCCGTGAACTTGTATAAGGCCATGCGGGGTGCCGGGCATTTTCCACAGGGTGGCTAATGGCCGAACAACGTCCCAGGCTGCTGCGGGATGACATCTACTCCGCCTTGACGCCCGCTTCTTTCACCACCCGCCCGTAGCGCGACGACTCCGACTGCAGGAAAGCCTGGAACTGCTCAGGCGTGGACGGTGACGGAATCATCCCGAATCCCCGGAATTTCTCCTTCACCTCTGGGCTCGCAAGCGCGGCGTTGAGGTCGCGGTTCAATCGCGCGACGGCTGCGGCCGGCGTGGCTGCGGGGACCATCCAGCCGCTCCAGTTGGTCGCTTCGAGCTCGGGGAAGCCGCTCTCCTTCATCGTCGGCGTATCGGGCAGCACCTCGGCCCGCTCGCTCGAGGTGACGACGATCGGCTTGACCTTGCCCGCCTTCGCCGAAGGGCCGACCTCGTTCGCGTTGCCGTAGACGAGCTGGATATGCCCGCCGGTCACCGCGGCGAGGCTCGGCCCGCCGCCCTGGAAAGGCGCGTGGGTGAGGTTGATCTTGGCCGTGAGCTTGAGCAGCTCGCCCATCACGTGGTGCGTGGTACCGAGGCCCGGCGTGCCGTACGAAAGCTCGCCCGGTTTCGCGCGTGCAAGCGCGATCAGCTCCTTGAGGTTGTTCGCCGGCACCGACGGATGCGCCGCGATCACCATCGGCACCGCGAGCGTCTGCCCGACCGCCTTGAAATCCGTGAGCGGGTTGAACGGCATGTTGGAGCGAAGCAGCGGATTGACGATGAAGCTCGGGAACACGATGAGGATCGTGTGCCCGTCGGGCGGCGAACGAAAGACGATTTCGCCGCCGATGATCGTGCTGCCGCCGGGCCGGTTCTCGATGACGACCGGCTGGCCAAGGCTCTTGGTCAAGTGCTCGGCCAGCAGCCGGCCGGACAGGTCCGCCGCGCCGCCCGGCGGGAAGGGCACGATCAGGCGCAGGGGCTTGGAGGGGAAGGGTTGCGCCTGCGACACGCCGACCTGGAGGGCGGTCGCCGCGAGCGCGAGGGCGAGGATGCGTTTGATCATTTTGCGTTGACTCCCGTTGTGGTCCTGCGTGTTCCCAGCCGCAAGTTTGCCGCGAAGTGCGGGCACGCGGGCGATAATCCGCGCGATGTCCCGTCACAGTGGAGAACCCGATGGCACTTGAATTCTGCACGGTTGCGCGCGAGGGGCGCTTGACCATCGTGACCCTGAACCGCCCCGAAGTGATGAACGCGCTGCATTCGCCGGCGCACTTCGAGCTTGCCCGCGTCTTCGACGACTTCGCGGCGGACCCGGAGCAATGGGTCGCGATCGTTACCGGCGCGGGTCCCAAGGCGTTCTGCACAGGCAGCGACCTCAAGGCGATTGCCGGGGGCGCGTCGAACGAGCGACCGCCCAGCGGCTTCGCAGGGCTCACGTCGCGCTTCGACCTCGACAAGCCTGTCATCGCCGCGGTGAACGGCGCCGCGATGGGCGGCGGGTTCGAGATCGCGCTGGCATGCGATCTCGTGGTCGCGTCCGAAAACGCGGTGTTCGCGCTGCCCGAGCCCCGCGTCGGCCTTGCCGCTGTCGCAGGCGGCCTGCATCGGCTGCCGCGCCAGATCGGGCACAAGGCCGCGATGGGCATCATCCTCACCGGCCGCCGCGTCGATGCGCGCGAGGCGCAGTCGCTTGGCATCGTCAACGAAGTCGTGTCGCCGGCCGAACTCATGGAGGCCGCGCGCAAGTGGGCTGGATGGATTCTCGAGTGCAGCCCGATGGCGGTGCGCGCTTCAAAGGCGGTGGCGATGCGTGGGCTTGGGGAGCCGACCGTGGAGGCGGCACTCGGCGCGCAGATGGATTACCCGGCGGTCAAGGCGTGGAAGGCCTCCGAAGACTACGCCGAAGGGCCACGCGCTTTTGCGCAGAAACGCAAGCCGGCGTGGAAGGGGCGGTAGGGGGAAACTTGAACGTTGCTTGAATCTCGATCGTGAAACGGTCAACGCGCTGCGATCCTGTGCATAGCTCCGGGGGGCGACCGCGCGAATTCGGCACTTTTACATTACGATCACCGCGCCCCTACTGACTCTCCTGCCAGTTTGTGAATCGGTACCGGTACATTTTTTGGCCGCCAGCGTTGCGAATCGTGCGGCATTCGGGGGACGCTACCCGCGAACGCCAGCGCGTTGTCCGCGTGAGAGTCCCAATCCCTCTCTCAATCCTGCGAAAGAAGTCCATCGACTCCAATACCCCGTTCATCCACCCGCTCGCCGTGCAGTAGTGCGTGTCGTGTGGGCGGCACCAAATCCCCAATGCGCCGAAGAGGACGAGCGCCGCAGCTTCGAGGAACCGATGCTTCGTTTCGTAGGAAAAGCTCACGCGGTCGCCCACATTGCCGAGAGCAACTCTGCCTGCATCAGGACTGTCTTCACCGCCTCGTCCTGCAAGTCCGGCGGGTAGCCATATTTGTTCAGGATGCGCTTGACCATAACGCGGATTCTCGCCCGCGCGCCTTCACGCAGGGTCCAGTCGATCGACACGCTTTTGCGTACCTGGGTGATCAGTTCAGCGGCGATGAGCTTGAGCTTGTCGTCCCCCATCGCCTTCACGGCCGATTCATTCGCAGCAAGCGCGTCGTAGAAGGCAATCTCGTCGTCGGTCAGTCCGAGGTCTTGGCCGCGCTTGGTGGCGGCGTCCATTTCCTTTGCCAGCTTGATGAGTTCCTCGATGACTTCCATCGTGGAGATGGCGCGGTTGTGATAAGCGTTGAGGGTCTTCTTGAGCTTCTCGGCGAAGGACTGGCTCTGCACGAGATTCTTCTTGGAGCGGACCTTCAACTCGTCCTTGAGCAATTTCTCCAACAACTCGGCGGCGACGTTCTTGTGCTTGAGGCCGCGCACTTCGGCGAGGAACTGCGGGCTGAGAATGC
>ENA-ORBV01005696-ORBV01005696.1-microbial-mat-metagenome-genome-assembly--contig:-NODE-5696-length-22655-cov-5.701922_pt1 | contig 22655 bp, 16 predicted proteins | sample MGYA00237777_ERZ505514 | MGnify/ENA primary metagenome ERZ505514 (study PRJEB26160, sample SAMN06269048) | microbial mat metagenome | isolation source: Oligotrophic lake microbial mat | place... | reverse complement strand
TGACAGGGAACAAGGAATTTTTCTTCGTCGGGTCAACGCCTACTGGCAGCATCAACAGCACGACAAAAAATACCGGGGCGTATTCATATCGCAACAATCCATCGTCGTCGGTGCAGAATGTAACGATTTCTCTGGGGACCAATACCGATAAGACTATCTACGGACGATTCTGGTACTACGCAACGACGCTTCCGGCGAATAATACGTTAGTGTCATACGTCGCCGATAGCGCCGGCACTACGATCCTGATGCGGTTCCGAGGGACCGGGGCCGGGCTCAAGGTCATGAACGGTCCGAATACACAAGTCGGATCGGATATCGCGCTAACGACTGGCACCTGGTATTGCTTCGAGTTTAAGGTACTAAGCCATGCGAGCACGGGCACGATTGACGTAAAGCTGGATGGATCATCGGTCGTTTCGGTGACGGGTCAGAATACCAACGGCGCCGATCCACGAACTCTAGCGTTCGGCACGGGCGCAGCGGTCACCCACGACTATTACATTGATGACGTTGCCGTCAACACGACGAGCGGGAGTAACAACAATTCCTGGACCGGGATGGGCAAGGTCATTTGCCTGCGCCCTAATGCGACGGGTGACAACGCGGACTGGACGCGCGGCGGTTCCGACAGCGGTGCGAACTGGTCACAGCAGGACGAGGTGACGCCGAACGATGCCACAGATTATGTCGAGTCGCTGACTCTGAATCAGATTGACGATTACAACTGCGGTGCGTCTGGCATCGGCGCGAGCGACACTGTCAGTGTAGTGCATGTCGGCTGCCGGATTGCTAACGATACTGGCGACGGACTTACCGCGTATCAATTGCGCCTGAAGAAAGAGGCGAGCGGGACGGTCACGGCATCCACGGCGACGATCCATAACAAAACAACGTGGGTTACTAACGGCCCGAGTACAACGGCATTGAATCCGTACCCAATCACAGCAGACCTTGACCCCGATGGTGCGGCGTGGTCAACGAGCAAGCTGGACGCGATGCAGATCGGCATCAAATTAACTGCGGCGGGCACGTATAAGATTAGGTCGTCCGCACTTTGGGCGATGGTTGATTACACGCCAGTCGCCGAGACGGTAACTTATATGACGTTGTCGGCGGCCGTCGTCACGGCCGTCCTTCTGTCCCGCGCCACTCTCGCCATCAGGGCTGTGGGTTCTGCGGTGTCCGCGGCCTTCGTCCGCGCGGTCGGCGCGGTGAAGAGCGCACAGCACACTGCCGGCGCATCGGCAACCAAGGCCGCGTCCGCTACCAAGTCCGCGGCGGCCGCTGCGCTCGCAACCGTGTCTTCCTCGCGCGCTTACCTGCTGGCCCTGTCGGCCACCACGGCGGTCGCGGCTATCGCTACCCGCGCCGTCTTCAAGTCCATGTCCGCGTCTTTGTCCGGCTCAGCGACCGTTGCGAGAGCTCTCTCCGTCGTGATCGCCGCGTCTGTAGCGGCCGCCGCGACCCTGCTGCGGTCGACTGTCTCTGCCAAGTCTGTGTCCGCTTCTTTGGCCGGTTCAATGGCGCGCTCGATCGCGACAACGAAGGCGGGGGCGAAGGCGGTGACGCCGGCCGTGGTTCGTGCTGTGGGCGCCGCACGGGCCGCCACGACGGCGGCGTCCTCTGTCGTCATTCGCTTCATGAGCACCACCAAGGCCGCCGCTTCCGCTGTTGTGGCTACGGTCGTCCGTCTCTCCGGGGCCAGCTACACCGCCCTGGCAACATCATCTCCAGCGGCCTCCATAGCGAAGGCGGTCTTGTTGTTGAAGTCGGCGCCAGCCGGCGCCGTTCCGTCCATGGTCCGCGCCTTCGACTCAGTCCTCAGCGCATCAAGCTCGGCGGCGGCCTCCGGGGCGCGCCTCACCAGCGCTACCAAGTCCGCGGCCACCGCGATCGTGGCTACGGTCGTCCGTCTCTCCGGGGCCAGCTACACCGCCACGGCAACGTCGACCCCGGTCGCGTTCTTATCGCGGGTGGTGCAGGCCTCGCGCGCCACCAGCGCAACCGTGGTCGCCAGCCTCCTGCGTGGCGTCGTCAACCTTCTGACCCTGGCCGCCACCACCGCCACCGTTGCAACCGTATCGAGCCTGAAGGTGCTGCTGCTCGTCCTATCGGCAGCGCTGGCCTCGGCCGCCGCTGTCGCGCGCTCCAGCGCTCTATCGAGGGCGGCGTCAAAAACGACCAGCGCGGTGGTGGGCAAGGCGGTCTACGCGACGAGGGTCGCGACGAAAACTGCATCGGCCCTTGTAGCGCGCGTGGTGCAGGTCGTGAAGTCCCCATCTGCCGCCGCGGTGGCTTCCGTCCAGAGTGGACGCGCTCTCCTCCGCACGCTGTCGGCATCGGTGGCGACCAGCGCCGCCGTAACCACAGCTCGGGCCTACGCGCTGGCGCTGCTCGCGACGGCCGCTACGTCAGCTTCCGCGGCGAGGCGTGTTTCGAAGGTTCTCGCTTCATCAGCCCTCAACGCACCGTTGGTAGCTAGGGCGATCGACCTTTCGAGGTCGGCGGGGTCCACCCTCGGCGCCTCAGTGTCGAAGCTCATCGGCGTGGCGCGGCGCGCTGCCTTGGCGGTGCAGGCGTTCTTCACCCAAGGCCTTGTAGGCACGCTGGTTCTGCCCACTCGGTACGACGTACGAAGTGCCTCGTACCAGGAACGCCGTACTGACATCTCGACCGCCCCGATTCGTAGCACCGTAGTAACGGCGCAGGCTCGCGCCGACGTTGTCCAACCCTCGACGCGATCGGACATTGTATGAAACAGACAGCTGCGTTTTTGATTTTTGTTTTGGTGGTTTTGTTTTTTGTTGTGGGGGAGGGTTACACTCTCGTCACTCTGGCAGAGCGCCAGAGTATAATCATGTATGTCAATGAATTGCTTCAAGAAAACGAGGCTCTAAAGTTAGAGCTAAACCGAGTACGACTTAAGAGCGGGTGCATCTAATGGGTTTTCTCACGGCCGCGTTTAACCCGGCGACCTACCTGATCGCCCTCATCGTCGCTGCCGTCATGGGCGGGGTGGGCTGGTTCAAGGGCCACTCCGGCAAAGCCGAAGCCGTGGCGGCCGCCGCGCACGCAGCGCAGATCGAGGGCTTCAACGAGGCCACCGATCTGGCGTACGCGCAGTTCGCAAAAGACCAGGCCCTGGTGAAGCGCCAGCTCGCCAAGGCTAGGGCCTCCCGCCAGGCCGCGGAAACCGCTCTCCAACAACTCGAGGCCCACCGTGCGACCAACCCACCTAGTTTTGCTGACGCTTGCGATCTTGATGCTGAGCGCCTGCGCATCCTCACCGACGCGATCCCCCGTGGCCCGCGCGACGCCGGCGGAGCTGCTGCAGCCGTGCGAGCGCCCACAGCCGCCGACGTCCCCGAAACAGGCGGAGTACGACCGCATGACGATCGAGAACGCGCGCAAGCACCACGACTGCGCTGACCGCCTTGACTCGGCCATCGAATACATCAGCACCCAACCCTAAGAGGTCTGCCATGTTCGTGCTCATCCTGGTACTGCTGTCCAACCCCACCGTCGGCTATGGTTACGGCCCTAGCGGCACTCCCACGGTGTATGAGAGCCGGGCCGCGTGCGAGGCGCAGCTCAAGGTGTCGGCCAAGGCGGTAGCGAAAGAGTTCAGCGAGCCGTTCAAGCTCAACTGCGTAAAGCTCAAGTGAACCTCGATCTTCACTACCGCCTGCGCGAGATCTGGCGCGACACCATAGAGCTTCTGTGGGGCAGCAGCACCGCGCCAGTCCGGTTCGGCCTGGCCGCAGGCGCCTTCGTCTGGGTCTACAAGCTGCGCGCCGTCCCCGACGCGCTGGGCACCCCGGTCTATAAGCTCATGAACGACATCGCCCCCGCCGCCGCGTGGGCCGCGGCGTTCACAGTCTACGGCGTGCTAGGCCTGTGGCGCGTGTATGAGCGGTGGCGCCGGCCCCGCGTCGGCGTCGCGGTCAACGCGCTGGGTTTCGTACTCTACGCGGCGCCCGCCTACGCTATGACCTTCGGCACTTCGCTGCCCGCCCCCGCCGGGGTGGTGATCGTCGCCGGCTTCGCCTTCTGGGTTTTGCTCCGCACCGCAATCAACGACGGCTGGACGGGCCCGTGAGCGAAGTCACCGAGATCTCCGGGGTTGTTGCCAACAACCCCGTCGTGGTGTCGACCGGGCTCACGCTCGGCGCGACGTTCCTCGCCCGCTACGTGTGGCGCATGCTCTCGCGCGACAAAGTCGAGACGACCAAGGACCGCGCGGAGACCGACGTCGTCGGTACGCTGCAGGCCGAGGCCCGGAAGTACGCCGACCGCGCCGACGCCGAGCGCGCGCGGGCTGACCGGATCCAGGACGACTGCGTTGTGGCGATCACCAAGATGACTGACGAACGTGACGCCGCGGTGGCGAAACTGAGCGAGTCCGATCGCCAGATCGCGAGCCTCACCGCAGAGGTGCACGCGCTGAAAGAACAAGTCGCAGGCCTCCGCATCGACGTGCAGTGGCTGCGTGACCACATCAAAGGAAGCTGATGTTCTCCCTCCTCCAACTGCAGGCGATCTGCAACAGCAAGCGACCGGCGATCGCGGCGATCTACGAGCCGTTGGTACAGGCCATGGCCGCGGGCGAGATCGACACGCGCCAGCGCATGGAGATGTTCCTCCCCCAGGCGGCGCACGAGACTGGAGGCTTCCAATGGCTCTCGGAGCTCGCCAGCGGCGAGGCCTACGAAGGGCGCAAGGACCTCGGCAACACCGAGCCGGGCGACGGCAGGAAGTACAAGGGCCACGGCATCTTCCAGATCACCGGCCGCGCCAACCACGCCAAGATGTCGAAGGTGATCTTCGGCACTGAACGCACGCTGCTCGACAACCCCGAGCGGCTGTGCGAGCCGGAGTACGCAGCGCGGTCTGCTGTCGAGTTTTGGAACTGGAAGGGCTTGAGCGCGCTCGCTGACAAGGGCGACTTCGAGGGCGTGACCCGCAGGATCAACGGCGGATTGAATGGCATCGTCGACCGCCGCGCGCTGCTGGCGCGGGCGAAACTCGCACTATCTCTCTGATCTTAGACTGAGGAACCACCATGGCAAACGCACTCTACGACGCTGCTCGACAGCTCGCCGCAACGACTGGCCTCGACTGGACCGGCGGCACCGTCGTCGCATATCTCATCGACACTGGCGCATATACCTACAGCGCCGCGCACGATTTTCTGGACGACGTCGCGGTGGCCTCACGCATCGCTGGCCCGATCACGCTGACCACTCGCGTGGCCACCGCCGGCGCGTGCGACGCGGACAACGTGACGTTCCCCGCGGTCACCGGCGTGTCGATCGAAGCGGTCCTTTTGGTGAAGAGCACCGGGGTCGAAGCGACGTCGGGCTTGATCGCCTACATCGACACGGCCACAGGTCTCGCGATCACGCCGAACTCCGGCGACATCATCGTGACTTGGGACAACGGCACTAATAAAATATTCCGCGTGTAATCAATGGGTTACGTCGCCGGATCGGTGAAGGTGGCTGGGGTGCCGACGTTCGGGGTTCTCGCGCGGGCCTATCGACTCGACGACGGCACTCTCGGAGAGGAGGCGTCGACGGATAGCACCGGCTTGTTCGTTATGTCAACGCTCACCACCGGGGATTTGTACACCGTGGTGGCGCACGACCTCGCTGGCGGCACCAACTACAACGCGATCGTCTACGACTCGGTGGCAGCGGTCGCTACGCTCAATCGCTCGCTGCTCGCAGTCCCTGCGGAGTCACAGCGACTCGGCGCCCACGAGATCAGCTTCGTGGATCACGAGTCCTACGAAGTACTGCGCCTCAATTACGAGACTGACTTCACGAACTCGGCCGGCGGTGGGACGCCGGTGGGGGCGACGACCGTTTTCGGCAATCGCTGGGGCTTTCCGAACGACGACTTGGTGCCCGTCGCCGAGCTCCCTGCCGACGCCGTTATCTCGCTGACGGGAGCTACGGAGCTCATCGTCGGTACTGGGGACTTCACGTTTGAAACTATGTTCGTTGTCCCGAGCAGCACCTACTCTGCGGGGAGCCCGGTGCTGCTGTTCACGCTCGCAGACTCAGTAACCACAGACGGGTTTCAAGTGTACGTAGATTTCGACAATTCCACCATTTCTATCTTCCGGTCGATAGGGCCGTACGTCGACACCTTTTTGTGCCAGCCCTACCTTGACACAGTACTCCGGGTCGCGATGACTCGTAACAACACGACGACCCTCGAAGGGGTGCAGCTCTTTCTTGAAGGAGAGCTTCTCGGTAGCGTCGCAGACACGACCGACTTTCAGTGCGACGAGCTCTACTTCGGGCCGGACGCTTACGGCCTCTACGCGCTTGCCGGTCTTCAGTCCCCAGGTATACAAATAGCGCAGACGCGCTTGTTGGTAGGGCTCGACAAATATCAGGGGGCTGACTACACGCCAAGGGCCTGGCTGTGACCTATATCGCCGGCTACCTCTCGTACGCAGGTGCTGCGGTGGGCGGCGCGACTGTTCGCGCGCACCGCGTGGATGATGGCTCGCTCGAAGAGGAGGTCGTTACGTCCGCTGGGCTGTTTGTGTTCTCGGCGCTCACTACCGGCGACGCCTACACCATCATCGCGCATAACCCATCCGGCCTCGGCAACGCGGTGATCTGGGACCCGGTCACGGCCGTCGCTTCGCTCGACCGAGATGTCGCCCCGTCGGGCGACGCTGCTGTGGCGTTCGGTGACCCGGAGGTGGGGTTTATCGACTGGGATTCCTACACTACGATCCGCCTCCCCCTGCGCGTCGACGAGACGAACTACGGGACTGGAACGACGGCCAGCATCACCGGCGGCACCCCGGTCTTCGATCCACTGCTCGGGCTTTCTTTGGTGGGGGTGATAGACCTCACCATGGCCTGCACGACTGAGATCGACTTTAGCGGCGGCGCAGATTATACAGTCGAAGCTACGATACTACGCGGCGCCATCACAGACGGCACGTATGGTGATACCTACGTGTTAGAGATGCACGACGCCAGTTTTGACCAGTTCTTTAGCATCAGCTTGCTAAATGCAACGGACGAGATCTTCGTCTATTCGAATAGCCTCATTACCCCCGGCACTACGGCGCTCCAAGCGACTCTACCCGCCGCAACGTATGGGCCGTTTCAGATCGCTGTTACGCGCGAGGCTGGATACCTGCGCGCGTATGTCGACGGCACGCTGGTCGCGGAGGGCGCGGATGCCGCGGACCTCGGGGCCCTCAGCGTCCTTAACATCTCGGTCAGCGGTAGCCCGAGCTCTATCCGCGAGGTTCGTGTGCTCAACGGCGTCGCGAAGTACACCGGGGCGAGCTATACCGTGCGGGAATACCTGTGAGCTACACGCCGCCGAACGGCGCGCTGGTCGCCTTCGCCTTCGACTCCCCTGCCGACCCCCATGACGGCGCGATGCTTATCGGGGTTTTCTCTGAGGCAGTAGCAGCAGCCGCTCAGAATGTCTTGCCGACAGCGATCGACTCTCTGCAATTCGGCTCCGTCGCGATCGCGCACTTGCTTGACATCGCCGGCATCGACTCACTGCAGTTCGGCGCCACGACCGTCGTCAATGTTGCGCAAGGGATCGCCCCGGACGGCATCCAGGCGCTGTTCTTCGGCGCGACCGTTGTAACGAAGCAGCATCGAGAGGTCTACCCGGTAGGTTTCTCGGCGAGCATATTCGGCACGACTTCCGTCGAGCTGTTCAACCGCCCGATTTACCCGGTCGCGCTCGACGGCGTAGCGTTCGGAGCACACACAGTCCGGCACTACGGCGCTGTCGACGTTGCTCCCGGGACAGACTGGCTGTCCTTCGGCCTGCCGTTCGTCAGCCATCTTCACCGGCCGATCACGCCGACTGGCTGGGACTCCGCGCGCGTGTTCGTCAGTGGCCTGCCGACTCCTCCCGGCGAGGTGCGCCCTGGTGTCGCCTTCCCGCCACTCACGCTGCGCCCGGGCGACTACGACCACCTGGAGTTCGGCAACCCCACGGTGTGGTTCCTCGACCGGCCCCTCAGTGCGACGGGCTATGACACCGCCGAGTTCGGCGTACCTCGTACCGAGCACCTCGTACGTAGCATCGACGCCCCCGGGTTTGACAGCTACGAACCCGGTACTGCGTTCATCGCTTTCAAGATCCGCGGCGTGGAACCCAGCGGCTGGGATTCAGCCGCGCTCGGCGCCGCGTCGGCGAGCCCGTCGATCAATCCGGCCGGCATCGCGCCGCTGGAGTTCGGCGAGCCGATCGTCTCCCTCGAGTATGCGTGCAACCGCTGGCAGATCGCCTACCCGACGATCGGTGACACCAGCCAATTCGGCACAGCCGGGGTGACAAATTGAGTGATACCTACTTCCCCACTGATGTATCTGTCCGAGTCGAAGGAGATCTGGCCGAGGCTCGTCAGCTCGCCGGGCTCGGGCGCAATCTTCTCTTCAAAGCGCTGCAGCAGAAAGCCACCGGGGGCGTGTCGCACGTTACGCTGGTGCGCAAGGTCCCCAACAGCAACGCGACGGTCACTGTGATCCTGGCGGGCACCGCGAAGATCGTCATCCTCTCCACCGGCAAGGGTCCGGTCGACACCGTCACGACAGAACCAGCGCCGTCGCCACCCAAAGGCGAAGGCGCACGCCCCATCATGTACAGCGGCGTGGTGCATGAAGGCGTGCTGAAAGAGCGCGAGGTAGACGGCGAGACGGTGTGTTCGTCGTTCCACCCGACGCCGTACTGCGCGCAGGCGCACGAGATCCCGTTCCAGTACCACGACCCCTTCAAACTCGGCCTGGAACCCGGCTCAGTGCACAGCGACTTGAGCGGCCCTGCGATCGACGGCTGGCCGGTGTCGCAGCTGACCTATCTCAAGGCCAGTATGTACTCAGGCGCGATGAAGCGCGTGATCCAGGCGATCCAGGGGCTCGGCCGCATCCGGTACCGCACGCCGGCGAATGTGTTGGTGGAGCGCGACGTGAAAGTTGAGTACGACTACAAGTGGGCGCGCACGCACGGGATCGTCAAAGCCGGCCAGCGCAACCACTGGCTGGTGGAGATCAGCATCAACCAGGGCGTGATCGCCATGCCTCTGCCGCTGCTCGAGGGCACGACGAGCGCGTCGTACCGCGAAGTTACGCGGGCCGCCGGGGACTTCGACGCCCTGGCCGTGCTGGAGGAATTTGGCGGCCTGCCGTCGGGCGAGACCTTCCCCACTGGCGTCGATCTGCTCGACGCGATCACGGCGGGCACCGTGCTGCGGCTCATTTCGGAGGACGACCTCGATCCCTACTACGCGGTGTGGGGTCCGTACGGCGCCACCCTTGGCTGGGCGTTCTCAGACACCGGCACCGAGGCGCACAACACGTGCCAGCGGTATGCCTCAGGTGATGGTCCTATGGCGGGGCATTACGCGATCCGAATCAGCCTGACTGAGCACAACCGCACACCACCAACTGGGCAGCCAGTGGGGATCGGCTCTGCGGTGCTGATCGAGCTGTTCAACGACATGCGGCTCTCGAGGAACACGTCCGACGAGATCTACCGACCGATAAGTGCGGTGCCGTACTATCTTCCCACCGGTGTGGGCTCGCAGCTGGCTCTCATGGATATGAACGGCGGTCTAAGGGAGAACGCCCGCACCACCGCCAGAAGTTTTGAGGCGCCGTACCGCGTGCCGCTCAACGTATTTTTCGTCGGCGACCGGCTGGAGGTCCTCTACTGGGAGAATCTCAGGGAGTTCCTCATCTATGAAATCCCGCCGGGGAGCCTGATTACTTACATGGACGAGGCAAGAACTGTTTATGACCAGACGCTGCCGTCTGCTCTTGTGACGCGCGTCCGGGAGACGGGGAGTTTCTTCGGTACTTTGAGTGACCGCCGCTTTCACTCGATCGTAGAGTCGCAGGCTAAGTTCGAGCACACCATAAACGCGGGCTATACCGTCAACAAGTTTTGGCTCTACACCGTCGCCGACTCCGCCTCCGAGGACTGCGGCCTCGCGGCGGCGCCCCCCGGCACCCGGGAGGCCTACGCTGTCTATTGGATACGCACTGAGCAGCACAACTGGCTACGCAACGACCATGAGCCGATCGGCCCATATCTTAGATGGTTGGAGAGCATCGAAGGCTATACCGTCACAGAAAACCGTTTTGTCTTGATCTTCAACGGCAAGCAGGTCTACCTCACCGACCCGAAGTTGCTGTTCCCCCCGACCGGGTCGCCGATATTCCCCTCCATTTTATACCTGCCCCTGCAGGAGGACGGCATCCAGCACTACATGGAGCTGGTGGTCAACGCCAACGGCACTGAGGCGTATGTCTATAAGGACTCCCTCTACACCAATCTGGCGACGGCCCCGCAGACGGTCACTCAGGTCGGACCCCTGCCCTATAAAGTGGCTGACTCAATCTACTACACCTACATCGGACACCTATGAAAACCCAACCCCTACCGAAGTTCATGCGCGGCCTCGATGTGCTGTCGGAAGAGACCGAGCTCCCCGCCGGCGCCGCGCGCCGCGCGGACGACGTGCTGTTCGACCGCAACGGCGGCGTGCGCCGGCGCGGAGGCTACGAGCTGGCGGCCGCCGCGCTCGGCGCGCACAGTCTGTGGGGCGGGAGCATCACGCTGCTCGCCGCGGGCGCGACGCTCTACTCGGTGGCCGAGGAGGAGGGCGCCTTCGCCCTCACGGCGCTGTTCGCCGGCCTGACACCCGACGTGCCGGTGGGCTACTCCGAGGAGAACGGCGAGGTCTGGTTCACGCAGCCCGGGCTGGTGGGCAAGGTGCTCTCGACGCTGGCGGTGCGCAAGCCGGGCATCGTCGACCTCTCCGAGGTCCGGCCGGCGGTCTCCCCCTTCGCCAACGGCTCGCTGGCGCCTGGACGCTACGGAGCGTCTTATTCTTTGGTCAACGACCTGGGTGAGGAGTCCGGACTATCGGACACAACCTGGCTCGACTCCACCGGAGGCGGCCTGATCGTCGCCGACGTGAAGTGGGACTTCGGCTACGTCGAGTACGTGAACCTGTACCTGACGCCGCCGAACGAATCCGAGCTGCGGCTGGTCGCCAAGGTGCTGGCCGGGGACATCTTCTTCTTGACCCAAGCCGACTTCAGCATCGTGGCCCGCAATCAGTTCCTGGGGCCGCTGTCCGGCGGGCGCTTCATCACCCACTACAACGGCCGCACCTACGTCGCTGTGGGCAACCGGCTCGAGTACAGCGACCCGTTCAACCCCGGGCTGCGGCAGCTGCGCACCGGGTCGATCGGCTTCGCCGGGGAGATCACCGGCGTCGTGCCGGTGGACAACGGAATCTTTGTGGGGCAGGAGGAGCAAGTCTACTTCCTGGCCGGGAAGGGCCCGGGCGCCTTCGAGCTTCTTCAGGCGTCAGACGAAGGGATGGTCGGCGGCTCGGGCACCAAGGCGCCGGGAGCGATGTTCAACGCCAAGTTCGTCCCGACCGTCGGCGCCGTAGCGGTGTGGCTCTCTAAAGTTGGATTCTGCCTCGGCCTGCCCAACGGTCAGACGCTGGCCCCCCAGGCCGAACGGGTAGAGGCGACTTTCACCGGTGAGGCAAATTCGCTGGTAACGACTCGCGGCGGTATCAAGCAAGTCATTTCTGTTGTAAAATCAATGGGTCTGAGCGGGTCCGCGCACGCGGCCGACACGACCTTAAGCTAAAGGAACCTCATGCTGAACCTGACTCAGGACCTGCGCGACCACGCCCCCGAGTTCCTTCGGGACCTTTCCAATCTAAAGTTCGAGCAGACTGACGACGGCGGCCTGTACTTCCCGGCCTCCAAGATGGTCGCTCGCGGCGTGTACGAGCACGACGTCAACGGCCTCGACCCGCAGTCCGACACGAACCTGCTGACGACCGAGGGGCTCACCAGCCTGCTCGCCGTGTACCTGGGCGCGACGGCGAAATACGCGAACTTCTATCTCGCCCTGTACGCCGGCGCGATCTCCCCGGTGAACACCTGGACCGCTGCGAACTTCACGGCGAACGCCTCCGAGATCACGTCCCTCACCGAGGGCCACAGCGAGGCGACCCGCCAGGAATTCGTAGACAGCACGGCTGCCGCGGCGTCGATCAACAACACCGCCTCCAAGGCTGTGTTCACGATCGTCACGGCGACGACGCTCGCCGTCAACGGCGTGGGCTTGCTGTCCTCGTCGGTGCGCGGTGGCACGACGGGCGTCCTGTTCTCCGCCACGCGCTTCGCCACTGCTCGCTCGCTGAGCGACGCCGATCTGTTCAATATCGGCTACACGGTCTCGCTGACTTCGACCTAATGATCACGGCACAACCGCGGGGTAACTCCCGCGGCGCCGGCTGAGCAGGAGCGGACTAATGCCGGATCCGTGTGAGCTACTCGAGTCAAGTGGAGCTTCGACCGACGCCCTGGCGTTCCAACTTGACTCGCCCCTGAGTGACACCGCCAACGCGCTGAGCGCTATTGTCGTTGCGGTCGCTCTCGCCCTGTCGTCAGAGGGCGCGGCTACGGACGAGCTCGTCGGGGAGCACCTACATAATCTCTCGGCGGCGGCGGTCGTCTCCGAAGTAGTAACGGCACACGTTATTACTTCCGAGAACCTGGTAGAGCGCGCTCAGGCCTCGGATGCTGTAACGCAGCAGGTTACAGCCGTTGTGGCCGAGACGGCGGCCGCCACCGACACCTTGGTGGGGACAGCGGAGACGCCCCTCGCTGAGACGGCGAACGCCACCGACGCCCTCAGCATCGAGCTCACCTCGGCTTTTACCAGCACCGCCGCTGCGACCGACGCGGTCGAGATCTCATTCACCAACGACCTAAGTTCCACCGCCGCGGCGACCGACGCCGTCGTCGCGGGCCTCACCGCGTACGAAGTACTGAGTTCTTCGGGCGACGCCACCGACACCGTCGCGATCGTGTTCTCGCCGACGCTCAACGTGACTGAGCGCGCCGCCGCCACAGACGCAGCCGCGCAGCACCTCGTGGCTACGCAGAACCTCATTTCGCGCGGCGTGGCCTTCGACTTCTTCGTCGAGGACCTCACCGGCGCGGCGCTGTGGATGAATACCGAGACGACCGCCGGCGCGCGCTTTCCGGCGTACCCGTTCAATTCGCTGGCGCAGCACGGCGAGTACCTGCTCGGCGTGGGCGACGCCGGCCTCTACATTATCGACACCGGTGACACCGACGCCGGCGGAGACATCGACGCGCGCGTGATGACCGGCCTCATGGATTTCGGCGACCCACACAACAAGGTGCTGGATGGAATGATCCTCTCCGGCACCAGCGACGGCAAGATCAACGTGACTGTGAAGAGCGCGCAGGGCGAGTTCATCTACCCGACGCATCTGTCCACCGCCGAGCAGACGAAGAACAACCGCGCGCAGCTCGGGCGCGGGTTCAACTCTGTGTATTACGGCTTCGAGTTCAGCAACGTGAACGGGAACGATTTCAAGATCAGTTCCGCGCACCTAGAACTCGGTACGACGAACCGGAAGCGGTGACCTCATGGCAATCAACATCAATGACTTCTTCCGTCCTGGCGAGGGCGAGGATCTATTCTCGCTGCATGGTTTCATGGACGAGACGCAAGCAACCGTTCAGAACATGCTCGAGGTCGCGCACGCCAAGGCGGACTCAGCCCTAGAGGCCGCGCGCGACGCCATCGAGGTGCTGAAGGAAGGCCACTTCCCCGAGGTGCTGCCGGAGCCATCCCCGGTGCCGACGATTACCACGACCTTCGGCGGGGCCGTACTGCTCCCTGGGTATCTGCCCGCGCCCCCCAACCTCGGCGCCATCGCGCAGGGCGTCGGCGCCGATCTGACCCTCGACGACATCGTAATCCCTGACGTCACCGGCACCATCCCAACCTACGTCCCTCTGATCACTGGCCTCTCCTTCGTCGACCCGCCGCCGCTGGTGCTGCCGACGGTGCCGCAGGCGCCTGTGGTCAGCTTCGACTTCGACACGCCGGACGCGCCGGTCGCCACGTACGGCGACATCCCCGACCTGACTGGCGTGACCATCCCGGCGTTCACCCCGCCGACGCTCGCGCTGTTCAACGAGCCGGCGCCGCAGTTCACCGGCCAGGTGCCTGATCCGTTCGTGGGCTGGGCTGAGCCTGTCTACACGTCGGTGTTCGGCACGCGCGTCACGGACACGCTCACCACCATGATGGACGGCGGTACCGGCCTCACCGCCGATGTCGAGCGCGCCATCTGGGAACGCGCCCGCGGCCGGGAGGACGTGCTCGCTGTGAAGGCGCTGCGCGAGGCCGACAGTGAGTGGGCCAGCCGCGGGTACACCCTGCCGCCGGGCGAGCTGCGCGCAGCGGTGATCGCCACGCTCGACGCCAGCAACGCCAAGGTCAGCACGCTCGGCCGCGACATCGCGATCGCGCAGGCGGACCTCGAGCAGAAGAACCGCCAGTTCGCGGTGGAGAAGGGCATCGCCTACGAGGGCCTGCTCATCAACATCTTCATCGCCGTGACCGACCGCTCATTCCAGCTCGCGAAGTTCGCGGTGGAATCGCAGATCCAGATCTTCCAGGCACAAGTCGCCGCGTTCAACGTCGAGCAGACGATCTTCGCCCAGCGCATCGAGGTGTACAAGGTCGGCCTGCAGTACGCGCTTGCGCAGATCGAATCCTTCAAGGCGCAGATCGACGCGCAGCGCCTGATCGCCGAGGTCGACAACCAGCTGATCGCCGCCTACGTGGCGAAGATCAACGCCTTCAAGGCCCAGGTCGACGCCTACACCGGTCTGGTGCAGGCGGCCGTCGCGCGCGCCAATGTCGAGCGCGGCAAGATCGACCTGTTCAAGGGCCAGATCGACGGCTATGTTGCAACGGTCGGCGGCAAGAAAACGGAGTTCGACGCCTACATCGCCCGCATCGGTGGTGAAGCCAAAAAGGCCGACCTCGAAGTCGCCAACGCGCAGGTCTTCAAGTCCCGCGTCGAGGCGATCGGCAAGATCAACGAGGTCTACTTCAAGCGCTCGGAAGTGCAGATCGAGAACAACAAGCTGCGTACCCAGTACGCGGTGCAGGAGCTTGACCGCCTGCGCACGATCTCGGGCCAGCAGCTCAACGCGGTGCAGGCCGGCGCCTCGATGTTTGAAGCCACCACGCGCCGCGCCGCGGCCGAGGGCACGTACCAGACCGAAGTCAAGCGCTTGGAGATCACCACGCAGATCGAGGCCGCCCGCAACGTCGTCGCACGCTACACCGCGTCGGTGGCGAATTACCAGGCGCGAGTGCAGCACATCATCGAGATCGCGCGGATCAACGCGTCGAGCCTGCAGGCGGTCGGACAGATCACATCCAACCTCGCCGCCGGCGCGATGGCGGGCACCAGCGTGGGCGCGCAGATCGCCAGCTCCGGCAGTGCGTCGGAAAACAAGCAGGCGAGCGCGACGAAGTCCGCGGCCGTGTCGGATTCGAATACTGCCAGCAACAACTATTCAGTGCAGCACAACTACAACCACGAGGAATAACCATGGCGATGAGCGAACAAGACATTCAAGCCCGCGCCATGCGGCAGAAGAAAACCGCCGCATCTGACAAGCTCGACGCGGCCTGTTTCGGGCATGCGCAGAGCTTTGCCAGCGGCGGCTCGGTGAGCCCGTGGGCCGACATGTACAAGAAGCCCGTGGCTCCACTCGCTGCCGCCCCAATCGCCGCACCTACTGCGCCGATTGCGGCCCCAATCGCCGCACCGGCGGCTCCCGTCGCCCCGGCGGCTCCGCCGCTCGCCAAGCCCGTGACCCCGGCGGCGCCGTATGTGCCCGACCTGCCCAAGGCGGCGACCTTCGGCCAGCCCGCCGCCCCTGGCGGCTACAAGTCCGGGATCCTCGCCACCGACCAGCAGAGCCCGGCGGCTTGGAACCAGATGGTCGACAGCCAGAAGCTTTCGCCCTCCGGGTACCCGATGGCCGACGGCGGCATGATCGGCCAGGCAGTTGAGGCGATCAAGGCTCGCCCCCGTCGCCTGGAGGAGGCCGAAGCTGCTGCGGTCAACGGTACGCCCGCGCCGGTTGCCGCGCCGGTTGCCGCGCCGGTTGCCGCGCCGGTTGCCGCGCCGGCACCGGTGCGTACCGATGCGACTGGCGGCAACCGGCCGATGACGCAGCTCAAGCGGCTGATCTTCGGCCGCGCCGGCGGCGGCGCCGTCGACGGCCCGGGCGGCCCGCGCGAGGACAAGATCCCCGCCATGCTGTCCGACGGCGAGTACGTGCTGCCGGCCAAGACCGCAGCTAAGCTCGGCGGCCCCGCCGTACTCGACCCGATGGTCCAGGCCACCAACGACGGCCGCCCGCCCGCGGCGACGTTCGGCCGCGCTGCCGGCGGCTACATCGTCAACGAAGTGCCAGAGATCGACTACAGCAAGACCCCGGTGCCGGGCGAAACAATCGAGCAGCGCCGCGCGCGCCTCAACCCGCAGCTGGCAGGTCAGGCAGGGCAGGGGCGCCTCGCGCAGGCCGCAGCGAACCGCGCCAGCACGCTGCCGCCGACGCAGGCAGCCGCTGCGGGCAATGCTGCGAACGACGCCGTCGCTGCCGCCCGGGCCGCTGCAGCCCCGGCCGCGCCTGCCGCTGCCGCCCCGGCCGCTGCCGCCCCGGCCGCTGCCGCCCCGGCAGCTGCTTCAGCAGCTGCGCCCAAGCGCGGCCTCCTTGCGCGCGTCTTTAATCCCAAGATCTCCTTGAAGGGTGTCGCAGGCCTGGGCAAAGCCTCGGCAGCGCTTGCTCCGGCCATCGGTGCCTATGAGACTGCGACCGCCAGTCCGGAGGAACACCAGGCGTTCGCGCAAAGCGTGGGGGCAGACAAAGCGAACGCCGCGACGGTCGCCACGAATTTCCTCAAGAACACCGGCGACGCCGTGACATTCGGTCTCGCCAGTCGTGCCGGCCGGGGCATCGCCGAGGCTGTTGGCGGCGGCAGCTTCGTCGACGGCTTCGCCCGCGCGGCCCCGGTCGCACCCGGTTCGAAGCCCGTCGCACCCGGTGCTGGGAACTCCGCACCAGGTGCTCCGAGCGCAGTTGCGCCGCCTGTAGAGACAGCACCGATCGACCCGGTCTCCGCGGCCAAGCGGGCCGAGTTCGAGAAGATGGGTGTCACCCCGGCGCAGCAGGCCGGCGCTGGACCGGCGACCGACGACGCGCGCCGCGCGCGCATGGCCATGGGCAGCAGGGACTACCAGAACCTGGGCGACTTCGGTACGCCTGGCGTATCAGTCTTCGGCCGCGGCAGGGGCGTGGGCGGCAAGATGAACGACTTCGCCGGCGTGGGCACCAACGCACCCGGTGCTGTTACTGGGTACGGCGGCGCCACGGCGCAGGACGTGCAGGACTACAAGGACTCGCTGGCCGAGTCCGGCCGGCGCGCCATGCTGCCGTCCGCCCCTACCATGCGGGCGTCCGACGCCACGGCGCAGACCGCGGCGTCGATCGCTGGGATCCAGCAGCGCCTGCGCGGCGGCGTGTTCACCAAGGCCGAGGGCAAGGAGATGCGCGCTCAGCTGAAGGACCTGGGCCAGCAGCAGGCGCAGTTCGGCCAGGCGGACACCCAGCGCTACGGCGCCGAGCTCGCAGCGCACACCTCGATGGTGAACAACGCCGACGCGCGGGCGTCGCAGAAGTCGGCGCAGAAGTCGGCGCAGCGCGGCGCAGCGGACGTGGCCGCGGCGAACGCCAGGGTGGAGCTGGAGAAGCTCTACGCCGCCACGGCTGAGAAGGGTCAGGCCCGCCTCGACAAGCAGTCCGAGGCCGCGCGCGGGATCGAGAAAGACAACGAGGCCCGCATCGACAAGACGGTGGGCGACTACGCCGCGGGGCAGGGGCTCAACCCGCAGCAGACCGCGGTGCTGGTGGGCAAGATGAAGACGATCGGTAATACGAAACAGTTCAAAGACTCGAAGACGGGCGAGCTGCGCCGCTACGCGGACCTCAACCCCGACGACCAGCGGAGCCATCTCGCGGATATTTCGTCGGCGGCCAAGATGGGGTTCGCCAATGTGAAGGGGAACGCCCCCGGGTCGGACTCGGGGGTTACTGATCCGCAGGCCACTAAAGGCCTGATGGATCGCGTCGAGTACATCTATCAGGAGAACGGCCGTCCGACGGCGGTCGCTGACGCGGTGCTAGGGCGGCCGCTCGTGCGCGACGGCAAGCAGGGTGGTATTACCGCCGCTCGAATCTACAGCAAAGAGGAACTGGCCCATATCAAGAAGAAGAACCCGGTCGCCTTTGGGAAGCTGCCAGAGTGAAGTGAAACGCAGGACCCCTTAGCTTTTACCTGAAGGAAACACCGTGGCCGGCCTACTCGATACCATCATGTTCAAACGCCAGCAGGCGGACGCCCAGGCGCAGCGCGCTATGGCCGCGCCGACACAGTCGACCGAGCCGGCCCCTCTGCCGATGATGGACCAGGTGACGCAGGCGCCCCTGGGCATCACCGACGAGCAAGCCACGATGGCGAACCGCGGCTTCGTGGGCCGTCAGGTCGAGGCCGGCGTCTACGACGTCAAGTCTGGGCTCGAATCCGCCATGGCCGCAACGGCACAGGCGCTCGGCAAGGACCCCGTAGCCATGCGCCAGCAGGCGCAGGAGTCGCAGCGTCACGCAGAGAAGGTCGCCTCCCCCGACCACGTCAGCGACCTGCGCAACATCGGCGGCCTCGGCGACACGCTCAATTTCGCCGCCGGCCACGCTCTACGCGGCGCACCTATGATCGGCACGATGGCCGCCGGCGCCGGTGCGGCGCGGGTCTTCGGCGCCCCAGCTCTGGCCGGCGCGGCAGCCGGCAGCATGGCGCTCAACACGGGCGAAATCTACGGCCAAGGCAATGAATCCATTGATGAAATGGTCCGCACCGGCCAGGTCACGCCGGAGAAGGAAAAAGAGCTGCGCGGCAGCGTGCTGCGCGACTCTGCGATCGGCGGCGCGCTCAACGCGGTGCTCGACACCGGTGCGTTCGGCTTCATCTTCAAGGCCAACCCGATCGCCAAGGGCGCGATGGCGAAAATGCTATCGCCCTCGCTCATGGGCCACGTCGGCCGCTCCGTCCTGGCCGAAGGCGGTACCGAAGCGCTGCAGGAATACATCAGCATCGCGGCGCAGAAACACGCGCTCGAGAACCCGGAGATGTTCGGCCTGACCCAAGACGAAGCCTGGCAGCTCGCCAACGCCGGCGCCGCGGGCGCGTCGATGGCCGCACCCCTGGCCCCGATCGGCCACGTGCGCCGCCGGGTCGGCGACGGGCTCCAGGCCGGCGAGGATGCAGTCTTCGGCGGCATCAAGAAGGTCTTCGGCCCCAAGGACGAGGGCGCTCCAGTGGCCGGCCCGGACGGTGCGCCGCTCCCGCCTGCCCCTTCGATGGGCACGAAGGCGGGCACGTTCGCCGCGTCGCTGCTCGAGGGGAACCCGGAGACGCTCAAGACCTATGGCTCCCAGGTGCTAGACACGCTCGGCGAGATCCCGGCGGTGAAGGGCGTGATGGAGCAGGGCGGGGACTTCATCGCTGCGCTGCGCAGCTCGAAACGTGTGGGCAAGATCGAGAACTTCCTGGAGGCGCAGGTCGGCCCGGTGCAGCAGGGCTTCGAGGCGTTCCGCGCGGCTGCAGGCCAGGCTGAGACCGGCAATATCACCGGTGCGTTCGAGCGCTACAAGACGATCCTCGCGCATTCGCTGGGCGCGGAGAATGTGAGCTCGGTCGAGCTCTCGCAGCTAGGCGCGCAGGGCGGCGCGAAGCTCGCGTCCTTCATCAGCGGGTTCAACGAAAAGCTGCCGGCAATCGAGAGCACGACCGGCGCCATCTTCAATACGGCGAAGGGGGTGATCCAGGAGAACGCGCCGCTCGCGCGTAGCGCCGCTGGCGCTGCCATCAACACGGCAACAGGCGTGGCCGGCGAGGCAGTCTCGGCCGCGCGCTCGTTCATGGCCTCGGCTCAGGAAACGGCCGCCGGCTTCCGTGGCATGGCCGACGCTGCCGCCACGCCGGACGCGCCGGGCGTCAAGAAGAGCCAGGCCGGCGCCCTCACCCCGGGCGCCAAGCGCCTGCGGGAATCCTTGCTGGCCGGCGCCCCCAATGCCAGTAAGAACGACGCGACACTGCTGGCCAAGCGCCTCGAAGCACTCACCGAGCGCGGGGCGACGGACCTTGAGTCGTTCCTCGCGAAGCCGGAAGTGGCGGCGCACATCGCCGATTCATTCGACATGAGCCCGACGGAGTTCCGGCAGCTGGTGCTTCGCGAGCTGGACTCAGGAGAGGCCGCCCCCGAACGAGGTTCCAAGGTCGAGGACAACGCCAACTTCGTCACCGACGCGAACCAGAGCAATCTCGACGGCAACGCCGACTCGTTCGACGCGATCGACGAGATCGAGAAGAACCTCGAAGAGGACGGCGGCGCCAGCGCGCTCACGGAGATCGACTCCGCGAACGAGACCGGGGTCGACAACCCGGCGCTGGATCCGACGACCTTCGCGAAGATGGTCACCACCGGGCGCCAGGCGGGCACCGAGATCAACCCCAAGACGGGCAAAAAGTGGAAGCCGCACAAGGGCAACGCCTGGGTGCAGCTCACCTACACGACCAAGGACTCCGCCACCGGCGAGGTGGTCGACACCAAGACCACGAACAAGCAGATCAACTTCGTCAACGTCGCCACCTCGTGGAAAGACCACACCCTGTCCAACAGCCGCAAGGGCGTGCAGCAGTCGATGTACGACAACTTCAAGCAGGGCGTGACTGGCCTGCTCACCGGCTGGCAGGAGACCGACGACGCCGGCAACGACGTCGTGGTGACGGTCGACCCCGCCAAGCAGGACACCCAGGACGGCGTGGTGTCGGCGATCCGGCGCGAGGATGGCATCGGCGGCAAGGGGCGCTTCAACGAAGTCGATATGAAGAGCTGGCTCCGGCCGAACTCCGTGGTCTCCGCCAACGCGGGCAAGCTGCAGACGTACGACAGGCTGACTTATTCAAGCAAAGAGAACCGCGCCCCGAACGTGCACACCGCTGTCGAAGACTTCCACGCCAAGGTGGCCAAGCAGTCCGAGCCTGAGGACATCGCCGCTGAGAAGGCCCGGCAGGGCGACAAGGTCGCGCGTGAGGTGGTCAACACTCTCCGCGACTCGCTCAAAGACTCACGCCGCGGCACGCCTTTCACGCCCGAGGAGCAGCAGACTCTGGTCGACCGGGCCCACACGTTCATCATGAACCCGCAGGCCTACGGCGACGCAGACGGGGCGATTAAGGCCAAGGTGCACCCGGCGCTGGCGAATCTGTCGCCTGCCGTGTTCTCCGCGGCGCGCACGAGCCTGATGACGCGCCTGTCGGACCTCGAGCTCGACCTGCAGAAAGGCCAGATGGGCGAGCAGGAGACGAGTGTCGACAACGTCGATAAGGCCAGCAACGAGGAATTCACTGGCGAGAACGAAGGGGTCCTGACCGAGGACCTGTCGGGGCAGCACATCAACTACGAGGGCACTGAGAACGCCGGTCGAGGCTACGACGCCGGAGCAGCGAAAGCCTCGAACGCGCGCTTCGCCAACGACAAGGTGCCGGTCGGCGGCAAGGCCCGAAAGATCGCGCCGAGCAGCACCGCCGTCGCCCCGACTACTGATCTGCCGGGAGTTGCGCGCGCAACGATCGCCCAGAACGCAGAAAAGGAAGACCGCGCCGCTGAGCGAGAGCTCGGCCCGGTACTGCCGCTTGAGCCGTTCGCAGCGGATCCCGGCGTTGTGTCGAATGACGCCGGGGCCGGCGAGAGCGCCTCCAACGTCCGTGACGTCGCCTTGAAGAACGTCAAGGCCGCCTACGCGCGCGTCACGACCGACACCGGCCGCGCGCTGCTGCAGAACGCCATGAACACGCTGGTCTCAGACCGGCGCCTGACCGACGCGCAGATGGAGATCCTAACTTCCCCGAATCTCACACCCGGGATGGTTAAGGATTTCGCGCGCGTGGGCGACGTCAAGCCCGCCGGCAAGCTGGAGAAGGGCGTAGACGGCCCGTTCCAGCGCCGCGAGGAGAAGCGCAAGGAGTTGACGAAGGATGCGAACGAAGTTCCCTTCGTTGCCAAGAACGAAGTACCGAGTACTGAGGCCCGCAAAGTCATCAACTTGGCTGAGGAGGCGGTGGAGGGCGTCGCACCAAAAAAAGCTGAGCCGAATAACGCGGAGCTGCTAAAGCCATTTCGAATCAGTACCGAACACGCAGAAGTGCGCGACGGCGGCGTGTACACCAAGGACGGCACGAAGTTGGGCCTGAGCGCGGATAAGAAGACGTTTGTGAGTCTTGACCTCACTGGAGCCGCTTCCAGCCAGGCCGTGGGCGTCGGCGGGCGGGTCTTCACCATCGGCGATGACACATACGTGGTGACCCGTCCTCTGGACGGAGAAGGCAACCCACGGAAGGACGCTTGGATCGTGTCGGAAGCTCTCACCGGCATGGTGGCGAACAGCCTCAGGCAGAGCACGATCCCAGCTGCGAAGGAAAGCGCGACCGACCGCATCCAGAGCGCCATGGCGGGCACCTCAGCAATCTTCCCCGCGCTCAAAGCAATTCGCGGTACCGCGGAGGGCCAAGCCGCAAAAAAAGCTGAGCCGGCCCCAGCGCCGGCGGAAGGCGTGAAGAAGAGCCTGCACACGGGTGGGCGGTATAACCAG
>ENA-ORBV01005695-ORBV01005695.1-microbial-mat-metagenome-genome-assembly--contig:-NODE-5695-length-22657-cov-5.018025_pt1 | contig 22657 bp, 21 predicted proteins | sample MGYA00237777_ERZ505514 | MGnify/ENA primary metagenome ERZ505514 (study PRJEB26160, sample SAMN06269048) | microbial mat metagenome | isolation source: Oligotrophic lake microbial mat | place... | reverse complement strand
AGTTTGCATTCCGCTGCGTGTATTGCCTCTCCACCGAGATGGAAGTACGGCCCGCACAGAACTTCGGGGGCTTCGAGGTCGAGCACCTCAAGCCCCAAGCGCGGCGCGAGTTCTTTCGATTCCGCAAGGACTACACGAACCTCGTGTGGTCGTGCGCTCTCTGCAACCGCGCCAAGGGTGATGCCTGGCCTTGCCCCGCCCAAGCCGCGGCGGGGTTTCGCTTCCTGGACCCTTGCACCGACGCCATGGCTGATCACGTGCAAGTCAAAGGCCTGAAGCTTGAGCCGGCGAACGGAAGCGCAGCGGGCAGCTACACCATCGACGAACTCAACCTAAACGGCGACGCGCACCTTGAGCGGCGGCGAAGACGCGTGGATTTTGCGAAGAAAATCGGTTTGATCGAAGCCTCGTGTGAAGCGCTGAGGCGGGATCCAAATGCGGATTCGGCTTCAGTTCGGCACGGCCTGGATGCCATTGAGGCCCAGTTGGTTGCCCTTCGCGACGAGTACGCCCCACCTCCACCACCGTGGGATGGTCCGACATCATGCGCCTGCGCACCCCGGGTCCCGCGCCAACCCAGGCGTCTGACGAGACGCCAGCGAAAGAAGCGTCGCCTTGCCGAGCTTGCTTCCGCTGAAACGGAGCGCCGCGGTAGGTGACGGGTGTCGAGGTCTCCTCGTTGTTGCCCAGCCGTTGCCCAAGAAGGCGAGACGGGCAACGAACAGCCGGGACCAGGCGGGACGAACCCATCCGGTAACTGCCCGAGATCGTGCGAAGTCGCTGTAACTATTCGCCGGGCGGTCACCAGAAGGACGGGTTCGATCCCCCTTGTCTCCACTTTTACTTCTGTAACGAATCCGGTCGGTTAGACGGACTTTCCGCCGCCGGGCCGGGTCTGTTGCCCACCTGTTGCCTTTCGGAGCCGCCAAGCAGCGCGATCGCCGCACGCTTCTGGTCGTTGGTCACCGTCACGTACCGCATCGTGGTCTTGATGTCGGTGTGGCCCATCAACTCCATGAGCGTCGGCAGCGGCACGCCGCGACCGGCCAGGTCGGTGCCGAACGTGTGCCGCAGCGCGTGCCACGGCATCGTGACGCCCGCGTCGGACACCGGGACCGGCACCCCGGCCTGCACGTAGATCTTGTGCAGCGTCCGCAGTGCAACCCGGTAGCCAAGGATGCCGCCGTCGTCCGTGCTGACCACCCACAGCCCACGCTTCCGCAGCTGCGACAGCGCCGCCGCCAGGGCCCCGGACAGGGGCACCTGGCGCGTCTTGCCGTGCTTGGGGCTGGTGACCGCGCCGTGCTCGGCGTCGACTGCCCGCCGGATCGTGAGCTGCAGGCGGCCGTGGTCGATGTCGCCCCACTGCAACCCGCGGATCTCGCCGATCCGGAACCCGGCCTCGCTGGCCAACAGGATGGCGACCTGGAAGCGGTCGTCGCCTGCGGCCTTGAGCAGCTTCGCCACGTCGGCGGTCGGCACCGCCGCCATCTCGGCCCGCATCGACGCGACCTTCGCCCAGCACGAGGAGCTCGCGCGCTTGACCTTCAGCCTTGGCGCACGAGCGTGGAAGGCCGTCTCGATCGACTTGGAAGGACTCGGTCGTCCACGTCGCGCCGTCGGCCGAGGCCGATGCCGCTCGGTGGTTCGGGCGGGCGACCTTGCTCAGCGGGCCCTTGTGCGGTGCGATTCGTGACGTTCTCACCGGCACCGACCACGATCCGTCGTGGTCGCGCAGGGCGGGCGAACGGCTCGATCTGCTCCGCCAGGAGCACGGGTTCCTGGCGCCGTCCGGTTCGACGTTGGAGCCCGAGCCCTTGGGCTATCGGCTGTGGACGTTCGCCGGTGGACGCGCGAACAACCTGCTCGCCAAGGTCCTGGAGAAGGAGCTCGGCGGCAAGGTCACCACGGGCAACCTCGCGATCCGGCTGCGCGAGCGTGCCGGGGAGGGCGAGGCGTCGATTCGTGCCGCGCTCCGCACCCTCGCCGCCGCCGAGCGGCCGACCGATGACGAGGTCGCGGCGTACGCGAACACAACCGCGAAGGCCCGGCTGTCGAAGTTTGAGCCGTGTCTGCCCGAGCGGCTGCTCGCGCGACACGTCAGCGACGCCACGATGGATGCGGCTGGTGCGAGGACTGCGATGGCCGCCCCGGTTGTTGCGTCGGCGGGCCAGGAGCGCCCGACACCAGACCATGCGCGCCAGGGATGAAGCACAGCCGCCGGCCACGATGCCTGACACACCAGTGCCACACCGACGGTCATCGGGGCTTGGTACGGGGTAAAGCCCTGTGAAGTCGCACTACTGCGCCGCCGACGTTTCGCTGCCCGAGGGCTGAAAATCCCCGTGTCGGCGGTTCAACTCCGTCCTTGGGCACCAACCCCGATCGCTGATCTCCGTCGGACGCCCCGTGTTTCTGGGACGTTGGCGGCCGGCGGGCGGGTGGTGCTTCGGCGCCATGGGCGCCATCCGCGCCAGCGGTTTCCACTGGGTTTGGCACACCAGTGACACACCGATTCGAGCTGGCCCCAGCTGCGGTTGCCGTCGGCGTGGCTGGGGTTGGCGCGATGTCGAAGCTCGGCAGGACCGCGATCGCGTCGGCGTAGTTCTTGGGGCTGAGGTGGCCGTAGTGGCGCTGGACCATCGCGGTCGACCCGTGGCCCATGAGCTTGGCGACCACGAACAGGTCGACGCCGCGCTGGACCAGCCAGCTGGCGAACGTGTGGCGGAAGCTGTGGGGGCTGACCCGTGCGATCCCCGCCCGTATGCAGGCAGCCGCCAGGTCGCGGCGAACGTTCTTCCAGCCCCCGAGTACCAGGCCTACCCGGTGGGCTTCAGGCACCGCCGCGAGCTGGCCGGCCAGCCCGGCATCAAGGGGCACGGTGCGATCGCGGGCCTCGGTCTTGGTGCCGTTCAGGCGAATGGTGCCGCGGGCCAGGTCGATGTCGGCCCAGCTCAGGGACTCCAAGACCGATAGCTCGGCCCCAGTAAGGCAGGCGACCCACAGGAACAGCCGCCGACGTTCGACCTCATGGCGCCGCAGTGCCGCGAAGCGTGCTCGTTCGATATCCGAGATCGATCGCCTGCCAGGCCCAGTCGGCAGCGTGTCGAGCGCGGCCAGCAGCCGCGGGAACTCGTCAGGCGTGAGCCACCGGGTCTTGGGCTTCGACGTGGCCGAGAACCTCGGCAGGGCCGCCACCGCGCTAGCTTCGGTCATCCACTCGCGGTCCGCAGCCCCCTTCAGCGCGCCGCCGAGCGTGCTTAGCTCCTTCGCGACCGTCGTCCGGGCGGCACCCTCGGCCAGGCGCTGGTCGACGTAGGCAAGGACGTGCGCCCGCCGAGCATCGGCGAGGCGGATGCTCGGGTGCGCGGCATCGCACGCCGCCGTCATCGAGCCGTCCCGGTCGTTCGCCGCGCAGCCGCCACACACCTTCAGCAACCGCGACAGGTGCGCGGCCTTCTGCTCCCACATGGTTCGCGTACCGTCGGCGATAGCCCGCCCGCGCCGACCGGTGTGTTCGTGCTTCACCAGGTGGGCAAGAGCGTCCTCTACGGTCTTGCCGGCCGCGTGCGGGGCAAGGCCCGACGCAGCTTCGGTGGCGGCGGCGCGCTCACGCTCCGCGAGAACCTTCGCGGCGGCCTGCTTGTCGGTGCAGCCGGTGGAGAACCGGACGCGGAGTCCGGCGACGTTGATGAACCAGGCATGCCACGTGAGGTTGGCGGGCAGGCCGGGGCGGGGCGTGCGGCGGTACAGGTGCTGTTTGGCCACGATGACTCCGAAAGGTTAGGCGATGGCGACGTCGCACGCGTGATGAACAATGCCAGGTCATCGGCGCGCACCCGGACCACGCGCGGGCTGATGCGTACCAAGGGGAGCTTGCTCATGATCCGCCGTGCCTGTGACAGCGAGATCTGCAGGTGCGCGGCGACGTCGCGCGGGCCCAGCAGCGGGCCGCGGCCCACAGGATCGTGATCGGCAACATGATGCTCGCCGGCACGGGCCACTGCGCCGGCACTGGCCATTCTGATTCTCTTGCGATGGTTCTCGATCTCTGCCACGGCCAACCCCTTCGTGCCCAGGCGCGTGGCGGCGCCCGGCAGGTGGTTGGTGACGGCTCAACATCTGGACCACGTGGACCGTGCCGGCGGTGATGCCGGCGCGATTCATCTCCAGTGAGCTCATGGTGTTGAACACCCCGAGAACGCGAATTCGGGTGAGGGCTGAGGACGCCCCCTTGCTGAAGAATGGCACCACCGGCTCGGCGCTGGTGCTGGAGAGGTCGACGTCGCCAACGGCGTGCAGTGTCACGGCGCCGCCCTCGCTGGGGTGACGCCGCGCTCGTAGGTCCTCAGCCGGGCGTTCAGCATTTTCAGGCTGCGGCAGACAGCATCATGCATGCCCTGCAACTCCCGTCGCCGCGCCAACGGAAACGCCGCGAAATCACGCTGCAGCGTGTCGAGGAGCCGAGCAACGTCGGCGGCGGTTGTCGCTCGGTCGACCAGGTACGGCAGCGTCGCGCCGGTCTCGTAGTCGTAGGAGAGGGAGTGGGCGGCGAGCTCGTGCAGGTCGTACAGGACGACGCCGACGGCCTGATAGACGAGGAGCAGCGGCTGCGCGTCGTAGTTTGGGTCGAGGTCGCGGACACTGCGGTAGCGCCGGTGGAAACTGCGCAGCCCTAGCCCAGGGCTTGGCGGGGGCTGCTGCGTCACGTTCGATGCCGAGGGATGGCTGCCCGCGAGCGGCGCGGCCTTCCAATCCTCGCCTGCGATCGGAATGCACTCGCCGTCCTCGGCCGTGAACAGATCTGGGGCCCGGCTCCACACTGGCTTGAGCCACGTCTCGCCGTCGGCCGACGTCTCGTGCAGGGGGGCGGCGGCGTCATCGAAGTCAGAAGGGGCAGCCATCGTCGTCCTCATCGGTATCGGTTTCTGCGGACTTCAGTGCCTTGGCGGTCAGCGCGTAGAGGCCAGGGTTGCGCCCGCCGACTCGGACACGCTTGGTCAGGTGCGTTCCGTCCTTGTCGACATCGAGCCAGCCGCGGTCGTGCCACGACTTAAAGATCGCCGCTGGTGAGTGCCCCCGCGCCTTGATGAAGTCGGTGAGTGGTTCAGTGAAGAACATCGGCGGGTCGGTCTCCTCGTCGCGCCGTCCCAGCCAGCCGCCATGCGGCTCCTGCGGGGTGGACGCGAATGTGCCTATTGGACTCGGCGATGCTCCCGTCATGAACTTTCTCGGGTTGGAGGCTGCCCAGTCCAGCGCCTGGCGCAGCGCCCTGCGCGGCAAGTCGGTCTCGGTGCTGTCGGCGCGAACGGTCGCCCACAGGTTCCTGATGGCCACACGGTAGTCCCATGGAAGAGAGAACACTTCGTGCGCGATCTCGGCTGCGAGCTCGAGCACGGCAACGTGGCCGCCCCGGCGCCCCGCGATCGCATCCGCGCCCGCCTCGTTAATGTACTTCTTCCGCATGGCGAGCCAGCGTTCTCGGAGAGCCGGCCACTGGTGGTGGTTCGCCAGTAGGTGTCGAACGAACGCCGGGCCCGCGTGACCGTAGTTGGCGCGCACACCTTCGATCAGATTGTTGATGGTCGTGGCGACCTCGGCGCTTGCGGCTTCGAACGGCGAGCCCCACAAGGGGATGATGCGGCCCCTTGTTCCACCGTCCTCGGAGAACGACGCCAGTGGTGCCTCCCCGGTGGAGATCAACACGCCGCGGAACGACTTCGTCTCGCCGAGGCCCTCCTTGGATCCGCGGCTTCGCTGGCGGCCCGACGCATGGTCGTAGACGCACTGCGCGACGAGAGCGAGGTTCCTGGCGCGCTTGGTGTCGTCGCGGAACGTGGTCAGGCCGTTGCGGATGGCGGCGCCGCGCTCGAGCGCAACCCGGGTGGCGTCCCACGTCTCCACGACGGTGTCGTCGGCTCGCTGATCGGGGTTGCCGCTGGTCGAGGCAGCGACCTCGAGCGAGGACGTCTTGCCCTTCGACGTCTCTCCGGCCTTTTCGAGGACAAAATTCTCGGCGCTGAGGATCTCCAGCACCGGTGACGCGAGGGCCGCGTAGATGCCAACTTGCACTCGCCAGAAAGGCCCCAGGTCAGCGACTGCGGCGAGCCAGCCCTCCATCGTTCCCGACGTGCTGCCGTATCCCGCCGCGATCTTGTCGTCGCCGACGTCGTCGCCGTGGAACTTCACGGCGACGGCGTGGTCGCCCGCGAGCAGCTCGTTGCCGAACAAGAAGGCCTTGCGACCATCGACCTCGAGCCATCCGAGCTGGGACGACCGCAGCTCGAAGCTCATCCGCGATCGATTCTGGTTCTCGACTTCGGCGAGGTACTCCACCAGGTCCTTGGCGACCGTGCTGGTCACCGGGAAGCCGAAGGCCGCGAGCTGCACAAGTTGCCGGGTGTCGGCGATGATCTGCCGCGGCACGGTGCGCCTGGCCCAGGCGCCGCACTTCCAGGCCACCACGACGAACTCGGCGCCGGTCGTGATGTCCTTGGCCCAGCCGATCACAGCCACCGGGACCCACGCGGCGCGACGGTAGGTCTTGCCTTCCTTGCCTTCCCGGACGGCATACAGGCCTGGAGTGCCCTCGTCGTCCTCGAACGACCATCCCCTGGGCAGCCGCCAGCCCGAGGGAAGCCAGCTGTCGACAACCACAGCCTCGGCCAGCGATGGGATCCATCGCGCCTCCTCCTGGGCGCGTGGCAACGCCTTTTTCAGTGAGGCGACGTCGCGCTGCTTCACCTGTGCGTCGCGGAGGTCGAACAGGAGCCTTTCGAAGTGCGCAGGGGCGTTGGCGCGCAGGTAGGCCAGCGCATCGAGCATCGCCTTGTCCTGCAGGGCCTCCTTGATCACGGAGGCGGGCTCTAACTTGGCCTTGTCGACCAGGGTTGTGATCACGGCGTGGCAGCTCGCCAATCGATCGAGTGGCGCGGTCGTCAGCACAGGAACTGGCGGCGCGACCGTCCCGGGCGCTGCAGACGCGGATGCGGTCGCGAGGGCCAGCCGGACGAGGTCCGTGCCCTTCAGCGTCTCGGTCACGACGGCCACGTCCACGACCAGCCCTTCTGCCGGGCCTCGGCGAGATCCTTCTCTGGGCTGACATCCACGAGCAGGAGCGAACGGTCCAGTACGAGGCCGGCGGTGATCGCGGCCATGCATACGTCGACCATCCCGGCTTCACCGGCGCCGGCATCGCGGTGAGGGACGCCCAGCATCCAGCCGCGAACGGCGGCGACTCGAGGGGCACACGCGGCGCCGAGGTACCCCAGTTGGCCGGCGCTGTGAGCTCCAAGGACCAGGCACGTCGGCCACTCGCAGATGGCGGCCAAGGTGTCCATGACGCCCTCGGGCACCACCACGACGTCAACCCCCTCGCTGATGTCGGACAGCTTCCCGCCGAGAGTTCCGCGGATAGGGCACCCGCGGTGCACCATGACCTTCGGTTCCCGGTCGCGCCGGCGGGTCACCAGGTTGACCAGGCTGCCGTCTTCCAGATCCGCGAGTCTGACGACGACATCGTCGCGGTGGTCGAAGCGAACGACGTCCCGGTCGAGAAGGAGGCCGACGTCGAGCCCGCGATGGCGCAGGTACGCCTCGCCATCTGTCGACCGACGGCGCAGCCCCTCCCACTCTGCGGGGAGGCGGCGGATCGCCTCGTTGCGAGCAGCTGCCTCGCGCACCTGACCGGCGTCGTGCTGGTCGGCATGCCGATGCCGGGCGGCAGTGGTTGTCGGGGTGTTCGCGGCAAGCCCGGCGATGTCGGCTGCGAGGTCGAGTACGCACAGGAAGTCACGGCGCACGTCGACCCCGGCGTAGCCGGCGCACATGTCGAGCAAGTCGCCTTTGCAGCCATGGGTGTGATCGAACCACGGGCCCGCCGGCATCCGGACGTACACTGACGGACCAGATCGCGGGCCGCACGCCGGGCAGTGGTTAGTGCGTAACTCGGAGCCGCTGACGCGGAACTTGATTCCGAACCGGGCCATCACCGCCTCGGCGGTGAGGGCGGCGACCACGGCATCGCGATCGATGCGCGTCCTCACGACTGGCCCTCGGTCTGGTCGTCGCCGGCCGCGGCCTCGCTGTCGGCCTGGGGGAGCGGCACGTCGGTTGACGGCGAGCCCCCGGTCATCCACGCGTCGAGGTCGACGCGGTGGAACACCCGCGTCCTGCCACGGACGCCGGCCGGCTTGAGCTGCCCAAGCACAACGGCGCGGTTCAAGGTCCAGACGCTGACCGAGCAGTACGCAGCCGACATCCTCGTCGGCAAGATCGGCGGCCAGTCCAGGACCAGGTCACGTTGGTTGCGCATGCATGCACAGTGAATCCAACGACCCTTGAGGTCAGCCCACGTTCGCGTGTCGGCCGCGGCAACCTGATCGGATCTCGGCTACCAGACCTTCCAGCCGCGCCGCTTCATGCGCGATCGCTTCTGCGTGATCGTGTTGCGCGCTCCCTTGCCGAAGACGCCGGTCATCTCGTCGTCGCGAAGGAGCAGGTGGGCGGCCGCGAAGATCAGGTCATCGGTCGAGCTGATGTGCGCCCCTGTGCGGGGGCCGAGACGTGCGACGATCTGGGTGACGAAGCTGAACAGCTCCGTCGTCCAGCTCGTCCGGTCGAGAACAATGTCGGGCGCAGGGCCGGAGCGCCGGATCGCGTTGACGCAACGGACGGTGGTGCCCGGCACGGACTTGATCCACGCGCTGAGCTCTAGTGACAGCTCCTGCCCACCAAGTTCAGCGAGGGTGCTGCGGAGCTTCTCCGCGTTCTTGTCCTGCGCGGCCATGACAGACCGGGCGACCTTGAGCGCCCCCGCGGCCCACTTACGATCGATGGCCATGCCGCCGAACTCGGTGAGTGCGGGCTCCCTTGCTTTTGCTCCTGGTGCCGCCATCGATGGTCCTCAGCGAGAAGTTCGCGAACATTGTCGGCGACCGCCCTGACAGTGAAACCGCGCGCGAGAAGGCCGTGTCGGGCGGGGCGGCGCTGTCGATGTTCCCGTAGTTCCCGGGTGCCGCCGTCACCGTTCCGGAATACGGTCGTTGCCACAGCTGCCTCGAGTCACGGCACGAGCATCAGATCCGGACCTGACGGCCGAAGCCACTGGGAACACCGGGAACACTGGGAACAACACATTCAAGTATATAAAATCACGGCCTATTTCTGCTCCCGGTTGGGTTCCCACAGGGGCCTGCTGGCGCCATGTGCTGCGCGCCGGGGGCGGTCGATGACCTCGCCGGGGGGCTGACGGTTCGATGCGATGGCGGCTCTGACCCTTCGGCCTATCCGTCGGTTTCATGCGCGGATCGCGGGCCGTCCACGACGACGTGTTCCGGGAAATCAAAGCCACCGGACCGGCCGATCTACTCGCCGACCACGTCGATGTTGATCTCGACGTCGATGGTGGGCACTGGCGCGGGCGCCGTCCCACGTCGCTCGGCCTGCAGCCGCTGAAGAACCGTGAGGGACTTGTGCAGGCTGCGTTCGATGCGATCTTCGTGTCGGCCGATTCTCTCGAGCCCGCCGTCGTTGTTGGCCAGGTAGCTCCAGCCGAGCGCCTGGTCGGCCGGCACGTCGACCCTGCGGCGGGCTGGTCCCTCGCAGGCCCACGACAAAATCTGCTGTTCGATGGTGGCGCACCGCCTCAGCCGCCAGAAGCAGCCGACAACCCGCTCGGCCAGTGCAGCTTCGAGGGCGCCGACGGGGTCCAGCTTGGCCCACATCTGGGCGACCAGATCGTCGAAGGCTGCCTGGTCCTCGAGCGGTAGCACCATGCGCTTGGCGGTGAGGCCGTGAGTGAGCGCGTTGGTGGCGACCTTGCGCTTGCCGACCTCGGTGCGCGGGCCCGTCGACAGCTGGGCGTTGGCGCGGTTGGCAAGTTGACGCCGTGACGGCGGCTCCGTCGTTTCCGAGGTGACCAGCATCAAGGCCGGCGAGGCATCGAGCATGAGTCGATCTTACGGCCCCCGAACGATGCCGTCGATCCGAATCCTCGACGGGACGCCCCACCCCCACCTGCGCGGGCATAAGGAGCTCGAGGGCGGGATGTGCCTGACCTCAACGTTCACCAACCGCAAGGAGATCAAGATGTCCAAGTCCAAGATGTTCAAGTTCGTGTTCGGCGCCGTCGTCGGTTACCTAGGCGCCCGCCTGCTCTCACGGCGCCGCCAGGCGCAGACGGAGGCACCCCGGGGAGCGGCACGTGACGAGGCTGCTGACCAAGCTGGCTGACGCGATGTCGTGGCGCACCGGCGTCGCCGCAGTGCGCGCAAGGCTGCCGGCCGGCTCGGGTGACGGCGAGGTTACCGTCGACGTGCCCGGGTACCGCCAGGTCAACAGCTACGCGTGTGGGGCGGTCGCCGGCTTGATGGCGCTGCACACCTTCCGGCCTGACGTCGGCGCCCGGGCCTTCGTGGCTCGGGTGGCGCCCGATCCTGACGACGGCACGCCAGCGTCACGGATCGTCCGGGCACTCGAGCACCATGGCGTCGGGGCGCGCAGGCGCTACGACCTCGACTTCGACAAGATCGTGCGGGCGATCGACCAGGGGTGCCCGATCATCACGCTCCGCAACACGTCGGATCCGGAGAGCTCACACTGGATCGTGGTCTACGGCTACGGCGTCCGGCCGCGCCGGCTGTTCGTCGGGGGCAACGGCCTCCTGCGTAACCCGCCGGTGCCGTGGGGCACGTTCCGCCGCCAGTGGTCGCAGCAGGGCTACGGCCTGGTCTGCTCACCGCGTCGTCGTCGCTGACGACGGCAACATCCCCGTCGGGCCACGTCACCGCCGGTGACCGCGGGCTCGGCGCCCTTTCCCTGACGCAGTGGGGGCGGCCCGGCATGGTGCCGGGCTGTCCTCATGCGCTCGCCAGGCGGCGATGCCGCCTCACCCGCCGTGCTCAACCTCGAGCCGCGGCTCAACCGCGCCCCACGGGGCGCATGGAGATCTTCATGTTTCATCACGACAACCGTCCGTACGCCGTCGCCGTCACCGAGACGGCCGACCGCTTCCAGAACGAGCTCGACGCCATCGTCGCCAGCCGACGCGCCAGCGCGGTGGCCGTCATCGACCGCGTCCAGCGCGAGGTGCCCGACGACCACCTGGCGTCGACCCACGCGCTGCACTTCGAGGCCGACGACGGCCGCATCCACCTCGGCGCACGGTCCAGCCGCTTTCACCAGCCGCTTCACCGTCACGCCCTCGGCCAGGTGGCGGACCGTGCCGGAGTCCCCGACGTCTTCGTCACGCGGCTGTTGGCCAAGCCCTGGGGCGCCACGCTCCTGGCCGGCATCCTGAACCAGGTGTTCGCCCGCGAGGACGAGCGCCGCCTGCTGGTGCGGTCCGTCGGCGACGAGGTGCGCGGCGTGCTGTCCGACAGCTACCGCCGCATGGACTCGCGACCGATCCTCGACGCGTTCAGCGTCGCGTGCAGCGAGATGGGGGTGGTTCCCGTCGAGGGCGTGGCCGGCGACCTGCGCTTCGCCGTCCGCGCGTTGCTGCCCACGGTGTTTCGCCCCGGTGGCGACGAGGCGGTCGCCTTCGGCGTCGAGGTCTCGAGCTCGGACTTCGGGGCCGGCGCGCTGAGCATCCGTACCTTCGTGCTTCGGGTGTGGTGCACGAATTTTGCACGGCTCGACGAGGAACTGCGCAAGGTGCACCTCGGTCGACGGCTCGACGACACGCTCGAGTTCTCAGAGCAGACCCATGCACTCGACACCGCCGCCGTGGCCAGCGCCGTGCGGGATATCGTCCGTGGCAGCATGGCCCCGGCCAAGGTGCGGGCGCAGGTCGCGCTGATCGAGCGCGCGATGACCGAGAAGATCGATTTCAAGGCGGCGCTCGGCGGCCTGCCCAAGCTCGGCGTGCTCAAGGCCGAGATCGAGGCCGTCAAGGATGTCCTCACGTCGGGCGGGATCGAGCAGCTGCCGTCGGGCAACTCGGCGTACCGGATGAGCAACGCGATCTCGTGGGTGGCGAAGGCCGCCGAGACAGCTGAGCGTAGGCTCGAGCTCGAGACCCTCGCCGGCCGCTACCTGATCGGCTGCAAGCCTCAGCGGCTCGAGCTGGAGGCCGCGTGATGTGGTCGCGCGCCCTCGTGCGCGACCTGCTGCTTGCGGCCGCAGCCGCGGCGCTTGGCGCTGTCGCTGAGGCGCTGCGCCGGCTTTCGTCGTCGGCGGGCGAGTAGCCCGACACCTCACAACCTCACCCACCCGGACCTCGTCGGCACGCGCCGTTGGGGTCCTCAACATGTTCGGGGCCCCGTGCCCCATGGAGATCAACATGACCAAGGAAGAACGCATCAAGCTCTACCTGGCGCTCGCCGCGCCGTTTCCCGAGGAAGCCGTCGAGCGCACCCGTGGCGCAGTCACCGGTCGAGGCTACGACACCACCGGCGTCAAATATCAATTCCTCGTCGACAGGATCAACGAGGTGCTCGGCGTCGGCGGCTTCCGGACCGAGCGCACGATCACGGTGAAACCGATCACCACCGCGAAGGGGCGGCCCGGCTTCGAGGCCATCGCCGAGGTCAAGCTCGAGCTCGGCGAGTGGACCGACGGCCATTTCGTCGTCTTCGCCGAGGCCTGGGGCGACGGCGGGCACGTCGCAATGGCCGAGAGCGACTCGAGAAAGGGCAGCTTCACCAACGCGTTCAAAAAAGCCGCCGCCTTCATGGGGCCAGGCCGCGACGCCTACCGCGGCACCATCGACGACGACCACGTGCCGTCGGACGACATCGTCGCGACCACGTCGACAGCGGCCACCGTGCCGTTGTCGCGAGCTGCACCGCCTGCGGACTCGGTGCCGGCGAACGACCAGCAGGACGACGGGCCTGTCGCCGGTCCGCCGATCAGCCCGGCGCACCCGGTGCGCAACCGCCTGACGTCCCGGCAGTTTGCGGCGCTGAGGTCGTTGTCGGCGAAGGCCGGCTACGAGCCGAGCTCGTTCAAGACCGAGATGCGCCGTCGCTTCGGGGTTGAGCCCGGGTACTTGTCCGCGCGAGACGCGAGCATCGTGATCGGCGAGCTGCTGGCCGGCATGAACGGCCACGGCGCCAGAGAGGCGGGTTGATCATGGCGGCCGACGATGGCCTCACGGTCAGCGTGTCGCAGCTCAAGGAGTTCATGATCTGCCCACGCAGGTACCAACTTCATCGGGTGCTCGGTATCGAGCCGGCGTTCACACCGACGCCGCTGGCGTTGGGGTCGGCTGCACATGCCGGCTTCGCTGCGATCTACACCTCGATCAAGAACCACGGTGAGGCGACGCCGCTCGATCAGGTGATCCAGGTGTTCCGGGACGACTGGGCCGTCGCTGTCGACGCCCCGGTGCCGCTTCGGCTGGATGAGGATGCTGCTGATCCGGTCGACACCGGCGTGCGGATGTTGACGGCGTTCCACGCTCATGTTGCCGCGGCTGGTCCAGTCAACGTGGTGGCAGTGGAGATGCCGTTCCACGGCGTCGAGCTGCACGATCCGGATACCGGCGAGATCCTCGACGAGAAGCTCGGTGGCGTGGTCGACCTCGTACTGGCCGAGCCTGCGGGGATCACGGGCGCTGGCGGCCAGATGCGAAACGTCATCGTCGAGCACAAGACCGCCGCGAGGAAGTGGACGAGCGATCAGCTCGACCACGACTTCCAGGTGACCGCCTACCAGATCGCTGCGAAGGCGATCGGGCTCGGTGACGACGTTGGCCTCCGCCTTCAGGTCGTGACGAAGACCAAGCAGGCCGCGGTGATCGTCGACGACGTGGTCCGCGACGAGCTGGCCGAGGTGGACTTCCTCCGCACGGCGGCAGGCGTCCTCCGTGCCGTGGGAGCCGGGGCCTTCTGGCCGGTTCGGTCGTGGGCCTGCAAGACCTGCCAGTACGCCCACGCCTGCTCGACAGGTCGGCGGTGAGCCGACCACGCCAACGGCGAATCGTCAAGGTTAGGGTTCCGGAGCAGCAGCCGCCGTTCTTCGAGATCAGCGGCAACGTGTTCGTGAGCCTGCTCTGGCACTGGGGCGACCCGCTCACCGTGGCGGTGGATGAACTCATCGCGCTGCTGTCGTCGACCAAGGCGGGATCGGTGATCATCGGCCGCAGGCTGACAGCGGCCGAGGAGCGGCGGTTCCGCGATGGCAGGCGCACCGCTGACTGCGAGACCATGGCGTTCACGGTGCCGAACGATCGGGTCCGATGGAGACCAGGTCGGCGCCGGTGATTGTCAGGCCCGGGGACTTCAACCCGGGCCGTTTTTCTTAGCCAGCGTCACGTCGGCGGACGGCTACTTCGCATACTTGGCCTTCAGCGCCAACAGGCGGGCCGCGGTCGCCGTCGCGCCCAGGTGCCGGCCGTTGATGCAGCCCAGGCACTGAGCGCCGTCGACATGCCGGCGTGAGCACCCGCACGAGCACGAGCACCAGGTCGCCGGCCGCGGCGACCGGCTGAGCATCGCCTGGATCTCGGCTGCCGTTGGCAGAGTCACCGGCGTGGGCGACGCCGCGGGGCGTGGTGGTACATCCACCCTGGGCTGCCGTGCGCCCTGCCTGGCGCGGTTCGCGACGCGCTGCTCGCTCGGGTTCGGGGGCGGTGACGCCATCGCAGCCCGAACCGCGGCGAGCCTCTCCGAAAGCTCGGCGCCACGGCCATGCTTGCCCATCACGCAGACGTGGCAGACCTCGGCGCTGACGTTCACCCAGTTGCTGCACCCACAAGCGCAGCGACAACCCGAGGTCCGGGCGTTCCGGATCCTCGGCGTCGCGCCACGCTGGTGCTGATCTCCGCGATCCGCTCCGCTCGTCACGTGACCTCCTCGAGCAGCGCCTGCCAGCCCGTCGGTCGGCAAGGCCGACGTCCTCGACAACGGTAGCGCAGCGGGTAACCTTCTCACCATCGAAATTGCCGGCGCGGCGGAAATCGCTGCAGTCTGCTAGGCGGTTCAGGGCTGATCTCCGGGCCCGATCTCGGACCCCGCTGATTGACCGTCGTCGACGGGGGCGGGTACGGTCCGCCGGGCGGCATCGGGGCACGCCGTCGATGCGTGAGGGAGCCTGGATGACGTTCAAGCGGCGCGTGCTGTCGGTGTTCGGCAAGGCCGAGCTGCTCGAGATCGGGCGGGGCCTCGAGCTCGGGGTGAAGGCGGCCATGACGGTCGACCAGATCCGCGACGTGCTGGCAGCCAGCAAGCGGGCGACGCTGGCCGAGCTGGTCTCCACCGACCTGGACCGCGACACGCTCAAGGCGATCTGCGAGGCCTGCGGGCTCGATCCCACCGGCAAGGAGAAGCAGCCGCTGGTCGACCGGATCCTGGCGGGGCCGGCCGGGCGCCAGGCCGATGACGAGGGTGCAGGTGAACCGACGACCCCGACGGGCAAGGCCGCCGGCAACGGAAGCGAGAGCAACGTGGCGAAGAAGACCAGCGGCAAGAAGCAGACGTCACCAGCGGTCCCCGAGGCGGCGGTGCAGACCTCGTGGCTCTCGTTCCCGCAGCTGGAGGGCGGTCCCGGTGGTAGCCCGCGGCGAGCGCCGACCGTACCGCCGCCACCATCACCAGACGGTGCCCCTGTCGTCGATCTGAACCTGACGCTCAAGGTGCATCCGCGCAAGCCGCGGCTGGCGTGGCAGGGCATGACCCGCAAGGAGGTGGCGCTGCCGGTGCCGACCCAGGTGGTCGAGATCGTGCGGCCTGGTCGTGCCGTGGTGCGCGGCCAGGAGCTGGCGCTCGACGCCGCCCGTCAGGTCACCCCACGGGATGTGACCACGGTGCCGCCGAACCGTCTCATCTGGACCAACGACAACGTGGTCGCGCTGCAGACGCTGATCGACGAGCGCGACCCGGTGACCCGTGACTTCCGGTACCGGAACAAGGTCGACCTCATCTACATCGACCCGCCGTTCATGGTGAACAACGACTTCCGCGCCGACAACTCGATCGACATCGAGCTGGACGACGACGAGGGCGTGCAGGCCAAGAAGGAGCCGTCGCTCGTCGAGATCCTGGCCTACAAGGACACCTGGCGGCAGGGCCTCGACAGCTTCCTCACGATGCTGCGCCGGCGCCTGGAGTTGCTCAAGCAGCTACTCGCACCGACGGGCAGCATTTATGTGCACCTCGACTGGCACGCGGTGCACTACGTGAAGGTCTTGATGGACGAGATCTTCGGGTACGAGTGCTTCCAGAACGAGATCATCTGGAAGCGGACCTTTGCCCGTTCGGACGCCAAGGGGTTCAACCAGATCCACGACACCATCCTCGGATATGGCGCGTCGCCCAATGCGTACTGGAACCCCGTGTACGGCCCCCACGCGCTGGAATACATCCGGTCTCACTACAACCAGATCGACGCCAAGACGGGCTTGCGTTACCAGCTTACGTCGCTCGACAGCCCGAATCCTCGTCCGAACATGATGTACGAGTGGAAGGGGCACTCGTCCCCGGCCATGGGGTGGCGGTACTCGCTCGAGACGATGAAGAAGATGGATGAGCAGGGTCTCATCAACTACCCGGAGCGTGGGGGGAGGCCCCGGTTCAAGCGATTCCTCGACGAGGACGGGGTGCCCATTCAGTCACTCTGGTCGGACATCTCGCCAGTCAATTCTCAGGCGGCCGATCGCCTCGGGTACCCTACGCAGAAGCCGGTCGACCTGATCACACGAATGATCACTGCGGCATGTCCACCTGCCGGCCTGGTCCTCGACTGCTTCATGGGCTCAGGGACGACAGTCGAGGCCGCCGAGCGCCTCGGCCGCCGCTGGATCGGCATCGACAACGGCAAGTTCGCAATCCACCTCGCGCGTAAGAGGCTCATCGGCCTGCACGGCCAGCCTCGGCCCCCGGAGAAGGCCGTGCATGCCTACGACGAGTGCGGCACCTGCAAGAACATCGAGCGCAAGGAGAAGCCGCAGAAGAGCCCCGGCCCCTACCAGGTCCAGCCGTTCACCGTCGAGAACATGGGCGTCTACCAGCGCGCCGAGCAGTGGCAGGACTTCCAGACCAAGCGCAGCCTCTACCGCGACGAGATGGTCAAGGTCTTCGGCGGCGAGCCGGTGACGCACTCGCCGCTCCTCCACGGCCGCAAGGGCAACACCTGGGTCCACGTCGGCCCGCTCGATGGCCCGATCTCGGTGGGCCAGGTCTGGAACATCGCCCGCGAGGCGCAGGGCACCGGTACCAAGGCGGTGACGATCCTGTCGGCTGACTTCGACACGTTGTCCGGCGGCGAGAAGGACGACATCAAGGCCAAGACCGGCGTGACCGTCACGGTGCGCGTCATCCCGGCCAGCGCGCTCGACGAGTGCCGGCGCCGGCTCGACATCATGCGGACCCGGTCGGAGCAGCCGATCGAGACCATGGCCATCCCGGCGTTCTACGCGCCGCTGTCGATCGTGCTGCAGGCCAAGGCGACCGGGCGCACGGTGCAGCTGCGGCTCGACCGCTGCGAGGTGGACATCGAGTCCTTCGTCGCCAGCCAGCGGCCGATGTTGAAGCTGGTGTCCGAGGCGATGGCGCCGGCCACCCGCAAGAAGGCGCAGGCCGAGCTCGACAAGTGGGACGACCGGCAGAAGGAGCTGAACAAGTGGCTGGCCAAGGCCACCACCTGGCAGAAGTTCGTCGACTACTGGGCGGTCGACTGGGACTACGGCAGCCGCGTGGCGCCCGACGGCAAGCCGATCTTCGAGACCGACTGGCAGAGCTTCCGGGTCCGGCGTGGCAAGGCCGAGGCCGAGCTGACCTTCGTGGCCGAGTTCAAGTACGACCAGCCCGGGCAGTACCGGGTGGCGGCGCGGGTGACCGACGTCTTCGGCAACGACGGCATCGCGACGACCACGGTGGAGGTTCGCTGATGGCGAAGCCGACGAAGGTGGACAAGGGGCCGGCCGCCGATCGCGAGCTGGTGGGGCAGGACAAGGTCATCGCCACGGTGCGCCGCATGGTCGACGCCTGGCGCGGGTTCCCGCTGGGGGCTGCTGCGGAAGCCTCGCCCGAGCCAGCCCCGGGCTACCAGCCCACCGGCGTGGGCGAGGCGCACGTCAGCGACACGACGATGCAGCTCATGCAGCACTGGTTCCGGCGCGAGCCGCACGTGCTCGGGCGGCCTGGGTCCACCTACGCCTTCAAGTACTGGCCGCACCAGCGGCGGCTGGTCGAGTCGTTCATCTACCTGCACGAGGTGCGCGGCATCCGGCGCACCGAGCAGCTGTACGCGCTGTGCGGCGTCGATGCGCTGCAGCCGCAGCACGACCCCTGGGCCAAGCTCGGCGGTCAGCTGGCCACCGGTTCGGGCAAGACCAAGATGATGAGCTTGCTCATCGCGTGGTCGTACCTGAACGCGACGCTGGAGAAGGACAGCCCGCTGGGTTTCGGGCCGCACTCGATCTTGATCGCGCCGGGCCTGTTCGTACGAGACCGGCTGCTCGCCGACTTCTTCCCGCCACGTGGTGGCACCTCGGTGTTCTTCGCCGATCCGGTGGTGCCGCCGGCGTTCGAGTCGGCCTGGTCGCTCAAGGTCTACTCGCCGAGCACCTGCCCGATGCAGCTCGATCCTGACGAGGGCGCGCTGGTCGTGACCAACTACCACCAGCTCCTGCGGACCAGCGCGGAGCAAGCGGCGTCGGCGGATCGGGACTGGCAGCAAAGGTCGATCGATCTGCTGTTCGAGGACGGCGATCCTGAACGGCTGGAAGCAGTGTCGACGCCTTTGGTCGAGCGCCTTGCCGAGTCGCGCGGGCTCTTGGTGCTCAACGACGAAGCGCACCACGTCGGCGATGAACCGGCGCACGCGCAGTTCGAACAGAAGGCCAAGGAGAAGGCCAAGGCCAGCCCCGGCGAGGAGGGCGCGGCTGACATGGCGTGGATCAGGGCGATCCGAAGGCTGAGCGGCGGCGGCGCTGGCCGGGTGTGCCTGCAGGCCGACCTGTCGGCGACGCTGTTCGACGAGACCGGCTCGAGTGCGCGTACCGCCGGCACCGGCAAGGGCGCCAAGACCCGCAAGGAGTTCAAGCCCACCGACCTGTTCCGACACACCGTGGTCCGCTACGGGCTGCCCGAGGCGATCCGCGACGAGATCGTGAAGCGCCCGGTGATGGAGCGGGTGGTCGTCAAGAACACCAAGACCGGGGCGATCGAGGAGCTGGTTCGTGCGGGGCAACCCAACGCCTGGGAGACCTACCGCAACATCCTGATCACCGGCATCGAGCGCTGGAAGAAGGTGCGCGAGCAGCTCGAGGCCGAGGGCGACAAGCGCAAGCCGATCATGTTCGTGCTGTGCGGCGATCGGAACGAGGCGAAGGAGGTCGCGAACTACCTCAAGTATGGCGAGGCGACCCGCGAGGACCTGTCGCACCGGAAGATGACGGGCTATGCCGGGCCGAAGGGCGGCGACCGGCTGTTCATCGAGAAGGATGCCGACGGAGGCGTGCGCTCGACGGTGGTCGAGGTGCACATCGGCCAGAAGGAAGAGACCAACGAGCTCGAGTGGGAGCGCATCCGCGAGGTCGTGAACCAGATCGACCACGACGAGCTGCCCGACCCGACCGGCGCGGTGGACGAGCACGGCCGGCCCGTGATGGTGCCGAACCCGTACAACGTCGTCGTCAGCGTGATGATGCTCAAGGAGGGCTGGGACGTCCGCAACGTCAAGGTCATCGTGCCGCTGCGGCCGTGCGACTCGCGGACGTTGACCGAGCAGACCTTGGGTCGCGGCCTGCGCAAGATGCACGCGCCAGTGCTCGACGACGATGGCAGCGCGGCGTTGCAGCGCGAGGAGCTGTACGTCATCGAGCACCCGTCGTTTCAGGCGCTGGTCGAGGAGATCGAGGACCTGGTCGAGTGGAAGGACTCCGACGAGATCTCGCATGCCCGCGAGTACGTCCCCATCCCGCTCAAGGCCGACCTCAAGGAACGCGAAGAGCGCGGCGTGCGGCTGGTCCGATTCGAAGGAATGATCGAAGTCGTGCCCGAGTGGAGGCAGACGTTCCAGGTGGCGGCGCTGCCGGCCCTGGCGCCGAAGCTTGACTGGCGCGAGGAGCTCGGCGAGACCGAAATCCAGACCTTCTTGAAGCAGGCCTTGGCGCGCAGCGAGCAGGACGGCCAGACCTTCACGTTGCCGTCCGACCCGTCGTACCGCGACTTCGACCACATCCTCGAGGCTGCGTATGCCATCCCGCTGCTGCGCGAGCTCAAGACCAGCTTCCAGCACAAGAACGCGGTGAAAGGCGTGGTGCAGGAGTTCCTGGAGCGCAAGACGTTTGCGTTGCCGGCGGGGATCCCGCTGGCTTTCGAGCGGATGCTTGACGACCCGGCGGTGGCCCGCATCACGCTCGGCAACCTGGCGCGGTCGGAGGTGATCGCCGGGGTCAAGGGCGCGCTGCAGCCGGCGCTGAACAAGGCCATCAACCAGGATCGGCCGGCTTCGCAGGCCCAGATGTCCGAGCGGACGCCGGACGACCTCAGCGGCTACTCGGCGCTGAAGAAGAACGTGCTGCCCCATGCGCCGAAGCGGTCGTCTTTTGATGGCGCCGCCTTCGACAGCGGCGATGAGCTGCGCGTGGCGGTCCTGCTCGACCAGTGCGCCGACGTGACGGGCTGGCTCTACAACCACCGGTCGGGGGTCGGGTACTCGATCGAGTACGACTGGCAGGGCTACACCGCGCACTACTTCCCCGACTTCATCGCCCGGGTCCGCATGGGTGAGGTGTTCCACAACTTCATCATCGAGGTGAAGGGCCGCCTCGACGACCGCGACAAGGCCAAGGCCCAGCGGGGCCGGCGCTACTGCGAGCTACTCACCGAGCACGACAAGGAGCCGTGGCACTACTTGTTCCTGGTCGAGAACGAGCCGCTTGGTCGCGAGGACATCACCTGGTGGCAGGGGCGCTCGAAGAAGACGATGGCCGATCTCCTTCGCCATCACGAATCGCTGCCGCTGGTGCCGGAGAGCGCGGCGGCTGGGGCGTCGGTGATCAAGGTCTTGGCCAGCGTGCCGGCCGACGACGAGTTCAAGCTCGCTCTGCCGGTCCACGACCTGGCCGCCGCCGCTGGCGGCTTCAGCGAGACCCAGACGCCGGAGCCGGTGGGCTGGGCCCGGGTCAGCATGGGCCGCAGCCTGGATCGGTCGATGTTTTTGGCGCGGGTCACGGGCAAGTCGATGGAGCCCGGCGTGCCCGATGGCAGCTGGTGCGTGTTCCGCGGCTACCCAGCCGGTGAGGCCCCGTCGGCCACGTCCCTCGACGGCCGGCGTGTGGTCGTCCAGCTGGCGGACGCCACCGACCCGGACACCGGCGGCCGGTACACCCTGAAGAGGTGGCGGGTCGCGAAGGTGACCGATGCGGGCGGCGTCGAGGAGATCGAGCTCGTCGCGGACAACTCGACGTTCGCGTCCCGGAAGATGCGGCCGGAGGACGGCGAGATCCGAGTCGTCGCGGAGCTGCTGGAGGTCGTCAGCTAACCAGCCGTCCAGCCCGCACAGACCCGCGACCAGCACCCGCAAGCGTGTGCCGATGGACCGGTGTATGATTTTTCATGGGCACGCCGAGCGCATGGGTTCTCCAGCAGGTCGTGGTGGAGGTCCAATTCGCTCGCGGGATGGTCTACCTCGACCGGTGCGGCAGCCTGATGCTTCAACTTGAAGACGCGTTGGGGAAAGGCTTTGTGGGTTCGGTTCCGACGATGAACCAAGCCGAGATCCGCAGCCGGTCGGAACACATGGTGCTCACCTACGGCATCAAGAATTTCACCGTCGCTCAAGAGTGGGTGAAGACAGCCGCTCGCGTCGAGCACATCGCGCCCATGGCGTGGGAAAAAATTGCCGGTTCACTCGACGTTGGGAAGCACGTGACGCGTTGCGGCGTTCGCTACATCATGTGGTCGCGGGCGGAGGACGACCCGAAGGCCAGGGAGTTGGTAGCTAGCTGCGCGTTGGCGCCGTCGTCCGACCTCTGGAAGAGCATTTCGACAGGGACGATGCTGGCGTACTCGGCGGTGAGCGAGGACAAGGCCGGCAAGCTTCGAGTCACTATCGAGTCTACGGAGACGACGATCGACGGCGCCCTCCCGGCCACACTGGAGCAGTTGATCCCCCGGCATGCCTTCGTGCTCGATATGGATCACACCTATCCCGGCAAGGGTTCGTATTCACTGAGCAAGGCTGACCTCAAGGACTTCATACGAAGCAGCTGGCAGCGCACTCGCGATGCCGCTAAGGTCGTGGGGCCGCCGCTGGGGTTTGCCAATGAGTGACCTGACGCCTTCACCGCTGCCGACCGTGCATCACGACCCTGGCGAGGTCACGATCGTTCGAGACCACCCTCGCCCTTACGCCCACGCTCCGATTGGCGGTGCAGATCGATCGGCGGTAAGCCGAGTCGAACGCGACGCGATCCTGGCGTCGCTCTACGAAGAACGCAGCCGCCTAACCCGTCTGCGGCGCCTAGGCGCAACGTCCCCCAACGACGAGGAGTACCTTGCCGAACTCGACCAGTACATCGATGAATGGCAGGGGGAGGACGTGGCGGTTCTGAGCGACGCCAGCGTGTGGGCAAAGCTCGAAGGATTGGCGTCGTCGGTGCTTGCAGTGCAAGCAGACTTGGCGAGACTCAAGAAGCTGTCTCTTATACACATCTCCGAGCCCACGAGACTAAGGCGAATCTCGTATGCCGTCTTCTGCTTGAAAA
>ENA-ORBV01005692-ORBV01005692.1-microbial-mat-metagenome-genome-assembly--contig:-NODE-5692-length-22660-cov-13.191781_pt1 | contig 22660 bp, 19 predicted proteins | sample MGYA00237777_ERZ505514 | MGnify/ENA primary metagenome ERZ505514 (study PRJEB26160, sample SAMN06269048) | microbial mat metagenome | isolation source: Oligotrophic lake microbial mat | place... | reverse complement strand
CTCCAAGCTCAGAGCGGGAACGCGCCCTTCGTTGTCAGAGCCCCGGGCTCGACCAGCAACGTCAACATGAATCCCGACGGCGGCAACTTCCTGGTTGCCAACGCCTTGGGCAAGTTGCAGTACAGCCTCCGCACCAACGGTTCATTGGGCTCGGGCGGGCTGTTCACGCAGACAGCTGGCCCTTTCGCCGGATATATGGGTTCGGACGCTCGTGACGGGCAGGGCTTCATCGGTCTTTACGAGTCGACCAACGGCACGCTCGACGGCACCGTCGATATCGATGCCGATGACGACAACGACTCGACCAACGCCTTCGCTGACGGCGCGATCGACATCCGCAGCATCGGTGTCGGCGGCGGCGGAGGCGTCATGCGTCTCCGTAACAACACCAACCAGCAAACCGTCCTCGCCCGCGGCGGCGCGGACGGCATCGGCGGCACGATCAACTTCTTCGACCCCACCACCGGCAACTCGACGTTGCTCTTGGAAAACAACGCCTCCTTTACGCCCGGCGGCCGCCTCTACACCCGCAACTCTGACGGCACGCTCCAGCTCCAGCTCGAGCCCGACTTCTCCGCCGGCGGCGGTACGTTCATGTCCCTCCAAGGCGGAGCGTTAACGCCCGGCAGAGTCGTTCTCCAGTCAAACGACAACTCCGGTAGCGCCCAGGTCGATGTTATCGGTGCGGGCAGCGGCTTTACGGTGAACACGCGCGCGAGCGCGGCCAACACTACGAACGCTGTCGTCATGGGCAGCAACGCGGTTGACGCGCTCGAAATCTTCAACGAGCCGGGCGTCGCCAACAACCGCGTCAGCAGTGTCGCGTTGACAGGCTCGATCGTCACGATGGCCTCGCGCAGCATCACCGTCCCGGGGCCCGGGTTCGTGATCGTGTGGGCCCAGGGCGATATCGCCGTCACTCACGCCTTGGCAAACAGCGACATCGTCACCTTTGGCGTGTCTGACTCTGCGGGCACCTTCCCCGCTGACCAAGACATTCAGTTCCATGTCCCGGCCGGGCTTGTCGCCGGTACCTACGACTCCTCCGCCGCGGCGCACGGGCTCTTCGCGGTCGGCTCGGCTGGCACATTCACCTACTTTTTCAACGGCCGTGCCAGTGGCTCGCCAGCCACCATGTTCGACATCAACCTGACCCTGCTCTACGTCCCGACCGCCTACGGCGCGACGCAATCCAACTTCACCGGCAGCTTCGCCCCCAACACCGGCAACACCGGCCCGGTGGGTGCTCCGTTGACCGGCAACGACATCGCGGCCGAGCGCGCCAACGCGGTCCAGTTCAACCAAGCTCGCATGCTCAACGAAATGTCTGAAATGCAAGTCCGCATGGACAGCATGCGCAAGCAGCTCGAAGCGTCATTGGCCGAGCAGGCCAAGGGCGCGGCTAAGGCCACCAAGGCCCCCGTCCAGAACGACACTCGTCCCGCCGTCGAGCCCGTGGCCATCAACAACTCGGAGGGCAAGTAAATGAACACCTGTGTACTGAAGCCCCGGGCACTTAAGCCTCGGGCACTCAAGTTCTGGGTGCTGCTGGCGGCTTCCACGGCTCTCCCGGCCTTGGCGAGCGCTCAGCTCAGCATCTCTCGCTTCGTCATCGCTGGCGGCGGCGACCGATCCACCGGCGGCGGCTTCATCCTCACCGGCACCATCGCCCAAGCCGAGGCAGGCCCCGACACCGGCGCGATGTCTGGCGGCGGACGAACTCTTCGCAGCGGCTTCTGGTACGGCAACCCGCCGCCCTGCCCGTCAGACTTCAACGGCGACGGCTTCGTCAGCGCCGACGACTTTGACGCCTTCGTCGAGGCCTTCGTGCTGGGCAACGAACTGGCGGACATCAACGCCGACGGATTCGTGAACGGCGACGACTACGACGCCTACGTCGATCAGTTCGTGGCTGGTTGCTAAGCGAAAAGTCCGCGATCCAAACACCAAGCCCCCGCGTGAACAACGCGGGGGCTTTTTCGTGGGGAACGCAGGGCGTCACGCGATTAAAAGAGAGATCGCCTTCTCTACCCGCGCGGTTGGGCGTGGTTGGACACCGCGGGCTCGTTTCGCTCGGATCGGGAGGTAGGAACCTGAACTCGCGCTTCGAGGATCTTTGACTCGCGCAGAGGTTCGGCTGGCGGCGACGACGAGGCCGACTCGGTCTCGGCGAGGATGGGGCCTGTACGCTCGTTGCCGCGTGGTTCGGTGCTCGCCCCCACTGCTTCGAGTTTCACGCGAGTGACGCGCGTTGGCTCTGCTTCAAGGACCGTCACCAGCGCGGACCCGACTCGGAGCTGTTCGCCCGCCGCAGGGATTCGGCCCAGCGTGACCGTCACGCAGCCGCCCACGGTGTCGTAGTCCTCGCTGGCCGGGAGCGTGATGTTGAGCGCACGCATCGCGTAGTTCGCGTCATCGACATACGCTCGCGCGTCGATCTCGGCCGATCGGGTGTCGTGGTCGACGCGGATCTCGGGCTGGCCGTCTTCGCCGTGCTCGTACTCGTCCTGGATCTCGCCGACGATCTCCTCGATGATGTCCTCTATGGTGACGAGGCCTGCGGTGCCGCCGTACTCGTCGGCAACAAGCGCCAGGTGGACTTTTTTCTGTATCAGTTCTGTCAGCAGCTCGCGGATGGTCTTGGTCTCGGGCACGAACATCGCGGGGCGGAGGATGGCCTTGAGCTCGAAAGACTTGCTTCCCCGGCCCTCGCCAGCCAGCCAGCGCATGAGATCCTTCACGTAAAACACGCCGACGATGGCGTCGGGGCTGCCGTCGTACACGGGGATGCGGCTGTGCCCGCCCTTGCGGATGATCTGCGTCACCTCGCCTAGGTTGTTGGTGAGCTGCATCGCTTCCATCTCGGTCCGCGGCGTCATGATCTGGGCCACGGTCTTGTCGCGGAAACGCATCACGGCTTCGATCATGTCGCGCTCGGTCTCGTCGAACTGCCCGTCCTGCTGCGCGTCCTCGACGACCGACAGAACCTCGGCGCTGGCGATCGCGGCCGGGTCTTTGGTGGAACCCGTCAGGCGGCGGACGATCTCGTCCACGGCGTTGATGATCGGCTGGAACGGCGTGCTCAGGATAAAGCACGCACGGATCGTGCGCGACCACGCGTACACCGTCATGGCACCCGCGTGTCGCGCCACGCTGTGCGGGATCGCCACGCCGAAGACCCACAGCACCAGCGAGGTGATCCCGATGCCCAGCGAGACCGGCACCCACGTCGCCATCGCCGTATCAAACACGGCCCGGAAGTGAAACACGATCGACACCGCCAGCAGAAGATTGCACACGATCCGAGGCAGGGCCACCGCGTCGGCGTGAGCATCAATATCGGCGAGAATCCGCTCGACGCGCCCCGAGGTCTTGGGGTCGCCGCGACGGTCCGCGAGGCTCTCCAGCGACGAACGAGAAAGATCACGAAGCGCGTGATAGAGCGTCGAGAAAAGCGTCCCCACCACCGCCGCCACGAACGCCAGCCAGAGCCATCCGCCGGTCATGATCGGCCTCCCATCGCCGATTGAGCGTCCGACCTGAGCCCGGGCGCGAAGGTCGGGCCGATGCCCGAGGCCGCGAGCACGCGATCCTCGGCCGCGTGCATCGCCGCGTGCGCGGTCTCGTCGTGGTCGTCGTGGCCCAAACAGTGCAGCGTGCCGTGGAGGATGTAGAGAAGAAGCTCTTGGGCGACGGAGTGGCCGTGCAAACCCGCCTGGCGGGCGGCCTCGTCGGCGCAGACGAGTATGTCCACGTCGAGGGTCGGTAGCAGAGGCACCAGAGCGAGTCGCCCGGTGGTCTGCGGCACGCCCTCGCTCACGCCAGCTTCATCCGGGTCAACCTCGGTCATTTCGTCCTCGGAACTCTCCACTTCCGACATATCAAACGTGAGCACGTCGGTGGTGCCCTCGATCTCGCAGTATTCGAAATGGGCGGCCGACATCTCAGAGTCGCTCACGATCAGGACCCGCACCTCGCCCGATAGAACCTCATCGGCGGGCGATCGACCGACCAAGGACAAAGCTCCGAGTTGCCCGCCTAGTAGCCCGCCGCTGGCAGGAATAGCCTGGATCACCCGGGTCGACGAATCCAACAGCCAACGAGCGTCGGCCTCGGGGAGCAGGGCGTTGGGGTCGGCGATCTCGATGCGGAGAGAAGGCCGCGGCAAGCCGCAAGGCGTCGAGGTTGTGATGGCGTCTTCCATAATGGTTTGAGAGTCGTCGGTGCCAAAGCTCACCAGCGAAGTGGCGATGAGCTGGAGCGCGGCTTCGTACAATCACTATATCGGGAAACGATCGACCAGACCATGCGTTCGTACTTTGCACGGGCTCACACGAGGCGATTAAAGTGCGGTTGGTCCAGATTCGCCACGAAACACGCTCATTACTGGACCTTCGACGGTGTTCCTAGTGCCTTTAGACTTTCCCCCTCGCCATGGACCAACCAACGCCCCACAACCTCTCTTCCCCGCGCCGCGATCGGTGGCTGGGCGTCGCGATGGTCGTCGTGGCCTCGATCGGCTTTGGGTTCATGGGGCTGTTCAGGCACTGGGCCGACTTGGGCGGCGTGACGTCGGCCCAATCGTTGCTGTTCCTCCGCTTTGCGATCGCCAGCGCGGTGTTCGCGGCGGTGATGATGATCCGGCGCACGCCCTGGCCGCGCGGGCGGACGCTGCTCTGGTTATTAGGTTTGGGCGCGATCGGTTATTACGGCGAAGCTCTTTGTTACTTCAAAGCTCTCGAGCTCGGCGTGCCCTCGGGGCTGACGGCCGTGTTGTTATATTTATATCCCGGCATCGTCGCGATCCTTTCGCGAGTGTTCTTTAAAGAGAACCTCTCGCTCGTGCGCATCATCGCCATCGCGGCCGCGTTCGCGGGGACGGTGCTGGCGATCGATCCGTTCGGAACCGGCAACGCCGCGAGCCCCGGCGGAACGCACCAATCGCCCGCGAGCAATCTCGTCGGCCTGGCCTTCGGGCTCGGCTCGGCGCTCATGTACTCGCTCTACATCGTCGTCGGCTCGCGCGTCATCAGGGGCGTCGACGCGGTCGCCTGCTCGGCCGTCGTTTCGCTCGGCGCCACCGCGGCGTTCGGAGTTACCGCGCTGGCGACCGGCCCGACCTGGCCGACAGCCCCCATAGGCTGGCTCGGCGTGCTGGCTCTAGCGCTCTTGGCGACGGTGGTGTCGGTGCTGGGGATCATCGCCGGCATGCAGAGGATCGGCCCGGTGGACACCTCCACCATCGCCACGCTGGAGGCCATGACGACCGTCGCGGTCGGGGCGATCTTCCTCCACGAGCAATTGGGCGCGGTGCAATGGATCGGCGGCGGGATGATCCTGGCGGCGGCGGTGGTGATGGCGCGAGCTCGAAGACCTTCACTCACGACACCCGGGCCCGAAATATAAGTTTCGAGAAGACGTCCCGCGGCCGCGGCGAGCAGCAACGAGCGCGACATTTCAAGGCTGGCGATGATCCGCCAGTGCATGGCCAAGGTCTTATGGTCAAGGTCTCATAGCCAAGATCTCATAGCCAAGATCAAAGCCAGCGACCGCAGGCTTGTCAGTCGAGGCTGGCTTTGGCCGCTGCCGCGCGCAACTTGTCCGCCACCCTCTCCTTGGTCGGCTGCCTGACCTCCGTCGCTAGCCCCACCAGTTTCATCGCCTGAATAATCATGTACGTCACGTCCAGCTCCCACCAGCGCAGCCCATGGCGGGCGCTGCTGGGGAAGGCGTGATGGTTGTTGTGCCAGCCCTCGCCCATGGCCAGCACGCCGACAAGAGCGTTGTTGCGGCTCTCGTCGTGGCTGTCGAACGGCTTGGTGCCCCACAGATGGCAGATCGAGTTCACGCTCCAAGTGACGTGGTGAACGTAGAGAATTCGGACCGGGCCGCCCCAAAGGAAGCCTAACAAAACTCCCATCCATGACATGGTGAGCAGGCCACCCAGCACTGCGGGAAAGACTAGACCAGCGATCACCCAGAAGTTGAACTGAGAATCAGCGAGGCAGAGGGCGTCGTCGCGGCGAAGATCGCGGACGTACTTGCCTAAGCCCTTGGTACGCGGCGCGAAGAGCCAGCCGACGTGGCTGTGGTACGCGCCGCGGAGCGTGGCCCAGATTCCCTCGCCCCACGAGCCGTCCTTGCCCATGTGCGGGGAATGCGGGTCGCCCTGGGTGTCGGAGAACTCGTGGTGGCGGCGGTGCTCGGCGCACCAGCGGATCACGGGGCCTTGCACGGCCGTGGAGCCCGCGACGGCCAGAAGGTAGCGCACGGCCTTGGGCGATTTGAACGCGCGGTGCGTGCAGAGCCGGTGGTAGCCGACGTTGATCCCGACGACCGAGATCGTCGTCATCGTGCAGAAGACCGCGAGGTAGATCCAGTTGAAGGCCGTGCCCCAACTCAGCACGAGCAACGCCGCCAGCCCGACGAACGGGATAACCACGGCGAAGATATTGATCACCGCGAGCTTGCGATCGGCGGGCGATCGCTCGGAAGAAATCGCGTGGATTTCCCCAGAGAACTCGAGCTTTGGTTCGATCTCTTGAGGTTCAGTGATCGAGAACGCATCGTGCTCGGGCGGCGCAACCGGAACTTGCCCATCAAGTTGCCCACCAGGGGGCCCACCTGCCGACGCGCCAACGTGCTCACGAACTTCTCTCAGAATCTCAGACTCAACAGCCATAGGCGTCCTCCTTGGTACGACCACACAGGTCGAACGTACGAAGTGGTTTTCACGAGCCGCGGCGTGCGTTCTTAAGAGAACCGTAGGCCGAGAGATGCGGCAATCGCAGGGATATTTCCGCGATTTAATGCGAACCATTCTCAGCGACCTGCCAAGTTTAGACTTCAGGATTTTTGATCCACGACAGGTGCTGCGCAAGCTGCTCCATCGTGCCACCCCAACCCTGATTCATCGATGTTCGGCCCGCTTCAAATGTCGCACGCTCGATGGCGCTGGCGTTGATCGGAAGCCACTCCACCGTCACTACCGTGCCGCCACCGATCCACGCGTGCTGGACAAAGGTTACCTTCGAGAGTGTTTCCAATGGCCACTCGGCGCTCCACGGGTTGCTAATCACGTTCCCCTCGGCGTCGGCGAAGGTCGAGACAAAGACCAGCAGGTCTGGCGTGCTGATCTCACGAAAGACCAACTTCCCTCAGTTCTCTTTACCGTCGGCCATGCGCATGCAGCACTGGAAAGCGCCGCCGACGCGCAGATCGAGCGTGCAGATCGGCAGCGTGACGCCTTTAGGCCCGAACCACTGAGCCAGATGTTCGCGCTCGGTTCATGCCTTGAAGACCAGCTCGCGCGGTGCGTCGAAGACGCGCGCGATGATGAACGGTTGAGATTCATTTCTTGCTGCGGTCATCGAACTTCTCCTTGGCTTGAAGTTTCTGCAGATACTCGTCGAGGCGGTCGAAGCGCTCTTCCCAGAACGTGCGGTAGCGGTCGATCCATTCCGCGGCGTCCTTGAGTGGCTTGGCGCGAAGGCGGCAAGGCCGCCATTGAGCAGTCCGGCCGCGCTCGATCAGCCCGGCCCTTTCGAGCACCTTCAGATGCTTGGAGATCGCGGGCAGGGTCATTTTGAAGGGCTTGGAAAGATCAGTGACCGAGGCCTCGCCCGTGGTCAGCCGCGCCAAGATCGCTCGCCGGGTGGGGTCGGCGATCGCGGAAAGAGTGGTGCTCAGGGGATCGGGTCGCATTGTGTTGTACCGATTGGCTAAATAACTGGGTGGTAAAATTGCACGACTTTTGGCCGTGTCAAGGCACTTTCTCTCCTTGCCAATTCGTTCCGCGCACTAACCGCGTTCAGATGACCTTCAGTCAGGCTTCGTGCTTGGTCGTGCCAACAAGGTTCACGGCTCGTCACCGCCCTTGACTCCGCCCGAGCCTGGTTTACTATCTCTCTCGCCCTTCACAGGGCCCTTGTCCGAAATCCTGCCGGGTTACTCCGGCCCGCCCCGCCCGGTAGGCGGCGAGCTTGATCGGATGCCTCGGCGTCTGGCTCTGCATCTCCGTCGATCAGATTCGGCGACGAGATTCGGCTAGATTCCCCGAAGCGCTCGCGGAGTTTTTCTCATGATGCGTCGCGAATCGTTCATCGCCAAGCCCAATGAAATCAAAGCCTCGTGGCGCATCGTCGACGCCGAGGGCGTGCCGCTCGGTCGGCTCGCGGCTCAGGTCGCCATCGTGCTCATGGGCAAGCACCGCCCCGAGTACACGCCGCACGTGATCACCGGCGACAAGGTCATCGTCACCAACGCCAAAAAGGTCGGGCTCACCGGTCGCAAGGCCGAGCACCGCATGAAGCAGCGCTACACCGAGTACCCTGGTGGGCTCAAGATGGAGTCCTACGGCAGCGTCCGCGAGCGGCGGCCCGAGCTGCTGGTCGAGGACGCGGTTCGTCGCATGTTGCCCAAGAACCGCCTGGCGCGGGTGATGCTCAAGAACCTTGAAGTCTTCCCCGCGGCCGAGCACCCGCACGCGGCCCACAACCCGACGGCGATCGTGGTTGGGTGAGTTTGAAGTTTCCAGATGCAGAAAAGGCCACAGGGCTACTTGAAGTTGTGTTTTTGACGTCGGCCTTGCGGCCGCATGTTGATCGAAATGAGAACCAGGTTTGGCGTCGTGATCGGGAGTGTTCAATCTCCAGTCACGAGCCGGGCCGCTTGCGAGAACTGAGGCGTTGATGGAATCGAATCTGAATGTAGGCGGGAGCACTTTGAGCATCGGTTCAGCGAGCGGCGAGGGCTCTGGTTCAGCTGGGGCCCCGGTGGTGGCGGTCAAGCCGCCGCGGGTTGCCAAGCCAGCCGACAAGCGCGGCTGGTGGTGGGGAACGGGCCGCCGCAAGACGGCCGTGGCTCGCGTCCGCATCCGCCCGGCCAAAGAAGGCGCGGGAACGGTCGTGGTTCATCGTCAGGACAAGTCAGTCAAGACGATCGCGGAATACTTCTGCGAAGAACGCGATCGCAACGACGCCGTCGCGCCGCTCACCCTGACCAAGACCGACGGCCGCTTCGAGGTCATCATCCGCCTGCACGGCGGCGGCCTGATGGGCCAGTCGCAAGCGATTATGCTCGGGCTGGCTCGTGCGCTGCGTGATTACGACCCGGCGCTAGACAGCCCCCTGCGTATCGCCGGGATGCTGACCCGCGACTCGCGCGCCGTCGAGCGTAAGAAGTACGGCCAGTCGGGTGCGCGTCGCCGCTTCCAGTTCTCGAAGCGTTGATCGCACAATCTATCTTGCACACAAAAGGCCCGGGCAACTGCCGGGGCCTTTTTTATTGTTCCGTACCAGGTTAGGCAAAGGAGCCTCACGCAAGAAAGGGAGAGGTCTCGATCATTTCTCACGATCGACCGTGTAGCTCCACTCTTCAGAATCGCGCGAGCACCCGGCCTCGGACGCGACCACGAAGGCATCAAAGTCATCGCCCGTCGCGAACTCGTCCTCGTTGTAATCGGCCCGGCAGCGCGGCGTGCGGTAGACGTAGAGCTTATCGATGCCAGCGACGATCAGCGTCCCGTCCTTGCCGATCGCGAGAGCGCCGATGTTGATGTTGAGGACCGCGACCGACCATCGCGGCGTGAGGTTCGCGTTGAATGAATAGCAGCGACCGTTGCTGAACGAGCCGTTGGAGAAGAACAACCGCTCGTCGCGGTCCACGGCCATCGGCAGCTGCGAGAAATTGGCCGGGATCGCAACGCTGGACGCGATGAGCGAGCCGTCGAGCGCGGCGCGGCGTGCGGTGACGTTGCCGGGGTCCATCACGAAGACCGAGCCGTCCGGGCCGACCGCGAACTCTGACGTGGGGGCCCACTGGGCGGGCCTTGACCAGCGCACCGTCATCGCGAAGCCGCTGTGGTTGATCGCGTAGAAGAAATCGACGGTGGCGTTGTTCTGAACGCGCGCGAAATAGATCGTGCCGTCGAGCTCGACCATCGGCGGGTTCTAGATCGTGAATCCGGCGAGCGTCGGGCTGGCGTGCTGAAATGCGCCGGTGGTGAGGTTGAACTTCTTGAGATTGTGTTCAAGTGGCGGTCACGGTGGCGGCTGGCTAGCTGAGCGGGGGGGTTCAAGTCCTGTCACCCCGACTTTTTCGAATGATCAAGCTCTTCGACAAGCACATCGAAGAGCTTTCTCCTTCTAAACACGGCGATCGGCCATGCGACCCGCGGTTCAACAACCAGACGGCTTGAGGGATTCCTCGCTTTGTGGCGTACTCAGCAGAAATGAGCCGTGGATGGAGATTTGTAGCGGGCTGGTCGCGGCGTGATGAAATGACGGCTTCCCGGGTGTGGAGCCTCGCACGCGACATTTTTTATAACCGTGCATCCGGCGTGGGTTCTTGCTACAGTCTGGTCAGATCAAGCCATCGGCACTATCGGCGAGCGATCCCTTCTCTGCTGAGTCGAACGGCCTAGATGTGGGAAATGGCGCGGGCGGCCTAGGCACTGGACACCGCCGCGATGAAAAACAAGCCGCTTCAACCTCGCACCGCCATTGCTCCTCCTTCCGCCCAGAAGCTCACGGACATCGATCAACCCGCGGCCGCCCACTCTCGTACGCGCGTCCTGTGTGTTGACGACTCGGGCGACATAACCGACATGCTCGCGCAGCTCGTGGACGGCACGCCCGACATGGTGTGTGTCGGCACGCTCGACAGCGCCAAACGGATCGCCGAAGAAGTGATCCTGCACCAGGCCGATGTGGTGGTGCTGGACCTCACCATGCCGGGACCGGCTCCGCTCGAGGCGATCGGTCTGCTGGCGGAGCGAGCCCCGCGGTGCCGCGTGATCGCCTATAGCGGCTACGACGATCCCGAAACGAAGGAGACAGCCCGCGCTGCTGGCGCGTGGGAACTGGTCAGCAAGCGTGGCGAACCCTCCGACATCATCCTGGCTATCCGCCGCGTTGCGAGTCAGCAGCGCGGGCCCACGGACAAAGTAGATTAGATCTGATGGACTCGATTTCTCCGGCATCCCGGGGCCTCGCAAGGCGGCTGCTCGCCCGGGAATCCGCGCGCGAGAAGAACTCGGGGACGGGTTCCGGCGCGGCGCCTAGGCCGCCCGCCGCGCGAGTCTGTGACAAGTTGCGCACGGTGCTGACGAGCTTCGCGGGGGTCGCGGGCTTCCGGTCCTTGCTGACGCGGACGCTCACGCTCGCGGCGGCGCGAGTTCCTGATCTCAAAGACGTCACGGTCAACCTCGACGGATTGCTGTCGGGCCTCGACAGTGTTGAGAGCGTCAACAACAAGGGCAGGACGCGGGCGTGGGAAGAGGTTCTTGTGGCCCAACTGCTGGAACTGCTGGTCACGTTCGTTGGCGAGAGATTGATGCACCAGTTGGTGAGGCAGGCATGGCCGGACCTGCCAACAACTCAGATACGTTCGAGAACCCAGGATAAATCATGAAACGCAAGACAATCTCAAAGAACGGGCGCGGCACGCTCGGCACGCTCTCCGGCAAGCCCACCGTCTCACCACGCAACACCGTCGTGATCCGCAAGCTCAAGACCGGCGTCCCCGGCCTAGACGAGGTGCTCTTCGGCGGGCTCCCCGAGTATTCCTTCAACATCATCGCTGGCGCGCCAGGGTGCGGCAAGACCACGCTGGCCCACCAGATCATGTTCGCCAACGCCACGCCGCGAAAGCCCGCGCTCTACTTCACGGTGCTGGGCGAGCCCGCGATCAAGATGCTTCGCTACCAGCAGCAGTACTCGTTCTTCGATCAGGCCAAGCTCGGCGGGGAAGGCAAGGGCGCCGTCCGCTTCGTCAACCTCAGCGACATGGTTTTGGAGAAGGACCTAGGCGAGGTGCTGGCCGAGATCATCAAGACGGTCGAGCAGGTTAGCCCCGGCATCGTCGTGGTGGACTCTTTCCGCACCGTGGTTCGCAAGGCTCAGGCGGGAGGCGGCGGGGGCGAGGTCGAGCTGCAGGGTTTCGTGCAGCGGCTGGCCCTGCACTTGACCAGCTGGCAGGCCACCACGTTCCTGATCGGCGAGTACTCCGAGGCTGAGCTGCGCGACAACCCTGTCTTCACCGTCGCCGACGGGCTCCTCTGGCTCTACCAGGCCGTGGAGCGCAACTCGGTGGTGCGCAAGATGCAGGTCATGAAGCTCCGCGGCCAGGAATCTGTCCCCGGCATGCACACCTTCCGCATGTCGGCCGACGGGATCCAAGTCTTCCCGCGCACCTACGGCCTCACCGGGCCGGTGGACAAGAAGAAGGGCACGCACCGGCTCGCCTGCGGCATCCCCGAACTAGACACGATGTTGGGCGGGGGCATTCCCAACGCGCACAGCCTGCTCTTGGGCGGCCCCTCGGGTTCGGGCAAGTCGATCATCGCGACTCACTTCATCGCCGAGGGCATCAAGCAAGGCGAGCCGGGGATCGTGGCGGTCTTCGAGGAGCAGCCTCAGCAGTACGCGTCTCGAGCCGCCGGGCTGGGCATGAACATGAGCAAGGCTCTCAAAAACGGCTCGCTAGAGATCATCTACCTGCGCCCGCTCGACCTCTCGGTCGATGAGACAGTCCACGAGATCGTGGCCGCGGTGAAGCGGACCGGGGCCAAGCGGCTGGTGATCGACTCTTTGGTGGGCTTCGAGCTGGCCCTGGCCCCCGGCTTTCGCACCGACTTTCGCGAGAGCCTCTACCGCATGATCGGCGCGCTCACGCGGCTGGGCGTGACCATCGTCTCGACGGTGGAGATCGAGGACGACTTCACCTCGCTGGGCCTCTCGAACTTCGCCATCTCCTTCCTCTCCGACGACATCATCCGCCTGCGCTACGTCTCGATCAACGGCCAATTGCGGCGGATGATTATGGTCGTCAAGATGCGCAGCGGCAAGCACTCGATCGACCTGCGCGAGTACGAGATCACCGCCAAGGGCGTCATGATCGGCGCGCGCCTGAAGGGCTACCGCGGCCTGACCACCGGCGTCCCTGGGCCGTGGGACCAAGGGCGTGCGAGCGCCGCGGAGACGATGGAAGAGTTGAACAAGGGCCGGTAACGGCGCGAGAAAACTTCCCTCATTGACGCGGCGGTGGGCGCGGCGGTGGGCGCGGCGACGGCGAGAAGGTGCGGTTCTCGGGCCGACGCACCTCATTCCCAGGCGAGAGAACCTCAAACGCGCGTGAGAATGTCTCTCGCGCGCGCGAACGAGTCCTAAACGCGCGCGAGAGAGTCTGAAACGCGAGCGAGAATGTTTCTCGCGCGCGCGTGAGAGTTCCAAACGCGCGCGAGAATGTCTCTCGCGCGCGCGAGCGAGCTCCAAACGCGCGCGCGAGACTCTCCGGCCCGAGCGGCGACTTTCGAGGCTCGATCGAGCGATTTTCTGGCGTTGATGAGGGTGGTAAAATCTCGAGCGAGGCGCGGCCTCGGTCTGGCGAGGTAACATCACACGAGCCTAGAGACAGGCCGGAGGAGTCACCGCATCGCCAAAGCCAACCAAAGCACCGCTTTCTCCGTCGCGCCGCCCACGGTTCTCCAAGCCGTGCTCGCACTGTCGGATCATCCGCCAGAGTTCGCGCAACTCAACCGATCTCTGGCCAAGACGTCGCCTCAGCTCGTGGCCGCCGTCGCGCCCCTGACGCACGTCGAGAGCCTGACGCGTCTGGTGGGGCAAGTCAACCGAGCCTGCCGCCAGCTCCTCGAGCCCGCCTCGTCTCGTGACAACGGTCTGCATTGGCACTCTGCGCGCGGCGCTTTCGAGCAACGACTCATGCACACCGCGCTCGCAACCACCAGCATCTCGGGATCGGACTACATCCCGGAGAGCGGCCTCTCCCCTAATCGCCTCGACTTGGTTCAGGGTGGTCTCGGCATCGGCCAGGCCGCTCGATGTCTGCAAACTCTTGCCAGAGGGCGCGCGGCGAGAAGAGCCTTGCCTGTACATCACACGTTGCGAACCTTGTGCCGACGTCAAGACGGTGGCTCGTTCGCGCGGCTGCTCGCCCCAGGAGATAGCATCTGCCGAGGGTAATCCACGATGACTCACACCACCGACATTCCACCACCGTGGGCCAGCCAGCCCTACAGCGTCAAGCGGCACGGCGTCACCATCACCAACTGCGACAACGAGCCGGTGCAGACGCCCGGGTGCGTGCAGGCGCACGGAGCCTTGCTGGTCTTGCGGCCGACCGACCTGACGATCCTGCAGGCGAGCGAGAACACCGACCGGCTGCTCGGCCACGCGGCCCAGACGCTCTTGAACAAGCCTGTCCGGGCCGCCGTCGGGCCAGACGGGGAAGCGCGCCTGAAAGCGTTTCTGGCGACCGAGCCGACCGACCGCAACCCGCTTCATGTGTTCAGCCTTCCGGCTCGCAATGGCGTGCCGCCGCTGGACGTGACGGCTCACACGATCGACGGCGTGGCGGTGGTCGAGTTCGAGGCCACCGGACGCACCCTGGCGGGCGAGCCAGACTATTACGCCCTGGTCAAGAAGACCGTCGCGCGGTTGCAGACCGCTCAGACTCTGCAAGAGTTCTGCAACCTGACCGCCGACGAGTTTCGGACCCTCACCGGCCTAGACCGAGTGATGATCTACAAGTTTCACGCAGATGGTCACGGCGAGGTTGTCGCCGAGAGCAAGCGAGCCGACCTCGACCCGTGGCTGGGGCTGCACTATCCGGCCGGAGACTTCCCCCAGCCAGCCCGCGAGGTCTTCAAACAGATTTGGGTCCGCCCGACGCCAGACGTGGCGGGCGACTTGGCCGAACTTGTCCCGCTGGCCAACCCTGACACCGGGCGGCCGCTGACCATGACCTACTGCGCCCTGCGCGGGGCATCGGTCATGTATACCGACTATCTCAAGAACATGACGGTGACGGCGGGCTTGACCATGCCGATTCGGCGCGCCGGGGAACTCTGGGGGCTGATCGCCTGCCACCATTACGCCGGGCCCAAGCACGTGCCGTATCAGGTGCGGGCGGCCTGCGAGTTCCTGGCTCAAGTGGTCTCGCTGCAATATCAGGCGGCCGAAGACCGCGAGCATATGGCCTACCGGCTCAAGCTCGACGAGACGCACCAGCAACTCATCGCGCAGGCCACGCGAGAAGACGGCTTGGCGGCCCTGATCGAGGGCGCACCAAACCTGATCGACGGCATTAGCGCCAGCGGGGCGGCGTTGTACCATCGGGGCCGCTGGTGGCGCGTTGGCAACACGCCGACGGAAGCCGAGCTCGAAGCTCTCAGCGAGTGGCTGAACGACCGGCCGGAGTTCGCCTCCGCGACACGTCCCCTGTACTCGGCCAACGCGCTTGCTCAAGCCTACCCGCCAGCCGCTGCGTTCGCGGACGTGGCCAGCGGGCTGCTGGCCGTGCCGCTCTCGCGCGCCAACCGGAACTGGATACTTTGGTTCAGGCCGGAGACAACTCAGACGGTCAATTGGGGCGGCAACCCACACGAGAAACCGACCGTGCTCGGCCCGCACGGCCCGCGGCTCACGCCGCGAGCGAGTTTCGAACTGTTCCAAGAATCAGTGCGCGGGCGCTCGTTGCCGTGGCTGACGGTGGAACTCGATGCCGCCGCCCGGCTGCGGATGCTGGTGTTGGAAGTTGTTGTAAGCCGTGCGCAGCGGTTGGCCGACTTGAACGCCAACCTGACCCAGTCTAACGAAGAGCTCGACGCCTTCGCCTACGTGGCGTCGCACGACCTGAAAGAGCCGCTGCGAGGCATCCACAAATACGCCCACCAACTGCTCGAAGACGCGACCATCACGGACAAGGAACAACGCCGGAAGCTCGACGGGCTGATGCGGTTGACTGTTCGAATGGACAGCCTGCTCGACTCGCTGCTGCACTTCTCTCGCGTCGGGCGGGCGGCGCTGCAAACCGAGGATACAGACCTCAACGAATTGGTGAATGAGTCCATCGAGATGGTGGACGCTCGACGTGCCGAGGGACCGACGGAGATCGCCGTCCCCCGCCCCCTGCCGCACGCCCGGTGCGACCGCGTGCGGTGCCGAGAGATCTTCGTGAACCTCCTGTCCAACGCTCTGAAGTACAACGACAAGCCGCAGAAACGAGTCGAGATCGGGTTCATTGCGCCGCACGAAGTTCACCCCCGCGCCAGCTGCCCCAGCGGGTGTGCCGACCTTACGATCTATTATGTTCGCGATAACGGCATCGGCATCCCGGCGCGGTACTTCGAGCAGGTTTTCAAGATGTTCAAACGGTTGCACGGGCGGGACGAATATGGCGGCGGCACCGGGGCCGGACTTACTATCGTTCAGAAACTGGTCGAGCGCCACCACGGTCGTGTATGGCTCGAGTCGACGCCGGGCAAGGGAACGACCTTCTATTTCACCCTCGCGGCCCAGGAAGAAGCCTGACATGCCTCCAACCAAGCACGCCACCGCCACGCTGGTCGTCATCGAAGACTCCGACGAGGACTTCGACACCGTGCAGCAAGCCGTCAAGCGGGCCGGAATCACGGCCGACGTGTTCCGTGCGGCCACCGGCGTGGACGGGCTGACCGTCCTGCGGGCGCAGGCCTCGACCGGCCCGACGCTGGTGCTGATGGATCTTAATACTCCCGGGACCGACGGTCGTGAGGCACTCGCGGCGATCAAATCTGATCCGGCGTTCAAGTCCGTCCCGGTAGTAGTCCTTTCCACCTCGGGCAATCAAAGAGACATCGGCTTCTGCTACGCCGCCGGCGCCAACGCCTATCACGTCAAGCCGGTCCAATACCCGCAACACCTCGCGGTTCTCGTCGACGTGTTGACCTATTGGTTGAGCCGGGTAATGCTGCCTGCGGGCGAAGCGAGCCGCTCATGAGAAGTGACGATTGGAAGATCGTCATCATCGACGACAACCCGGAGGATCGACGGGAGATCCGGCGACTTCTGCTGAACGGGTCGGGCCGGCGGTATCAGTTCATTGAGGCCGAGAACGGTGCGGCCGGCGTGCAAGAGGCTCTCGCCGCTGCGCCCGACTGTGTGTTGCTCGACTACTTCCTGCCAGACATGAGTGCTGCGGAAGTGCTGGCGGCGCTGGCTGGCTCGCAAGGGACGACCATCTGCCCGATTGTCGTGGTGACCGGCAGCGACAACTCAGAGCTCGGCCGCGCGATGGTGCGAGCCGGGGCGCAGGACTTTCTTGACAAAGGCTGGATGGGGGCCCAGAGCCTGACGCGAGCCGTCGAGAACGCGGCCGAGCGGTGGACAATGGCCCAGGATCTACAGGATCGCGCGGAGGCGTTGCAGTTCAGTCAGCAGCAGTTGCAGTTGGCGGTTGAGGTGTCGGGTCTGGGGGTGAGCCGGATCGACTACGGCACGCAGACGGTTGTTCTGGACACCGTCGCGGCAGCGCTGTTCGGGCTGCGAGCCGGGGCAGCGTTGCCTCGCTCGGCCATCCACGCAACCTTCCACCCCGACGACGCCGACGAGATCTTTCGGCGCATGAACCAATCTCTTGACCCACGCGGGGACGGGTGGTTTGTTCTGGAACACCGGGTCGTCCATCGCGACGGCGCGATCCGTTGGCTGTCAGTCAAGAAGCGGGTGATGTTTGGAGATGTCGCTGGCATCCGCGTCCCGGTGACGGGCGTGCTGGCGGCGGTAGACATCACCGCGCGCAAGCAGACGGAAGCGCAGATGATCACGATGAACGGGCAGTTGATCGTCGCTTCCGTGCGCCAGCATGAACTCACGGAAAAAGCAGAATTGCTGAGCGAGCAACTTCAGGCGGACCTTACCGCGCGGAAGAAGATAGAGGAAGCTCTGCGCAAGAGCGAAACACAGGAGCGAGCCTCGCGTGCTCAGGCCGAGGCCGCCAACGCCAGCAAGGACACGTTCCTAGCCACGCTCAGCCACGAACTACGGACGCCCCTCAACGCCATCCTGGGCTGGGCGGTGCTGCTGCGGACCACCACGCAAGCGGACGGCAAGCCGGTCAACGCTGACATCGACCGCGGGCTGGCGGTCATCGAGCGCAACGCGCGGGTGCAGGGCAAACTTATCGAGGACGTGCTGGACGTGGCCCGGATCACCTCGGGCAAGTTTATGCTCGACTCGCGGCCTCTAGACCTCACGAGCCTGGTCTTCGCGGCGGTAGACGCGGTGCGGCCCGCGGCAAAGGGCAAGGGCTTGAAGCTGAGGGCAGCGGGCGGGGGCAGAAACAGAGTTGAGGGTGGGTCTCAAAGTGTCTGGGTCAACGGCGATTGGTCGAGGCTCCAGCAGGCGGTCTCCAACCTGCTTACCAACGCCATCAAGTTCACGCCCGACGGCGGGCGGGTCGCGGTGCGCGTGGAGCGGGTAAAGGGTGCGGACGCGGGCACGGCGCGGATCACGGTCACGGACACCGGCATGGGGATCGACGCAGCGTTTCTACCCAGCGTCTTTGAACGCTTCAAGCAGGCGGGCGTGGGGACCACACGCTCCTACGGCGGGCTGGGGCTGGGGTTGTCTGTCGTGCGGCACATTATGGAAGCGCACGGCGGCACCGCGCTGGCAATGAGCCAAGGTGCGGGGAAGGGCGCGACATTCACACTCGAACTCCCGGCCATGTCGCAGACCGCGACGCCGCCTCAATCGGACACGCCGATCTCGACGGCCAACCCGCCGCGGCTGGACGGCGTGCGCGTGCTGGTCGTAGACGACGAGGAGGATTTGCGTGTGATATCCAAGCTGGCGCTCGAAACGGCCGGGGCTACTGTGCTTCTCGCCACGTCGGCAGAAGAAGGATATCAGCTCGCGATGAATGGCACGGGTAAGGCGGCCGAGGTTCGGGTCGTTGTGAGCGACATCGGGATGCCGGGCGAGGACGGGTACTCGATGATTCGCCGCGTGCGAACGCAAAAGAGCGGGGAGGACCTGCCCGCCTTGGCCATGACGGCGTTCGCGGCCCCCGAGGACAAGCGCCGCGCGCTCGTGGCAGGGTTCCAAGCCCACATGGCCAAGCCCATCGACCCGCACGAATTGATCGCGGTGGTGGCGGGGCTCGTGGGAGGGGCTGAGCGAGCGACGAAATGAATCGCGTAGACGAACGATCAGATTTCTTTCCGGCAAGACAGGTCGCAGCCTGTGCCTGCCAGCGCTGACTCTCACTCACCACAAACAGTGTTTCCATCAGCCGCCGACGGCCCAGCCCCAGACCTGAACGCCCTCCAAAAAGTGACCCTGGCGAAAGTCAACATGTTTGCGCCAGTTTGAGTTCGTCCCACGCCAGACGATCGCGGACCATCGCGCTGAGAATGACCAAGAGCTTGCGCACGCGAGCGGTGATGACGACCTTGCCGCGTATCAGCCAGCGATGAATTGCCGCCGACCAGTGGCAGACCGCAATCCGCTGGACGCACGTTCATCACACGACGCTTGCAAGCAGTTTGATCCATTTCACCAGGGCCTCATGCCCCAGCAGATCGTCATAGGCCTTGCCGTGCTGGAGCGTTGCGGTCGATCAAAGTGTCCGTGGCCAAGCGTGAGATCAAACGATGGAAAGAACTCAAGCCACCGATCCTCGAGAAGATCACGGATGCGAACCGCCCGCTCGGCCCACAACCGGCGGCGATGGGCCGAGCGGGCGACTCGCTGGGGTAATATACAAGATCGGTAGGAACCGATCTCAGTGGCACGAAGTCAGTGCCACCCAGCCGTCGCTCGATCATGGCGGCCGCCGACCTGCACTTGCTCGCCGCCAAGTTGGACGGACCCATCGCACCGACCGGCGAGGCGATCGCGAAACTGGCCGGACTGACTCGTCCGCCCACCGAGCCGACGCGGACGATTTCATCGCGGACGTTGTGGGCGAGCAAGCCGAACTGGCTGGTTACCGGTGGCGCTGCTGGGCGTTCGATTCAAATGCGGGTGACAGGACTTGAACCTGCAAGGCCTTTCGGCCACGGGAACCTAAATCCCGCGCGTCTGCCATTTCGCCACACCCGCCCGGAGTCTCACGACCGCCTTGCTTAGGCGGTCGAGAGCACTGCCAATCGTACCGAGGATGAAACGAACGCGCCGTGGCGGCGTTGTGGGCGGGTTGTCAGGGATCCGGCGGGTCCGGGCCGTGGTTTGGTGTTGGTTCTGCTATGGAATCCTCGCCTCATATGCCGAAAGAAGAAGGACAGCTTTTGCAAGGCCTCTGGAGGCCGAGAGGATTTTTATGAACCATCGTCAACGCGTCGGGCTGGCTATTGCTCCGTTGTTTCTCCGAGTCGGGCTGGGGATCACGTTCGTGTGGGCGGGGCTGGGCAAGGTCATGGGCGACGAGATGTCGGTGCAGGGAGAGGACGCCGTGATCTTGGCGGACCTAGGGGTGATCGCGGGCCCGACGGCAAGGCCGATCTTGACACCGAGCACGTCGCCGACCAACGTGCCCGCGCCAGCCAGCAAGCCTGAGGTCAAGCCAGAAACCATGCCGGAAACCAGACCGGATCTCACACCAGAAATCAAACCAGATTCGAAAACGAGGCTTCCGGCACCGACCGAGACGCTCCCGGTCCCGGGTGATAAGAAATCAGACCCGAGCAAGCCGGTAGTGAAATCTGAGCCCAAGGTCGAGCCCAAGGCCGAGCCCAAGGTCCATGTTTCTCGCCCAAAGATCGATTCCGAAGGGCTCGCCGCGTTGGTCCGCGACGACACGAGCACCGCGGCAAACTTTGTTCGTACTCAAGCGATCGCCTCTCGTTACTCGGCCGCGGACTTCGCCGAGCCGGTCAAGGTCAAACGCGTTCACGGCATCACCTTGATCTTGGTCAAAGCCGCTCGGCCCGGGGTCAACGCGGACGGCACGGCCCGGATGGCGATCTGGCCAGCGTGGGCGGCGGGCGACCGCTGGCCGGTGCTCTGGGCATGGGCGGCTGCGGTGACCGAGCTGGTCGGCGGGACGTTCGTGCTGTGCGGGTTTTTAACGCGGTTCTGTTCGCTCGGGCTGGTCTCGACCATCGTGGTCGCGGCGTGGTTAACGCACTTTGGCCCCGCGATCCAGAGCGGCGACACGGTGTGGGGGTTCATGCCCAACCAGCCTCGGTTCAGTGTGGCGGCGTGGCAGGTTCTGCTGTGGCAACTGATGCTGGCGATGAGCGGGCTCTCGTTGTTCTTCGCGGGGCCCGGGGCGCTGTCGCTAGACCGCTTATTGTTCGGGCGCGGTCCCGCTAGCGGCGTGGTGCCGACGGTGAGCTAACAATCTGGGCGTGGAGAGTCGAAATCTGACAGAGGTGAGACGCACTTCCCGAAGCCTGGCTCAGCAACCGCGCGAGCCGCTGCGCGCACGGTCGGCGCGATCGTGGAAGAAGTCGTGGTGGGTGCTGGCGATCGGTGTTCCGGCCGCGCTGTCGCTCGCCGTCCACGCGGGCCTGGCGATCGCGGTGCGCTACTACGCGTGGTTCGAAACGAGCCCGCCGCGGCTGACCGACGTGCCGGTCACGGAAACCCAACTCACGTTCGATGCCACGCCCGACCCAGCCCTGACTCCCGACCCTCTGCCCGAACCGCTCCCGCAGGCAGTGCCAGAGCCGCCCGCGGAGCCGGTCGTTGAACAGGTGGCTCAAGTCGAAACACTCAAAGAGAGCGATCCAGCCCCTCGGCCCGAGCCGATCGCGGCGGCCTTGGATACCAAGCCAGCGAAGCCTTCGGACTTAAACCTCGCGCCCGCGACCCGACTGCCCGCGCTGGCGAAGACAAAGCTCTCGCTCGCGCCCAAGGCCGTGCCCGCCCCGCCAGCCGCGCCACCGCCTCTCGCGCCCGCGGCACCGGCCAAGGCAACGTTCGCTGGCGTGAAGGCCGACCGAGCGGAGCGGGTTGTCTATGTCGTGGACGCCTCGGGTGCAATGACAACGAGCCTGACGTTCGTGATGAACGCGCTCGCGCGCTCCATCGGAGAGCTGGACGAATCGCAGCAATTCCAGGTGATCTTGTTCCGCGATCCACCGCCGAGCGGGGGAGATGGATCGGGTGGGTCGGGTGGTGGGTCGGGTGCGAGTTCGAACGGCTTTGAGATTTTTTCCCCGCCGGGTGCCCGCGTGGCGGGCTTGCTGCGGGCTAATGACACGAACAAGGACGCCGTGCGTGGCTGGCTGCGTTCGGTCCGGCCGCTGGGGCGCTCAGCGCCGCTCCCGGGCTTGCGTGCGGCCCTGGCGCTCAAGCCGCAGTTGGTCTTCTTGCTGACGCGGAGTATTACACGGTCCGGCTCGACGCCGCAGTGGGGATCGGGCAACGAGTCGGTGCTCAAAACGCTCGACGAATTGAACCCGCACGACCGAGTGACCGGACGGCGAGCGGTCACGGTCAAGACGATCCAGTTCCTTGATGACGACCCGTCGGGCCTGCTAAGGTCGATCGCGGAGCAGCACGGGGACGGGCCGGGGTCGTATACGCTGAGGACGATTGGAGATTTGCAGGGGGAGAGGTAGGGAGAAGATGAAGCGAAGACACTGAGATCGCCGGGAACCGATCTCAGTAGCACGAAGTCGGTGCTACCCCGCCGTCGGGTCGCTTGCCGAATCTGTGCCGGGCCGTACACTCCGGCGTGCGCACCGAGCTTGAATGGCTTTCCAAACTTCGCGGGCGGTTTCTGGTCTTTGAGGGGCCGGACGGGTCTGGCAAGACCACGCAGTTCCGGCGTTTCCTGGCCGCGTGCGCGAGGGCGGGTGTCCCGGTGTGCGAGGTGCGTGAGCCGGGGGGGACGGGAGTGGGCGAGCGAGTGCGCGAGATTCTGCTCG
>ENA-ORBV01005691-ORBV01005691.1-microbial-mat-metagenome-genome-assembly--contig:-NODE-5691-length-22663-cov-7.806606_pt1 | contig 22663 bp, 12 predicted proteins | sample MGYA00237777_ERZ505514 | MGnify/ENA primary metagenome ERZ505514 (study PRJEB26160, sample SAMN06269048) | microbial mat metagenome | isolation source: Oligotrophic lake microbial mat | place... | reverse complement strand
CACCTGCTAGCTACTACACCACTATCCTCCTTCCCTGTAGAACCCAGCACCCGTTCTACACAAAATTGAAACCTTAACAACTTTTGCTACCCATCAAACCATAGCCTCTGCCTACCACCTTTGTGTTCCCTACAAAACATTAACCTACCTAGATATCTTTAAAATTTGCTGCGACCTTTTGCTTCCTCTCTGCGAAAAAAAACAAAATAGACTCTGTTTTCTCTTGTTGTTGTTGATTTTTCAACTTTGTGCTGTATGTTGAGGGCTTCCACCTTCGGTGATGTTCTTTCAGTCTTGCTACATTCAAGTCCCGTTACCAATTTGTAGAGTTGGAGTTGGATCTTGGGCAACGTTTTCACGGCGATGGCGCTCAACACTCGACAGCAAGATGAGGAAGTGTAGCTACATTTAAGCGCACCCTAATTACAAGACGAGGTAGAAGCCGCCCTTCCTTTTACTATTAAAATTCTGAAGCAGGAAGCATGAACAAAGGAAGCCAGGGAATCTTACGGAGCCGCTACGTACGCAAGAATGCTCCTCTCTTAATGGCAGCAGTCGGTGGTTGTGCCTCGGTTGTTGTGGGGCGTAAACTCCAAGAGGAAAAGCAAGAGCTGCAGGAACAGGAACCATCATCATTCTCGCAAGCACTACTAGCTGTTACGAATCGATTGTTTTCTTCCTCTGCCGTGACTGTGAAATGTGAGGCTCCGGCGCCACCTTTGCCACCAGAAACTCCTGCTCTTCAAGCCTTTGTCACGACGTTTGAATCGCCTGATTTTTCCTCTTCAGACAATGCCGACAACAACAACAACAACAATCCTGACACCATCACAAGCAATGGGTATCCCAACTTTTCACGGCATGGACCCAAAGCTATTTTACCCAAGTATCTGACGCCGCAGCTCTACGAGCAATTAAAAGATCTCAAGACACCAACCTTTGGGGTGACCTTGGAAGACATGATTTCGGCTGGAACCATGTTGCCCTATGGAGCCAATCCTCCTCGCGGAGTTGCCGGAGTCTACGCTGGTGATGCCGACTGTTATACAGTCTTTGCACCACTCTTGTTGCCCTTGGTCGAAGAATACCACGGTGTGAGTTTGGGGGAAGGAGGAAGCAATGCTTGGAATGTGGGCAAAACCATTACGCGGCCCGTCATGCGACGGGCACAGATCCAACCAGAAGAAGCACAAGATACCCCCATTGTTACGCGGCACAAACAAAAGACCCGACAAATCAAATTGAAACGCCACGAAACCAATTTGGATCCAGAACAAATTTTAAATACCAAAGTAGATCCTTCCGGAGAATACATTTTGTACACTCGGATGCGATTGGCGCGGAATTTGGAAGGCTTTGCCTTTGCCACTGCCATTCAGCGGAAGGATCGGAGACGAATTGAACGGCTCTTTCAGACCATTGTGGAAGAGGACTTTCAGCCTCTTCAAGGCGGGGCCTATGTCCCCGTGCATAGCATGACGAATGAACAACACGAGCATTACATGACGCGCCGCATGTGCTTTTTGGATCCGGATGAATTTAAATTGGCCGCTGGATTGGGACGGGATTGGCCCGATGCACGAGGCATTTATTGTTGTAGTCACTGGGATTCCTCCCTCCGTCGGCGTCATATTAGCAGCGTTCGACGTACCGAAGTTCCCCCGACCGATATTGATTACTGGGAAGAGAATCCACCGAACGTTTGTATTTGGGCCAATTATGATGACCACTTTTGGGTGGTGAGCGTAAACAAGGGCGGGAATGTTCAATCTGTGTTTAAAAATTTGTCAGATGCCGTCCGGCAACTGGAGCTTAGTTTGATGGAGCGCAACTACAACTTTTGCGTGCATCCAAAGCTTGGCTTCCTCACGTCATCACCGACCAATGTTGGCACAGCGTTGCGAGCGAGTATGTCCGTCAAGTTGATACGATTGGGCAAAGAACATCCCGCCTTCTTTCAAGAAATTTTGGATCGATTGCATTTGGAAGCAAAATCAGACTACGCCGAAACGGATCAACGATACACTGGTATCTTTGACATCGCCAACGCCGAGCGATTGGGTCGGACGGAAGTCCAATGGATCAATATCATGATTCAAGGAGTGCAAAAATTGATTGAATTGGAAAAGAAATTGGAACGAGGCGAGAACGTCACCTTGCAAGATGTCGATGAAGTTGTGAAGGAAGTAAAGAAGGAGTAGAATAAGACTGTATTGACCCAGCATACGCTCCAACATACGCCGCGCCTTTGAAGACCATTTTTAGAAATTGCTCTATTAGTAGGAGGCGTCGAGAATTAATTAGCTCTAGAGATTCTAGATTCTGCTGAGTTGATGGAAGTGGCAGCTACTTCCATATATTATCAGTTCGATTCCATAAAAGTAATGATCCTCTCCATGTACCTGTCGACTGATGCAGTGCTGAACACCATGGCTCGGAAGTGCATATGGATTGCCCTGGCTCCTTGTTCTGCATACAGCTGGTGGACTTTCGTTAGCAACAATTGACTGAGCTTTTCAGTGAACAACTCCAAATTAGCCTGGTGACTGTCGAAGACATCGCGATGCTCCAGGTCCTTCCTCATTGCCCACGCAGCCACATACGAGTTCTTTAGAAAATTGCGTGCCTGAACAAGAGTACTTGCCGCGGTCATCATGTGTTCCAAGTCATCGTCAGACGCAAACCAAAGTGTCTCAGAAGAAAGCTTGTCCTGCTTTTCTTGAAACGACTTGACTTCATTTCTGGCAAATATTTCGGCATCTTCGTGCGCTTTAAAGCGGTCCGTAAAGAAGAGCGCACGCCGCTCTTCATCGTCTTCGGCAGACGTGTGCGGTTCATATTTGTTACATATGTGCGGTTCAAGGTGTGTTCTCAGGGGCCCAAGACAGAGCCAACAAAAGTCATGCCGGCACAGAGAACATTGCATATGGTTGCATCCCTGGTTCTTTTCGATTGGCGCCTTGCAACCGGGACAGGGTTTTGCGTTTTTCTTTACCCAGAATTGGGAAGACCCGAATATACGCATCCACTCTTCGTAATCAGAACATTTCGCAGGCCGGTGAGGACTGCTACCACAGGAGAAGCAGAAAGTTGTCTTGCATTGTGAGCAGTTCACGGCTGGGTTGTAGCAGCCCCGATGTCCTTCCATTTTTGCCACAACTTTACAGTCAGCCCCAGGGCAGGATGAAAGATCGTCACACAAGCCGACAAAGGAAGTGAGTTCGATGTCCTCCCATTGAGCCAATAAGCTGGGCTCAATCACTTCAACATCCTCTTTTACTACGTGCTCGTTGCAGCTTTGCTCTGGGCACAAAACTAAGAGCGCAGTTGTTGCACTAGTCGGTCTGTCCTGTAAAGCACAGCTCAGGTAGCTTTGCCAGCAAGCAAGACAAAACTTGTGCGCACAAGGCATTTCATAGAGCTCGTGCAGCTCCACTTCGTCATAACATATGCCGCATAGAAACTCAGATTTCACAGAGGATTCAGTACTCTCAGCCATAGTGACAACTTGTCCGCAACGACAAGACACACCGCAGTGCTGTAATATACGCCATCGATCGGCGTTGCATTTCTCAATGATCTCCTTCGCGCGAAAACCGAAAGAGCTCAGGAGTTCTCGTGCGACGCTGTCAGGGACATCCAGCGATGAGGCGACATGATCGATTCGTGAATTTAGATCCGCCTTCAGCTGAGCAGCGCCTTTCTCACTCGTCCGGTCCAAAAAACTGATGCTGCAAGCGCTACGAGTACCTCCCACCCGGCTGCAGTCTGTCAGCAATTTTAGTCCCTCCTTAGCTACTGAAGATACCATAGTGTCGACATCATCTGACAAGAAGGTGCAGACATGCAACGTCACTGCCGCGTCCAAATCTTTAATAAATAAAACCGCCCACCTGGCAGCCGCCATCCTTGCTACGCTGCTCTCGCAGCATACGGCCGACAGCAACGACGGTAAAAGTGCGGCCACTCTACCCTTGAGAACTTCGGGTGGAGCGGTTTTGAGCGATGTTTTGTAGACTTCTAACCAAGCCTCTAGAGCGTCGGTCACATATGGATGCATTGCAGTATCTTGTTCACCTGTCGCGCATTTGAGGAGAATGATTGGCATGTCCCATACTGGGGCCAGCGTTTTGTTACCATCGACGCCGGCACTGAATTTTGCATGAGATATATCTATCCCGGCGGTGGCCAAGTCTGTAACTACTCGGTATGCCTGCTTTCGTGCCTTGAGAGCACAGTCAACGTGTAGTTGTCGTTTTTTCAGTGAAGTGCGATGTTGAGCCAACATAACATTTAAATCTCGCCGGCCTCGAAAGGGGCCGTGAACCCCTGCTGGAACCGGTTGATGCGGCTCGGCTGGATGTTGAATCTCACCGAGTGTCACCATGGTTTCGGCGTCGACCTCGGCAATCTGGGAAAGGACGCGAGAGGCAACAGCAAGGCACGTGTGGCCAAACTTTTGAACAAAATCAGTCCCAATAAGCCGGTTTGCTCCCAGTTGACTGGAGATACTATCTAAGCAATGCATTGCCCACTGTGCTCCAATGGTTCCTTTTGCGGTAGCAAGTGCTTCTACTAGCTCCACAAAAAGTGCAAGACAACTCGTATCGGCCATCGCTACGAGACCAAAAGAAGCATTTGCACGCTCAGCTGTCTTCGGAGCCAAACGGTCAACAGTGGAAGGCAACAGTTTCGTCATAATAAAGCCCACGGTGTGGTCCGCAACCGCATAAGGCACGGGAGCCCTTCGCAAACGCTCGAAGTGCAGATTGGTGCCATCCCTATTTCCTGTTGCGTCATCAACGTCCATCATAGCATCGTCTTCATCATCAAGGGATATAGGAAACGGACCTATGATGTCTTCAATTCGCTTCCTTCCAGTGGCGTTTTTGCCTAGCACCGTGAGAGCATCCTCATCTCCAAGCACAAAAACCAGTAAACAGCAAGCCAAAACGAGCGATGCACCATCAAATACCCAGGGATCCGTTGGAGATGCCAACTGGCCGCGACAACCCTTTTGGTTGCGCACTGATAATTGCAGACAAATCTTGTTGATATACTCCAACGCCACCTTTCCGTGCATCGATCCCGTGGACGCGGTCAATATACAAATTATCAAGTGCCGCATGAGAGGAACATTGTCTTGTAGCTTGGTTGCTTGGATAGCGTTTGCCCGCATGGTCCGAAAGGGAGCCCCGACAATGGAATGCACGCAGGCCAATTTAAGCTCTCTCAAATAGCGCAAATTCCAAAATGATTGTCCTCCTTTACGGCGATGATTCAACCGCTCGATACCTTCCGGCGTCATACCGGTCGAATTCTCCACCATGATTTCTGCTTGGGTTCGGACCACCCGTCGGTTGTTCTTTTTGTCTTGCTCCGGCCAGAACAAGAGCAAGTCAAGCCACAACTGAAAACTTCCTGGAGTATCTAAAGGCAGCGGGCCAAAGGACGATGACGTTGATCCATGATCCAATAATAAATCTTCCTTGGCAGTGCTGCAACATGGCGTCGACCAACTGAATTCATCAAAAGTATCGATGGCTAGTGGAAGCCCCCAATGAATGGCCAAAACGTCCAAACATAACCAACTGCTGCTCCGAAAAGTCAGCAATAAGCTTTGCGGTATACTACTCTTTCCTCCGTCGTCCCCCGCTTGCTGCTTATTGCTGGCAGCCGTCAAGAGCATTTTTTGGTGTGCGTTATTGACCATGAAAGTTAGTGCTGGTAATAATGCTGTCACGAGCAAATCTGATTGTCGCTGCTTCTCGTTATTATTCTGTGGATTGTTTTTGGTAGTAGTATTCAATTTTTCGGCATACCTCGGCAAGGAGGTTTGCAAAATCATCAAGAGAAATGTCATGGCCACGGGACTTTCCCAATCTCTTTGGAGCAATGGCAAAAGAGCGTCGATCCAAGGAGCTGCACCACCACAAATACTGCCAGCATCAGCATCATCAGCAGTGCCATACGGTATGGTGTGCTGACCGATCCGAATTCGTTCCACGGCATGCGACAAGAGTCCCACCAACTCGGATTGCGTCTGGTCGACCAGTGCTTGGTGTTTTGCATCCTTTCTCACCAAAGTCAAAATAGAACTCTCGTTATCTTTTCCATCATCCTCGTTCTTTATTCTTTTGCTGCTGTTATCACTTTTACTGCATGACGCCGCGGTAGTAGTCGTGTAAAGGCAATAATTCTTTTCCATACGTTCCAACAAACGAGGCAACAACCCTGCCAAAATTTTGGAAAGAGCCGAATCGGGAGCACGAGTCAGCCGAGTCCGTACTCGTACTAGCGCATCCAGGTCACTCTGAAGAACTTCCATTCGTTCTTCCATCATGGATTAGTAGTAAACTTTGGAATCAAAAATTTTCCTTTTTTCTGAGTTGTTTTGAAGGAATCCTTCAGTTTGTCCTGTGTGTTGCTGACCTTTCAAAACAATCCCAATGGCCACTTGGGATTCCCACCAAATCTACCTTGAGAGAGATGATAGAGGACAAGGAAATGTACTTGAGGACGACTTGGTTCTTTCGAGCTACAGCAAGGTTTACAACCTCTATTTATTCATCGGCCTTCTTGTCTCTTTTCTTGCTTGGTTGATCCTGCATTGATTCTTCATCGATTCGTAGAAAATGATCCATAATTTGTGTCGTGAATAAACGTGAATGAAGCAGTCCCTAGCACCATTCAAAGCATTAACAGAGATCAATGCCATTATATCTTTCAAACAAATGTGAGCGTGGGGCGACCGTTATTTCTTGGAGGGTTTGGCGCGAGAGGATGCCTCCACGAAAAAGACCCTTCGCTATGCATGGCATTATTATCACGTTGTTACGTTGTGGAATGAATGCGAGATTTCGTCAACAAAGGATACGGATTGGGCCGAGGTATGCAAAGGTGACCATCATAAAAACTTACCAGTACCATAGACTACTTCGCCTTCGCTCTAGTAGCTAGCTAGAGTAGTAGCTATTGTGAAACCCAGAATAAGATCCATTGTTTCTCGGACTATTAGTAGAACGATAGAAGAATTCAATCTGCTCAGACTTGAATTAACAAAAGATTCATTCGCAACAATACATACAAAATGACTGACGAAGAGAAACCGACTGAAGAAGCGCCCCCAGCAGAGGCTCCAGCTGAAGAAGCGCCAGCTGAAGCTCCAGCGGAAGAAAAGGCCGCAGAGGAGCCAAAAGAGGAGGAAACCCCCAAGACGGAAGAAGAACCAGCGGCAGCTCCAGCCACCCCGGATGTGGTGGAAGAGACCAAGGAGCCAGCTGTGGAAGAAAAAGATCGGGAAGTCTTGGAAGATGGTGTGCGAGAACGCGACGAAATGGTGATTGCGCTCGAGAGGGTTCGCCAAGAGAAGCAAAAGGAACTCGAAGCCTTGCAAAAGGAATTTGAAGAAGAGCGATTGATTCAAATGAAGGAACAGCTGGTGCACAAGATTGAGTCGGATCGTCTCAAGAAACAGACCAAGGCCGTTAATGAACGTCTCGAGACTTTGGAAAAAGACATGCGTGATAAGCAGGCCATTCACGAGTATGCCACTTTGATCAAGGGAGTTGCCCCACAGGGAGGTGTGGATTCTCAGTATCTCATCAAATTGCAAAATCAATTGGCCAAAGCCGTCAAGAAAATGGAGGGTACCACCGCCAAAATGACCCAAATTGAGAGCTCTTGTGATCAAGTGGTCAACTCCTTGCGTTCCGAAATTTCCGACATTGTGGAAGATCGATGCCGCACGGAATTGGAACTCCGAAAGCAACTTGAAGTCTTGAAAGAAAAGACCAGGGAAATGCAGGCAGAATATGACGATCGTATCAAGGAGAATCAAAAGACTCTTGAAACGCTCAAAGAAAAGGCTGTATCTGTCGTTCCTTTGGAGGAATTGGAAGCGGAAATGGACGAAACCTATGCTCGTTTGTATGAGTTGAAGCGCATTCATGAGACGCAAGAGAAGACATTGGAGCAGCTCAACTCCAACTTGAAGGCGCGACAGCAACCAGCTTAACTTTGATCCGAGAAAACGATATAGTTCGGCTGGGCCTCTTTGGGCAACCGAAACTATTTTTGGAGACAGGCATTTCGACAACCCAAAAAATCTTACCCGAAAGAAAATTTAAATATATTAAATGTTTGTGCTTGAATATTAGTATGGTTGCATGCTTTATGAAGAATTGTTTTATACCGCCGCCTCCGCGGACTGTTGCAATTGGATTAGGCAAGTACGAAATCCAGTTTTGAGCATGCGAATACAAACTTCCACTTTAGGTTTGATTATCTTTGTGATGGTTCCACTTTCCGCCAAAACTCCCCTAAACAACTGCATAGCACACGCTAACAGTTACCTTGTTTCCTCTCTTCCTAAGGAATTCTTCCCATTATTTCAGGGCAAGGAACTATGTGTGTTCTTGAGGTATTTGCCCAGCTCCTGTTTTCCTATTCCAAGGAACCCCTGTTCCTAAGGAAATGCCACATATGATTTAACAATGCAGATTGGTTGTTTTTTGAAGTTGGAGTGGCCAATTCAGAGAGGTTGTCCTCCTTCTGTTTCTTTTCCTTGCAGTCTTGCCTCTTTCTAGTTTGCTGCTTTTGTTTTGCTAATTCATCTACAGTTGCTAAGCCTATGTCATTTTGTTTTTTGTGCATCACAGCATAGATGAGGTTTCAAATAAAACTTCTGTGTGTTGCATTGCTTCACTCACATTTCTCTTTGAAGCTGAAGACAAAATGCAGGTGCAGGACAAAATCAGATTTTCCCTGCCACACTGTTAATTGCATGTGAGCTTATGACTTCAATTCATTGAACTTCATTGCCAATGTCAAGCTGACAGCTGCATGCACAAGAAGAATCATTCATGACACAGTTCCAGAACAAAATGAGGAACATTTTGTGTCATTTCCTGCAAACACATTCTTTCAATGAACTGTCATGAAGTTTGATTGACACAGATTCAGATCAAAATTTACCATAGCCTGTGATGAAAATCTGGCTGGCATGTCTGCATCAATTCACAAGGGATGCACAAACTTCTAAATCACCAACAATTGATCACAACTGCCACTCATGCAAACCAAGTGCATCACAGTTTTGTCAATGAAACCGACAGAAGCACGGTTGTGTCCAAACACAGTTTCAACTTTTCCCACACTTTGCATTTCAAAACGCCTCAAAATTGCTAGCATCGGGTGCAATCCTGGCAGGACAATATGGCAAATTTGGGACAGATGAGCACTGTTGAAAACTGTCAAACTGCAAATTGACAATGACAAGAGATCAAACCTTTGTCATGTGGTGCAAGCCAAAGTGCAACATTTGTCTGTTGTTTTTGTTCTGCATGCACACCTCACCTTGTTGCCATGAAATGTAGCTCAGTCCCAACTACTAGTACATCAGTGAGTTTCTGCATCTTTCATTGTTGTTGCCCTGCTGTTGTTGATTTGTACTGCATTGAGGACTCTGCAGGCTACTGTGCAGTTTTTCACTGTTGAGGCCAGTCATGTTGCTGTGGCCTGCATGTGCGCCTGTGCGTCCTTCATCGATGTTCGTCTTCCAAATATGGTTTTACAGAATCACTTAAGCTTCGGTCATCGATTTCCGCTTTTGCTAAATAATTGTTGCTCTGAAAGCAACTTCTAACAACCAAAGACATTTCGTTTGTTAACAAAATACCTTCATTGATAAGTACGAAGACATTATTCTATTAGGTTCCGTAAAAGGAGTAGTACTGGTTTGCTGTTGACTGCTTCGTGACGTCAATTTTGGTGAGAGATGCATGACGGCCAGCTCGATGCACAAAAGTCGAAGTCCCGCCCAGCAGCAGCAGCCGCAACAACAGACCAACGTCACGACCGTATGAACGAGCTCGCAAAGTAGGCATTCGGTTCCGCATCCCGTAGAAGTTTTCATGACATCCATCAGGGTCATACAGACTTTGTAGTCTCCATCTATTACTACATCCCAGTGTTCAGCGCTACTCTATCCCCCTTCAAGCTAAAGCCAGTAGGCATACACCTTACTCCGCACCTCACCGTAACTAGGAGAGAGGAAAGAAAAGGAAACCCGCCAAAACCAACACCACAATCAGCATCACTCTAGCCGCAGTGACGAAGCACTATCGCGCTGCTTCCAAAAGGCTACGTACAGTGTAGTCTCTGTCTCATTAAGCGTCCATTCGGCGATGAAGACTACAGTTCCAACCGGTGCTGGGACAAATCAAAGCAGTCCAGCCCGTTTCAAAGACGACAACAACGTCAGCAAAGGCTCGATCAGCCATAATTCTTGTGATTCCACTTCCTCCTCCACTTCGGGCTCCACCTATACGAACTCCAACCCCGCCGCTACAATAAGCACAACGGAAAAGAGCGGCGCGGTCAGCGACAAGACCAACGCCGGCGCTACCAACAAGAGTGGCCCCAAGACAACCACAATGGACGACTCTTCCTACGACGACAGCACCCACGAGGCCACTGCTGCTGCTGCGGAAACTACTACCCAAGAATTCAGTATCAACACATTGCCTCCTCCTCGGCTGGGTGCTCCCTTTCTCGGTCCTCCGGAACCTCCCGTGCCGGCGGTCAATTTTGACGCTCGAGCTGTACGGCAGCGTGTACGTGACCAAGAGGCCAAAATCCAGGCTTTGTTGCATTCCAACGAGAGCTCTCCTGCGAGAAGTATGACAGGCATACCCAACAATGGTGGTGGTGGCGCTGGTGCTTCGGACGGAATCTTGATGAAGCTAGTAAAGACATTAGAGAACGATTTGAAAAAGACAGAAGCCGAAAAGCAGGCGCTCCAAGAGTCGTTGGATCAAGTCAAGTTGGACCAACAACGAGAAAAAATGCGACAAAGACGAGAGCGAGAGAATGGGCAAGAAGGAGGCCCATCACAACCAATTAACAAACAAAAGGACTTAGAAAGTGACAGTAGTTTTGACGAATACAAACAAGCAAGCGTTGGAACTGCGGCGACAGCGGCAACCACGGCCACCATGGATTCCCAGAATGATGAACGTGTCAAGGCACTCGAAATGGAATTGCGTCAAAAGGCGTTTCAAATATCGATGCTACACGAACGGTGGGAAACCACCTTACGACGGATGGTTCAATATCAATGCGACGTGGAGACACACAATGTTCACTACACGGACTATACTGTTCAAATGTTCAAGGAAGGAAAAGATGCACTCAAAGAAGTGAGAGGGTTGTCCAAATCAAACAACGAAGAGAAGCGGCAACTTGGCCAAAAGGCTAAAGTGATGATGAGTACACTTTTGAATGATCTTGAAAAATTAGGAGAACGATATCAAGAGTCACGTGTGACGCAAGAACAGCATGTGGCGGAATTGAAGCAAGAACAAATGGAATGGCAACACCGAGTGTGGTATCTGGAAAACAAGTTAGAGCAGCTGCAAGATGGTACCCCCTTTGATGAAGACGAAGACGAGACGTTGCAGGAGTCGACCATGGCAGGGCCCTTGATGAAGTTCCACGAAAAGTTGCGCATACAGCAGGCGGCGGCTGAGCAATCCCAAGCGCAGCTGCAGTCGCAACTCAAGCAGTCGGAGTGGGAATGCAACCAAGCGACAGTTGAAAAGAAGGCCCACCGAGCAGAGAACGTACGCTTACAGCAGACTGTCGACAAGTTGCAGAAAGCTATATCGGAGCAGGAGGAGCGGTCCAAGATAATAAGCGCCAAGACGAAATCACAATCCTCCAAACTGAAAAAACAACAGCAGGAATTGAAGGACCTCAGGCAATGGGCGAAAACAATGCAGCAGCAGCATGCACAGCAAGAGGCGAAAAAGATGAAGAAGGCGTCGTTCTTTAAAAAGTACCGACCCTCGCCACTGCCCCCGTTGCCCGAAGAAGCCGCCATGGACGACACTCCTCTTAAAGAAACAGATTACGTAATCGACTTGGAAGCTGCTCTGAAACCCATGGACGGCGAATCACAAAGATTTGACGTGCTCCTCGGACAACTGCAGGCGCAGTACAAGGCCATGCAGGACTTGCAAGACCAATATCGTCTCCAAGCACGCAAGACCACCCAGCTGGAGCAAACCGTCACGGATCTGCGAGTCGCACAAGAAAAAGCCGAGGCAGAAGTCGAAAGCAAAGCTGTGTTGGAATTGCGCTCGCAGTTGGATGAACTTGAAAGAAAACGGAAGGAGGAAAAGTTGGAGGCACAAAAGACGGTTGATGACTTACGAGAAAAACTCGCCATTGTCACAAAGGAAAAACTCACTTACGCCGCAAATGAAAAGCGATCCACAGCCGTTGCCGCGAAAGCAAAAGAAAATGCCTCTAGACTTGCACAAGAAGCTGTAGCCTCCAGTGTTGCGCACGCAAAGCCCTCTACAGCAAAAGAAAATGCCTCCAGGCTCGCACAAGAAGCTATAGCCTCCAGTGTTGCGCACGGAAAACCCTCCAATGCTGCTCAAGCCAAGCCCTCCATTGTAAAACCTTCCTTTGCTGGACAAGTTAATCTTCCACCTCCCAAGAAGGACAACCGTCCCGCTGGCTTGAGCTTTATTTGAAGAAGACGAACGATTGCTTGTGTTTTGTCTATTTACATGTATTATACTCGTAAATGTGTGGTTAACACCATTGCTTCACGAGTTCCTTGGGGTTTGTTTTAATATTTTAAAATATATGTTCATAAAACATTAAGATTCAGCGTGGAGTGACTGTTGTAGTGCTTTCTTTCGCTCACTCTATATCTAAATAAACGTCTGCTCTATTAATAGCGATAATATCTCTCTTCTAGTTACTACAACTATGCATGACCTCGTACCTATTTACGGAGGTCATGCTATGTAGCTTTTCCTTACCAAGAGTGTCGGCAACACTCCATTGGCATAGATGTCCCGCACTGGCTGTCGCTGCTTGTGGTTAGGTAGCTCAACTCGTCATCATTTACCAAATGTGTCGCCAACACTCCATTGGCATAGAGGTCCCGCGCAGGCTGTCGTGTCTGTGGCCAGGTAGCTCAATTTGTCATCATTTGTTTGAAAGCGGTACTGGTACCTTCTGCAGAAACAAAAAAGGCTGTTTTGTAATGAATCTATACTAGTTTACATTACTGAAAGGCAAGCAACATCGAAAGGTGGAATTTCCATCCAAAGAAACGTTATCAGGATGGCCGCAACTTGCCAGCAGACACTTCAACAGCGATGGACCCAACCAGGCTTGTCATGTTCAGTACAGTCTCCACAACCAATCAATAATTCATCCCTTTGGTATCTGACAATTCAACTATCGTCGGATGATTCATCTTCCGTAACTTCGTTTCCTTCCCCCCCTGCGTCTCCCGCTGGTGCTTTTTCAGGCTCCGGATCCATGGGTTCGCCTGATTCGAGTTTCCTAATTTTTTCTTCCTGTGCGTCAATTTCTTTTTGCAGCTGATTAATTTCTTCGTTCCGTTCTTTCAATTCCTTCTTCAACAATTGTTTTTCTTCCTCCTCTTCTTCGTCAATTTCAGAATCACTTTCTTCGCTTTCGCTTTCTCGATCTTCCAGTTTTTCTTCTAATTCCGTAATCTGCTCCCGGAGCTTGGACAATTTGTTTGTCATTCCCTCCTCAAGTTCTCGCCGAGAATTATCCGTCATGACAAGTTCGTTCATAAATTGCAGTTCCACATTTGTTTTTTCATCTATCGTTCGATTGACTGCATCCTTGAGCGACTTGATCAATTCGTCACACGTAGCCTTTACGAGTTCCGTTTGATTCTCCATGATCCCCATGGAGTGCATGCATTTGCACAGCTGCGCCTGCATTCTCATGATGTAGGAACTGTCTTTGGCGTCAACTCGTGTTGCTGCGTCCTTCTTTATGACTTCCGCATAAAGCTGCAACGAATCGCCCTGTTGCTTCTTCAGATCCTCTTGAAGGCGTCCAAGGGCACGCTCGCTCGCCTCTTTGTCCTCCATTAATTTGGTCAAGTCATCCATGTGCGAAATTTCGCTGGCTTCACGGCGCTCTTTAATTTCCACAAGTTCCTCTTGGAAGCGCTTCATTTTATCCTGCTGTTCTTCCATCTTACGCTTAATCGAGGCAATCCGTCGATCTCGATCGCTGATCATTTGGTTCAGTAGTTCCTTCTCCATGGTGGAAAATTTAGGAAATGCTTGGAGTTCTTACAGTACAGTCAAGTGATGCTGGTGACAAAGTCGTGCTGGTGATTGGTTATCGTGTGGTGGTACTTTTCAAGCGAAACCTAGCTATCTCCAATGCACTGGTTGATGAAAGGCTTGCTGTTATCGTCCAAAGAACAATTCACTAAAGCTAGTAGTAGTAGACGTAATAAATGTCAGGGTTGCGGTTGTATGATGAAGCTGCGGTCGATATAGCATTTGTTACGGTGGTGTGTGCATTGCATGTAGCAACAGGTCCGTGTGTCAACGTTCCACTCACTCGTGCTCTGTTGGACCGGCTTTCGAAACAACAATAATGGAGTTCACACGGCAAGCAAGTTAGCTGCCGGCCGGGCGCGCAGAGATTATTCGATTTCTGTTGATCAATAAACGTTAGTCGCACATTAGATCGGTAAAATACTCCATCTTCCAACCTCCCGGGCTCTTCACTTTGTCATGTTCTGCTCTGAATGAACAAAGGCTAGTATGGTACTGTATGTAGGAACAACCATTAGCTAGCTAGAAAATCAATCAGAGCTCCTTGTGGATAGGAATAAAATACGCCACTGGAAGCTCGTCGTTTAAGGAACAGAAACTTGATGTGAAACGATGGCAACGGAGGTTTGAGGCGGGACACGCAAGGACACAAAATCGTGAACCGTGCACTACCAGTACTATCGTTTGATAAATCTTCTTTATATGAATACTTGTGGCCCACGGAACGTTTTAACGGCGTCTCTGGCTGGGACGCTCAAGTAGGTCTCGAAGCTTGTCCCTCAATTCATCTTCATGTATGTTGGGAGGGGGTTGATCATCCTTAGACAGAAATTCCTGCTCATCACAACACGTGACTGCGTGGTCAATGACAGAGCCATTTTGTTTGGCTTCGCTCCAAATATGTTTCCAGTCGTTGTTGACTGCCAAGCCTTCTGAAAAATTTCCTACAACTATCAGCAAATGCTGTGCACGGGAACATGCAGAACAAATGAAATGGTTGTCTGCTGCGCGGAGCGGTTTCTGGTCAACGCACGTCGATATTATGACAACCTTGCGATCGCCACCTTGGAATTTGTCTACTGTGTCAATGCTTTCCGCAATGGTGGCTACGTTACTGGGGACGTCGTCTTGGAATCCATTGATTGTCTTTGGCTTCTTGGTGGGGCTGGATGAGTTTCCAATCGTCTGGCCGCTGTAACAGTTGAGGCTCTCTTCTTCTATGCCACAGACACACATTCGAAGTATATCTTTGTGGCGGCTGAAAGGAGTCAGAATACAGATATCTTTGGCAGCGAGCTCACCTACATCTTCAGGCAGAACTCCGTCAAATTCTGAACACAAAAGAAAATCGTAAATGACTTTTACCACCATGGCTTCCTCCAAATTCTCATATGACTGATGTAGCATATTGAAATCCATCTTTGTCCCTGTAAGGTTTACAACCAAGAGCGGTTGCAATTTCACTTTATCCGCAGGACCTCTCTGTAACACGACATTGTCATCCCGCAACCGACCGTCGTAATACAAATGGCTCACACATCTTCGAAGAATTGGTGCCATTCTATGCTGTATTTCCAGCATAATGAAAGGAACTGCTGAAGAATTCGATTTTGATTTCAGCAGTTCACAATTTTCCATCATGCGCTCCATGCTTGACTTACCGTACCCCTGTATTCGAACTGAATCAGGTACGTAAGGCTGGATTTGCTTCGGGTCGCCGACCAAGATGGCCCTCTTCAGCGAAGGGCACCTGGCCAGAACATTGAAGATGCTTGCATCTTCAATTTGAGCAGCTTCGCCCAACAACACGACGTCAAAATTCCAATATGAATCATCTTTTGATTTGCCCTTTATTTTCGATGCAAAGTGAATTGTTGTAAAGATCACCTGTTTCGAACGGATCTGGTCTTGTACAGCGCGATCATCTGTGTTGGAATTGATTCCAGTACGATTTCCAGAAGAATCCACGAGGTGTGACTGTAAGTCGCCTTCCGCGAAGAGACCTCTCTTAATAATCTCTTCGCTCACAAATCCTCTAAATCCACAGCGTATCATACGGCCTGATAATGCAGGAATATTTGTGCACTTGAGCATCAGCGAATCAACAGCAGCATTCGAGTTGCAAATAACCAAAATCTTTTCTTGGCGTGACACGGCTTGCGGCAAAATTCCATGACAGATGATATGAGATTTCCCTGGAAGTATGATATTGAAAGTATGGGTTAGCGCCGGCTTGACATTTTATCAATAGAAATGCAATGAAAACTTTGTTGCGACAAAGACAAACGCAGCAAACTCACCTGTTCCTGCTGGGCCTTGGAGTAGCACAATCCCTTTTTTTGTCAGAGATTCCAAGGCCAAGCCTCGTTGTTGCTGAAGATTGAATTTCTGTAAGTCGACACCATACATCGCCGAGTTGGCTTGTAGTTCAGACTGAATCAGTTGGTCGATTCTTTCCTGAGTCTGCATATCCATTGGATCGATACGCCCCTCCAGCAGCTGCTTTGCAACAGAGGACGCATTCAGCTTGTTTTGTGCTTTGTACAAACAGATCAACTCGCGACACTGAGTCCTCAACAAGTCGAAGTTCTTCAAGATGCGCACATATACAGTTTCTCCTAAACGGAGTTTGGACAACGCAGCTGCATCCGCCCCAAGGCTAAAGGAAACGCCATCCTTTTTCTGCAGCCTATTGCAGAAGGCCAAGGTCAAATCCTCCATGTGCTCTTTTTCTCCATTACTTTCCACAAGTCGCTGAAAAAGTACCACATTTTTGGTGAATTGTCCCCGAGAAGGAACCTTGTGCACTTGAGAAAAGTCAATCGACAATATTTTTTCTCCGCACATCAAATGCGGCAGAGGGAATGTAAGATGCTTATCATCAGGCTTGGGTTTGTTAGGGAGTTGACACACTTTATTGTTGAGATCATCTCGAATGATTTCTGCCTGGACTTTTAATTCGCTTAAAATGAAGCTGGAGACGGTCGGAAATGAAGAAGGAAAAGCTGGAAGCTTGTAGGCAACCTCGAGATCGTCCAGCCTCAGATTGGACCACAGTAGCTCGTGATCGTCGTCATCGTTCATCATGCCATGCAGCCCACTCTCGAGGCTGGAAGGGAACAACCGAGTATGGTGTTGTTCATCCTCCATTTTCTATGTTTGGACTTTTGTATGGGACTATCTTCCTAGCTGTCGGATTTTCTTGTTTTTCCCAAATTTGTGAGGAATTGAAGGCACCCGGATGACTTCAGGTCGCCATCTGCCTCAATCAACACCCTTCTGTAAGTTCTGTTGCACTTCGGTCGTGTCTTTGCACGCACTCTCCTTGATTACGTAGTTACGTCAACAGGAATTTGGGAAAGCTAGCGATTTGGTTGTACTTTCAGCTGTGTCATACTGTCATTAGTACGAACTTGAAAATACTGCTCTTACTCATTTGATCACGTAGTTACGTCAACAGGAATTATTTAACGCTAGCAATTACTCTACTGTAGCTAGTACTTTCTAGACTATTGTGCTTTCGGTGCGTACCTAAGCAATTGATAGCAGCGAGAGGTTTGTCACGAAAGCTGAATGTTTTAGGAACCCTACAGTACTGTCAGTCTTTTGCCTCTTCGCGGGAGCAGCCGGCGCAGCTACTACCTGCTAGCTAGTAGCAGGTACTAGTAGCGACTCGCTCCACTGCACTTCCTTTTGGGTGTCGGTCATGCTATTTGGGGTTGCCAAAAATTTCCTTCGGGCGGTGCGATCGAAACTTCAATCACACTGCATGAGAACCACGCTGAGGTCACTCTAAGTGTTGAGTACCAATTCGGAAAATGTTATCAAAAAGTGCGATCGTTGCCCGCCTCCAATCGTTGATTTCAATCTTCCCGGCCCAACCAATTTGTGTGTTTTTGCATGTCAGGTCGCCTTTCATGCCAACACCTGTTTTTTCACAAACACTTCTTTTTTGCATGTCTCTGCTCGCCGCACCAACGTTGTAAGAACCTAGCTTGTCACATGCGTTCCTACCAACTTTGTGCTGGCCCGGACATGCTGCCAATCTGATTTGACACATTTGACACGCTGCTCAGGCACAAGCATCCCACGGTTCTCACGTTGGAGGCATGTGTTCCCACGTTAGGAAGACAAACACTTTGCACCCCTTTGGCTCAATGGCTCCCCTCATTGTTGCCTCGATCGCACGTTCGTGCAGCCCAGGCATGCTGCCATTCTCGTTTGGACCATCCCTCTGGCTCGACCCCACGCAAAATGCTGGGCGTTCGATTGATCCACATCAGGTCTTTCCGGACAGTGTCTTTGTGGATTCAAGGCATCCACACTCATACAAGGTTATAGAGTGCACTGATTTGATTGCACGCGCACTCCATTTGGAGCCTAAAAATGCTGTGACATGCTTGAAGAACACGAGAATGAAGCTTCTGCTGCATGCGAGATTAGGTTGTGCTGTTGCACAGTCATTCAGAAGTTCAAATGTGCCAAGTGTGGAAGGGCTTGTCACTGGGCCTGTTACAGAGGACTTGTCTTAGAAGCAAAGGACAAACCACCTCTTCCTGCTTTGCTTGAAGGTTCCATTTGCTGCGCTAAGAAGTGTTACCTGCTCATTGTGAAGGATGCCTGCTAACAGCAGCCAGCGAGGTGATTGGAAAACAGATGGAAAGCCGGAAACTCCCAACATAACTTCTATCAAGTTGCTTTTGGATTGGTGGTTAGATTGTCCTAAGTGTGAGACATTTTGTGGCAAGGGCAACGAAGGTGTCAAGAAGACAACGACTTGCAAGGAGCTGGCCCATGACATGCATGCACTGACTGCTTCGGTAAACCAAACAGGCGAGAACGTGAAGTCGAAGATTGTTCATGTGGAGGGTGACTTTCGAAAGACACATGGGTGGTCAACTGGAGAAACTGGTGCCGGAATCTTGGAACGCGATGATGAAGCAACTTGGAATGAAGCACTTGCCAACATGTTTGAATGCTGCTTTGACTTGCTTCCCATCATGGGTGACAGAGCCAGTAGCCAACCTAAGTTTACTGATGGAAATCCAACTGACCTTGATGCCGATCTGGGTGAAGAAGACAACAGCTTTCATCCTTGTGATCGTCCAGATCACAACAGTGTTGGATCAGGCAAAGAACCTGTTGTTGCTGTTGTTTCTCATGTTGTTCCTTCTGTTGTTGATGGTGTTGTTGCTGTTGTTGTCGCAGATGGAGTTGTTGCTGTTGAAAATGCCGCTGAAAAGCCGGCCACCAAGAAGACAAGAGCACCTCCAAACCCAAGCCGAGGTCCAAGTCCTCTCATGGACGCTAGCACACCAGCAATGTTCAACTCCGTGACTGCGGCTTTGGCTGGGAAGTTGACAGAGATGGCTCATCACAATGCAGTTGTTGAGACAAACAATGCTGCCATGCTTGCCTTGGCTGCTAGCAAGGCTTCCGCCGACAAGATGAAGACTCGTTATGACTGTGTGAAGGGCTGTGCTGGACTTGTCACTCAGCACAAAGAACTGAAGGGTCAGGGTTTGAGTGAAAATCCGATTGTCGCTTTCATCCCTCACTTGAAGGATGTTGACAAACGGCAATTCTTCCCCGTCAAATCCACCGCAAACAAGGGGGGAAATGCAACAAAGGCAATGCTTAAAACAAAGTTTCCTACCCTATGTTTCACCAACAAAGCAGATGCGATTTTGCGCAAATTTGAAACTTATGAGCATTGCACCACAATGGAAACACTTCCATGTTTGTCGAATGTTCCAACAAGATTGACATCTTCATTGGCAAGATTGATTGCACGGTGCACGTGTTTCGTCATTGTGATGTGCTCTTGTTGCCACACGTCCACAGGAACATGCACCATTGTGACAGAACACGGCGTGGGAACTCAATGTTTTGTTCCCTTCTTGTGTTCCGGATTCGATCTTGCATCTTTGTCCTTGGGTTGCACAGCAGTTCCAGGTCTAGAACTCGGGACACGAATCGGATTCTTGGACTGAATCATGGATGAAATTGTGCCTTTGTCACTCCCCTCAGTGAAACTGTGATTGCTCTTTTGACCTTTGTCCTGTGTGGTAACCTTCACATCATGCTTGTCATCGAGCTTGGACACCAATTTGGCAACATCCTTCTCTTCAATGTTGCTTCCTTCCTTCGCTCCTGCTGCGTCTGGCGCCATCAACTTCCAATTCCAAAACAATAGCGGCTAAATTGTATTCCAAACCTTAGGTTGGATTTCCTAAGGAACTCATCTAGAATTTCCTAGGAATTCCTCTCTTCCTCTAGGAAAACATGAATTCCTAGGAAAAGGAAGGGGTCAAATGCCAAAGAAGTTCATGTAGGACAGAACTGAGGAACTGATTGATTTTGTTCCTTGAGTTCCTTGTGCATGACTCAGAAACATTGATCAACCGCGCTGCTTTGCTTTCACTTCCCTCAAAAGTTTGAGTGTGTCAGTGATCTTCCACTCAGCGACTTGGATGCAAGACAGGTTCAATCGTCATGAAATTCAACTTCAACCACCACAGCAGCCAGCTAGCCGGGGGCATGTGCTAACTTTGCTGCTGTCGTTTTGCTAGCTTTGAACACATGCGCCTGGAAGCCATTATGAACCAATGTTATCACTACATTTTAGCTAGCTGATGTTGCTAGCTTCAGATCACTTTTTTCCTTTTATTTGATTTTCGGGAATTTTGAACCTGTCTGACACTGAAGTCGCTGAGTGTTGTCAGTGGAAGAAGCGTCTGATCCAGGTCCTTTTGCAGTGGAAGTGCTACTGCTACTGACAGATGTCCATGTCAGCAGTTGAATTTCAGGACGATTGAGCCGGTCTTACATCGAAGTTGCTGAGTGGAAGCAGTGGAAGCAGTGGCAGAACGTCCAATCCAGGTCTTTTTGCAGTGGAAGTGCTACCAGTCCAGTGTTGACGGTTGCATTTCAGGAGGTTTGCACATGTCTTGCACTGAAGTCGCTCAGTGGAAGAATAGAAGAACCTTCCCTTTTCTCTGCTGTGACCGCTGGAATCCATCTGTTACCAAAGCACAAAGGATCCATCAGGATCAAGGCTCAGCAGTTGAATTTAATTTCGCAAATTTTGTGCCAGTCTTGCATTCAAGTCACTCAGTTTGGAAGAGTCCAATCAAGCCATGTTTCCAGTGGAATCACCACTAGGAACAAGTCAGCTTGAACATTTGAATTGAATCTCAGTGGTTGATTGAATTTTAGGACAAATGAATTGGTCTCACATTGAAGTCACTGAGTGGAATCACTGCAAGAAGCGTCCATTCTACTAGCAGGTGTGTTTCTAGTGAAAGAACTACCAGAGAGCACTGGCTAGTGGTTGAATTGATCTCTCACACTTTTGACATTGCAAGACGTTTGAACCGGTCTTGCATTCAAGTCGCTGAGTGTGGAAGTGTCCATTCTAGGTCTCTTCCAGTGGAACTGAGCACTGCTACCAATGGCAGGTCTCAGTGGAACTGAGCACTGCTACCAATGGCAGGTCTCAGTGGCGGAATTTGATCAAATCACCAGCTGAACATTTGAATTTCTGGACAATTGAACCTGACTTGCAGCACAGTTGCTCAGTGGAAGAAGAAAACAGCATCGGAACGGCAACAACTGCTATTGTCACCGCTTTGAATCAGTGCACGAACTGCAAGTGTGAGCGAACAAGGCTGCATGCGAATGTCCATCAACTGCTGCGATCTCATTTCATTTGCCCCTTCCTTTGAATTTCTGGATGTTTGTGCCTGTGTCACACTGAAGTCAATCAGTCAATGGCAACAACTGCTATCATGTCGTATGATTTTGATGATGTCGACAATCTCTTTGACTCCCCTACGAAGCCATTGGACTTGAAGACATGTTCTGTGTTCGTTCTTCCGGTGGTTGACACCACAAATCTGCAAAAGGGTTGGTGTTGTCGCCACTGTCAAAGCGCATGGGCAAAGCGCAACCAAACAAAGGCGACGGCCCATCTTGCAAAGACAGCTGGCAAGTCGATTGTCGTCTGTGATTTCAACTTGTCCATGCCATCAGAAGCTGAGTCAGCTGCTTTTGCTTTTCGTGGGAGCTTGCTGATTGCTGGTCAGAACAGTCGTGTGTTCAAAGCCGAAGTCATTGACAACCATTTGAGTGATCGACATGATGCTCTTGTTCATGCTACAGATGAACAGAAGGGAACATCGGCAATCCAGCCAAGATCAGATCTGTTTGCCAAGGAAGAAGCTGTGTCTGGGCTCAACAGGAGATGTGGCAGTGTGCCCAAGCTAGGTCATGTTCCAAGATCAAGTCCAACTGAATCCATCACTTCTTTTGCAACTGCTTCCACCAGTGGAAAGAAGAGGAACATTGGGGCTCTCTCTGAAGGCTGGCCTCCGTCCCCTCCTGACTCCGGGGGGAGCAAGAACAAGTTTGTGTTGGCAAACCCCAACCGCACGGCTGAGTGGCACATAACAAATTTGTTAACACATGGTTCAACTGATCGGATCCGATGACAGTGTGAAGGCGGGGGTCTGTAGGAAGAGGAG
>ENA-ORBV01005687-ORBV01005687.1-microbial-mat-metagenome-genome-assembly--contig:-NODE-5687-length-22676-cov-4.989070_pt1 | contig 22676 bp, 18 predicted proteins | sample MGYA00237777_ERZ505514 | MGnify/ENA primary metagenome ERZ505514 (study PRJEB26160, sample SAMN06269048) | microbial mat metagenome | isolation source: Oligotrophic lake microbial mat | place... | reverse complement strand
TTGCCGCGCCATCGTTTCTCGGGCTCGCAATGACAATGAAAGGGGTGAAATTTCCGGGCTGGCTGTATCCGCAGCGTGCACCCGTCCGAACCGGCGCCGACCTATCTCAGCAGCGCCGCGTGCAGGGCTCGCAGGTCGGGAAAAATCGCATCGGCTCCGGCTTCGCGCAGCTGAGCCTCGTCGTGGGTGCCCGTTGTGACGCACCAGCAAAGGAATCCGCCGTTGTGCGCGGCCGCGATGTCGAACGGTGAATCGCCCACGAGCATCGTGGTGGCGGCCTGCGCCCCGAGCTCCGATAAAACGTGAGCGGCAAACTCAGGCTCCGGTTTGAGCCAGGCCGTATCCCGCGCGCCGTAGGTGCCGTGCAAATACGGCGTCAGCCCGAGGTGCTCGCAGACCTTGCGGGCTTGATTGCCACGCTTGTTGGTAAACACGCCCAATTTCACGCCGGCGCCGTTTTGTTCCTGCACCAGCTCGAGCGCGCCCGGAAGAAGGCGAACGTCCTCGAGCAGAATCGCGTCGGTGTGCGCCACGTGGATCGCCACGGCCGCGGCGATGTGTTCTTCGGGCAGGAACTGACGCATCGCGTTTTCCAGTCCACCGCCGACGGCCCGCCTGACTTCTGTCATCGTGGGCGCGGGCACGCCAAAGTGAGGCAGGGTGTGGCCATAGCTGCGATGGATCGTCGTAAAGGCGTCGACGAGAGTGCCATCGAGATCGAGCAGAAGCGTTGCAAAATGAGACATGAAGGCCGGATTGCGGGGGCGTTGACGCGGGGCCGCAAGCCCGGAGCCCAGTCCATGACGCGTAACTTCGGTGACTTTAAAGGAAATTTGGTTGGCGACTGGCGCCGGTCTCCATGAAGTGCTGGCCATGTCTGCCGGGCTGAAATCTGCGAGCGCGACCGCCACCGACACCGCTCCGGGTGGGACGCTGGCGGTTGCCTTGGGTGGAGATTGGCAGGTTATCGAGCCACGGCCCGTTTGGACGACGGTACTGGGCAAGCGTAGTCCCAAGCAGGTGCGGCCCACCGTTGATGAGGTTGATCGGTGGGATTCGTCGTTGCTGCTGTTTTTATTCGAAATCGCAGCGTGGTGCAAAATTAACGGGGCCGAGTTCGACGACGCGGAGTTGCCGGAGAAGATTCGGCGTTTGCTCGGGCAGTTTACGACCGCGCATGCCGGGGGCGTCCCGGTTGATCGATCGGATCGGTTTCTAACCAGTGTGGGAAGCGCCACCTTGGAGACATGGGGCCGCGCGCGAGCCGCGTCCGACTTTGTGGGCGAGACGGTATTGAGTATGGGCCGGCTGATTCGCAATCCGCGCGGCTTCCGCTGGCGCGACTGTCTGGATGAAATGCAGCAGTGCGGCGCGATGGCCCTGCCAATCGTCAGCCTGATCAGTTTTCTGGTGGGCTTGATCATGGCGTATCAGGCAGCCGTTCAGTTGCGGCAATTCGGCGCGGATATCTACGTCGCCGATCTCGTCGGACTTTCGGTCGTGCGAGAGATGGGCCCAATGATGGCGGCCATCATTCTGGCGGGTCGAACGGGAGCCGCGTTTGCCGCCACCCTCGCCAACATGAAGGCAAACGAGGAAATCGACGCGCTCGAAACGCTCGGTATCTCAGCGGTCCGCTTCCTTGTTTTGCCGCGGTTGATTGCGCTCGGCATCATGATGCCGCTGCTCACGCTGTATGCCAACGGCGTCGGAATTCTCGGCGGCATGGCGGTGGGGGCCGGGGTGTTGAATATTCCTCCGACGGCCTACTGGATCCAAACGCAATCGATCGTGGATCTATCCGACGTGAACACCGGGTTGATCAAAGCGATTTTTTTCGGAATGCTGATCGGGCTCTCGGGCTGTTTGCGCGGACTGCAGGCGGAACGAAGTGCGGCGGGCGTGGGACGGGCGGCGACGTCGGCGGTCGTGACATCCATCCTTCTGATCATCGTGGCCGACGCCGTGTTTGCGGTCGTCTTCAACATTTTTGGATGGTGACCGTCGCATGAAACCTCCTGCTCCGACATCAGCTGCGATCGAGGTCCAGAACCTACGTGCCGGCTATGGCGATAACGTCATTCTCGAGGATGTTTCCTTCACCATTCCGCGGGGAGAAATCTTCTTCATCATTGGCGGCTCCGGCTGCGGCAAAAGCACGCTCTTGCGGAACATGGTGGGCCTGCACGCGCCACTGAAGGGCAGTGTGGCGTTTTTCGGGCAGCCTTTCACGCGGGCGGATGCCTCGGCACGTCGTGCGATGCTGAAGACCTTTGGCATGCTTTTCCAAGGCGGAGCGCTCTGGAGTTCGCTGACCCTGCGGCAGAACGTCGCGCTGCCCTTGGAGGAGTACACCACGCTTGGGCGGGGAGAGATCAATGACATCGCGACCTTCAAGCTCGCGCAGGTGGGTCTGGCGGGGTTCGAAGATTATTTTCCGGCGGAGATCAGCGGCGGCATGAAAAAACGAGCCGCTCTTGCCCGGGCGCTTTCTCTCGATCCCGACATTTTGTTTTTCGATGAACCCTCGGCCGGCCTGGATCCGATCACGTCGCGCAATCTGGATGAGCTGATCCTGCAAATCCGCGATACGTTCGGAACCACGATTGTGGTCGTCTCACACGAACTGGCCTCGATCTTCAGCATCGCCGATCGCGTTATCATGCTCGATGTTAAGGCAAAAGGGATTATTGCCGAAGGTCCACCGCGTGAACTCGCACTGAACAGCCAGGACCCACGCGTGTCCGAGTTTCTCCATCGGGGCGATGCCGCCCCGCGTCCTTGATTTTTCTGCAGCCACGTTTGTCGTTGCGACACACGTGGGTGCATCATGACAGTCTTCTTCAGAGCGTGAAAACCAAAGTCAGTCCTGCCATTGTCGGAGCCTTCGTGATCGGCGCCATGTTATTGGGCGTAATCGCGCTCTTCTCGTTTGGAAGCATCAATTTCTTCGCGAAACCGCAGCGGTTCGTCGTGTATTTCGACGAGTCGATTCATGGCCTTGATCTGGGTTCGCAGGTAAAGCTCCGCGGCGTCCGGGTCGGTCGCGTCGTGAGCCTTGCGATTCGATATGATGAAAAGGGAAACCGCTCGGTCGTGGCGGTCGTTTGTGAGTTCAGCAAAGATGTGATGACCGATAACCTTGGTCTACTCGTCGATGTCGCCGATCGGGCCGAGCTTGAGAAGCTGGTGAGCAACGGCCTGCGCGCCCAGCTCGGGGTGCAGAGTCTTGCCACCGGCATGCTCTTTGTCGCGTTGGATTTTTTCGATCCAAAGGAGTTTCCACCTGAACCGAGGCCCGCGGATCCACGCTTCACCGTCGTGCCGTCCGTGCCCTCTGCGATCTCCGAGTTTCAGGCGAGTGCTTCGGACATTCTGGCGAGTTTGAAACGAGTTGATTTCGCGGGAATCTCTCGCGGCATCAACAGCCTGCTCACTGAGTCACGGAAGCAGCTCGACGGCGTGGATCTGAAGGGTGTCACCGAGCAGTGGAAGCGAACCGGAGCGGAGCTGGAGGCGCTGGCGAAAGGACCGGAGTTGAAAGCGACGTTCGAGAATCTCAACGGTGCCGTGACCGATCTGCGAAAGGTGGTGGCCACCCTCGAAGCCCAGATCGAGCCAACCAGTCGTGAATTGGCGGCGACGCTCGTGGAAGCGCGCAAGACCATTCAGAATTTCAATGCGACGGCGGCGGCGGCCAGTAACCTTATTAACGCCAACGCCGGGGTGGGTGATGACTTGGCGCTGACAATGACCCGCCTCAACGACGCGGCGGATTCCGTCCGGCGCCTCGCCGAGTTTCTTGAGCGTAATCCCAATGCGCTTATCACCGGTCGCAAACGGCCCCAATAAACGTGCGTCACCCCATGGCTCTTTCTTTGAAGAATTTTGCGATGAACGTCCGTTCTGACTTCGGCCTTCCGCTGCTTATGGGCGGCGTGATATTTCTTACCGGCTGCAATGTACTGCCCGAGGCGCAATCGGATCCCACCCGCAGCTTTATTCTTTCGACCCCAGTGGCCGATGCGCGGTCGTCGAATGCAGCGGATGCGCCGACGGTTCATCTACGTTCCGTCGAGCTCGCCAGCTATCTCCGTACGCGCGCATTGATTGTCCGAAAGGGAGAAAACGAAATCGAATTCCGCGAGTTTGCGCAATGGGGTGAGAGCCTTGACCTCGGCATCGCGCGAGTCGTGCGGGAGGAGTTGCTGGCCAGCGGCCGGGCGGGGTTGGTGCAGCTTCCGGGAAGTCGTACCGGCTCGGCAGGACCCTCCGATGCAGAACTCCGGATTCGGGTGTTATCCGCTGAAGGCGTGGTGGACGGCGGAATCAACTTCCGCGCCGTTTGGGAACTTTCCGTCGACGGGGCTGCGGGTCCGGTCACGCGCGGTGACTATCGTGCGGCTGGCCTGAGTTGGGACCCGAAGAATGAAGCGTCGCTCGCCGCGGGAATGAGCGCGGCCGTAGTCGGCCTCGCGGCCAATATCTCTGCGGCCTTGGCCAAGCGCTGAGCCCGGCCCGGGGGCTTGGCGTAAGAGCGGACGAAAGACGCCCGACTTCCTCCCGGAACGGGGGCGTGTACCTGCCAACGCGGCGACCGAGCCGCTCGCCGCGCCGGGGGATTTCCGCCTTCTTATTTGAGCGCGTTCGCGATGCGACCGAGCGCGGCTTCGACGTTTTCGCGCGAGTTAAACGCGCTGATCCGCACATGGCCTTCGCCGCACTTGCCGAAGCCGGCGCCGGGGGTGCAGACGACCTGGGCCTGGTTCAAGAGGAGATCAAAAAACTCCCATGAGTCGCGACCCGTGTTGATCCAGATGTAAGGCGCGTTGTCGCCCCCGATGCAGCTGAATCCCAGTTTCGTGATCGCCTCGCGAATGAGCTTCGCGTTGGCGAGATAGAAGTTGGTCAGGTCGCCGGTCTGCTGCTTGCCCGCATCCGTGTAAATCGCGGCCGCGGCTTTCTGGATCGGATAAGCCACGCCATTGAACTTGGTGGTGTGGCGACGATTCCACAGTGCGTAAAGCGGGTGGGCATTGCCGGCGGCGTCGTACGCCATGACCGACTTCGGCACGACGGTGTAAGCGCAGCGCGTGCCGGTGAAGCCGGCGGTTTTGGAGAAGCTCCGAAACTCGATCGCGACGTCGCGGGCGCCTTCAATCTCGTAGATCGAGTGCGGGATATCCGGATTCCGGATATACGCCTCGTAGGCGCTGTCGAAGAGGATGACCGCCTTGTTCTTCTTCGCATACTCCACCCAGGCGGTGAGTTGGGCCTTCGTGGCCACGGCACCGGTGGGATTGTTGGGGAAGCAAAGATAGATCAGGTCCGTGGCGACCGTGGGGATCGCTGGAACGTAGCCGTTCCCGGGCGTGCTATCGAGGTAGGTCACGCCTTCGTAGCGGCCATCGACGTTGAGCCCGGTGCGGCCCGCCATCACGTTCGTGTCCAAATACACCGGATACACGGGATCGGGAATGGCGAGGCGGATGTCCTGGGCGAAAATCTCCTGAATGTTGCCGCAGTCGCACTTGGAGCCGTCCGAGACGAAGATTTCGTCAGCCGCGATGTTGCAGCCGCGAGCTGCGTAGTCGTGCTGGGCAATTGCTTCGCGCAGAAAGGCGTAACCCTGCTCGGGGCCGTAGCCCTTGAAGGTGGAGCGCTTCGCCATCTCGTCGGTGGCGGCGTGCAGGGCTTCGACGCAGGCTGGCGGCAGCGGCTCGGTGACGTCGCCGATGCCGAGACGGATCACCGGCTTCGACGGATTAGCGGCCACATAGGCGTTCACGCGCTTGGCGATGTCACTAAAAAGGTAGGACGCCTTGAGCTTCGTGTAGTTTTCGTTGATGCGGATCATGATGAATAAAAAGAGTGAAGTGCGCGGGAGCGGGGCGAAAAACTTGAACAAACCGGTGGCGCTTCGTTAGTTCAAGCCCGACCTTTCGCTCGAACCCCAACCGGTCCCCCATGCAAAAAATCGAATCAATGCCGGAGATGCGCACCTTGTCCGCAACCTTGAAACAAAAACGAGAGGCCGTGGCGCTCGTAGCGACGAGCGGTGCCTTGCACGCCGGGCATGTGGCCTTGATCACGGCGGCTCGCGCGCGCGCCCCCGTGGTGGTGGTCTGCGTGTTTCCCAATCCGCTGGCCTTTGGCCCCAGTGAGAATTTTGCCCGGTATCCGCGGACGCCCGAGGCCGACGCCAAGCTGTGCGAAGAGCTGAGCGTTGACGTGCTTTTCCAGCCGACGGCGGAGGAGATGTTTCCGCGCGGATTCTCGACCTTTGTGACGGAGGACGCGGTGAGCCGGCCCTTGTGTGGGGTGTCTCGCCCTTCACATTTCCGCGGGGTGACGACGGGAATCACGAAGCTCCTCAACGTGATCCGGCCCGATGTGCTCGTGATGGGGCAGCGCGATCCGCAGCAGGTGGCCGTCGTCCGCAAGATGATCGTCGATTTGTGTTTCGAAGTGGAGGTCGTCGTTGTGCCGGTCGTGCGCGAAGCGGATGGGCTGGTGGTTTCAGTGAAGAACAGCGATCTCACCACGCGGCAGCATGAAGACGCTCTCGCGATTTATGCCGCCCTGCAGCAGGCGCGGGAAATGGTCGCGAACGGCGTGCGCAGCCCCGATCGGGTGATCGCCGAAGTGACCCATCACTTGGGAGAAAAACGCATGATCCGGGTGATCTACATTTCCACGGTCGATCCGCTCACGATGGAGCCGATGCGGGAAATCGTTCCGGGCGCCACCTTGTTGGCGATTGCAGTCTGGGTCGATCAAGTGCGCCTCATCGATAACGTGGTGCTCTAGAGGCCGTGAATGGGCCAAACGCTTTGTGAACAGGTCCAGTTTTTCCAAACCTCGGATTTTTTAACCGCGGATTGCGCCGAGCTCGCGGATAAGACCGGAGAACACCTTCAACCATCCGCTCCCTCCGCGTCATCCGCGGTTGATCGATGTTTGAACCTCAACGGCCTTAAGCATCGCCTCGCTACGCGGTTAGCGGCCCGAACTCACGAACGCGCGACCACGACTTCGATTCCTTTTCGGCGCAGTGCAGCCACGAGGGCTTTCGGGGCCGCGGCATCGGTCACGACGATATCCACCGGAGCAAAATCCGTGAGGAAGAACGTCGAACGCCGATCGAACTTGGTGTGGTCGAAACAGAAGATCACCTTGGCCGCTCCGGCGATCATGGCGCGCTGGATATCGACGAGCAGCGCGTGCGAATTATAGATTCCGTCCCCGGCGATCCCGCTCCCGCTCAACACGGCGACATCGGCGTGCATCCGCGAAAAGAAGTCGACCGCATGCGGCCCGACGAGCGTGCCCAGCCGCGGATAAATCACGCCACCCGAGAGGTGGACTTCGTGGCGGTTGGAGCCGGAAAACAAATTCGCGATCGGGAGCGAATTGGTGATCACCTGTGCCACCTTTTCGCCCAAGTGCTTCGCGACATGCAGGCAGGTGGTACCGCTATCCAGAATAACGTTCTGCCCGGGCTGCACCAAGGCGGCACAGGCCGCGCCGAGCGCTTCCTTCTCCGCGACCTGCTTGGTGTCGCGGATGTTGAACACGAATTCGTCCCCTTTCTGGGTTGGCCCCATCCGGGCGCCGCCATGGGTGCGCCGGATCAGGCCTTGTCCTTCCAATGCGGATACGTCGCGGCGAACGGTCGATACGGAAACACCCACGTGTCGCGCCAGCTCCTCCAACGAGGCGAACTCTGCCTCCTGCAGATACGCTTCAACCCGGGCTTGGCGCTCCTCTGATTGCATAGTTGATGAAGACGTTTGGAAGATATTGGAAGATCCTGCAATCCTTTGATTGACATCTTCGGCGATTTTTTCGGTGTATCCGCATCCATATGTCGTCTGATTCCGGCTCCTCCCCTTCGTTGCTGCAGTCCCTGTTGGGGTTGTCGCACGACTTGGGGCGCGAAGAGCGCAAGCTGGCCATCCTCGGGGAAGGCAACACGTCGGCGCGCGTTTCCCCGGAAACGTTCTGGGTAAAAGCCAGTGGCTCGAATCTTGGCACGCTCTCGCCTCTCGGAGTCACGCAATGTCGATTCGCCGATCTCGCCCTTTTGTTGGAGCGCAAGGCCTTCAGCGACTCGGCGATTGACGAGGCGTTGTTGGCGGCGCGGGTCGATCCGGCCGCGCGCAAGCCGTCGGTCGAGGCGATCTTTCACGCGTTCCTGCTCATGTTGCCCGGCGTGAATTTTGTCGGTCACACGCATCCCATCGCGGTGAATCAGCTGCTGTGCACGCGTCACGCGCGCACGTTTGCCCGCCGCCGCTTGTTTCCCGACGAGGTCGTGTGCTGTGGCGTCGAAAGCGTATTCGTGCCGTACCTCGATCCCGGTTTAAAACTCGCGCAGGGAATTCGTGCGGCGGTCCGCGCCTATATCAAACGTCTCGCCCGCCCGCCTCGCCTTATCCTACTGGAGAATCACGGACTCATTGCACTCGGGCCGACGCCCGAGTCCGTGCTCGCCGCCACCTTGATGGCAACCAAGTCAGCCGAGATCTTCGTGGGCGCAGCAACCATCACCTCCGGCCGCCCCCGGTTTCTCACCGCCGCCCAGGTCGCACGCATCGCCGGCCGTCCCGACGAACACTACCGCCAAAAAGCCCTGGGTCTATAACTCGCGCCGTTCCGCATTCGCCCCGAGTCCCCGCTCCGCCACTTCCCTTTTTTCGATTTTCCACTTTTCTAGGTTCCCACTTTTCCACCCATGCCCTCCTACACCTACGTCAATTATCTCTGGGACGATGCCAAGGCCGGTTCGTTCGATCCGGCCGGCCGCCTCGTTTATCGCTCGAACCTTCTCGGCAGCGATCAGCGCATCACGAACACGGGCGGCGGTAACACGTCGTCCAAGATCATGGAAAAAGACCCGCTCAACGGTCAGCCGGTCGAGGTGCTGTGGGTCAAGGGTTCCGGCGGCGATCTGCGCACCAGCACGCGCGAGAATTTCTCATCGTTGTATCAACAGAAGCTGATGGAGCTGCAGCAGCTCTACGCGTCCCGGGCGGACAAGGGTCTCAAGTCGAAGGCCGAGGACGACATGGTGGGGATGTTCACGCACACCACGTTTAATCTGAACCCACGGGCTTCGTCGATTGATACTCCGCTGCATAGCTTCATTCCGGCGAAGTTCGTCGATCATATGCACCCGAACGCGATCATCGCGATCGCGGCGTCGAAGAACTGCGAGCAGCTCACCAAGGAGATCTTCGGCGGCGGGATGGTCTATGTGCCGTGGATGCGTCCCGGCTTCGAACTCGGCCTTGCGATGCAGGAAATCTGCCGGCAGCAGCCGACGGCGAAGTCGATCATGATGGGCCAGCATGGCTTCATCTCGTGGGACAATGACGGGAAGGCCTGCTATACGTACACGCTCGATTGTATCGAAAAAGCATCCGCGTATATTGAAAAGAAGTACGCGGAGAAGGGCGGCGACGCCACCGTCTTCGGCGGCCGGAAGTATGCCACGCTCGAGGAGACGAAGCGACGGGCAACGTTTGCGGCGATCCTGCCGTGGTTGCGCGGACAGGTCTCAAAGGAGCGGCGTTTCATCGGCACGATTCAGGACGACACGAAGATCCTCCGTTTCGTGAACTCGAACGATGCCGCCCGTCTGGCGGAGCTCGGTACATCGTGCCCCGATCATTTCCTTCGCACCAAGATCAAGCCGCTCTATATTGATTGGAATCCGCAAGCCGAAGACGGCGCGGCGCTAAAGACGAAACTTGCCGCCGGCATCGAGCAATATCGCAAGGACTACGCGGCGTATTATGCGAAGTGCCAACACGCCAACTCGCCGGCGATGCGCGACCCCAATCCGACCGTCGTGCTCATTCCCGGACTGGGCATGATCGCGTGGGGCAAGGACAAGTCGGAGTCCCGTGTCACCGCGGAATTCTACAACTGCGCGGTTGAAGTCATGCGGGGTGCAGAAGCGATCGATACCTATATTGCGCTGCCGCAGCAGGAGGCGTTTGATATTGAATACTGGCTGTTGGAAGAGGCGAAGTTGAAGCGTATGCCGGCCGAAAAGGAACTCGCCCGTCAGGTGATCGTGGTCATCGGGGCCGGGTCCGGCATCGGCAAGGAAACCGCGCACCGCCTCGTCAAGGAAGGCGCGCACCTTGTGTGCGTCGACATGAAGCTCGAGACGGCGCAAGCGACCGCCACCGAGATCACCGACAAACTGGGCCTTGGTATCGGGGTGGCGGGTACGGGCATTTCAAACTGCGGACCAGCCATTGGCCTCGCATGTAACATCACCGACCGGGCCAGCGTTCGCGCGATGCTGGATGAAGTCGCGCTTGCTTATGGTGGATTCGATTCCATCTGCGTGACCGCCGGCGTCTTCTGGCCAAGCGACACGTCGGGTCACATCCCGGACGACAAGTGGGCGTTTGTCTTCAACGTTAATGTCACGGGCAGCTATATTGTAGGCGACGAAGCCGCCAGGACGTGGAAGGAGCAGGGTCTCAAGGGCCAGCTCGTGCTGACCACCTCGGCCAACGCCGTTGTGGCGAAGAAGGGTAGTGTCGCTTATGATACATCGAAAGCCGCCGCGAATCACCTCGTGCGCGAACTCGCGATGGAGCTGGCGCCCCTCGTCCGCGTCAACGGTGTGGCCCCGGCCACCGTGGTGCAGGGCTCGGCGATGTTCCCGCGCGATCGCGTGATCGGCTCGCTCGCGAAGTATTCGATTCCCTATACAGACGATGAGGCCACCGAATCCCTCGTGCGGAAGCTGGCGCAGTTCTACGCAGACCGGACGCTGACCAAGGCGCCGATCACGCCGGCAGATCAGGCTGAGGCGTATTTCCTGCTCGTGTCGCAGCGTCTGAGCAAGACCACCGGCCAGGTCATTACCGTGGATGGTGGCTTGTACGAAGCGTTCCTGCGCTAAGTGAGTTGATCGCCGGATATCGGCATGAAGCTTAAAAGCGCAGTTGGACCCACAGATTGCACAGATAGACTCTAATCATGCGTTCCTCACTTCACGACGTTTTGAAGAGCAGTGCCAGGGAGCATGCGGCGCTTCGGTATGATGAATCCTGGCTGACAGCGGCAAATCGCTTCGCGCTCAGCAAATCTCCACCCGAATTACGCGGACTTCTTTCACTGCGTGATCCACCCAATAGGTGAGGACGATCCGCTCACGCACGCGAATGGCATATTTCCGTCCCGATGCTCCCGTCTCGACCAAATCGGGTTCAGCGAAGGGTTCATGCGCCAAGCGATCCAGCTCAACGAGAATTTCCTGCCGCAATTTTTTCGCGCTGCCCATAACGACATGCGCTGCTGCCGCGGTCAGGACATAGTCGTAGTTATTCACAGGCCGGCCTGATCCATTTCGCTGGACAGTCGCCGGAGGTCGGCGCCGGTGATCCGATCGCCTTGCTCAAGCTGCGCGCGTTCGGCGTCGAGGGCCGCTGCATAGCTGGCTTCGCTACGCCGCGCAAGGTGTCGGGCAAACGCGGCGAGATGGACAATCTCCGCGGGTGGAAGCTTGGCCATTTCAGCTTTGATTTCGGCGACAGACATGCAGTCACGCTACGTGCGGTCGGGTTAAAAACAAACGGATTTTCCCGTCTATTTGCGGTCCGGGCAAAGCGGATGGTCGATGGCTTTTGCTTTAGTTATTACGAAACCGGCGCGAGCGTTGTCGACCAGAGTTTTTCCCCGGCTGTGTTATGATGCGTGACGGTGAGGGCCCGAGTGGCGCCATCGAGATGGACGGCCCCGAAAAACTGCAGTCCGGCAGCGGGGCCGCCGCCACCCTTGAAGCCCGGTTGCACGCTCGTGAAGCGGACTTCGGGTCCAAAGGTGCGATCCAGCGTATTAGGCCCGAAGGTGCCGGCGTGCAGCGGGCCGCTGACAAATTCCCAGAAGGGATCGAAGTCCTGAAACTGCGCGCGATCCGGTGAGTAGTGATGTGACGCCGCATAGTGGACGTCGGCGGTGATCCAGACGAGATTGCGCACACGCTCGCGTTGGAGCGTCCGCAGGAGATCGGCGATTTCCAGTTCGCGGCCGAGCGGGATGCCATCGTTGGCGTTGGCGACGCCTTCGAAATGTTGCGGACCATCACGGACGATCAGTCCCAACGGCATGTCGCTGCAGATGATTTTCCACGTGGCGCGCGAGGCCAGGAGGCGGCGTTTGAGGGCGTCGATTTGCTCACGTCCCAGAAAGGCGGTGTCCGCGCCGACGACGGGTTGCACGTTGGCCGAATTCGCGGCGCGGTAGGTGCGCATATCGAGAAAAAACAACTCGAGATCGGGACCGTAGTTGAGCACCCGATAAATCGTGTCGGTCGTTTGTCCGCGAATCGGAAGACAGTCGAAAAACGCCTGGCGGGCGCGGGCTGCGAGCGTATCGACGTTCTTTTCTGTATAACGCGCGTCGTCGAGAATCTCGCCGGGATACCAGTTGTTTACCACCTCGTGGTCGTCCCACTGCGCAAGGATCGGGACCTCGGCGGCGAAGCGACGCACATTGTCGTCGAGCATATTATATAAATGGGCGCCGCGAAACTCTGCGAGAGTTTCGGCCACCTTCTGTTTGCCCGGAGCGATTTGATTGCGCCAGACCGTGCCGTCGGCGAGGGGAACTTCGGCGAGGAGCGGGTTGTCGGCGTAAATCGTGTCGCCGCTATGCACGAAAAAATCCGGTTGCAGGCGGCGCATGGCGTCGTAGGTGCGCATGCCGCCGCGCGCGGGATCGATTCCCCAGCCCTGGCCGGCGGTATCGCCGGACCAGACGAACCGCACGTCACGGGGGCCGGCTGGCACGGTGCGGAATGATCCCACCAGCGGTTCCGACAACACCCGGCGGTCGGCGAGGTCCTCGAATCGCACGCGGTAAAAGCAGCGCTCACCGGCCGGCAAGGAGGGCAAAGCGAGTTTCGCCATGAAGTCGGTTTCGGCGCGGGCGACCGGGCCTTGAAACGTCTGCGCGTTGCGGAAGGAATCGCTCGTGGCGACGTCCACGAGCAGGCGGGCCGGACGATCGCAGCGACTCCAGATCACGGCGCCCTGCGGGGTGATATCGCCGGAGGAAATGCCATGGGGAAGCTTGGGGCGGGCGCTCTCGGCCGTGACAACTGCCGGTGCGCCGTTGCGCGGGGACCAGCAGCCCGCGCTCAGGCCCGCGGCGGAGCCGAGCAGCAGGCGATTGAAGTGACGGCGGGAGAAAGTCGGTCGCGGCATGGCGGGTGGGAGTTCACCCCGGAAAGGCGCGCAGATCAATGTCGGGCGTGAATTTTCGGGGTCACGCGCGTGTTTTGTTAGTTGGTCCGCGGTTCGCGTTAGGCCAGTGGAAGTGGCCTTCGGGCAAGACTGGCTGGCCGTGGTGGGTTCGATTTTCAATCCTGAGGGCAACTAACAAAACACGCCGTGACCCCATCAAACCCGGTCCCTCACCGCTCCCCGACCGGCGCAGGATCTCTACGATCTGCTCCGGTGTAGGTCGTTTCCCTTTACCTTTGGGCATCTGGTTCCTTTTACTTGGTTGCCCATTCTCCTATTAGCGATGGCTCAGTTTGCGTGAGTCAGGTCAGCGCGCCGTGAGGTGAGGAAACTGATGCGACCGCTGCAAGATTTCCTCATATTCAAAAAATAGTGGGATCGAAACCACGAGGTGAAATTTATTCGATGGACGGTGGTATTGCCCACGATACCGGGATGCACATCGTTTTGGACACCTGCATTCTCTACTCCGCTCTGCGGTCTCCCGTTGCCGGGCGACCCCCTCAAAGATCCCGGCGTGCGGAACGACCGCACCGGGCTCCTCGACGGGACGCGCGATGGAAAGAGCGAAGGGAGCAGTCACAGGAAGCATGGGTTCGATCCGGGTGGGACGTAAGGGCGTTCAACTATTCGAGGAGACGGCATGCGCAGACTTTGCCACATTTCATTAAACCCTGTCCAGTTGTAGCTGCGGCGCTGGCTCCGGCGGTTGAGTTGCCGAAACCAGACGCGTTGCACACCTTGCCAGTAGGCTCCCAGCCGGGTCGCATTGCCGATCACTCCATAATAGTTGTAGTGACCCAGCAGTCGCGCCCGCAGTACGGCGGCAACCGTCCGCAAGCGATCATGACGATGCCGTTGCAGCCATTCCTTCAAGTCGGTCAACGCCCGGGCAAATTTCTTGCCCGTCGTCCGTCGGCGCAATGTCGGCTTTCCGTCCCGCGTCCGACTCCAGTAGAAGTCGAACCCGAGGAACGCAAAGCAGCGATTGTCGCGCCCGCCCCGTCGGTCGAAGCGGACAATGCCGCTTTTATCCGCCGCCAGGGTCAGACCAAACCTGGCCAGCCGTTCCGGCAGTCGTGCAAAGCACGCCCGCGCATCCTCCTCTCGCTCAAAGCCGATGACGAAATCATCGGCCTAACAGCAGGTACACCATCCCGCCCTGGCTCTGCTTGCGCACGACTTTATCGAACCGGAAATCGAGCGCGTAATGCAGATATATATATTAGCCAGCACGGGTGAAACCACTCCATGGACACATTTGGTAATCCGGTCGATTCAATTGGTCCGTTTACGGCTATATGAATCTCATAATCACAGACATTAGGGTTTGACCCTTTAAGCATTGCCCTTTAAGCATTTCGCGCCGTGCGCGAGCTTAAATCCGGCGTTTTGACGAAGCTTTGGCTGCGGTCGTGAATTCGCGAACTGGACTTCTTTCTCAAAACCCGACCTGCTCGGGTAGGTTACCTTTGGTTTCGAGTCCCCTTTCATGAACCCTTTCTTGATCCTCCTCGCGTTAGGGGTGCCTTCGGCTGTCGCGCAAACTGATCACCGTCCTCTGCAGGGCGCTCCGTGGTCGCGTCACCCCATCGACGAGGACGGCCGCGGTTCCGACGGGACCAAGTTCGCCGATATCAACGGCGATGGTTGGCTGGATCTCGCCACCGGCTGGGAAGAAGGCGGCGAGACGCGGGTCTATCTGAACCCCGGCCCGCAGGGCACGATCAAAAGGCCCTGGCCCAAGGTCAGCTTGGACAAGACGCCGTCGGCCGAGGATGCCGTGCTCGCCGATCTCGATGGCGACGGCGCCTTCGATGTCATTACCGCTACCGAAGGAAGTTCCAACCGGGTTTTTATTCATTGGGGCCCCACTGATCGTAACCGAATTCTCGAAGCGAGTGCTTGGACTCAAGCGGTGCTGCCCGCCGTTACAGGCTTGGGGCGCTGGCTCTATGCTCAACCGTTTCAATTCGATGGCCAGCATGGTCCGGATCTCATCCTCGGTTCGCGGCCCGGCCCCGACACCCCAACGCCGGTCATTGGTTGGTTGAAGGCCCCCGCCGATGCGCGCGGGGTCGCGGGCTGGACCTGGCACCGCTTGGCCGATGCCGGCTGGATCATGTCGATCGAACTCGTCGACATGGATGGCGATGGCGATCAGGATATCCTCTATTCCGATCGCATGGGCCCGACCCGGGGTATTTATTGGTTCGAGAACCCCGGGGCGGTGGCCATCGCGCGCGGCCAGCAGCCAACTCGGCATCAGATTGTCACCACCGGCGCTCACCAAGCGATGTTTTTGACGCTGGGGGATGTGGATGGGGATGGCTTGCAGGATGTCGTCGCCGGCATCGAGCGCAGCGCAATGGAACGAGCCGAGCCCAATCGCCATAGCCGGATTCTGTGGCTCCGGCGAAAAGACAGCACGGGTCGCAACTGGTCCGAGCAACCGCTCGCGGTCCCTGTTAACACGGGTAACATCAAGGGTCTCGCCGTCGGAGATATTGATGGTGACGGCCGCGCTGACATCGTCGCCTCATGCGAAAATGCGCACGGCGATCGTCGCGGCGTGTACTGGCTGCGACAGGGGGCGACCACGGCTGATCGCGATTGGACCGGGTTCGACATCTCCGGAGCGCCTGGCATCAAATACGATCTCGTCCGCCTGCTCGATCTCGATGCCGACGGAGATCTCGATGTGATCACGAATGAAGAGTCCGAAGCCGGTCGCGGCCTGGGCGTCATGTGGTATGAAAATCCCCGTCGGCCGGCGAAATGATTGGCCTAGCGAGGCGCGGCCTCAGACCATTGAGGTTCAAACATCGATCAACCGCGGATCACACCGATGGAGCGGATAGTTGGAGGTACTCTTGGCCTTATCCGCCAGATCGGCGTAATCCGCGGTTAAAAATTCTGAGTTCTGGAAAAACTTGATCTGTTCACAACCCGTTGGGCCCTTCAAGAACTCGAGCGCTGGCCAGCCCGCTGCCGGCCTTCGCCTTGATCCGCCTGTCTAGACCGCCCCGCCTCAATCCCAACGCCCGCCGGCCACCCCCTTTCATGAAACGAATCCTGCCCCAACTCCTCCTCGCGTGCGTCGTCCTCGTCGGGCTTCAACTTGTCCCTTCCGCCCGCGCGCAAGCAGCCGGCCTGCACCTTGCCCAAGGGATTCTTGCGGGCGAAGTCACCCAGACAACCGTTATTCTCCAAACCCGCCTCACCGCGGTGACGGAGCTAACCGCCGGTGATGTCGCCGGCGCCGCCGGCACGGGACGTTTTGAGATCGCGACGAGCCACTCGTTCCGCGACGCGCGTCAAACCGCTTGGCTCAACGCCACCGCTCAGGGTGACTTCATTCTGAAGGTGCAGGTCGGTGACTTGCGCCCCGGTACCCTTTATTATTACCGCGCGGTGTACGGCCCGGACCCGACGCGGACGCAGCCAAGCAAGGTCGGCCAGTTCAAGACGCTACCATCCGCCCAGACCGCCGCACCCGTGAGTTTTATCCTGACCAGTTGTCTGAACTACGCCTTCTTTCATGAGGGCCACCGTGATCAGCCGGGCTATCAAGGCGCGGATCGGATGTTGGGCTATCCCGCCTTGGATCCCATGCTAAAACTGCAACCCGATTTCTGTATTATAAATGGCGATGCGGTTTACTACGACCATCCCGTTGCCACGCGGGCCAAGACCCAGCCTGAACTGCGCCGTAAATGGCATGAACAATACGTGCAGGGCCGCTGGGTGAAACTGTTTGAGCGCGTTCCGACGTACTGGCTGAAGGACGATCACGACTACCGTATTAATGATTCCGATACGACCGGTGACTACGAGCCGTCGCATGAGCTCGGCATCGCCACGTTTCGCGAGCAGGTGCCCATCGTAAACCCCGCCGATCCGAAAGCTGTAACCTACCGCACCCACCGGATGGGTCGCGATCTGCAAATCTGGTATGTCGAAGGTCGCGACTATCGCAGTCCGAACGCGATGGCCGACGGACCTGACAAGACGATCTGGGGAGCGGAGCAAAAAGCCTGGCTCAAGCGGACGCTGAAGGAGAGTGATGCGACCTTTAAAATTCTGGTTTCACCGACCCCGTTGATCGGGCCTGATGACGGCAGCAAAAAAGATAATCACGTTAACGTGCGCGGTTTCCGCCACGAAGGAGAGGAGTTCCTTGCCTGGTTGAAAGCCAACGGAGTCGCACCTGGGCAGTTCTTTATCATCTGCGGCGACCGGCATTGGAAGTATCACTCCAAACACGCCACGGGTTTCGAGGAGTTCAGTTGTGGGGCGTTGAACCAGGAGAATTCCCGCCTGGGTCGCGCGCCCGGTGATCCCAATTCGACCGATCCGCAGGCGTTGGTCCAGCAATTCTATACCGACAAGACGCCGAGCGGCGGATTTCTGCGCGTGGCCGTCCAGCCCGCGAGCGGCCAGACGGCCGCTCGGATTGAATTCACCCAGCACGACGATCAGGGAGCATCGTTATATCAACACAAATCGAGCCGACGCTGATCCGGCGCCGAACGGGTGGAGCCCAAAAGGCGCGACCGCTGGTCTCGCCGTTTCTAACTAAAGACAAAATCCCTCCGACTGCTCGGAGGGAACGAAGCGTCATTGGTCCCGCCTCGGCGTGAACTAATCAACGACCCCTGACCTATTTCTGTCCCGCCCAAGCGGTGTGGAGTTTAAATATCCGTTCGGCGTTCTGGTGATAAAATTCCTCCAGCACGCTCCGCGGAAGGTTCACGGCTTGGGTCTTCCGGTTGTTATAAGTGATTTCGCCTTTTCCGGCGTAGTAATCATAGTCGGCGCGATAGATCAGCTCGAGTCCATTGACATGACCCATGCGCTGGGCGTCGGTGTACGGGCCACGCAGGAAGGGTTTCCAGCCCCGGTCGACACCATAGAGGATACGATTGGGGTACTTGAGAAACAGCGCCCGCACCTTTTCCGTGGGGTGGCGCGTCAGGTTGCGGGTGCGGGCGGATACTTCGATATGGAAGTTGGGGTATTTCTCCAGCCGCGCGGCGATGCCTTCAAGGTCGTGTTCCAGGCTGCCGAGATGTGCTCCCAAAACAACCAGAGTCGGATGCTTTTCCATGATGCGATCGCGGGCGGCAATAATGGCGGCGTGACTCGGGTATTGAGGTTTTCCATGCAGATGCCACTCCGGATTGGATGAGTAGTAATTATAGTGGGAGCTATCGGGATCGAGCGGCAACCAGGCGTCGATCGGCTCGGCCAAATGGGCGTGCAGGACTTTTCCGCGTTTCGCGATATGCGCGTAGATCGGGTCGAAAAGGGGATCGTCCGGCAGGATGAATTTCCCGTTCCGGTCTTTGATATCGATCCCGATCTCCTTCCAGATCTTCACGCCGACGGCGCCTTGCTCAAAGGTGCGGTCGAGAAACGCGATTACGTCCTGGACGTAGGTCGGCTCATTGCGACGCAGCAGGTCGAACGTCGATTCGAACGGCAAGGTCTGCGGGTTCTTGCGGTAGAGCTCCACCGCGATCGCATGCATCGCCTCGAGGTGCCCATCCGTCCCGTTGTTGCAGACATTAATCGTCCGCACATTGATCCGCCGGAGCAGCGCGTGAAATGCAGGCAGGTCCTCGAACATGTGGGAGTGGGAGTCGATCTTGAGGATCGATTCGTAGGCCGGCGCTGTTTCATCGGCTCCCTGCAAAGTCTGGCCACTAAATTGGAGGGTGACGACGCCAACGGCGGCTAAAAGGGGGCGAAACAAAGAAGGCATGGGTGGAATTAATCTCTGCTTCAGCATGTGCGTGGGCGGCATGACGGACGGGCGGGGTTTCCGCCTCGTTCATGCGGTGCGGTAAGCCGGATGGCGAGCCGGATTGCTTCGCCAAGACCGTGGAGCGCCGGTGGTCCTAAACCGCAGGAAGGGCTTCGCGTTTACGGGACGGAAGCGGCCGCGCGTTGCAGAAAGAGATTCTCCCCCGTAGGCGCACGCGAATCTTCGTGAACTTAGTGAGGTTATGCACAAGCTCTCGAGGATGACGCCCCGCGGAAAAAAGCAGATCCGGATAATGCTTTATTGGACCCTTGCGGGCGCCATGCTCGGCTTGACGCCGCTCGCGGTTCAGGGCGCCTCCCCGCCGGCGGCGGGCCAGCCCTTGCCGGCCTGGCAGCGCGGAATGCTCGACATCCATCAAATCAACACGGGCACCGGTGATGCGGCGTTTTTCGTTTTCCCGGATGGGACGACGCTGCTGCTCGACGCGGCCGCGGTGAATCGTTCGGCGGAGCGTCCTGCCGGTTATGATACGCCTCAACGGCCAAATGCCTCTCTCCGCGGCGGCCAGTGGGTCGCTCGGTATATCCGGCGCATGCATCCGGAGGGCGCACGCGGCGTCCTCGATTACGCAGCCCTCACTCACTTTCACGGGGATCACATGGGAACCTTGACTGAACAATCGCCGCCGTCGAAATCCGGTGCCTATCGGCTGACGGGTATTACCGATGTCGGCGACGAGGTGGCCATTCGGCGCCTGTTGGATCGCGGCTGGCCGAGTTATGATTTTCCCGCGCCTTCGGGATCCGCCATGATGAAGAATTATCGCGCTTTCCTACAGTGGCAGGCGGAGCATAACGGGCTGCAAAGCGAACGGTTTGAACCCGGCCGGGCCGACCAGATTATATTGCGCCGCAACCCCCGGGATTTTCCTGACTTCCAAGTGCGTAATATCGCGGCCAATGGCTATGTGTGGACCGGCTCGGAAACGGCGGTGCGAAACCGATTTCCGGAAGGGATCCTGCCGAACGAGAACAACTGTAGCCTCGCGTTCCGGCTTACCTACGGGGCGTTTCGCTATTTCAATGGCGGCGATATGGCAGGCTTCCTCAGCCCGAACGCCGCCGCTTGGACCGAAATGGAGTCAGCCGTCGCCTGGGTGACCGGCCCCGTCGACGTGCATGCCATCAATCATCACGGCACGCCCGACGGGGCGAATGCGTTTTTTCTCAGCGTTCTGCAGCCGCGGGTGCATGTGCTGTCTGTATATGCGGCGAGCCAGCCGGGCCCAGATGTCATGCGGCGAATGTTGTCGCCGCGCATCTACCCGGGGCCGCGCGATATTTTCCTGACGAATGCGGCGTGGCCGGGTCGGCCGGAGCACTTGCTGAAACTATATGGCGAAACCGAAACCGCGTGGTTGTTGGATCGGATTCGCGAGGTGGCGTCGAGCCAGGGGCACGTCCTCGTGCGGGTCGAAGCCGGTGGGGCGCGCTATCAGGTGATCGTGATTGATGATAGCGAGGCGGCGGGAAATGTCCTTTCCGTTCACGGGCCGTATCCTTCGCGCGGTACCCCTTAGCTTCGGCATCGCCTCCGTCCTCCTTCCCGATTTCGATTTTCGTTCCGCATGACCTTGCCCGCCTCCCTGCTGCGTCTCACGCTCGCCGTTCAATTAATCAGCGTCGGCTTCGCCGCGACTGCGGAGTTGGAAGATCCGCACCGCCGGGCCGCGCTGCCGGAGTTTCAGGTCATCCCGGCGGCGACGGCGGATGAATTAACTCCGGCCAATCCGATTGATTACGCGGCCTTCGCGGGCTGGACACGCTCGCAAGGCGACAATGGGAGCCGGCGCTATTCCACGCACACGCAGATCAACAAGGGGAACGTCCGTGACCTCGAGGTGGCGTGGACGTACCGGGCGGGCGATGGCCAGACCAACCTTCAGAGTACGCCGATCATTGTCGACGGCCTGCTTTATGCGCCCACTCCGGGTCGGGCCGTGGTTGCAATCGATGCGGCCACCGGCGAAGAGCGCTGGCGCACGCCCATCACCGGCCTGCGTAGTCGTTTACAGGATACGCCGGCGCGGCGGGGCATGGTTTACTGGCCCGGCGACGACCGGCACGCGGCGTGTATTCTCTTTGGTGCCGGCGAGTGGATTTATGCCTTGAATCCCAAGACGGGTGAGCCGGTTCCGGGTTTTGGTGAACAGGGCCGCGCGCCGATTCCGACCGGAGCAACGGCCGCGGGCGCGGTTTACCAGCATGTGTTTGTCACCACTGGTTTGAGCGGCGATATCTATGGCTATGATGTCCGCACGGGCGAAACGCTCTGGCGGTTTCGCTCGGTGGCCCGGGGCGAAGACTTCGGCTCGGAAACCTGGGATGGTCCGCAGGCGGGCGCCAACGGCTGGAGCGGCCTCGCGATGGACGATGCCCGCGGGATCGCCTTTATCGCGCTCGGCGCTCCCCGACCCGACATGGTCGGCGTTGGCCGGCACGGAGATAATCTCTTCAGCAATTGTATCCTGGCTTTGGATGCGCTGACCGGCCGGAGGCTCTGGCATTTCCAGGACATCCGTCATGATATCTGGGATCTCGATCTGTGTACGCCGCCTAATCTGGTGACGATTGTGAAGGACGGCCGCCGGATCGATGCGGTGACCAGTGCCTCGAAGGGCGGACACTTGCTCCTGATCGACCGCATGAGCGGCAAACCAATCTTTCCGTTCCGCTTGCGGCGCGCGCCGGTTTCCGTCCTTCCCGGAGAGCGCACTTCGCCCTACCAACCCGACCCGGTGCTGCCCGAGCCGATCTCGCAGATGGAGTTCAAGCCGGAGTATATAACCGATCGAACGCCAGAGGCGCGGGCCTTTGTCGAAAGCATCGTCGCCCGCTCGACATACGGGTTTTTCGAGCCCTTCACCGAAGGGAAACCGAATCTCTTCATTGGCTCGCGAGGAGGCGCCGAGTGGTCGGGCGCCGCGGTTGATGTGCCCACCGGCCGGCTTTATATCACGTCGAATCGCTGGGTTTCGAAAATTACGGTGGTGACGAACGACGAACGCGAACGTGATCCCAAGCATCCACCGTCGGCCGGCGAACGCCATTATACCCAGCATTGTGCTGCCTGCCATGGACCGACGCGTCAGGGCATCGGCATGGTGCCACCGTTGGTGGGGCTCAAGGCGCGCTCGACGGATGCCCACGTGATCGAGTTGCTCGATAAGGGACGCGGAGCGATGCCGCCGAATCTGTTGATGAATGACACGGAGCGCACGGAGCTGCTCGATTTCCTGTTTCGGCGTAACCAGCCTCCGACACGGCCTGCCGCCGCGGAGATGGCGACGCCGGGTCGGCCGCAGTATATGTTTGGCGGATTTGGTTTTCTCACCGATCACGAAGGTTATCCCGGTATCAAGCCGCCGTGGGGACTGCTCAATTGCTACGACCTCAACACTGGCAAAGTTCTCTGGCGGGTGCCGCTGGGTGAACTGGAGGAGTTGACTCGACAAGGCGTGCCATTGACGGGTTCGCAGAACCTCGGCGGTGCAACCGTGACGGCTGTCTCTTATACACATCTCCGAGCCCACGAGACTAAGGCGAATCTCGTATGCCGTCTTCTGCTTGAAA
>ENA-ORBV01005686-ORBV01005686.1-microbial-mat-metagenome-genome-assembly--contig:-NODE-5686-length-22681-cov-4.850115_pt1 | contig 22681 bp, 14 predicted proteins | sample MGYA00237777_ERZ505514 | MGnify/ENA primary metagenome ERZ505514 (study PRJEB26160, sample SAMN06269048) | microbial mat metagenome | isolation source: Oligotrophic lake microbial mat | place... | reverse complement strand
CCTCTCTATTCGTCGGCAGCGTCAGATGTGTATAAGAGACAGCTTAATCGCCGACGCACCAGAACCCATACTGACGGTCACGTCCCAAGTTCCGGCTTAACGCGCAAGGGCTCCATGCTCAGTTCCGGGCTTGGTTAGCTTTAGTTGATCCTCTGCGGAGGGCGGCTTCGCCTCCTGTGCGGCGAGCACAACGGTGAGCATCAGACCCAGCGCGAATGTAGGGAGCATGTAATGATGTTTCATAATCTGTGTGTAGATTCCAGACTGTGGGAGCGTCTAGTTGCCTTCGCGCTTTAACTCAAAGCGTCGGGGGCTGCCGCCCTTGGTGAAGCCGATCGTGGCGGAGAGGCCACCCTCAGCCGAGAACTCGTACACGATGCGCTGCGGGTAGTCGTGGCGCGGGTTCTCGAACACGGCGCGCGTTCCGCCCAGCTCGGTGAGCACGAACTCGGTCGGCGCAGCGCCGCCGGGCTGCGCGATGTAAACCAGGCCGCCGTCGCGCTCGACGATGCGCAGATACTCGAATGCGGACATCTTGCCGCGCGAGACCGTGCGCGACACGGCGAGCATCGCGCCGCCGAGCGGCGGGCTCCATCGCTCCTCGATCGACGTCGCACCATTCGTGTCCCTCGTTCCGGCCCACGCGCCGGCCAGCCACGCCATATCGCCGATCGCGGCCTTGGCCGGCGCGGGCAGCGCGATGTCCTGGGCGTGGCGGTAAGGCCCCACCGAATTATACCCCTCGGTCGGATCAAACGCGACGCGCACCGGCAGTCCGTCGGCCGTGTGGCGAAACTCCTTCCGGAACGGCCCGGTGCGCGAGTTGTCCGACACGCGCACGAACTCGGTCTCGTACTCGAACGCGCCGTCCTTCCACGCGCCGCGGTATCGCGAGATCTTTGTTGGCTCTTTGACTTCGGTGATCGAGCCGTCGCGCGGATGGAGCGAATCGGCGTGCCGATTGACGCGGTGCAACTCGCGCGCTTGCGCCAACAATGAGAGGAGATTCAAGGCGATCTGGTACGTCAGTTTGACCACGAGTACGGCATCTTTGTGCCGGTGGGGCGGCGCAACATTGATCTGGCCTCACGAGGGGGAGAAGTGATTCTCCGCCAGGCGGTCGAAGGCAACGTCGACCGGCGACTGTTCCGGCCGCCTTCAGTTGTCGCTTAAGCTCTCGTGTTAAGGCACTTGGAGTCGCGTAAGTTGTCCGGCACGTCCTCCTACGATGACAGCGCCGTCAGGCGCCATCGCGATGGCATAAGCGACTCCGTCGATCGCTTTTGCCTCGCGGAGGAGCTCGGCATCCCCGGCACGTACACTGCGCACACGGCCGTCCCAGCAGGCGATGTGGATGACTTCGCCGTTCGCGGACCAGACGGCGGCGGTGGGACGAGAGTCAAGGCGCGCGAGGCGCACCATGCGTCCGATGTTCGGTTGCCAGAAGCGGACGGTGCGGTCCGCGCCGATGGTCGCCACGAGCGACTGCTTCCCGTCCGATGGAGGCCGGACGATGATTGCTTGGACGGCGTCCGTGTGTTGGTTGAGCGATCGCTGGGTAGCGCCGGTTACAGTGTTCCAAAGCAGAATCGTGTTATCTACGCCGGCCGTCAGCGCCGTGTCTTGCGATAGCCATGCGGCGGACAAGACGGCACGCGTATGGCCTGATAGTTCACAACGAGGGCTGAGAGTGTCGGCGTTGATGATCGCGGCGTACCCATTCCCCCCAGCAACAAGGAGTCCGCCGCCGTCCGGCCGCCAGCGTGCGGAGTACAGTACATCCTCGCCAAGGACCGCACGACCGATACGTAATCGTGTCGACCAGTCGAGCAATTCAAGTTCGCCACATTCGCTGGGCGCGCCGCCAGCAACAGCAAGCATCGCGCCGTCCGGAGAAAACGCGACGTCGTGAACATTCGCGAGTTCCGTTGGCAACGCCCCAGCAAGTTCGAGCGACGGCCATGCGCGCAGTGCCAATCCCTGCTGAGAGCCGACAACGAGGATGTTTTCGTTCGGAGCGAAGGCCAGCGCCGTGATCGGCGGCTCCGCGCGTGATGCGGCCGCGCAGAGCGCTAGAAATAGTGCTGCAGTAAGTTGGGGCGCATTCATCCAAGAAGTTCCCGAATCGTCTCGCCGCCTTGATTGATTCTTACCGGACGGCCGTCCTGAGTGTGAAGTTCGGCGTCCGGATCGATGCCCAACAACACGTAAATTGTGCGTGCGAGGTCCACAGGCGTGATCGGCCGTTCCGCTGGGCTTTCGCCGGTGCGATCGCTGGCGCCAACGACTTGCCCGCCCGGAATCCCTGCGCCGGCGAGCGCCATACTGAAAACACGCGGCCAATGATCGCGCCCGCCGCCGGAGTTGAGCTTGGGCGTGCGGCCGAATTCCCCCATGGCAATGACCAGCGTATCGTCAAGCAGCCCGCGCTCATCGAGGTCCGTCACCAGCGCCGCGAACGCCTGGTCGAATGTGGGAATCAGCCCGACGCCGACTTTTGCACCGGCGTAACCTTCTTTGAGCCGCACAACGAGGTTGTCGTGAGTGTCCCAGCCTGGGTTGAACACAGTAACGAACGGAACGCCGAGCTCCACTAAGCGCCGCGCCAGAAGGCAACTTTGACCAAAGGTGCGCGGACCGTACTGCGCCCGCACCGCGTCCGTCTCTGCTTGCAAATGGAAGGCTCGCTTTGCGGATGGCGAGGTCACGAGTTGATAGGCTTGTTCCAAAACAGGATCCAAGTCAGCAGAACTTGCCCGCGATTCAACGCGGGCCTGCAATCGATCTAAATGTGCGACGAACTCTCGCCGTCGAGCCATTCGCTCGCCATCTACGCCGGGAAAGAAGTCGAGGTCTTCCACACGGAAGTCCGCGTCGGCGGGATCGCCACCCGTGTTGAAGGGGCGATGACGTGCGTTCAAGAATCCCACGCCCATCGGAGCAGACGCTCTCGGAATGGCGATGTTCGCCGGCAACTCATGCGCGGCGGCGCGATCGTTCGACAAGACAGCGCCGTAACTGGGATACGTCAGCGCCGGCGAAGGTTTGTAGCCAGTCAGGAGATATTCGTTTGCGAGCCCATGTTCGCCAAGGGGCGATGTCATGGAGCGGATGACGGTGATGCGATCGGCGATCCGTGCCGTGGCAGGCAGAAGTTCGCTGACACGCAAGCCCGGCGTCGCGGTAGCGATCGACGCAAAGGGCCCGCGCACTTCGCGCGGCGCGTCAGGTTTGACGTCGAACGTCTCCAGATGACTGGGGCCGCCGTCGAACCAGAGCAGAATGCAGGATTTCGCGCGGGGGCGCGAATGGCCTGCCATTGCCCGACCGCGTAGCAACGACGGGATCAAGCCCAGGCCCGCGAGCGCGCCGGCACGCAATAGTGCGCGACGATTCACTCCGTCACAGCGCCGCATGTTGTTACTCACCGCCCAAGGTCGCCTCGCTAATGGTTCGTGTTGAATTCACGACTGTTCAAGAGACTCCAGACGAAATCCTCGCAAACCGCCGCGCGCTCGACGGAATGTTTAACAGACAGCGCACGCATCCAATACTCGCGCTCCGCCGCGCTCGGTAACCTGGCGCATGCTCGGAGATAGAACTCCTCGATGATCGCCTCGTTCGAAGCGTCGGCACGGATGCGCTCGTGCAGCGCCCCGTCATCATTCACGAGCTTGGCGTTCAACAAACGGCCGTTCAACAGATGTAGTCGCGCAGGTAGCCCGCCGCCGCTCGCGTTGCTTGCACAGGCCTCCTGCTGGGAGCACTTGCCCAATGCCGCGAGCGAAGGCGCCGTCGTGCCTGGAGGAATCGCGATCGACCGCGTACCTGGCGGAAGTCCGGGAATTCGTTCCGGGACGCCGGTCACGTCCACGATGGCATCCACCAGCAGTTCCGGTTCCATCGGGCGTTCCAATGCGTGCGAGTAATAGCGATCATCGAACGCATTCTTTTCCGTCGCCGCGCCGCGCTGGTAGGTGTCGCTGAGTGCGATCAGCCGCAATGTAGGGCGCAAGCGATGGCCGTGGGCCGCGAAATCGCCCGCTAAGCGATTCAGCACTTCAGGATGCGTGGCGGGATTCGTGGCGCGCAGATCGTCAATGGGCTCAATGAGTCCACGTCCCAACATCGCGGCCCAGAGTCGATTCGCGATCGCCCTTCCAAAGTAAGGATTCTCCGGCGCGGTCATCCAATCGGCGAATGCCATGCGACCGTCTGACTGCGGATCGAGGTCCGCGAAGCCAGGAATCCTTGGCTTCGCCGGTTCGCCAGTCCGTGGATTGGTCACTGCACCGCGGGCTAGAATCCTCACGATCCGCCCACGGTCCAACCGCGCGAAGATGCCCGCCAGTCCGTGGTAATCGTCCTGAGTCCATTGGTCGAGCGGATGACGATGGCAATTTGCACATTGCAGTCGCACGCCGAGGAAGGCGCGGCTGACGAGCTCCGCCTGACCGCGTGCGTCGCTCGCCGTCCGCGCAAAGTTCGCGGGGCCGACCGAGTGGCTGTCGCCGACGGCGAGAACGAGTTGACGTGCCATGTCGTTCCAAGGTGCGTCGCTCCGAATTTGCTCGGCGATCCAGGCTCGATACGTCGTGTACGCCTCTGGCTCGTTGGCGAACGTACGCGCGCCAAGCCAACCGCTGAGTCGAAACGTCCAATACTCGACGAAGGCATCGCTCTCCAGTAGCCGATCGACGGCAACCACACGTTTTTCAGGGGCTTCGTCCGCCAGGAAAGCGCGCACCGTTTCGACCTCCGGCACGCGCCCGGTGAGGTCAAGCGTCACGCGCCGCAGAAAGCCAGCGTCATCAACGCTTGGCGATGGCGTGATGCGCAACTCGTCCAAAAGTCGGAGGACGCCCTCGTCAATCCAGTTGCTTCCCGGATCCGTTTGAGGGAGCGAATCGATGTCTTGATACGGCAGAGTCATGCTGAGCGGCACGATGCGATCCAAATAGCGCGCGATGATCACGTGCTTTCCCGGGCGAAGCAGTCTCGCGTGTGCGGTCTTGGCATCGATTTCAACCGAGCCAGGATCGTTCGAGGTGAACACCGTCCAGTCCGTGACATCTTCGTGGCTGCCATCGGAAAAAGTGGCTTCCGCGCGTAGCGTCACTTCCGCACCAACCGCAGCAACTTGCAACGTGGTCGGCTCAACGTGAAACCCCACGAGGTGGCGCGCGTTGTCACGGGACGCTCCTTGGCGAATCCACTGCAGAATCCGCTTGGCGCCTGCGCCGTCTGGCTCCAGAGCCATTTCGCCGCCGTGGTTCAACTGACCGGTGGGCTTGGCGATGAGCAGGCTTGTTTCCGGTCGCACGTAGTTGATGCGCCGCCCTTCGAATTCTTGCACGATCGTGGCGTAATCCGTCGCGGGATCCGCACCGAACAGCGACAGGCGAAAGTCCCCGCGTCCGGCCGCTGCGCCATGGCAAGCGCCGGCGTTGCAACCGGCTTTTGTAAGCACCGGAATGATTTCGGTGTCGAAGTCGACCGATCGCTCCGGCGGAGCGCCGATGGCCATGGTGAGCAACAGCGCCATCGCGTTCATGGCTGCCGCTCACTCGATTGCGGCTCGCCATATTCCTTCGCCCACTTTTCCAAATAGCGCTGCGCCGTCGGCGTGCCGTAGTTGGAGAGTTTGCCGGCGCTGATGATTGTATTCGCGATGCGGCCCACTTCCCGTCGGGCGGCATCTTCAGTTTCGACGTATATCTCCAGCGCTTTCGCAGCGCGATCCACTTCTTCTTCGCTCGCGTCGCGTTGAATGACTGGCCGCAGCAAGCCGCGCAGCTTGTCCATATCCGCGTCTCCGGCCGGAGGCCGCATGGCGCCCGCGCCGAGCAGCGTTTCGAGCGGCGGCGCCGTACCGCCGGCAACGCGCACCACTTCGTCCAGAATCTTCGGCAGGTCCGCTTGCAAGCTCGGTTGCACGAGTGCGAAGTTCGCGGTCACCTTGCCTTCGTTGCCGACAAGAATCGTCAGCGTCACGTTGCGGTTCAGACCGTAAGCGCCTGGACCTTCTTTGCCGTCAAGCGAAATCCCCACGCGGGCGTCGGGCGCCAGGGCGTGCCGGATGCGCTTCAACGTATTTTCGGCTTCGGTGGCGTCGGCATCGAGCCAGACGATTCCGGTCGTAAGCCCGTCTTTTGCGCGGCTTGACGTGTAAGAAGTCAACGTTCGCGTCAAGGCGATCGAAGGCCGGTTTACGTCATGCACGAAGACCAGCACGATCGGCTTTCCGGCCGCTTCGGCAATGAAGTCAAACTCCTTGCCGGCGTCGTCGTCGAACACGCCGCGCACCGTGAACGGCGCGAGCGTCTCGCCCGCCTGTGGCCCGGAATAAACGCGCTCTTCCGTAGACTCAGCATTTGCCGGCGCGGCCTCCGCGCGGTCAGCAGGCGGCTGATGCTGGAGCGCATTGTCCAATCGGCGTCTCAGGCGCTCGAAACGATCTTCCGGCACCAGCTTCCGCAACTCGACCTGCAGATGGCGATAATTCGCCAACAGATCGCCTTGCAGCGTAACAATTTCCTTCTCAAGGCGATCGATCGTCCCCACGTCCAGCGTATAGTTCGCGTATGCGGCGGCGAGCTCCGTTTGGCGATCGAGCAACGCCTGCTTTAACCGCGCCGCGTCGGATTGCGATTGCTTCGCCAGGTCCGCGACTGCTGAGCGCTGCGCGTCGCTCAGCGGGGCCGGCTCCGCCGCCAGTGCCGTGGCCACCACCAGCGCCACGACAAGTGGGTTTCCCATTAGTGTGTTTCCTGCGCCAAGTGTTGCAGCGATTCCGCGTACGCGGCCTGTTGTTGATTCAATACGTCGAACGATTCCACGGGCGGCGGCGTGAACAACGCCGCCAATGCTCGCGCTTCCTCTCGCGAGAAGGCGATTTCGCGCGGCACGGCGGTGGGCGTTTCGCGCTGAAACGCCCACCAGCCGACTGCCCCTGCCGCGAATAAGATCATGGTCACAGTCATGGTCCGCGCGACGTTCGCGCGGCGCAAGCGCCGTCGAACCACCGGGGCTAAATCCCGGCAGGCAGGCATCGGCGCGGCCTGCAATGCGCTTCGCAGCCAGCGGTCTTCGTCGTCAATCGTCGCCACGATTCAACCCATGTTCCTGCAATGTTTCACGCAGCCGCTTCCGGGCGCGGAACAGTCGCATCTTCAGCGTTTCGGTCTTGATGCCCAGGATCGACTCAATTTCCGCCAGCGGCAATTCCTCGTAGTAGTACAACTGTACGAGCGCCCGGTCCTCAGGGGACAATTCGCCGAGCGCCCGCGCGACAACCTCGGCTTGGAGCGCCGCCTGATCGCGACGTTCGGCCAGTTGGCTGGGATTCGTTCCGTCAGCGTTCTCTTCCCGCGCAAACCAACGCATCCGTCGCCACCAGCGTCGCCGGCCGCGTAGTAAGTCAAGCGTCGTTCGCGTGGCAAGTTGGTAAATCCAGGTGCTGGCGGTCGCATCGCCGCGCCATTGCCCCGACTTTCGCCAGACCTTGGTAAACACTTCCACCGCGACCTCTTCCGCCAACGAAGTGTCTCCCGTCATGCGCCAAGCGAGTCGCACCACCGGCTGCTGGAAATGTGCGACCAGCCGCTCGAGCGCAGCCGTGTCCCCTCGCTGGCAGTCCCGTAGCGCCTGGTCGCAGTCAAATTCCGCCACGCAGTATCCGGTCCGTGCTTCATTGCCAAGTTCGACGCCACACGTCGCCCGTCGGTAACCGGATTCCGTTGGGAAATCTCCGAAACGCCGGCGGCCGAGGCCCAGTATCGATTGTATCCGCTTGCTCCGACAAGATTTGCCGCGTCCCATGTAGCCAGCGACGCGCTTCAGATTCGCGGAGAAATTAAACGTCATTTTGTGGGCGTCGATCTTGATTTGCGTGGGGGGTTGGGCCGAAAATGCAGTTTGCAAATGGAAACAGCGGTAACGGAGAAAAGGCCATGTCACAGTCGCGCTGGGTCGCGGCGTTCGCAGTGTTTTCCTGCTTTCTGCAAGCGCCGGCGACGGGTCGTTCCGAGACGACGATGGCGCCGTTCACGCTCACGGCGCTCGACGGCACGTCCGTTGCCGTGCCCGCTGCCATGGACGGCGAGTTCACCGTTGTTTGTTTCCTGGGGACGGAGTGCCCTTTGGCCCGGCTCTATGCTCCGAAGTTAAACGAGTTGGCCGAGGCGTTTGCGCCCCGCAATGTCCGATTCGTAGGCATCGACAGCAATTGCCAGGACTCCGCCGAAGATCTGCAAACATTCCGTGACGAGTTTCAGCTTACCATTCCGGTTGCCAAGGACGCGGAGAACGTCATCGCGGACGCCTTTCGCGCCGAGCGGATGTCCGAAGTGTTCGTGCTCGACTCCGCCATGCAGGTACGCTATCACGGCCGCATTGACGATCGCTACCGCCCGGGCGTTTCCCGAACTGTAACGAATGTCCGAAATGATCTGCGGATCGCGCTCGAGGAATTGCTCGCCGGCAACCCGGTGAGCGTGCCGGAAACGGACATGACGGGCTGCCTGATCGGCCGCGTCAAACAACAGCAGGCGGACGCGAAGTATACGTATTGCCGCGATGTCGCGAGGATTCTCCAAAGGAACTGCGTGGAGTGCCACCAAGAGGGCGAGATTGGCCCGTTCGCGTTGACGGACTACGAGGAAGTCGTCGGCTGGGCGGACATGATGGTGGAAGTTGTCGACAACGGTCGGATGCCTCCTTGGCACGCGAGCCCCGAACATGGCGCGTTCGCCAATGCACGGACGATGTCGGAAGCAGACAAACAAGTCCTGCGCGATTGGGTGGCTGCCGGCGCCCCGTACGGAGACGCCGCGGAGTTGCCCGCCGCGCTCCCGCCGGCGAAGGCCTGGAATCTTGATCGAGAACCCGATCTAGTCGTGGCCATGCGCGACCGCCCCTTCGTCGTGCCTGCCGAAGGGACCGTGGAATATCAGTACTTCGTCGTCGATCCGAAACTCACCGAAGACAAATGGATGACCGGCGCGCAAGTGGTCCCCGGCAGCCACGCCGTCGTCCACCATTGCATCGTCTTCTTACGACCACCGGACAGCGAAGAGTTTCGCGGGGTGAGTTGGTTGGCCGCGTATGTACCCGGTCAGCGTGCGACGATGTTGCCGCCGGGCCATGGCCGCCGCGTGCCGGCCGGTTCGCAGCTGGTCTTTCAGATGCATTACACGCCCAATGGAAAAGAGCAGGAAGACCTGACGCGGATTGGATTGTCGTTTGGGAACGGCGCGGAGATCACGCATGAGGTTTACTCACAAATTGGCCTCGATCAGGAATTCGAGATTCCGCCGGGCGAAGCGAACTTCTCAGTCACCGCGAGTCCTCGTCACTTGCCTGCGAATGGAACGTTACTCGCCGTGGCGCCGCACATGCATGTACGGGGAAAGTCGTTCCGGCTGGTGTCGCATCAAGGCGACGCGAGAACCATCTTGCTGGACGTACCGCACTACGACTTCAACTGGCAGCACGTCTATGCGTTTGCAAAACCGTTGCCGATTGCGTCGCTGGGCAAGCTGGAGTTTTGCGCGACGTTCGACAACTCCGCAGGCAATCCGGTGAATCCCGATCCCAAACAGCACGTCTACTGGGGAGATCAAACCTGGGAAGAGATGGCAGTTGCGTTCTTTGAAGTGGCGGTCCCACGCAGCGCCACGGCCCCGACGCCTTCAACGGTGGATGATGCTGCGGCACAGGTCGCGCAGCGTCGTGAAAAGGCCGGGCAACATGCGGATCGGTTCATGAAGAAGTTCGATGCAAACGGCGACGGTCTCGTGGATCGCCACGAACTTCCCTTGGCGACGGAACGCTTCGGCGATTGGTCGTTGAACGAAAACGCCGACGGCAGTTTGACGCGAGAAGATATCTTTCGCGCCGCAATGCAGCGGGACTTGTAGGCAACCGCTCCGCCTTCCTTCCGCGCTATCCCAATACTTTTCATCGAGCAAACGTGGCGTACTCTTTCGATCGCGCATTCGGCTGGACGGTAAACCATCGCGCCCTCGTCACGTTGTTCATTTTCCTCTTGAGCGCCATTGCTACGGTCGGCTACATCGGTCCGGAGAAGGTCTGGCGATGGCTTCGACCGCCGGCGGCGGTTGTGGAGGTTTCACAGCCCGAAAGCCCTGCTGCTCAGCCATTGCCGCCGGGGCGCCCATCGGTGGAGCCGGTCAGCCTCTCCAGCTCGGATGCGGTGATCGTCGTCCATTCCGCGGACGACGTATTCTTCACGCCTGACGGAGCGAAGACGCTACGGGCCGTCGTCGCGGAACTCGAATCATTGGACTACGTACGCAGCGTGATGTGGATGGACGAAATCCCCACGCTCAACATCTTCGGCCTGCGCGAGCCCCTGTTTCCACGCGACGATTCGTCCCCGCGCCGCTTCGCCATGGCGCGCCAGCGCGCCCTGTCGCATCCGCTTATCGGCGGTCAGTTGCTTTCCGACGACGGGCACACGCTGTTGTTGCTCGTCAATTTCGACTGGCTTTTTGTACAGAACGACGACGAATGCATGAGCGGCCTCGCTCGCGTGGCGGAGGAGGCCGCCAAGAAAGCGTCCGACGCGAACCTGATCTTTGAAGTGACCGGGCGTACGCCGATCTACGTGACGCTGATGCGAACGCATCGGGAAAACCAGCGGAAGTATCAGATCATCGGCTACGGCGTCGTATTGTTGATGGCCGTCGTGCTCTTCCGCGGCATCCGCGCCGTGTTGATCGTAACACTGGCCCCGTCGATCGGCGTGTTCTGGACGCTGGGGATCATGCGGTACTTCAACTTACAGGAGAATCCGTTTAATGACGTCCTACTGCCGGTGATGCTCAGCATGGTGGGGCTGACGGACGGCGTCCACCTCATGGTGGAAATCCGCCGCCAGGCGGCCGCGGGGTTGAACGGCCGTGACGCTGCTAGAACGGCGCTTGATAAGGTCGGCCTCGCTTGCTTCCTGACATCGCTCACCACGGCCATCGGATTCGGCTCGCTGGTGTTGGCGCACCATGATGTGGTCAAGGAATTCGGCTGGAGTTGCGTGCTCGGCGTGGTCTTGCTGTTTCTGGCGGTGATTACGGTCATTCCACTGGTGTGCTCCACCTGGCTCGGCCGCGGTGTCCATATCGGGCACGAGCAAGGCCTGGTCGATCGCAACCTCCTGCGAATCGGCGGTCTCATCGAGTTCGTGTTACGGCACGCCCGGGCGATTAGCTGGCTAGCGATCGCTGTCACCGTTGCCTTGGTCGGAGTTACGCTCACCCTGCGTCCTGACGATCGGCTCGCCGACTCATTGCCGAGGACGTCGGAAGCTTCGCTGGCAATGCGCCGCATCGACGAAGCGTTCGGCGGCCTGGAAGTATCGTCCGTGGAGGTTCGTTGGTCAGAAGGCATTCCGGCAGAATCGCCGGAAGTGCTGAAGGTCGTCGGGCAAGTCGATCAGTTACTGCAGAAAGAGCCGATGATCGGCCACCCGCTTTCGATTCGCGGCATGCTTGCCGCACTGCCTGGCGACGGCGATCCCACCGAGCGAATGACTATGCTGGCCTTATTGCCGCCGCCGTTGAAACGGGCGTTCTACATCCCGGAAGATCGCACAGCGACCGTTACGTTTCGCGTGCGTGATCTCGGCATCGCCGCATACGGTCCGGTCTTTGAGCGAATCGAGGCTGGCCTGCGGGAGATTTCGGCAAGCCATCCTGGCTTTCACCTGGAACTCACCGGCTCGGCCGTGTGGCGGTGGCGCAATCTCTACCAGATCGTCGTCGACCTGGCGACGAGCCTCGGTAGCGCTGCGATCATTATCTTTGTTGTACTCGGCGCTACGTATCGATCTGTACGCATCGGGCTGATTTCGATTGTTCCGAACGTCTTTCCTTTGGCCGTCACCGGGACATTCCTCGTCTTGGCGGGGCAATCGTTGGAAATCGTGAGCGTTTGTGCGTTCACGGTGTGCTTGGGCATCGCCGTGGATGACACCATCCATTTCTTAACACGCTTTCAAGAAGAACGGCGCGAAGGACACGCAGAGCGCGAGGCGATCCTCCGCGCCTTCACGGGCGCCGGCACCGGCATGATTATGACCACGCTGGTGCTCGTCGTCGGGTTTTCGACTGTCATCTTCAGCGACATGCGCGAACAACGGATCTTCGCCTCGATGGGCGCACTGACGGTCGCGGCAGCCCTGTTCGGCGACCTTATCCTTCTGCCGGCCATGTTGTTGCGCTTTGTGCCTTCGAAGAGCAAGAGTCCAACAACGACCCTTTAGATCAAAGTGGAAAGGCATCCCAACTTCGATGAAAGCGGCAGATGGCTCAAGGGGCGCGCTGCCTGCCTGACAACAGCAGCTTGATCGAAGAGCCTTTTTTAGTGGACACCAGTCAACGGCGGTTTCTCAGAAAGTGCAGAACCCAACAGTCGTGGGTTCGCAGCCCGCCCGCTCCACTTGAAGACGCGGTTTCAAACTCTTGAGATCGCCGGGTTATACGAAAAGCCGATGTCGCGAGACGTCGGCTTTCTGCGTTTTATGGCCAGTTGTGGCAAAGAGTTACGGCTCCAGGGCAGCACGCGTTTCGTCGTTGCCTTCACGAGGCGCGACATCGCTCGCTGGCGATTTTCGCTCCGAATCAGCCCTCCTGGGCGAAAACTCTCAGTTGACTCTGACTCTCGGCCCGCCCGGGTTAGCCCGGCATTGCCCGGCAACTGTCGTGCCGAATCATAGCTAGGACGGTCGCCGCGTCGGACGCCGACCGAATGTAGCCTGCGCGTGGGCACTAGGTTCGGCCAGCAGCTTGAACATCGCGTCGCTCAATGTTGCCCTGAGCGCACGCGTAGCGGCGGACTCGACCGATCGCGGTGCAGGCAATTCGAAGCCTACGGGCAGATTCGCAATTACCAAATCCAGGTCCGCGGCGGTGACTGCGCCGTCATCGTCGACGTCGCCGGGAATCTGTGCGCCGTATCGGCCCAGATTCTCGTACACGATGTCGATATCGGTCGCGTCGATGATCCGATCTCCGTTCGTGTCGCCCGGGTCGCCGATCGCGTAGACGAACAGCGATCGAGTGCGTCCGCCAATTTCGCGAGCCAACAGATTCCAACCGCGAACAAGATCGACTGGCGTCGATTCGACGATGGTTTCGTCGCCGACGCGGTAACTGAGTTGATAGCCGCGGAGTTGCTCCGTGTACTGTTCGCTCAACACGTTGATCGCAGGAAGTTGTTCGACGACCGGACCGATCGATCCCAGGATCCGTCGATCCTTCGTCAAGTCTCCGGCGGGCGGTGCGCCGCTGACGGCGACGCCGAAATCGTCCCAGAGTTGCTCGTTGGTGAGTCCCACGACCGCGGCGGGAATATACGTTCCTTGAGCATAGCCATCAAAGGCGACGGCGTCAGGCAGTTGCCGATCCAGAAAGACCTGTTGACCGTCGAGCGTTACGACATGCGGGCTGAAGTAGGTTTGCGTATCGAAAATGTAGACCTGTTGCCGCACCATGATGTAGGGGGTCTGATCCGAATCGGCGATCAGATCGAACTGCCGCGCGCCGCGCGTTCGAATGACATTCAGGTTCCCGAATTGAACGCCTTCCACATTGAGACTTCGATTCGGCTCCCAGGCTTTCATTACGCGGACGTTACTCAAGTTGTTGAGGTAGCCTCCTTCGACTCGATTGTTTCCGCGCGGCGCGACTTTGATTCCGACGCTCCAACCTTCAATCGTGGGATTGATGACGGCGATGGAGCCGGAGTCTTTGTTCGCGGTAATCGCCTTGCCGAAATGCACGGGCTCCGAATCCGAGAGGTTGCCGAAGAGGCGCACGTTTCGCAGCTCGACTTGCTTGGTGTAATCAAACTCGATGCCGAGCAGCGAAAGTTCCCACCCTGTGAAGCCGTCGACAACGCTGAAGTGATTGTGCGGCACTCGTTTTTCCATGTGTCGCCAGAACTGCAGCCCGAGCGTAGAAGCATAGACGACATTGTTGGCGAAGTTGAACAACGGAACGAAGCGCACGTCCACAGTGTCTTTGCGCGCCCAACTCGCGTCACGGAGGTTCGCCGTCAGAAACGCGCCTGTCCCCAGTCCTCGTTCCAAAAGTCCCACTGTGCCGAAAAAATAGCCGGCGTTGGCATGGCCGACCGCGATGTTATCCGAGACGTCGACGCCGCCGCCTTGAAACCAGAACCCGACGCCTTCGTGTCCGAAATCCTGGTTCGCCACGCGATCATCGATGCGAACTCCCGAACCGCTGCTGCGTAAGGCGAGGTTGCGTCGAAATGTGCCGACTTCGCTGCCGACTTCCGTGGCGAAGCTGGCGCCGGTCACGTGGAACACGACGTTATCTTCCACATCCACGCGGCTACTGTGATTGACGATGCCCCAGCCGGGCGACGTGATGACGGCGCTCCCCACAATCTTGGCGGTTCCCCGATCGGGGGCGACTCCCATCCGATGAAAGTGAACAGCATAGCGGGCGCGAGGATTGGAGCCCGTGCCGGAAATCAGCCGGCCAAAGGCGTCCAGCACCGAGTCATCGAGCGGGATAGCTTTGTTGGTGCGCCCCAGATGATCGAAGGCGGCGAATGCCACGCTGACGGTTGGCGAGTGCATGAACATCACATGGCCTTGCCGCGTCCAATCGCCGGGCGTGACCGACACGAAGACCACGTTGCGAGTCAAGTTCGCTAAATGGATGCTGAGGTCGTCGCGCGGCGTCAGGTGGTCGTACGTGAGCGGGGCGACGCGCACGCGCTGTCCATCGATCTCCAGAATTTGAAACTCCTCGTCGCGACTTCCCAGTCCCATCGCCTCGGGCAACACGACACGGTCGCCCAACCGCCAACCGTCGGGCGTCGCCGTGAGTTCCAGCCACTCGTCGCCACTGCGCGCGGGACCTGCGAGCGCGACGTACGACGACTTGCTTTGACCTTGAATGGACACGCGGCCGTGCGAAATCAGTCCGCCGCCGAGCGCCTGGGGATCCATCTCACGGTCGATGGGCGCCGTGTCGCCAAGTTCCATCGTCGCGACCACTCCCTCGGCCACCGGGTGTTCCGCCGTGCCGATTTCCAAGTAACCTTTGGGCGTCACGACCAGCGTGTCGACGCGCAACCGGGTCGTGACATCCGTGGCGAAGCGAAGCGTACCGTCGACGCGGATGGTCCGCATCGCGGCATTGATGTAACCGTCAATCGTCACGGTGAGTTCTTCGCCGATGACCACGCGCGCACCTTCGTTAGGGACGTCGCCGCCCCAGGTCGCCGGATCGGACCAGTCGCCGTTCTGCACGGCGAAATGCGTGGCTTCGTGGACATCCACCAAATGCATCACGGCGTCGTGCTCATGGTCCAACTCCGGATGCGCATGCGTATCGGAACCGCTGGGACCAAACAATCCTCTCACGAGATTGAGATCGGTAATGCTCACCACTCCGTTGCCGTCCCAATCTCCGAACTTGCCGGCCGGCACTGCGCTGCCGAAGTAACTGTGAGTTAAGTTGAGCATCACCAACGGATCGCGTTCCGCCGCCAGCGGGTCGCCGGCGATCCACACTTCTTGTCCATAGTGGCCGTCGTTGGCGCCGAACAAAATCGCGCCATGCCAGCTGACCGGGTCGGTGACGTGAGATCCGCGAAATCCCGGGTAAATGTCGGTAGACAGCAGCGCCGATTGGTCGGCCAGGTCGAGCATCCACAACTCGCGGCCGGTCGACTCTTGCTCCGCGGTGAAAAACAGATGTTCTCCCGCGATTCGCAAATCTTGCGGCGACGAGCTGAGCGCCCCGGGCCGCGCGTCAACGATCTCGCGGGTTCCCGCCGTCGTACCGTCACTGGCCCAGAGTTCCAAGCCGTCGTCGGAGGAGGACGCGAAGTAGACTTCGCGTTCCGAGGCTGTCAGCTCAATCACGTCTGCTTGCCCTGTCGGGCCTGGAATCATGTCGCTCACCAGGGACGCGACGCCCGTGGTCGGATCGATCTTCCACAACTCGCGGCCATGACGCCCGTCATTGGCGGTGAAAAACACCTCGTTCATCGTCCTGACAAACTCTCGCGGCGAAGAACCTTCCGCGCCGACTTGAAGATCGCCCACCATGACTGTGTTGAGTTCGCCGTCCGTCCGCCAAGGCTCGGCGCCATGCACGCCGTCGTTCGCGGCGAAGTACAAGACACTCCCGACAGCGGACAGCCGGCTTGGATCAGAGCTTGCGACGCCGATTTGAACGTCGGCCAAAAGCTTCGTTCCGGCAATGGTTCCGTCGCTGCGCCACAATTCGCGCCCGAACAACGAATCGGGCGCACTGAACACCAGGTGATCTCCGAGCGCCGTCAACTCGGCCAATCCGGCGCCATCGTGCGACCGGGAAAACGACCGCAGAAGGACAGTGCCGGCTGCCGTGCCGTCGGTCGTCCACAACTCGTCGACCTCGTCAGAAGTCACGACGAAATAGAGGTCGTTGCCGACGCGCGTCAGGCTATGTGGCGATGATGAGGCTTTGCCAGGGTTAACGTCCGCGACCATCCGCGTGCCCGCTGCACTGCCGTCGCTGGTCCAGAGTTCGCGTCCGGCGCCGGGAGTGCTGGCCACGAAGTACACTTTCGCGCCAACGGCGGTTAGCAAATCCGGATCAGCTGCTACTTCGCCGGGCACGATATCGGTGACTAGCCGCGTCGATCCAGCGTCGCCGCGCGTGATCCAGAGTTCCCTGCCGAAGTCGCCGTGGTCGGCCGTGAAAAAGACGCCGAGCTCAGCGGCCGTGAAGTCCTCGGGCTCGAATGAATACAGCCCGGGAACGAAGTTTGCCACCATGTGCGGCGCAACGCTCATCAGGCGACGCGACTCCAGCGATTCGAAGCGATGGCGGGCGACCTTGCGCATCGAGAGGCTCCTAGCAGATAAGGGACGCGATGACGATTCGACGATGTCCCAATGGAACTGACTCGCTCGGGCGACATGGTTGTGGCTGAACCGTGAACTCCACCAAACCATTAGCGGACCAAATCCCGAACCAGAGCGCGCCACGGCACATTCTAATGAGAATTCTGCGCCCCGCGTGAAAAAAGCCAGGGCCGGGCCAGGAAATAGGATCGCGATCACACCGTCGTGTGCTTCAACTCTGCGTTCCCTCACCCAGCATGCGCATCGTCAACTGAGCCAATGTCACCAAGTCGAGGGCATTGTGATGCAGGATGTCGCGGAGTTGCCGCGCGTCGCCGCTGCGGACGAAGGCGTGGTAGGCGGCGGGGATTTGACTGCCGGGAATATCGCCTTGGCGCGTGCGACGGCAAAGGCAGCGCTCCAAGGTTTGCAGGCGGCAGTTCGGCACCTGGCTGCGCCAGGTTCGGCGCGCGTGAATGAGCAGATCCACGTGCGGCAATTCCGGGCGCACGTCCGGCAAACGGTGAAACGCCCGGCGGTCGCGGACCATGGGCCAATCGAAGGTCCGCCCGTTGAACGTGACCAGCACGTCGCAGTCATGCACGTAGGCTTCCAGCGTGGCGAGGATGGCTTGCTCTTCGGTGTAGTCGCGCGCCAACAATTGATCGAGCAACAAGCCCTCGGGCGTCGCGCGGATCAGTCCGACGAGAAAAATCGGCGCGCCGGCCAGGCCGCACGTTTCCAAGTCGAGAAACAAGGTTCTGCTCGGAAACGCGTTCGCCAATTGTTGCGATAACGGACGGCGCTCCGGCAGCTCCGATTCGCCGAGCCGCGCGGAAAGTCGCTCCAAATACTTCGGCAACTCGGGCCAGAAGCGGTCCAGCGATTCGCGCACGACGTAATGCGTCCCGCGTTCCGAGAGCAACTCCTCGCCGGGTAACAACGAGGTGAGCGAGAAATCTGTGGCGTCAACGGTCGTCGCACGACGTAGCGGCGCAATGACCGCGTATCCGTTGGCCGGTTCGGGCGCGGTCGCTCGCAACGGCGCGAGTTGCGGCGCCGACGGCGCACTCACCGGCAGGTCCGGCAAGCGGCCGCGATTCAACTGCTCCAAACGCGCTCGGATCTCTTCGCTCAGCATCAATCACTGCACGCGATACCAAGGGGTGTCTCTGCCTCGCTCGGAACGCCCAGCAAGATTTCCAGCAAACGAATCGCCGCTCCCTTGTCCGGGATCGGATACCCGCGCATCAAATCCGGGTCGCTATGCACGGCCGGATTCAAATTTGGCAGACCGACGCAACTAGGGCAGCCGTCGTCGCAAGGGCATTCCTTCACCATTTGATAACAGATCGCCAGCAGTTGTTCCACGCGCCGGAAGCCTTGCTCGCTGTAGCCAAGGCCGCCGGGGTAGCGGTCATAGAGGATCATCGTCGAGCGCCCCAGGTTGTGGCTGTCGACGACGCCGCCCAGGTCGCGGCTGTCGCACATCGCCACGATCGGGAGCGCGGTCACCGCCAGGTTGCGAATGCCGCAGAGGCCTTCACTGGCGCGGAACCCGGCCTGTTTCATTTCGACGATGGTGCTCTCGTCCGGCGCGAGCCACATCGCCGTCGTGGGTAGCGTTTGCGCGGGAATCTCCACTGGCCCGAGGCCGATGTTCTCGCGCGTGTTGAACTTGATCTTTTTGAAGGCCACGGTCTGCCAGGTGACGTCGACTTCGCCGTAGCCGAGTTGCGCGCGCGGGACGGCGTCGCGCGCCTGGCGTGGCTTGGTGATCCGCACGCTGCTTTCCAAAATGGCCTGCGTGTAGTAGTCCATCTCGTGGCGCTCGACGTAAGCGACCTTGCCGACCAGATCCAACTCGCGAACGAAATACGATTCGCCATTGTGCAGATAGACGGCCTCGGGATAAATCAACTCCGGGGCGCTGATCGAATCGACGTTGGCGATCACTTCATGATCCGGCGGCATCGAACGCTTCTCGCCCGCGCGGCCCACCGGCGGCGGATCGCCAGCGCGTGCGCTTTTGCGACGCAAGACGATGCTGTAGGTGTTGTCGCTCATGTTCCGCAAGTTGATCCGCACCGCGGGCGTCTGGCCGCCGGTGAAGTAGAACTTGCCGCCGATCTCGTTCAACTCGCCGGCGTCGCGCAACAGCGCGGCGATGTCGCCGGTGAGCGGGCCGAACAACTCCACGTCGCGCTCGTCGAGCGGCAGTTCGAACGCCGCGGTTTTCAAGTGATTCGTCAGCACATAGGGATTCTCCGGATCGACGACCGCTTGCTCCGGCGTTTGCGCGAAGAAGTAATCGGGATGACGCAGCAGGTATTGATCGATCGGATCATTGCCGGCGATCAACACCGCCAGGCTATCTGTTTGTCGACGTCCGCTACGGCCAGCCTGTTGCCAGGTGCTTGCGATGGTGCCGGGATAGCCCACCAAGAGCGCCACGTCGAGCGAGCCGATATCGACGCCGAGTTCCAGCGCGTTCGTGGCCGCCACGCCGCGCAGTTCACCGGAGAACAAGGCCTGTTCGATCTCGCGCCTTTCATTCGGCAAATAACCGCCGCGATAGGCGCGGATTTTCTCGGCGCGCGGCGACCAGCGCGCTTGCAGTTCCTCGCGCGTGTAGCGATGAATCAACTCCGTCGCCTGGCGCGTGCGCGTGAAGGCCAACGCTTGGGCGTCCTGTTCGATCGCTTCGACCAGCAGTTGCACTGCGTCGTCCGAAGCGCTGCGGCGAGCGAGGCTGTCCTTTCCCAAGGGCGATGGATTCCACAGCGCGAAAAACTTGCGGCCGCGCGGCGCACCGTCGTTGGCGACGACTTCCACCTCGCGCCCCAACAGCTTGGAGACGAACTCACCGGGGTTGGCCACCGTGGCGCTCGCGGCCAAGAACGTTGGCGAAGCGCCGTAGTGCCAGCAGACGCGTAGCAAGCGCCGCAGCACGCAAGCGACATTTGCCCCGACGATGCCGCGGTACATGTGCGCTTCGTCGACAACGACGTAGCGCAATTCGCTGAAGAACCGGTTCCACTTCGAGTGATATGGCAAGATCGAGCAATGCAGCATGTCGGGATTCGACAGCACGAGGTTCGCCTCGGCCTTGATCCGCTTGCGCTGCGAAGTGGGCGTATCGCCATCGTACACGCCGGGAATGATCTGCGTGCGCGTCGCCTCAGCGGCGGAAAGCACTTCCAGCAGCCCTTTCAATTGATCTTGCGCGAGGGCCTTCGTCGGAAAGAGATACAGCGCCCGGGCCGACGGGTTTTCCAGGCAGGCTTCCAGAATCGGCAGGTTGTAGCAGAGCGTTTTTCCGCTGGCCGTTCCGGTGACGACGACGAGATCTCGGCCCGCACGGGCCGTTTCGAGCGCCGCGACCTGATGCGAATAAAGCCGATCGATGCCCCGCGCCGCGAGCATGGCCGTGAGCGCCGCGGGTAGGGGATGGCTCGGCTCCGCGTAGATGCCATCGCGTGCGGGCAATGCTTCCAAGTGCGTCAGTTGCCCCGCATAGTCGGGCGATTGCTGCACGCGATTCAGGTAAGCGGGCACATCCATGTGTCAGACTCCGGCGACCGGATACTAAACGGGTGTCTAGTATACCGGCGGCACACGAATAAGCCCAGGGCAGACCCTCGGTGTCGTCGCCATCGCCAACGACCAAGGTGGTCTGCCCTGGGCTTAGCGGTGATCGTTGGTTGTACTCGAAGACTCTCGATGCACTGGCGCAACAAATAAGCCCAGGACCAGCGCATCAGCGCTGTCCCTGGGCTGGGAAAGAACATCGGGCGTTGGTTAATTGGCACGCGGCGTGGCAGCCGGCGGAATCTGTCGTACAGCCGGCGGATTCTGCCCCGCATCGAAATCCACCACCTCGCCGCCCGCTCGGGTAATCAGATATTTCAGCAGCGCGGCGTCGACCGTGTTCTGCAGGAACCGCACGGAGCCATCGGCAAAGGCGGCGTTGAAGCCATTGTTTGCAAAGCCACCCAATTGCGATGGCGTCGCCTGTTCAAACGGAATGTCCTCCGGCTTGGTCCAGGGAATTTCGCGTTTAGCTTCGACAAACAGAATCGTGTTCGACGTGCCGTCGAGGATGTCGGCGAAGCGGCTGCCCTGTTTGCCTGAAAACAGCGTTGCTTCGCCGGTGATGGCAAAGTAGGAGCTGTTGGGGCCGGGGCGGTCGTCGTTTGGGTTGCGAAAGAACACGGGCATATGTTCAAGAACCTGCTTGTTGTTCTCGCTGTCCCAGGGCTCATCCAATTTGTAACTGTTGTAAAGGGCGACCTGATCCAAATAGGGCAGGATCGCCACGCGCCAACTGTGTGGCGTCTTGCCGTCTGGGCCGATGATTACCGCCGGAGGAAACGATCCATGCGTGTCGGCGTAAACATGCATCGCCAGGCCGAGTTGCTTGAGATTGTTCATGCTCTGAGCTCGACGGGCCGCTTCCCGCGCTTGGGCAAGCGCCGGCATGATGATGGCCATCGTGGCCGCAATGTCTCCGGGACCTTCGGCGGAGAGGTGGACGAGATTCGCTTCGGTCGTCAACTTCGCCGAGTCGATCACCTTGACGCCCGCATCGAGCGCCTGGAGTTCAAATCCCGAAATGTCCGCCGGCTCGTTGGCGATCTGCGTGCGAAGCTCCGGCTCCATGTTCAAGAACAAGGTCCGCGCCGCGTCCAGGGTGCGACTGATGCGAGTCGCCGAATCGGCGTTCGACGCCAGCGCGTAACCTTCAATGGTCAGACTCTGTTCACCGCCAAAGCCAATCGCCGCGGCCTCGGTTTCTCGCCAGAGCGGCGCGAACGGCTCCGCGGGTCCCTGCTGAGACATGCGCTCAATTTCATGCCTGATGATAGACGGATCCACCGCTGCGGCGGCCGATGATTTCGCCACCTTTTCCCAAAGCGGAAGCCAACGCGGCTGTGCGACGCGCGGACGCCCAAAGCTGGCGAGGTACGGTCTCATCAGCTTCCGCGGCTGCAGGATCAACGTTCGATCGTCCGGCAGGAAGCAACAGAGCCCATCCGTTTGGTCGCCCGTGTCGTAGTATTTGTGTGCGCCGACAGTCTGTTCATCGAGCTTGCCCGCACCACTCAAGCCTGCTAGGAACGGCTTCCAATCATGGGGCGCCGACGTGCGCAGCATGATGTGCGGTGTCGGTCCACTATCCCCAGCCACTGCCACGCCTCCGAATAACACCAGTTCGAGCTGTTCGACGGGAACGCCCAATTGCTGGCCAAACAGTTCATTCACCGTTTTCGCCAGCGGCGCCATTTCCGGACGACCAAACAACTTGAGGGGGCTGGCCGCCGCGACGACCTTCACGTCCGCCGGCAGGTAATCGAGCGACAATGTTTCGGGCAACGGGGCCGATTCGGCATTGTTTCCGGCAGCGGCGGGCGCTTGAGCCATCAGCCGCGGTTCGCCGGGCCGCAACCCGGCGACGACTAGGCTCTGTTGACGATTCGGTCTGCTTCAGGTTAAACACTTGCGGTCGGAATTGGAATTCCGATTGCACCCTGGAGGCTCGGATGCCATGCGGTACATGATCACGGACGAACTTTGGGCGACGATGGGGCCGTGCGTCGAGCAGGCCAAGCGGTTCAAATGCGGTGCAGAGCCGGTGTTGCCGGATCGCATGTTTTTTGAAGCCGTGTTGTATTTGACGCGCACGGGAGTTCCCTGGCGAGATTTGCCGAGCGAATTTGGTTCCTGGGACGCCGTGTACAATCGCTTGCGTCGCTGGATTGCGAGCGGCAGTTTGAAGAAGTTGTTCGA
>ENA-ORBV01005682-ORBV01005682.1-microbial-mat-metagenome-genome-assembly--contig:-NODE-5682-length-22691-cov-4.894225_pt1 | contig 22691 bp, 17 predicted proteins | sample MGYA00237777_ERZ505514 | MGnify/ENA primary metagenome ERZ505514 (study PRJEB26160, sample SAMN06269048) | microbial mat metagenome | isolation source: Oligotrophic lake microbial mat | place... | reverse complement strand
ATCTAGTACTATGATCACTCAGTTACGACTTGAAGGGCCAATCCCTGCCGCCTCTGAGTGGCCTTGCTGAATCTGTGGTTGCCATTTCCCTCTTGGGCTCCACCCTTTTCTCCCAAGGGCAAGACTGAGTGGGCAACTGAAACTGCAGTGCTCCGACTGGGTAGCCGGCTGCTGGTCTAGCCGTGCATACCGTAAATTCGTTTATGTGCTTTCAGTCCATTGCCAGTGAGACCGGCATGGGGCAGTCCCGTCGGCAAGGAAGAACTGAAACTATAGTCAGTATGGCGGCATCACCCAAGAATAATGTCCCAATACCACTGGGACGGATTGTAGCTACCCTCTTCCTCTTTTCTGCGATACTATTTGCCTGCTGGCATTGCTCCACCCGTGACTTCATAATTCTAGCGTAGGCAGGATGCGAATCACTCATCGACGGATGGGCTCTCTGAGCATCGGTAACGAATGTGAACAATTGGCACTTTGCTGACCTAGTTATGATCACAACGCCTTCCATCGTTCCAAAAGTGGTGTCTAGCTAGCTAGGTTATAAATATCGACTCTGCAGTGGCTACTGCAGTTGACTTGGCCAGTAACTGCCCAGGCTAGGCCTTTTCTATCAAACTTCAAAAAGTTGTGGTAGTTTTACAACAGTACACCATGTAACTTTAGCTTTCGTCCAAGTGTCGGAACGGTTCTCCAAGAAATAATGAATAAATGGTGTTCGTGCCCTCCATCCAGGATGCCTCGTCGATCGAGGTCATGCCTCCCAAAGTAAATGACTGAACATGGTGCGTGAGCTAGAAGGAGCACTCCCAAGCGTTCAAATAAGCTAGAACTAACGATTTTGCTAGAATTTTTAGGGGATTATTAAAGGAGGGAGTAGCAGTGTCCTCTCCCACTACTAAAACTTGCAACACCCGCCCCACCCATGTAGTTATTCTGCTGCGGGAGAGCTGCAGCAATAACCAGGGGCCAATTGAATAGCAACAGAACGAACGAAGCGTGAGAGCTGCTGTAACCTTTTAAAGACTTCCCCTGTCACAAGAACAAAAAGCAACTAGACCTACGGTAAACGAGTCTAGATTCTAGCTAGCTAGTTGGTAGAATTGATATCGTAGAAGGCCAAACGATAGTTGGAGGAACTATCTATTACATGCAACAAGAGACGAAAGTGCGACGAACGAGAAAGCACTCTACCATAGACCATACATACGTACTGCATACGACTGAACAAGACGCTTGACAGGTTTGATTGGCTTCATTTTGGTAGCCGCGACTTCACTACTCCAGAACAAAGGATATTGGAGTTATTTTATATTCTGTAACTACAAGAGATCGAGCGAGAAGAGAAACCTCTAGCTTTCCTACACATACACATACACATTCCACATACGACTGAAACGAGACACTTCCATTCATCAATCACAATCAATCATGAACGACGACAACAAAAGTGACGATGACATCAGCATCAAGGAGGAAGAAGCCATGATGAACGATGGTGAAGATGATGATGATGATGACGACGGACAGGGAAAACTCAATAGCAGCGGTACTTCCTTAGACAAGTACGTAGGCAAAGGCCGTAATTCCAAGTACATGACCTTACTCCCAGAAGATTTTGAACCTGGGGAGATGGATGTACTCTGTGGAAGAGGAAAGCGATGCTTCAACAGTCCCGTAAGTACTAGTACAGTAGTGTGTTTGCTTCATTGGATGGGAGCTCCTGAAGGGGTGGTGCCCTGGAATGAACATCCAGGTATAGTTCCTCTAACATGCTCCGTTTTCGTTCCATCTTTTCTATACCATTATTTCACAGGGCAACCAACGATTCCGCAAGTTGGTGTCAGCTCGTGCCGAAGACTATTCTGCTGCCACGACACGTACCGACAAAACCTTTATTGTGTGTTCCATTGTATCCGAAGTTCGCAAGGCCTCCCCCAAAGGAGGCTTTGTGAAGAAGGACTCGACTACCGGTCGTTGGTATGAAGTAGGAGACTTTAATGCCCACGAAAAAACATCGCAAATGTTTCGCGACGTTCTACACGAAAGTTACTTGTCCTCCAACAAGTCCAAGAAGAAGCGTCGTGACTTATTCCGGACCAATTCCAAAAAGCGCATGGTCATGCAGCCACCCGGAGTGACCGTGAATGCCACCGCGGGACGCTTTCTGCGAGGACCCGGAGTACCTAGGCATCACTCGTATGGGTCTGTCAAACGGGCAGTCGGAGGTAAGACTATTTGGGGCGCATTTGTGTTTGGGGCGTAGGAATGAAATGTGCTGTTAGGAATGCTGGCTGTGACGATATTTAGTTATTGGTGACTTCTTCTGATGAAAGCTTGATTGAGTTATGACTGGCTGCCTCAGGCAGCACATCGGAGCCACAAAGCTTTGGAGTTTGTACATGCGTCTTTGGCGCATGTATTTTTGTTTCGTTTTGTCGTGGCGATATTTGTGTAATGGGGTCATTTATCTGACCAAATACTGTCTCGTCTTGTATTCACAGCCCAATCCTATAATCTCATACGTATGAGGCAAGCCTCCCAATCGAATTCTGCAAGGTCCGACTCGTGGCGAAACACCGGCAGCGGTCATAGTGCACACAGTGATCATGATGCATGGCAGAACTCGTGGCAGTCCGGGGATGGGATCAATTCGGAACCGGGGATCCTTTTCAATAATAATCCTCGGTTTCCAAGGCGTCAGAATTCCTTTGGAGAAAATTCGTACGGGGAACTCCAGGCACAACAAGAATTCCATAATTCCTTTGGTGAATTTGGTGCGGGAGGCGGGGGCCACGGTATTGGTGGTAGCTTTGGCGGTCCTTCCTCGGGTGGTGTTGCTAATTTTCATAATTCCTGTGTGGAATTTCCAAGCTCGTCGTTCGGTGACAACGGCAACAACGGAATGATGCAGCAGCAACATCGTCAACAGCAGCAGCTTCAACCGCAATTCCACAATTCCTTTGCTGGTTTTGATAACACCAACAACGACTTTACTATGAACAACGGTGATCTACACAATTCCTTTGGTGAACTCCAATACGGCAACCTCAACAACCGCAGTAACCACAGCGATCATGTTCCGCTTCGTGCCGCCTCGAATCAACAACATCATTCTGGCCATGGTCATCATACGGGTGCGCCAGGATACCGTAACGCTGCTAATTACAGCCCCAACCCAGATGCTCAGCCTCAATATGCTTTGGATGCCGAATCAGTGCCGCTGTCCATTTCTGTGCCTGGCGAGGATGGAAATCGGGGTCGCGCGGACAGTGACTTTCAGTTGGAATTCGAGACGGACGAGTTTTCCGGCAATCGAGAACGGACTCGTGGAGGAGGCGGAGGAGCACCTTTTAACTCCCAAATGGCACAGCAGAACCCTCAACAATACCAGCAGCAACAGCAACAAAACATGCAGCAAATGCAAATGCAGCAGCAACAAATGCAGCAGCTACAAATGCAACAGCAACAAATGCAAGGTAACAACAACCCTATGGGCCTCAGCATTGTGGATGCCCTAGAAAATGTCGGATATTCCAATGCGGGCGGTGGAAACGACGACCCTTTAGATCCTTTGGACCCTTTTGACCTTGACCCGCTCCCCCTCGATGGCATGGAACCTGAATCTATCTTTCAGTAAAAGAAAAATCGAAGCTTCGGGAAGGATTCATTGCTGGCTTGCTGCCAGTCTTGGCAGACTGCAAACGTAAAAAGAGCAGTTTACAGCAAGAAGACCGCAAACAAAAGTGCACCCGAAGACTGGTGCTAAAGTAGACGCGGGCGCTCAAACACATCCACGCCCCGTGTTTTGTCAATATTACTAAATACATGATGCACGCGCTAGAGAAAAGATTTTTCGAACAAGAGGGGAACAAAGGTTTGTCCAGTGTGGGTAGCCCTGAAGACAAAAAAAAGAATTGGATAAAGAAAGAATATGGTTTGTGTTTTTTAATCAGAATAACTCGTCAAATGTCAAAGTGTACTTTTTAAAAACCACAAGAGCAGTTTCGGCCAGCTTTTTATTGCGTCATTATTAGGCATGCCAAGGCTTTGGTTTCTGTTCTTCCGTATGACAATACTATTACTATTACACCTTGCCATTCATGTAATGAGCATCGTCTGCACGGGTAGCGGGCCCCACCAAACAACTTAGATGATGCTCTATTGCACCCACCCGTCACGCCATTATTTTTAGTATCGATACAGCTATCGACTACCGACTAATAAGTTGGTGATTGGCCAACAACGACACAGTCAATATCCAGCTTGTCCGTGTCAGTAGGAGCAACGGCGGGGAAATGAAGGGTAGCAAAATCGCGTGTCATGCGGAGCGTTGCAGCGACACTCGAAAGACTGGGTGGGGAATTCTGTTGAATAACCCCAACTGCTTGGTTGCCATCCTTGCACAATAGATTCATTGGGAACGACTGTTCAGTTTCTACCCTGTCTAGCTGCAGGGATTTGTTAAATGTTACCGCCAACAGATTCTTTGAAATGACAAGTGAATCAACTTGGACATCTGGCTAGGCCGCGAATATAGCAAACGAGTACATCGTGGCAAATGCGTGATATATTGCAACGTGTTGTGTACATGTATAACAATCTTACAGAGTTTAAGTTATGAAATCGGCGGCCAGGTGCATGTGTTGCTTTGCGTGGTCGGAACGATACTACAATCTGGCCAAATGAATTACCTGCTCTAATGGAGAAATGGATGGAGATACATGCCTAACTAAAATAAATAAAAGTAGAACTTATAATTAAAAAGAATAAGTCACTTCATTACATGTACCTGTGGTGAAACGCGGAAGCAGCAAGATTGTTGCCAACCATAAAATAAGTACTACCTCAAGCTTTCTACTAACTAGTCCAATGGAGTAGCGAGCTCAAGATAAAGCGACACGACACGTTTAGTATCTCCACTTGGGGTATTCCTCGGGCATTCGGGGCTTTTGATCGTTCCACATGGGAGCCACTTCGCCTTCGGGACGCGCGTATCGGACAAAGGCATTGGAACCGACCAAAGGCGGCAACCCACGGTCGGCACGAATCTCGTTAATGTCTAACAGCAAACGCTTTTCCGCCTTGGGATACCAGTTGCCCACGGCAAAACCGATAATTCCGTAGGTTACATGCAGCCAAGGATCTGGAGAGGAAGAGCAAGGCGGGGGACAAACGAGTTGAATTCATGCATTCGTTAGAAACCCGTACTGTAGTTAAGTAACGATGATCATAATGTGTACCTCACAAGCCCATCCGTTCCGAGCTACCCAATCAGCATGCAACCAAGCGAAAAGCATAGCAGCAGTGAAACAGAAACTAGTACTACTACTACATACCTCGTGACAATGGCTTCTTCATCATAGCATTCGACCTCATCTGAAGGCCAACAAAGACTCCAGCACCGATGAGCCCAGAGACAAAACCCATGATTCAAGTGCTTGTCGCCGATGCAACTGTGTGACTGCTTTAGCGTAGAGACGTATGTAGAGAAGTTAAAATCAAACATGAGATTCACAGAGGTCTTTCATCGATTCCATTCACAGCCAATCAGTATTACGTGTTAAAAACTAACTGGGCATCACGTGGGGACAAGAAGAAGTACCATCAAAATTGACGGCCATCCGAACACTGATTCCCTCGAGGGTCCACACATTGCAAGTTAACACAAGCAACCTACTAGCACAACACTAATGACAGTACAGTAGTCGCTTTCGCTTCTTTCAATCATTCAACATCATACTACTCGCTCACCTTTACACGACGCTTGTAGTGTTGTTCTACTACCGGTAGCTAGTAGCGATTTAACTAACTACTGTAGCTAGCTAGTCCAACCTGTTGTCGAGGTTGTTGTTTTTGTTGTTGCTGTTGTTGGTGTATCGGCACCCATCGAGTACCTTTACTGTGTACCTTACACTACGTGCTGTACTGTGCCTACCTCTTTGGTACCGAACCTCTCTACTATACAAACCGTGCTATACCGTTCTCAACAAACCGTACGCACGGTGTCTGCGCCCCAATGGAATTTTATTGCTGTCAGCGCTCGTGTAGACATTAACACGCACATGTGATCTGATGCGTCCATGTACTACATGTACATCCATAACCAGTGCAATTTGACAATGACCGACAAAAGTTGAATGCTCTGCGCATCGACGAAGGCAAGATGCCGATACGGTACTGTTAGTTGTCCTATACAATCACTACTGTCCTAGCAAGTAATGTATGCTAGTGCCTTTCGGTTGTGCAGATTGAAGAACTTTGTTGCCTTGTCCACCATCACCGTGGCAGTTTGCCCTAGGAACGACAAAGAAAACAAGGTTGTTAGGATGGAGGGAATCAACCATGACGAGCCACCTCCGAAAGAAGAGCCGCTATCCACCAGCAGCAGTAATTCTAATTTTTCAGTTCTGGATCGAAAGGCTCTGGAAGTACAGAATGCGGACGCTTTGTCTCGCATAGGCAGTGGCGTTGAAAACGACAATGACGAGGACGGTCAGGTCGTTGTTACCATGCAAGACAAACTTGCCTTTTGGAGGGCCTGCAAAGGAAATGTCGAGGCTGCTCAATTGCGTCTCAAGGAGACCCTGCAGTGGAGACGTACCACACAAATACCAGACTTGTTGTTGTCGGACGACGCGAAATGGAGAGAACAAGAGCGCAAAATGCGCTCCGTCTTGTGGTATGATTATTTGGGATTGGATCAACATGGACGACCCGTCATGGTCGAACGTGTGGGTCGTTGGGATATACCTCAAGTCTTGGCATCCTTGCAACCACCAGAAGACGTGCCACCGGGGGGAACAGCAGCACTACGACAGCAAACAAAAGACGATAACAATGACAAGGATGACGACGCATCGTTTTTCTTGACCTTGCATTGTTTGGCCTGTGAAATATTAGGTCAAATGAAACGACCATCTGACTGCAAAGATGATCGAGGACAAGTCATCATCATGGATTGTGGCGGAGGATTATCCTATGGTCACTTTAATACTTCTTTGATTCGAGCTTTTGGAAAAGTGGCCAAGAACGACGAAAAGCATTATCCCGATACGTTGGCTCATTTGTTTGTCGTGAATGCACCCTACCTCTTTTCGGCATTGGTCAAAGTCATATCGCCCTTTTTGGATAAGGATACCGCCACCAAAATACACGTCTCGAGCAGTGTCCCCGTTCAAGATTTGGTCGCATGTGTGGGAAGCCAATGTCTGCCGGTGGAATTGGGTGGGACGCGACAAAATGTCTTTCCCTATGACGAAACGGCGCCACCCTCGGAATATCCCATTCTGACAACAACAACAACAACTGCGGGTACACCAGAATAGAAGAACTTGTACTTTCGAGCTAGTTAGCTAGTAGCTCGCCAAACATAAGAATAATCATCATTAGAATAATCTAAAAACCATTTAGTAACAGCAGCAACAGCAGCAGGGCGGTTGACATGTGATGCAATCACCAAAGCTGCATGTTGAGTGGAACGCAAAAGAGTGCAGCTGTTTGTAGACTTTAGCAATGCTTTGAAAAGCTCTTTGAACAGAATGATAAAAAGACAAAGACAACCAAGAATCAGTCACGGTTACCAGACTGACCATTGGCCATGCCAATATGCCTTTGAATGGTCAAGTACCTGACAAGGAAGCACATTCTTCCGAATTGACAAGTTCATGTTTGGATCTTTGAATATTTTGACATTTCACATAGATCCTGATTGGCTAGATTCAGGGTCTGTGCCCCCCCCCCTGCACAGCTACATTCAGACAGGTTGCTACACAGCTTCATTTTAAAAAGCTAGTTGGCAATTAATTACTGTAGCCAAACACAATAATTGCAATAACTAGAATAATTAATTTTATGTCAATTGGAACAACAAACATCAGCAGCAGTAATAGCCATTTCTTGTTGCTAGGAAAGGATCCATTGGATAGGGTAAGAATGATTTTCTTTCCCTTTTCTACACCCTTACCAAGTTGTTCACCCAACACAGACGAAGCAGCTCCGGGTTTTCAGTGGGATTGAAGCAGGATGCAACACCCAATTCTCTCCACAAGGACACAGGTTTGCCTAGTGCTGGTAGTTGAAAACTCCACCAAGATTGCCTGCTGTGAAGTTTTGATCTCCAATGCAGTTCATTCCAATCAACTGGCAAAATGTTTGCATCTTCATCTGTGGCATGATTCCTGAAAATATCCTAACTATGGATTCCGCATAGGTGTCAGTTGTTGCTTTTAGGTCATCACCCTAGCTGTTGGCTCTATCACTCTCACCTGGACGACATCCTAACCCGGGATGTTGATGGGTGAGTCCACATGTTTGCAACCATTGGATCTGCAATTTCCTTGATGAGAAGCACCGCAAAGTCTGCAGCACCATAGCAATGATTACTGTATGTGCTGTAGTGTCTTAACTACTAGTATGAATTGATGGTAAGGAAGCTTTGATTTTTTATGCCTCAAGGGCACTGATCATCCAATTTCATTTTGCAAGGTGTTCATGTGCAAATGCTGTCAAAACTGAATGGAAGACTTCAAACCATCCTGCCAGTTTCTTCCTGGGCTTAGATTGGTTCCAAATCACATTCTCAGGTCATACTAGTAAGGTCACTGGTACTAGTAGACCATACTGGTCTTTCAGTTTTTCTTCTTTCAAGGAAAGACACACCTTGTCCTTGCCTTACTACTAGCTAGCTAGTAGCTAGTAGTGCCAGTGTTGATGGTGGTGGATGAATGAGTGAATCAACGAATCAGTGACTCAGCAACGCGGACGACGACAGCCATGCAATGTGTCCTTTCCCGAAGGATGAAGAAACGGCCACAAAAATTAATAATTGACAATAATTGCAACGAGAATCAACGAAAGCAGAGATATAATATAATTTAAATTTTGGAGCAATTCAATTGGGTGGGAATTAATTTAAGTTCTTGCGATTGTCTAGCTAAGTTGATTTGACCAAAACCGGGGCAAACAAAAGGGAATCCCGAATAAGACATGCAGGCCGCCGAACTAGAAGATCCAGGGTCTCAAATGCAACAAGAGCACGATGACGACGACGACGACGACGACGAAAATATGAGCGGCGGCAGCAGCAATGATTCCTCCGACGACGACGACGATGACGATGATCATAATTCCGAAACGGGATACGACGACTTGCTCCAACAAGCCTTGATTCGCAGCGGTCAAGCCAGTACGGCCACGGCCGCGGCGGCCATGAGGATGGGAATGCCATTGGCGATTGGTGGTGCTCCACAGGTGGATGCCAGAAGTCCTTTGACGCGATGGAAGGATTATTTGTCCAAACTTCAAGCACGACAAACCAAAGTGGTCAAATTTCTAAATGTTCAATTGGAAGGAGAATTGAGCGTCGTATCTACCTTTGCGGCAACGTCATCCTTCGTGGAAGCTGGTGCTGAAAGTAATAATGTGAACCATAGCAACAACAACGACCATAATAATCAACCAATGAGGCAACAAGCGTGGTTGGAGGAATTGATGCAAGCCATTGTCAATGAGAATGACGTGCCGCATTTTACACACGTCATGGTGGGGTCTAAAATGCTACAACTATTGGGTCCCGATGGACAATTGCGATTTTTATCGGCCATGGCGAGTCATTCCACATTGTCGTTTGTACAGCTCAAGGGCATACCCGACAATACTACCAATATCGCTACATCTCTGTACATGCCAGCTGTGGTGGAATCCTTGGCCAGATTTGCGACGCCAGCCTTGAATGAATTGGAATTGTTGGGTGTAAATTTTACATCTCTGGAACTTGTGCAGCAGTGGTCAGATGTTTTGCAAAGCAAAAAAGTGTCCCTTCGATCGGTCCACTTGGTTGGCATCGGACCTCCTCCCTCCATGATTTCTACAGGTACCATCCACGCGAGTCACAGTTTGGATAGTACGAGTAGTGACATCATGCCATCCAGTACGTCATTGCTGAACCCGGGATGGTTGGACCCCGTATTGTTGGCCTTGGCGGTACCCACTGCGGAAACGACGTCACCCTTGGATGAGCTGAAATTGATTGGCAACTATCACCACCACAACCACCACAATAGTACCGCACGCAAAAAGATACCCTCCGCCATTACACCACACGCCCTATCGGCCTTGTTGCAATACAAGAAAAAATGGTGGCGTTTGACGTTGGATGGCTTGGGATTGCAAGACGAGCACCTGCATGTTGTGACGACCATGTTTCGTCGGGATAATACGTGCAAGGCCGGCGATTTGCTCTCGTTGGAAGGAAATCCCGACATTTCTTCGAGTGCCTATCGGGAATTCTTTGAGGGTTGCTTCTTTTGGAAACGACGCATGGGATTAATCAAGGTCGACGACAAGGCATGGGAAGGACAATTTGATTTGGTACGATCCATGAACAATTTACACAATCGATTGGATTACGTCGTCCAAGAATCGGATACAACTACTGCTGCTATTACTAATACTACATCACAGGATGGGAACAATGACCATTATCATCAGGCAAAGTGTAGCTTTGCTTCCCAAGACAAGTGGATCGAATGGCTCGCCAAGCTGGGAACAGGCCTTCCGTGGGAAGACAACAAACATCGCATCAATTATTTATGGTTCACATTGATGGAAAAACCAGAGTTTATCTACAGCCACGTCAAGCCACCTTCAACGACGACTACCGTTAGAAAGAACAAGACTTCCACCAAAAAGGTTTATTTGGTCATTTGCAACATTTCCAAACTCAACAATGTTCGGTCTCTCTTGAGAACGGCGGCTGCCTTTGGCTGCCATGGGGTCTTTATCGTGGGCCAGAAAAGGTCCAACGCGGACCCCAACGGTCCTGATATTCCTGCTCCCCTCAAACACTACATCTACTTGAAAGAAGAAGGCGACAAGACAACAGCAACAACAGAAGGTGGCGAGGACAAGGACGGCATGTTTCTGCAACGATTTGAAAAATGGCGCGAGTTTGTTGCCTACAAGGAACAGCAGAAGATATCTTTGATTGGTGTGGAGATCCATCAAGATGCGAAACCCGTGGATCACTACTTGAATAATGATAATTCGAATCATCACGATGTGGCATTTTTAATGGGAAACGAGGGTCAAGGATTGAGTGACAAGCAAATGAATGATTGCGATGGATTCGTCCGAATAGCACAGTATGGCAATGGAACAGCAAGCCTGAATGTTAATGTGGCGGCCAGTGTTATTCTACAGAAAATGTATCAATGGCAACAGCAGCAGCAGCCAGCTGGACCTGATTAGGAAACTGAAATGGAGATGCTTATTAAGGGAGCCCCAACTGCTATTTATTTATTGTTACCTTCTATTGTTATTGCAAAGGAGGACATTCTAGCTCTTGGTAGCCTTTCTTCGAAAAGATATCGTCAAACTTGGATTTGCTTTCCTCCCCACTACTCTCATCGTTTCACGGGCCAAGCTTTTTCATGCCAGACACTCGGATGCGTTTCTTGTCAATTCGATAGCCCTTCTGTTGTGTTTGATTGCTGCTCGCGTCACTGTTGTCGTTGGTCACATCCATCACAGTTAGGGCATGTAATGCCAATTTCTCATTGGGAATTTGCACAACACAGGAACCTCAAAGGCATTGGTGCGGGGATCACATGTCTTCCTGAACATGGAACAAATTGGTTTGAGAAAACACTGGTTGCAGAACGACAAGGAGATGAAGCACTTTCAGACCCTGATTGAAGGCAAGACTCAAAACAAGATGTAGCACCGACACTGCACCCCGCCAGACCTACAGTGCCTGACTGTGCACCTCTTGTCCGACTCATCCCTTCATCTGGAAGAGCTTGCTCTTTCAGAAAAGGCAAACCTGAACTCCTAGCCAGCTAGCAACAAATTTTCCTTTCAGACAGGGGACATTTGTTGCTGCTGCTAGACAACGTTCAAGTTTTTGCATGCATTGCGGTTTAACCTAGAACTTTGCTGCAGCTTTTGCACTAAGTTTGCCACGGCGCGCCCATGACCCGCACCATCACAGCCCCAATGGCTAGCAAATCATCTCTCGGAACTGTTCTGTCCTTCAGTGCTAATCTCTTGTTGTTTTGCTCTCCTTCTCGTTCCACAGCCTACCTCCATGGCCTCACCAGATGAAGACGGCAGGGACGGCCAATCCCTGGGCAGCGGCCGAAAATCTAGCCAAAGTGGAGCTAGCGGAACCTCCGAAAGCACCGTGGATGGAAGTGGAGTCATTGCTGAACTCACTTCCGAAATGTGTAGCGCCATTTGTGTCTTCCAAGACCAAAAGTTGGTCTGCATGACTGTTGGAAAGTGCCGCCGTTCCCGACACTTTGACTTGACTTGTGCCCCGACTGGTTGTTTCTTCCCCCTCACCAAGGCCCCTGACAAAACATTGTCAGGAGAGTGGAGTTTCAGTTGGGCATGCCTCCAGAGGATTGTGCGGCCCAACTGGACACTGACCCAGCTGCTCGCCGAGAAACCCAAGCAGCTCTGGCAGCCCAAATGTGGCAAGGAGTCACAGAGGGCCAGTCCAAGGGCGGATCCAGCTCCCGAAAGCACCGAGCAGTGTCGTCCGATGATGACTTGGGGGATGATGCTAAAGCTGCAGCTTGGAAAAACTCTCGCTGACAAGGCCAAGGTTCAAGTCATGCACCCAGTGTGGCGATGGCTGCTCCTGGTTATTCCTTGGGAAATTCCACCGCCTTGGTCCTTGCCAACAACGAAGCACTTGAAGAAGCAAGCAAATGCAACAACATGGCAGCCAAAATGGAAGCTGCAAAGAGAAAATTGGCGCTGCAAGTCCAAAGCCAACAGTCCACCCCATTCCTCCAACTCCTCCTCCTCCTCCTCTTCTTCTTCAGGCGCACGCAAAAAGAAGAAGAAGAAGAAGAAGAAGAAGAAGAAGAAGAAGAAGAGCAAAAAGCAGTCACGCAAGGATCACAAGAAGAAGAACCACGAGTCCAAGTCTCGGCGTCACAAAAAGAGCCGAGAAAAGGATCATGACTCGTCAGATGGTTCTTCTTCCATCAGTGCATCCTCATCCTCAGTGGATGCTTTGGTCGATCCTCCTTCTCCCCCACCCAAGAAGACCTCCAAGCCTATCTGGTGTGCTTTGGTGTTTGGCAAAGATGGTCGATCCGGGTGTTCGAAGATGAAGCTCAGGCCGAGAGTTTCCGCATTGTCCACTCCCTCATCCGGTTTTTTTGGCAGAGGAAAAAGCCTGGGAGTGGGCATGAAAGGCACTGCTTCAACGTGCCAGCAGTCCTGTTGGACCTGACTTAGCCCCTCCCGTGGTGCCTGGACCAGCTGTGCGGCCTATCCGCCTGGCTAGAAAGGACCCTTCCATGGGAGAGAGCAATGAGCTTTTTGATCAATCACAGGAGCCAAGGAACCCCAAGACAAATTGAGCCCTCTGGGAGCAGACAAGAAGACGGCCAAGAACTTGGGACACACTTCAATCGACGTTGTTGCAGTGCCAGGTGAGCACAGCCAAACCGAGACCAATGAAATTGGAACAGACATCGCTCGCACATTGAATGACATGGCTGGCAGAAATGATGATGACAATGAAGACAACCAAGCAGACACCAAGTGGAGGAATGCCTGCCAAAACTGGCTCAGCGCGGTCAAGCCTGCTGCAGACCTGCTGGAACACCAAAAGGGCGTGTTGGACATCTCAGACAAAGTCATTCAGAAGGTCATGGTCACCCAAGAAACTGTCCTCCTCAAGACTGAATGGCCCACGGAAGTCATTGAAGCCTGGTGCTTCGGAGGGCACCTCACTGCCATCGCCCGATGCAGTGCCAGCCTCTGTCTCGGTCTGCTAGATCATCTTCTCCGAATGAACACCGCGACCTCATGGGAACTGACCAAGAAGGAAATTGACGATTGTGTCAAGAAGTTTCAAACTTTCCGTGACCACGCTTCAAGCCCTCTACAGTCTACTAGCTAGCTAGCTAGTGCACTGCTTAGGACAGACATAACATGGTTCCAAAGGCATCACTAGCTAGCTGTTACTCACTGTTCACTGCATGGAGCTGCTTTGTGTCAATTTGAATTCAAATCACACTCTAGCTAGCTAGGCGATAGCTAGACTTTCACTAGTCTCTACAACAAGATAACTAGCAACAACAAAGAAGTCGTACGAGTAGAATCGAGGCTAATAGAGGAAGGACGGAGCTCATAGCTCAAGACGAGGTCAATAGAAGAAGTACTAACTTGGCGGATCGCGAAAGAAGTGATTGATTCGGAAAAGAGGTGGTGCCGTTTAGATTTCACACTATACGAGTACAGTCTACGCGAGACGAGAACCCCTCTTGTATTATTACATCAAGCCCCTTGTATCAAACGGCGACAAGTATCGAATCGAAAAGTGGCAAGAGCAGTACCTTGCCAACAACAACAAGAACAAGAGGAGTACAAGAACCGAGACGACGCCAAGTCTATTGATTCCCAGTACTAACACTTCAAGTCTTTCGAGAGGAAGTACAATATCACGAGAGGCAAAAGAAGTATCGTTCGAGGCCAAACCGAAGAAGCATCATTCAACAGTGCCGAACCGTGAGGATCGAACCGTGAGGATTGTATCGTCCAAGAGCAACAGAAGAGTCCTTGTACTTGAAGGATTTGAAGGATCGCGACGAGAAGAAGAAGAAGAATAGTTACTCGACCACACCGAGTGGAAAGTAGAAGAAGGATCGCATCAGTCGGCAGTACCTACGTGAAACAAGAACCCTATTGTATCACGACGACGACAGAAGTAACACAAGAAGAAGAAGAGTTGATCAACGACAAGCGACGAGTATCGTATCAGAGTAGCAACGACGACAAGAGCAGTGCCGATATTCCAATAAGAGTAACGACGAATAAAGGAAGCTAGCAGGGGAAGGATCGCATCGACCAGAAGAAGACGAAGTACGGCATCACGAAAAGAAGAAAGAAATAGCTTCAAGCGAAGGATGCTGCCTTTTTTTTCGTTACTGTCGCAGCAGCTATCCGCCCAAAATTACACAAAATGTGAGTCCAACCAAAGCAACAATAGTATTCACCAGCCAAAGCAGGGTGCATTGCCCGCGTCCTTAATGGAGCAACAACAACAAAGTGGAAAGCTAATACAGGAAGAAAGGGAAGAATCGTGTACGGCATGCCTTGTGACTGGAATGGCTACGTGTACGGGTCTTTCCCTCTACTTTGCAAAATTGGCATTGCTGGAAGTACCCGACATTACTCCATCCATGTCAGCCAAAGTAGCTGCACAACACCGAAGGAGTCGAGCTGGCTTTTTGGTCGTATCTGCTGGATGGGTAGCTGTGGGCGCTTATCGATGGCATTTAGGATGATCCAATGCTTTTTCCATCAGCACACGTTTTCTCATGGGTCTTTTGAGCTGCACACATTGTACCCGCTTTTTGTACTTCCTCTTCGAATAAGATAATCGACACCAACAAACCGGTGATGTTTTGGCGATCGTGACCGCAACCACCCTACAAAAATACTTGAAGGGAGACCTGATTAGGAAACTAAAATGGCGATGCTTTTAAAGGGAACCCCAACTGCTTTTTTTTTACCTTCGATTATTATTGTATAGGAGGATATTCTCGCTCTTGGTAGCTTCTCTTGGAAAAAATATCGTCAAACTTGGATTTGTTTTCCTCCACACTACTCTCATCGTTTCGTGGACCAAGCTTTTTCATGCGAGACACTCGGATGCGTTTCTTGTCAATTCGATATCCCCTTTTTGGATGGCTGCTCGCGTCAGTCTTGTTGTTGTTGTCCTCGGCGACATCCATCACGGTTAGGGCATGCAATGCCGATTTCTCGTTGGGCATTTGCACGATACAGGAACCGTAAAAGGCATTGGTACGTGGATCTCTCAACCAGTGCACCCGAAAACGATCCGTGGATTGTTTATTGGTTCTTACTGTCGTCACAGTCATTTCACTTGCCGCCGGCAACAGGACCTGCTTCAATTTGGTGGCCGTCACAGTGAGAGGGAGCCGAGATAGAAATAATCGGTCTGGGTAGTACTCTTCGGGGTGGTCAAGTTTATTTTTTTTGGTGGGGTTATCCGTCTCTTCAGAATTCGGATTGTCGTTTTGCATCTGACTTTGTTGTTGTTTGACGCGTTCCTCGGCTTTGCGTTTGATGGCCACCAAATCGGGGGCGTGTTTCGGTGCACGATAATTACTTTGACACAAGTCGCATTGGAGGGCTTGCGGACTTTGGTTGGCGTGTGGGGCACAGGTAGAACAAACAATCACGGGTACGCCGCACAGTTTGGAGGAACACGAGAACTGTCCTCGATACACGGTCCATTTGTTGTGACAAAGACAACATGTAGCATCAATCTCTTCTTCGACTTCTTGTTTCGAGCGGCCTTCTGGGATTTGTTCCATACGCCTGTAATAAAACGTCAAGTTTCGGGAAGGTACGTGAGATGATAGGCGCTGCTTTTGTAATGACTATGTGGCACAAGCCATCATGGGACATCGAATTGTTCCTTTAGTGAATACGGTACGTACCGATCAAATAAATAATTTTTCCCCTTCCAAAAGCCTCCTTGAGGAAAGGTTTTGACATATCGTTCAATCCCTCCTCGCAATTCAAAGACACCCTTTGGCTTGCAGGTAATCACTGGTTCCGATGACGATGACGATGACGCATCCTTATGGGTAGTACTCTCCTCCTCCTTGGTAGTTGCTGCTTTGTCGATGTTTTTCAGTTTATCATCATCCTTATGATTGTCGTTGTTTGATTCCGATGCGGCCACCATTTGATTCAACAAGGCCGTCGCTCGTTCACACCGAATGCCTCCCGTGCAATACATGAGTACTTTTTTGCCATTCAATTCTTGTTGCGTTTTGGGATCGGCCAGCCACTGTTGGTGTAGAAGAAGTCATAAAATACGCAAGCAAGGCATGTAGTAGGAAGATTGTGCGTTGAGTTTGTGAACAACAGAAATAAATCATAAAGAGAGAGAGATAAATAATCCACTGCACTGAATACCACAGTTTCTTACCTTTGGAAATTCGACGGAATTGCGCAATTTGGGATCGACGAGTTTGGCGCCACCAGGAGGCGCCTTGAAAGCCCCCAACTTGGTTTCGTAAAAGTTGCGGACGTCAATGACGACGGCATCGGGATCTTGCAAGGCATCGTGCCAATCGGTCGCTTCCAAATGCGTTCCTTGAAAATGCGACAAGGACGGCGCTACCGCATCGCCTTGTAAGCCATAGGCGACCAATTCTTGGGTTTTTCGGACGCTCAACGATTTGAATTGTTTGGAGCGAGGGACAAAATCGGTAATTTTAAAATCGGTATTCTCAAAGAGGGCATCAAAGGCACGCAATCCCAAACAGACCGCGCGAATTCCGGGGGCAGGACCCGTCAGGGTACAATTCAAACCCTCCGGTGCGACACGACCCCGTCCCGTCACGTTGTGGTCGCGCGCCAATTCCATCAATTTGCGCAAGGCGCGTTTGTGTTGGGATGGATTCCAGAGGGGTTCGACGTATTGATAAAATAAGAGTACCGAACAATAGGCTTCCGTGTCATCCGCATTTGGAGGGATGGGTGGCAAATCGGTATGAGACGTTGGTTTGGCATTCTGTACGACGGGTCGACTCTTGTCGTCGTTGTCGTTTTGTTGTTGTGGTGGATGTTTGCTGCTGGATGGCATGATTGCTTGTTATGTAGTGTTGCGCGTGGTCTTTGAATTCGACAATTACTGTCTTGAACCAACTGACTTCCTTGCTCTACTCAACTGTAGCTATGCTACTACTCAACTAGCTAGCTTGGGCCAAGCTACTCAGCTGTAAGATCTTCGCTTTTGTGCTGCGCTATCAACAACGATGTTGTGGCAAACCAAAACTCACTCAACTTACTGAGACTCACTGCGTCCAAACAACAACTTCTTCGTCTGTCAGCCTGCCGATCACCTTCGGACCATCGATTTCGTTACACACGATTGAGAAAATTGATCACGAGAAATGAAACGAAGAAGGCGCAGCCTTGTCCCACACTCAGTCAACTATGACTTGTTCATGCTATAATTATTGATCACCTGCTTGTACCTTACTACTTTAGTTTTCTTGAATAGACAACAACCTTTCACCCCCTTACTAGCATAATAAGAATCATGAGTGATGATAATATGGAAGAGGATCGGCCAAGCACGTCCACTAGTAGACGAAGGCCGAACATTTTGATCACGGGTACCCCTGGAGTTGGGAAAACATCGACGGCGGCGTCCATCGCGGTAAGAAAAATACCTGATTAATTCACACCAAAGCCAGTCAGTGAGAATGCTGCCTTTTTTTCAACTCTTGGCGGATGTTTTTTTTTTCCTTCCTTTTTAGAAAACACTGGGAAAGGACACGGTCCATATGAACATTGGAAAATTTGCCGAGGAAAACAAATGCTATGAAGGTCGAGACGAAGAATTGGATACCAATGTTCTAGACGAAGACAAGTTATTGGATCTTTTGGAAGTGGCCTTTCAGCAAGCGGCCGACGAGGGCAAGGGGATCGTGGCGGATTTTCACGTGTGTGAAATATTTCCGGAACGGTGGTTTGATTTAGTGTTGGTCTTGCGAGCGACAACGGAAATTCTGTTTGATCGGCTCGAAGCCAGAGGATATCCAGAGAAGAAGCGATCCGAAAACATGGAATCCGAAATTATGCAAGTGATTCTGGACGAGGCGCGGGCCTCGTATGCCCCGGAAATAGTCCATGAAGTGCCTTCCAATACGGTGGAAGATTTGCAATCCAATGTCCAGCGTGCTTGTTCGTGGTGGGATCAGTGGATATCCGACCATACCTAATACACACCTCTTCTACTGTTCTACAGTATGGAAGTCTCCACCTCTCTGTTCTACCCCTACTAGTAGCTAGAATTGACCATACCTTGATCAAAAGCAAGATATGACTATATTAACAATTTGAGAAGATGTCTAAAAGATAAAGTACAGTCGCAGGACTAAATTTAATCTTCTTCTTCTAGCTGCTCCTGTAGAAGCGGGAATCGCTCTTTCACTTTGGCGGCCCATTGCGTCGCGGCAGAGGTAGCATCCTTTCCGAACGATTGAAGTACGCTTGTGGCTGTTTGGCATGTTTCGACGCTGACGCCTCTCGCTGCAATGCCACCGTCAAGGATGAGGGCGCTGGCATCGGCAACCGAACCTGACTTGGTGTCCACCAACGCTTTCGCGACTGCCGTGCGTGTTGACAAACAAGCACCTTCGTTTCGAACTTGGTCGGCGACTGCGGATAGATACTGGTCCACCGACTTGTTTCCTAGCAGATTTGGAGTTTCTTCTTTTATGATAGTACTCACAGCACTGTGCAAGTCTCCACAGTCTTTCATTTTCGAAGCAAAATCAACCAGTCGAGAGATGTATTCACTGTTTTCCGAATCAATCTCTCGCGCCCTGAAGAGAGCTTGCAGTGCCAACAGGTACTTTTTTCGCCGAATGGAAACATCGTATTGCAGCATCCAAGTCCTAAAACGACTAGGCGCAAATGATGAAATGATGCTGACATATTTCTGCGATTCCTCCAAAGGATCTTTCTTTAATAACTCCTCACCATAAGGATCCTCTTCGACAACGTCCGTTCCCGGTTTCGCCGCTGCACCTTTCTTATTGTTGCTTTTACTGCCGTTCTGGGCCGCGTCCTTTTCCTTTTTATCGGCCTCCTTCTTTTCTTCGGCTTTCTTCTTCTTGCGAGCAATATTCTTGGCTCTCTTTCTCTCTGCAGCTGTCATTGTGGAATAGTCAGGCTCCTCGTCTTTCTTCAACAAGTCAGGGTTGTCGTGCAGGTGCAAGTAAATGCCAATAATGCCTTCTACAGCCTCAAAGTAATAATCTTCGCCGTAAAGCTTGTCCTCGAATCTCAGGACTTCGACGTAAGATCGAAGCGTGACCTTCCGTAAACAGTAAGCATGGAAATCGAATTGGTCCTCGCTGTAGTCGGCAAAATGCTTCACAACGGCAGCTGCGAACAAGACAAACGTAAAATCTATTAGCCACCAATCGGTCTGCCAACCCTCCAATCGACCATTCAAACAATCATTCATAAGCGGATAGAAACGTACCGAACTTCTTGAGGCTGCGTCCCCATTCTCCTTTCTGTCTCAAGCAGGATGCAAGTCCTAACTCATACCACGAACACTGCATATCAAACAGATTTTGTTCGGGATTTCCTTCGTGCCGAGTAAACAAGGATATTCGCTTTAATGCCTCCTCTTCCATCCCTGCTAAAAGCATGTATCTTGTTGTTTGGTTATTGATGTATCGGTCTTGCCTGTCTAGATCTCGCCCTTGATCCAGGGTGTCCACGGCAGCCTTAATGTCTCCTGCAGCTTTTAATAGACGAGCTTTAAGCTCGTAGACATCAACAGCGGTAGGGGTGTGCTCTAGACACCTATCCAACATGAGGATTCCTTTCTCGTATTCACCTTCCAGTTCGAAGAGCCCAGCCCGCAAGTACATGGCCCAGAGCAGACTGGAAGGGGCCTCCTCTTTCTCATCCGACGCAGCAAACTTTGAACAGGCCGAAAGGTTCTCGATGTAGGAATCTACTAATTGGACAAGATTTCCAAAGTTCGGGTGGCCTTTAATGTCGATGGGGTCCTCTGATTTGATCAGGAAGCCATTCTTTTCGAGGAGTAAAAAGGCGTTGAGTTCCGAGCAAAGCGACGGTACGCCTTTCGTCAAGTCTTTTCGGCAGAAGGGATCCAGAGCTGCGCAGAGCTCGTCCGCTTCTAAGAGCGTCAGCGGTATTCTTTGTACAGCATAGGACTTGGTGTAGAGCGGAGCCAACTCGTCTTGGTATGCCTTTCGGAGGGTTTGTTTCTGTTCGGAAGTCAATGGTATGTAGGTAGCTAACGTTCGTGTTCCCTTCAGCCGTAACACGCCATCGACCACCTTTTCATCGTTGAGTTTGAGAACTACCAGCATGTACAAGGAGTGCATGACAAAGTCTTCTGTCATACCCCGTTCAAACAAAGCCAATACAGTTTTGTGCGCCGCTTCAAAATCTCCTGATTTCAGTTGACATTTGGCTTTGGCGGTCAACCATGCTCCGCGATCGACGACAACATTTTCACAGGCATCCAAATGTTTGAGCGCTTCTTCGTAATTGTTGGGTATTTCGGCCACAATCGAGTTGCGATACAAGGCCAACTCGCTCGATTCGAATCCTCGATCTAACTCTGGTGATCCCTCATTCAAGGTTCCGAGGTAAATATCAATGACGGAAATGGCACCACGCAAATCTCCCGTCATGTGTCTTGCCAAGGCAAAGGCCAACCAATTGGGTTTTCCATTTGATTTCAAGGTCAAGAGGTTGTTTCGTGTCACCATGAAACCATACAAATCTCGCATTTGAATTTGGAGCATGCTCAAGTCACGCAAGATCTGAAGGTTATCCGCATCAATCCTCAAGGCTTGCTTATAAGCCTTAATGGCTTCGTTGTAATTGCGATCAGATCGATGTAAAAGACCGTAGACATGCCAACACACGTGCGATCTATAATGTATATGATAATGATGCGAACGAAATGATAAAGGCAAAACGTGAGAGAGGCCAGGACAAGAAAGTATTGTTCCTTCCCAACAACTCCAACATTCGGCAAATGAGGACTCCGTACTCTTGCAACAAAGAACCCCCCCCTTTTCCATCCATCCATTGCACTACAACTACAGTACAGTACAGCAATAACGTACCTCATATCCATGGTCAATCCTTGTTTGACCAAAGCATGAGCTTCCTCTCGTTTGGACATGTAGTTCAACGTCAATCCTTTCATGGCTAACGTTTCTCCATGATTGGGATACTTTTCCAAGATCTTGTCGGCGTTTTTAATCGCCTTTTTATACTGTTTCATTTCATAATGCTTGACGACGTTCTTGAAAAGATCGGCCTCCTTTTTGGGAAGGGGTCGTCCCGACCCAGCTTGTGGGTTATCGCTGCTGGCCACGGCGGACATGATGAGATCGTGGTTGTTATGGGCGGTGATTTACTTGCGGTTGTTGACTGCCTTAGTACAGGTTCGCTACTAGTATGCTACTAGTAGTAGACTAGCTAGTGGAGATATGCTACTGTATGATAGGGTGAACTTGCTATAGTGCGAAAGCAACGAGGTGTTGCCGCACAGCTCGTGCGTTGTATGGCTAGTAGTAGGAGATGGAAGAGAGGTGGCACGACTGTCTCGACAAACTCTCTAGATATCTGTTGCTGTTAACCTCTCTAACTTGGGTAGCTTTTGCCTATCAGCTTCTCTACTGGTAGCAGCAACGAGAGGTCTACAGACGTGCTCAAAGCTATGTAGTTGTCACACCCCACCAGCCGAGCTATCTAATAGGCTGTTTTGATTGATATTGAGTGTTGTCGAAAGGGAGAGGCTTGGTTGCCTCACCTCTGTCCTTGGTTGGGATCTATCTGGGCCATCCGTGAAAACAAAAAATCAATGGACGGCGACGACAACATCATTCGGACATGTTTTGAGACAGTGGACTGCCCTCACGTGTTTTCTGATTGGCTCGTCATTCATCACTTACGACATCACCAGGACAACCGTTAAAACTTCGGGTGCCGGTCATGTAATGGAAGTAGTATGCGTCTTTTGTCAACCATTTCCATCATCTAGTAAAAATGTTACCCGCGTCACAATAAAAGGATGTTGACTGTGACTTTTTAGCATGATGCCTTCCGTT
>ENA-ORBV01005681-ORBV01005681.1-microbial-mat-metagenome-genome-assembly--contig:-NODE-5681-length-22691-cov-7.374547_pt1 | contig 22691 bp, 43 predicted proteins | sample MGYA00237777_ERZ505514 | MGnify/ENA primary metagenome ERZ505514 (study PRJEB26160, sample SAMN06269048) | microbial mat metagenome | isolation source: Oligotrophic lake microbial mat | place... | reverse complement strand
CCCTCTCCTTCGCTATGCCGTGGGCGGTCTCGGATACCCGCAATGCCGCCGATCCGTACGAGTGGGCGGAAGTGGCCTTGTTTCGGTCCCGCGCCGAGGCTCGGCGTCACGCCGCACGCCTCAACGCCGGAAAGCCGGGGGTTCCCCTGTGACCGTTCTATCTGATTGTGACATCCATTGCGAGGCTGCGCCCAAATGCCTCGTGTGCCGCCGGACCAAGAAGCCTGTCGGACGTGACGCCCCGTCGGCGATGGGCGGTGGCCTGTGCAGCTGGGAATGCCCCGGATATCGAGAGCACCCCGAGCCTGGCCACCTCTGGCCCGGCGAACTGGCACGGAGCAAGGGAGAATCCCAATGACTGACCCCATCGCAGCAGAGCGCTGCCCGACGTGCGACCGGCGCCTAGCCACGCCCGCCGAGGTCGCCGCCGGTGAAGTGTGCGAGGCAGAGGCAGGCCCGTGCCTGTGTCCGCGCGATTGCTGCTGGCTGCTGATGGGCGGATGCAGCGGCGAGCGCGTTGACTGGCGCGCCCGCGCGCTGGCAGCGGAGGACTGCGCGCAGTTCAAGACGTTCGCCGCCGAGTTGCAGTTGCGCATCGACAAAAGTGGCGTGACAGCGTCGGACCTTGAAGCGGCATCGACAAAGCTGCGCGCCGCCTTTCGCTCCGTCGACGATTACATCGCATGGGTGGCCGCGCCGAAACCGGTGGCTCAACAGCAAGGGAGAATCCAAATGAGTGACCCCATCGCAGCAAAGCGCTGCCCGACGTGCGACCGGCGACGCGTCTCGCTCGCCGAGATCGATACCGCGCTGGACTGCGACCACGGGCTGGCCTGCGTGTGTCCACGCGACCATTGCTGGTCGCCTCTGACCGGCGAGTGCGTCGGCCGGCTCCGCATGCACTGGCGCGACCGCGCGCTGGCAGCGGAGGCCGAGCGCGACGAGTGGGCCCGCCACTACAGCGCGACCACCGAGGCCGCTGGCGTCGCGCTGGCGTCGGAGCGGGACGCGTGGAAGGCACGCGCCGAGGCTGCGGAGGCGGACCGCCGGCTTGAGCCGTCGCGGACAACCGTCGCCGCCGCCGAGCGCCGCAAGGTCGACGACGACCTTCGCGCGTTGGCGCTTCGCGCTACGCCGGGACCTTGGCGCCTCCTCGACGGTGGGACGCCACACAAGGGCTCTGTCAGCGTCGAGGAGCACGGTAGCATGATCGAGACGATCGGCACGTTCTACTGCGGCGCGGTGGACGGTCACGGCGCGGCAAATGCCGCCTTCGTGGCGGCGGCACACCCCGCCGCGGTCCTGGCCCTGCTCGACCGAGTCGAGGCAGCGGAGGCCGAGGTGCGGCGGCTCAACAGCAAGGAGAGTCCCAGTGAGTGACCCCATCGCAGCAAAGCGCTGCCCGGCGTGCGACCGGTATTGCTGCTGGGCGTGCCTCAGCGAGAGTGTCGCCTGGCGCGCCCGTGCGCTGACGGCGGAGGCCGAGCGCGACGAGTGGGCCCGCCACTACAGCGCGGCCAACGAGGCCGCTGCCGCCGCGCTGGCGTCGGAGGTGGCCGCATGGAAGGCACGCGCCGAGACTGCGGAGCGCGACGCGGCCGACACGCACCGGCAGTGCCGCGACTGCCGCGCGGCCCGCCGGCTTGAGCCGACGCGGATCGCAGCCGCCGTTGCCGACGAGCGCCGCAAGGTCATCGGGGAGGTGGTGGCGTGGATCGCCGATCGCGAGGCGTGGTGGCGTAACGCCGAGGACAGCCTAGGCGACGACGCCAGCGACGAAACGCGACGGCACGCCTTCGGGCGGTCGCGGGCGTTTCAGGAGGTGCGAGCGCACTTCGCCGAGCTGCGGATGCGCGCCGTCGCCGAGAGTGACGGGGCGTGATGCCCTCCCCCGTCCGCATCTTCCCGACGCCGTGCGCGGCGTACCTCGCCGGCTGGACCGACGGTGCCGGCGACCGCCAGAGCCGCGCCTCGTTCGCGGAGTACGTCGACAGCCATTCGAGTCTGCGCGCGTACCGCCACGGCTACGATCACGGGCGCGAGGACCGGCGCATGGCCATCGGTTTTGCGGCGGGTGCGTACCGGCAGCCTGACGACAAAAAGCCCGACGACTTCGTGCCGGCCCCGACGAAGCCGTGCCCGTGCGACGGCTGGTGCTCGAACGCCGTCGGCGGGGCGTGGAAGAACGAGGCCACGCACTGCTCCTACTGCGGGGACGCGCTGGCGCCCGAGCGGGCGCATCAGTTGTGCTTGCCATGTGGCCGCGCCGCCGAGGGCGGCCACACGCGCCGTTGCCGGTCTGTCTGTCAGACCCTCCGGTTAAGGTAGCCCTCATGACGATCAACACGCAGCAGCGCGACGCCACCATCGACAAGCTCGCCAGCGCCTACGGGCCGTGGGTGTTCCAGGTGATCTCCTACATCCGCCGCATGTCACCGGGCCGCGTGTTCACGACCGACGAGGTGTGGACGTGGTTGCGGCAGGGAGGCAAGCCCGATCCGGCCGAGCCCCGGGCCATGGGCGCGGCGATCATGAACGCCTCGCGGGCGGGGCTGATCGAGCACCAGGGCTACCGCATCAGCCGCCGCAGCGTCTGCCACAACCGCCCCGTGTCGATCTGGCGCCGGGCTTGAGAGGCTGCAACGTCGTCTGCTGCGGCTACGTGGCCGAGGTCGTGTGGGAGGACTACGGCGGCTTCGCCGCGTGCGGCCTGCACGATGGTGCGCCCGTGCGGCGGCTGCTGGACAGGCTCCAGCGACCGTGCGCGTTCTGGATGGACGACCGCCCGGTCGTCGTCTCGGTCGGCGACCTGACCGAGGACGACGTGGCTCCGCGCCCGCCGCCGCTCCCGGGCGCCATCCTCGCGGCCGAGTGCCCTCGGCTGGCGCAGGCCCTGGCCGTGCGGCCGACGGCGCACCCCGACGCCGATCCGCTAGCCGGCCGGCCGTGAGTAGCCTCGCGGCGAGCAGCACCGGGCTGACCCACGTCGTGGAGGCGGGGCAGGCCAAGGCGTTGTGCGGCGCCCGGGCGGCCGGACCGCCCCGGGCAGAGGGGCCGACGTGCTGGGCCTGCAGAGTACGCCAGCGGCAGCAGCAGCGGCGGCGCGGACGATCTTGTCAGCCCCCTGTGGTACACGAAGCTCCTCGGTGGCGCAGTGCCCCCGAGGCAATCCACATGAACGCGGAGATGAACATGGCCAGCAAGTTTTGGGAGAGTATCGGCGCTGACAAGCTCAGGAAAGCACACTCGACGGAGGGCGGTCTGTACATCAGCCCGGGGACGTACCTGCTGGAGATCCAGCGGTGCAAGATGATCGAGACGCTCGCGCAGGAAAAAGCCTTCATCGCCGAGTTCAAGGTGATCGAGAGCGACAACCCCGTCCTGCAGGCCGGCGCCGAGCCGAGCTACTTCGTCAACATGGAAGGGAAGTACCCCGATCTGTCGCTGGGCAACGTCATGGACTTCATGCGGGCGGGGCTCGCCGCTGCCGCCTTGGAGGAGGGCGTGGAAGCGCCGCCGGCAGCGGAGACGGTGATCGATCCGGAGATCGCCACCTCGATCACGGGCGAGGGCAACGTGCTCGCAGGCGTCAAGATCGAGTGCTACGCCTTCAACAAGCCGACCAAGGCGGGCAAGGACTTCACGCGCTTCAAGTGGCGCGTCCCCGCAGCGTAGCTGCCCGGGGCAGAGGAGCGCTTGACGTTTCTCCTGCATCGTCGCTGGCAGACCGACGCGCCCCGGGCGTCTGCCGCTACGCCGTCGCCTGAGCCAGCTCAGAGATCGGCCGGTCGCACCGGCGCGACGGCACCACCCGCCTGCGGAGGACAAGCGTCTTGAGGATCATCGGCCTGGATACCGAGACGCACCTGATCAAGGCCGGCTGCGCCGCCCCTCAGTTGGTGTGCGTGTCCGTGGCTGAGCAAGGCGCCGACGGCGAGATCGTCGGCGCGCTCTACGATCGGCCGAGCGGCCTGGCGCTGTTCCACAGGCTGATCTCCGATCCGGAGATCCACCTGACGATCCACAACGCCTTCTTCGACCTGTGCGTGTTCGCGGCCGAGGACGCGAGCCTGCTGCCGGCGATCTTCGCCGCCATCGACGCGGGCCGGATCCGCTGCACGATGATCCGCGAGATGATGCTCAAGAACGCGATGGGGCGACTCAAGTTCCACTACAACGAGGAGACGAACGAGTTCAGCAAGCAGTCTTTCGCGCTGTCCGATCTCGTGCGGACCTACCTCGGCCACGACATCGAGCGCACCAAGACGGGCGCTGACGCCTGGCGGCTCCGGTACAACGAGCTGGACGGCGTGGCCATCGCGGACTACCCCGAGGCCGCGAGCACGTACGCGATCGAGGACGCGGCCTGGCACCTCAAGGTCTTCCTGGCGCAAGAGGTGTACTGCGAGGCCAAGATCCCCGGCGGGGCGACGGCAGAGATCTCCCAGGTGCAGGCCGGCTGGGCGCTCTACCTCGCAGGCGCGTGGGGCGTCCGCACCGACGGCGAGGCCGTGGCCAAGCTCAAGATCGAGGTCACGGCCGAGTACGAGGCGCACCTCGCTGTGGCCCAGCGCCATGGCTTCATCCGCAGGACCGGCGTCCGCGACACCGAGAAGATCATGGGCGCCGTCGTCGACTGGTACGCCTCCAAGCACAAGACCTTGCGCTACACCGACGGAGGCAAGGTGTCGACCGACCGCGAGCAGCTCACCGACGTCGCCTGCCCGGTCTGCACCTTCGGCTTCCACGGATGCAGTTGCGACCCGCGCACCGACGACGGCGCGCACCGGGGGCTGTGGGCGGTCGCCGAGGTCGTGCGCCTGAGCAAGCTCCTGAGCACGTACGTCCGCGCGCTGGAGCGAGGCACGACCGTGCCGCTCAACCCTCGGTACAACCCGATCATCGAGACGTACCGGACGAGTTGCTCGCAAGGCATGAAGGTCGACGGCGTCCCCGTCGGGTGCAACCTCCAGAACCCGCCCCGCAAGGACGGCGTGCGCGAGTGTTTCGTGCCTCGCGCGGGCTGGACCTTCGCCTTCGCGGACTACGACACGCTGGAGATGCGGACGCTGGCCCAGATCTGTATCTGGGAGTTCGGCTACAGCCGCATCGCGGAGGCGATCCGCGAGGGGCGAGACGTCCACCTCGCGGTCGCCGCCGAGGTCCTCAGCATGACGTACGAAGACGCCGAGGCGCGGTACGCCGCAGGGGACGCAGCCGTGGCCGATGCGCGGCAGATCAGCAAGCCCTGCAACTACGGCATGGCCGGAGGCATGGCCGCCACTACGTTCGTCAAGTACGCGAAGGGGTACGGGCTGCCGGTGTCGCATGCGCTCGCCAAGAAGCTCCACACCGCGTTCCGGGCTACGTGGACCGAGATGAACGAGTACTTCTGCTACATCAGCGCGCTGGTGGAGCAAGGCGGCATCGCCGAAGTGATCGAGTTCCCGCGCTCGGGGCTCATGCGGGGCAACGTCAACTACACCGCGGCGGCCAACGGCTTCTTCCAGCACCTCGCCGCCATGGGCGCCAAGGCGGCGATGTACGCGGTGAGCCGCGAGTGCTACATCGACGAGGCGAGCCCGCTGTACGGCTGCCGGCCCTGGCTCTTTGCGCACGACGAGATCGGGATCGAGATCCCCTACACCGGCAAGGCCGCGTCCGACGCCGCGCTGCGCCTCCAGGCCGTGATGATCGAGCAGATGAGCGTGTGGTGCCCGGACGTGCCGATCGGCGCCACGGCGTGCATGACGCGGCGCTGGCGCAAGGGCGCCAAGGCCGTGTTCGTCGATGGCATCATGGTGCCATCGCGCCCCGAGGGGAAGAAGTGGGTCCACGACCCAGCAGACACGAGGATGCCGACATGAGTGATGAACCCTGCGCCCGCGACGAGCTGGGCGCGAGTCGGAGCAGCGCCCGCCTCGACGCGCAGCTCCTCGACGCGCTCGATCAGCAGTACATGCTCAGGGTCGCGGGCTACGGCTACGACCTCCAGGAGGTCGTCAGGCTGCTAGATGGCTGGGCACGCGACCGGCGGCGCCCGTGACCTCCGTCTTCGGCCCCCCGTTCTGCGGCTGCGGGCAGAGCGCCGCGACCGAGATCGCCTGCTCGTGCGGCTGCGGCGAGATCAGCCGGCTGTGCGCGTGTGGCAAGGTGCTAACGCCGTTCGGCACGCCGCGCTGCGCGCAGCCGATATGCCGCTACCGCGAGGACGGGTGCGCAGCGTCGCTCCGGCAGCAGGACGTGGCTGGATGGATCTTCACCCTGGACAGCGAGTGGGTGTGCCCGGCACACGCCCAGCGCAGGATCTCCGAGCACGGCGGCGTCGCGTGATCGTCAGCCTCGACCCCGGCACCAAGCACGCCGGCATCGCCGTCTGGGAGGACGACGAACTGACCGCCGCGTGGCTCGTGCGGGGCACGGGCTGGCTCGCGACCGCGCAGCAGGTCTTGCTCGACCTGGAGGATCGGTTTCCGGCCTGCATCCTCGTCGAGTTCGACCTCGTGATGGAGAAGCCGCAGATCTACCACCAGGCCAAGCAGAAGGGCGAGCAGGCCAGCCTCATCGAGTTGGCCCTGATGGTCGGCGCTGTCGCAGGCATGAGCCGCCTACACCCGCGCCGCGTCACGACCTACCAGCCGGCCGCGTGGAAGCGGCAGATCCCCAAAAACGTGATGGTCGAGCGTGTCAGGTCGCGGCTGATGTCAGAGGAGTGTGAGAGGGTGGTCCTGCCCGCCAAGAGCCTCCAGCACAACGTCTGGGACGCGATCGGCATCGGCCTGCACCACCTGAAACGGAGGACGACATGATCGGCAAGCTCTTCGGCAACCTAGTCCCCGCCGTCACCTTCTGCGGCTACCCCGCGAAGGTGACGGCCATCGACCTCCAGCCCAACGAGTCGGCCATCACGGTCCTCGTCGAGGACGGGCGCAAGTTTCGGGTGACGGTACAGACCCCCAAGATCGAGGAATTGAGCTAGATGGCGCCTAACCTGACCATGCATCAGCAACCGCAGCAACGGCAATGCCTCAAGCTGTCCCCTTCGCAGGAAGTCGTGCTCGCAGACGTGCGCGAGTTCTTCGGGCAGTACCTACTCGACCCCGAGGCCCTCGACGTGGGCTCGCCCGTCCGGCTCCTGTGGGAGGTCCACAAGACGTTCGACCTGGAGAGCTACGCTGACCTGGCGAAGCTCCGAGGCGAGAGCCTCGATCTGTCGTGCCGCATCGACGAGCTGGAGAGCGACCTGGCAGACGCCGAGGCCGAGGCGGACGAGGCCGCGAGCGAGCGCAAGCACACCCTCGGCGCGTGGCGCCGCCAGCTCCAAGACATTCTCAAGAACCCGAGCATCGAGGCGCCGGCCATCCGCGCGCAGATCTCGTCCCTGCTCCGGTAGCGTGATTCAGAAATATTCGTTCTGATGCTTGACGGCGCCCCGGCGCTTCGGCTAGAACCGTCCGGTGAGCAAGCAGCGGCCCCGGCCGCCCGTCCTGATCCAGGCGCGCATCCCGGCCGACGTCCACGCCCGGTTCGTCGCCGAGGCGCGAGCCCTGGGCCTGACGACGGCTGCGTGGCTGCGGATGCTGCTGATCGCTCGCGCCGAAAAGTGAAGGGACGATGAACATGATGAACGAGAGCTGGGAAGTGTGCCGGGACGAGCGTTGCGAGGAGGAGGGCCTGCACGCCCCCCACGAGGTCGAGTCGCGCCGGCGTCCGTACCACGAGCGCCGGCTCCCCTGGGGGATCCGCCAGCGCGCCCTCGACGACTCGATCATCGACGTCGTGCCGGCCTACGAAGTGCAGACCTTCCGGGGCATCCACCGCGCGGTGGAGGACACCTACGGCTCGGTCAACCCTCGGACCTTGCACCGGCGGATCGCCCGCCTGATCGACTTCGGGCAGATCGTCCGCCTGGAGATCCCCGCGGAAGCGATCTGCGCCTACGTCCGCCCCAGCTCGCCGTTCGCCGGCGCGCCCGTCGAGGAGTGGCGCGAGCAAGCCATCACCGCCTGCTACGAGCACGGCGCGTGAGCGCCAACACCCGGCCTCCGACGGGCCGCGCGCGTCGCGGCCCTGGCGCGACGAAGACGGCCACCGCGGCCAACACGCTCAAGCAGGCGACTGCGTGCTGCGCTACCGCCGAGCGCCACTACCGGGACGGGGACGCGCTGGCGGCGCTCGACCAGGCGCGCCTGGCGATGCGGTTCCTCGCCGAAGTCGTCGGCGCGACGCCGTGAGAGGCCAAGCCCAGGCGCACTCCTCCGTGGCCAAGGGCTCCGAGGGCGCCAAGGACACCTGGCGCACGCCGGCGCCGCTGCTCGATCGCGTGCGGCTGCTGGGGCCGATCGTCTGCGACCCGTGCAGCAACCTCGACGCCTCGACCGGCGCGCTCGTGAACTACTCCGGCCCCGACGGCAACGGGGACGACGGGCTCGCGCTGCCGTGGGCGCGCCGAGGCGAAGGCCTGACGTACGTCAACTGGGTGTACAGCCACAGCGCGGCGTGGGCGAAGAAGATCGTCGTCGAGGCCAAGCACGGCGCGCAGATCGTCGGCCTCGGCCCCGCGCGCCCGGACACGGCGTGGCACCGGCACCTCATGACCGAGGCGGTCATGGTCGGCTTCTACCGAGGGCGCATCAAGTTCGAGCTGCCTCCTGGGATCGTCGGCATCAAGGTGCGCTTCACGGCGGCGCCCGCCGCAGGCGCCGACAACGTGATGGGGGAAGTCTTCCAGCCGCTACCCTTCAAGAAGCTCAAGGCGGGCGACTACTACGTCGAGGTCGACCAGCTCGACGTCGTGCGCGTCAGGCACTGCCTGGCGCAGTACGCCCGCGTCGAGGAAGTCCCGCTGGCGCCAGCCCCGTTTCCGTCGGCGCTGTTCTTCTTCAACCTGGACCCAGGCGCGATCAACGTGTTCGCCGGCGTCTGCGACTTGTATCGGAAGATCCAGTGAGGCTCTACCTCGCCGGCTCCTCGGCAGAGATCACCCGCGCCGAGAGGTGGTCGAAGGCCCTCGCGGACGCCGGCGTCGTCGTCACGTCCGCGTGGATCGCCAACATCACGCAGGCCGGCGCCGCCAACCCGCCCGAGGCGCCGCAGGCGCAACGCGAGGCCTGGGCGAGCCACTGCCTGACCCAGATCAGCAACTCCGGGTGGTTCTGGCTGCTCAACCCGTACGGGCCGTCCTGCGGCGCGTTCGCGGAGCTGGGGTTCGCGTGGGCTCAGCGCAAGACCATCGTGGTCAGCGGCGGGACGCCGGGGCTGTCGATCTTCGGGGCGCTGGGCACGGAGTTCCACGCAGATCAGGAAGCCTACGACCTCGTCCTCCACCACGCAGGGGAGCGCCGCTGCTAGCCTCGCGCCACCCTGCTAGGGTAGGATCGGCCCATGCCCACGCCGAAACGCAAGCCGCGCCGCCGCCCGCTCGGAGGTACGCCTGAAGCGTACGAGCTGAGGGTCCACATCGACAACGAGTACCCGATCTACAAGGCCAAGCAGTCCATGCGCGGGGCCATCACCAAGAAGGTGTGCCAGGGCAAGTTCGACGCAGGGAAGGCGGCCAAGGGCTTCCGCTACGTCGTCGACACCGCCGCGGTGAGCTACGCGGGGCCGCTCCAGGCCCGCTACGCCTTCCCGGGCAAGATCCGCGACGAGGTCGCCAGGGACTTGGCGAACGCCCTCAAGGACGATGTCAACCGCTGCCTGACGAGCGGCGACTGCGGCGACGCGCCGCCGGAGTTGCGCAAGTGCATGACCGCCAAGCCGCTCGCGGGCGCCCGGACGCGCCGCCGGAAGGGGCGGAGGTAGCCATGGCCAAGACCACCCGCGTGAGCGGCAACCTCAAGGTGACCCTGAGCTTCAACGACCGGACCGACCAGTACCAGGCCCGGGTCTGCACGATCAAGGGCCCCAAGAAGTGCGAGTCGGTGCTGGTAGGGGCGCCGCGGTCGCTCAAGCGGGCAGTCGATCACCCCAAGAGCTACACCGACGCCGCGCAGGCGGCGATCTCGTTCTCGCGCCTGGGGGACGAGGCGGGCGAGCGCATCCGCTTCCCCCGGCGCAAGGCACGCCCGCTCGCGGGCGCCAAGAAGCACGAACCGCACTCCTCGTGCCGGAGCCGGTGCTGCCCGTCCTGCACCTGGCAGCCGCCCAAGAAATCAAAGGCCGAGCGGGAGCGGATGGAGAAGCTCGAAACGGCGTACCGGAAGAAGTACGGGTACCTGAGCGGCGCAAGCGACCACGCCACCGGCGATGACTTCCGCCGGTGGGAGACGAAGGCCGAGGCGATGACGATCTTCGAACTGGAGTCCGCGAGCCGCAACGCCTTCACTGCGGCTCAGGCGATGGACAGCTTCAACCCTGAGCGCGCAGGCCGCTACATGGACGAGCTATCGGTCTACCAGAACATGCTGCGCCGCCACCGAGGTGCGGGCGGGCGGCGCAAGGGTGAGGGCCGACGTCGCCGCTAGAGCAGGACGACGTCGTACGCCATCGCCACGTTGGCGATGTCGCCAGGCCCGATGCCCAGCTCCGCAGCGGCGGTCTGGATCGCTTGCCCAGGGTCCGCAGCCAGGACGATGCCGCGCCGGCTGCCCTTGGCCGCCGGCGTCACCGTGTAGAGCTTGCGCGTCCGCAGTTCGGCGACGAAGGCTTCGGACGCCGCCAACGCCGCGCGAGCCTGATCGCGCTCGACCAGGAGCACGTCACCGCGCGCGCGCGTGTCGTCGTGCGTCATGGCCTCGGCGATCAGGTCTTGCTCCAGAAGGGAGATCTCCGCCTGCAGCGTCTGCACCTGCTCAGCGTGCGCGCCCTCGGCGGCCCTCAGCAGGTGCGCCTGAGTTGAATCGGCCTCGGCCAGCTCGCGCTCGCGCAATTCCTGCGCTTCTGCCAGTTCGCGCTCCTTGAGTGCGAAAGCCTCGGCCAAGTCGCGAGCGTGGCGCTCCTCGGCGTCGCTCGCGCTCTGCGCGTACGCTGCGGAGGCCTCGCTCACGCTTAGGTCGTACGCCGCGGCGGCCGAGGCGAGATCGCGCCCCAGCTCGGCGACCTGCGCGGCGAGCTGAGCGTTCTGCGCCTCCAGCGCTTCGGCGCGCTCCGCGTCTGTGGGCTCGGGCTCGGGCTCGGGCTCGGGCTCGGGCTCGCCCTCTAGGGGCTCAGAGTCTTCGACGCTCATGCCCCGTAGCCTACCACGGAGAGGGCAGTGTAGGATGGGCCGCGATGCTGCCCACCACCCTCTTTCAGGTCGTGGCTTTCACGGCAGTGGGCGCCGGCGTGACGGCGGTCTTGCCCCACACGGTCAACCTGAACGGCACCGCGGTCGTCCCCGACGTGCTCGCGCGCGACAACACCGCGTTCGAGATCATCTCAGCCACTGCCGCCGCGATCACCGTCAGAAACAACGGCACCAGCGCGGCCGGCTGCAACGTCTGGCTCTGGCAGCAGCACACGTTCGAGCGCGATTTCGGAGGTAGCGGGACGACGGCGCTGGTGCCCAGGCCGTTCATCATCGGCGGCGCGGCATCGGGCAGCGGCGGCGGCATGTCGGCTGACGTGTTCTCGTACACGGTGACGGGGGTTGAGCCGGACCAGTCAGATCTAACCATCACGCTACCTGCGGCGAGAGGAGATACTGACTATGTCGTCCTGTTCAGCCAGGGCAACGCCGCAGGAATCTTGGGCGGGCGGTTCCCCGAGGCAGGCCGCACGACGACGGATTTTAGGTTGCTGCTCACGTCGGACGCCTCGGCCGGCGACACGCTCGACTTCTTCGTGACGCAGCGGAGCTAGGCCCATGAGCGACACCTTCATCACTGACCAGATCAACTTCGGCGCCGCCGGCGTGCAGGCGAAGACGGGGGCGGCAGATCCGTCCGCAGGCGCGGGCGTCGCTGCGCCGCTTGGGTCGATCTACCTGCGCTCGTCGGGCTCGCTCTGGGTCAAGACCGGCGCTGGTGCCACGGCCTGGACGTCCGTGACGGCTGGCACCGCCGGCGCGCAGGGCCCCGCCGGCCCCGCCGTGTTCCTCGACGCCGACGGCGCCGAGGGCGAGATGGGCCCGCCCGGCCCCGCGGGCGCCGCGGGCGCCGCGGGACCTCCAGGCGCAGGCGCGACCGGCGCGCAGGGCCCCGCCGGACCCGCCGTGTTCCTCGACGCCGACGGCGCCGAGGGTGAGATGGGCCCGCCCGGCGCCGCCGGCACCGCGGGCGCGGAGGGCGCACCGGGCACGCCCGGCACCGCCGGCGCGCAGGGCCCCGCCGGCCCTGCCGTGTTCCTCGACGCCGACGGCGCCGAGGGCGAGATGGGCCCGCCAGGCGCCGCTGGCAATGCAGGCACGCTGCTCGCGACGGCGAACACGTACACTGCCTCGCAGAGCGTCGCGGCGTCGGCGCTCACCGACGCCGCGACCGTCGCCACGAACGCGGCGCTGTCCAACTCCTTCACGCTGACCATCGGCGGCAACCGCACGCTTGGCACGCCGACGAACCTCGTCGCCGGGCAGACCGTCATCTGGGTCATCACGCAAGACGGCGCGGGGGGCCGGACGCTGGCGTACAACGCCGCGTTCAAGTGGCCCGGGGGCGTCGCCCCGGTGCTGAGCACGGCCATCGGCGCGGTCGACATGATCACGGGCTACGTGCTGAACTCATCCAACATCCTCTGCACGATGCAGAAGGCGTACGCCTAGCCCCATGTTCACGGTGCCTGTCACGCTGTTCGCGGTCGCCGTCGACCGCGACGCGACGAGCCTCATCTACGTGCCGGGGACGGTCGCACAATGGGCGGCGCTCGGCGTCGCGGCGCCGTGGGCGATCTGGCCTTGTCAGGATGCAAGCTCGCCGCTCGTCGAGAGCATCTCTGGCGTGGTCAACCTGGCCGCCGTTGGCTCGCCGACGTACCAACAGGCCGTCGCCGGTTGGACGCGACTCGGGGCCATCGCTGGGAGCACCGTTACAGCGTTCTCGGCGACCAACCCGGCGGCGCCCAACATCACGAGTCAGAGCGCGCTGCTGCTCGCGTACGTCCGCATCGCGACGACGCCCGGGGGCACGCGCGACGTGGTAGTGCTCGGCGGCACCGGCGGGACGCGCGCGTCGGGGACCGCGAACAACACGCCGCGGACGGGCGCGCGCAGCGCCGGGAACGTGTCGACGGGCGCGGCAGACCCGATCGGCACGATGGTCCGCCCGTGGGTCGTGGCCGTCAACCGGACCGCGAACACGATGAAGGCATACACAGACCAGGAGATCGTCACCCCGACCTTTGACGCCGCAATGGCAGGCCGCCTCACGTCGTTCGGCAACACCTCCGGCGCCGCCGCGAGCGCGACATTTCTCTACGCCGCGGGCTGGCAAGCCGCCGCCGCCGAGATGACCGACGCGACGGTGCGGACCATGCTGCAGGCGCTGGGATGGACGGTCGCATGGTGAAGCTGTCGGACAAGGCCACGCTCTCGGCCGCGCACGAGTCGGAGACGCGCGACGGCGGCGCCGTCGTCGCGCTAGATCCGCTCACGGGGCACTGGGTCGTCATCGGCAGCGCGCGCGTCGTCGAGCTGGCGCGCCTCGACCCGGATGGGCAGACGCGCTCTGAGCTGGCCGGGGCGCGCGACACCGCCGACCGGGGCGACGCAGATCGGCAGGCCACCGCCGAGGAGGAAGCCGCCGCAGCGATGGCAGCCCCCGCTCGGTAGTTTCGCGCCATCAAGATCCCTGCCGCCGCCGCAGACTTTGACAGCGTGCCGCAGGCGTGGGAGCCTGCACGCATGGCCAAGAGCAAGAAGAGCAAGAAGCGCGGCGCGAAGAAGTGCCCCGGCATCGGCACCAAGGGGCGCCTGCTCAAAGGCTTCCGCCACCGCAAGGGAGGCCTGAAGAAGGGCTGCCCGATCAAGGCGAAGCGCAAGTAGCTTCCCGTCGCTAGCGCGCCGCACCCCCGCAGGAGCCTCATGCAGATCTACCAGACGTGGGACTCGACCCAGACGTGGGACCCGGCCAACCCGGCCCAGCAGACGGTGCAGTACTACAGCCCGGCCGACATGGGCTACCAGAGCGCGTACTGGAACGAGGTTCCGACGACGGCGCAGAACCTGATGGGCATCCTGCCCACGAGCAACTACGCGCGGGCGGGCATCGCCGCAGGGCTGGCGGTGGCCGTCTTCTTCGTGGTCCGACACGCGAAGAAGGCCGGCCTGCTCAAGGGCGTGACGCTGCTCGGCGCAGGCAAGCGCCGGCGACGGCGGAGGAAGTGATGGGCCGCCGCACCGTTCAGTGGACGACCGCCGCGCGCGACGTCCAGGTCGGCAACTCCAACAGCCGCTACGGCAAGTGCGCGCTGCTGGAGCGGTCAGGCCGGAAGATCACGACCTTCGTGCTCTCGCCGGGCCAGGAGCGTTCGCTCAAGGCGGGCAAGAAGATCAGCATCACCAGCCAAGCCGTCGAACGCGCCGAGGCCGTGTGCGGCGGCTACGCCGTCGTCCCAGGCGCTGGTGGCCGTCCGACCACGGTCTGGAACTTCGAGACGGGCTCAGGACTCTCCGGCGCCCGTCGCCGCAGGCGGCGCGCGCCCTCCAAGCCCGCGCGCAGACGCTCGCGCGGCTGATCCCGGCGGCGGCAAGTGGTTCGTCACGTTCGACGGCTACTGGGAGTAGCCCTGCTTGAGCCTCGGCCCCTCTTCGTGATACAAGGGATGCCATGGCGTCCAACAAGATCTTCCGCTTCGGCCCCGTCGCCCTCTCGGCGACCCTGACCACGAACATCCTGAACCCCCCAACCGCTGCCGGCGGCGTGGGCGCAGGCACGGCGGCGCAGTACATCGTGCTCAGGCACGTCCGCATCGTGAACCGGACGGGTGGCGCCGTGACGTTCTCGCTGTTCCTGGGCGCGACTGCCGGCAACGTGTCCGGCACCGAGGTCATCGGCACGGCCACCTCCATCGCCGCCAACTCGTTCGTCGACTGGTACGGCATGCTGCGCCTCGACGCGGCCGACTTCCTGGTCGGCGGCGCCTCGGCGGGAGCTTCGCTCACGATCCAGGGCGAAGGCGAGATCGGCGTCTCGGGCTGATAGCCCTTGACTCAGGGGACCGTCAGCTCGGTGACCCGAGCGCTGCCGGTCCCGGCGAAGGCCCAGATCCCCGTGATGATCTGGGTCGTCGCCGGGAACGGGAACTCGAAGTACGCACCGCTACAGATCCGGATCGACCAGTCGATCACGGTCGCGGCAGCGCCGACTTTGAGATAGAGGTCGCAGTTCGAGTCGTTGAAGACGAACAGCCCTCGGCGCAGCGGGTTCGCTGCTTGCAGCGTGGCGGCGACGATCGTCAACGGCACCACCGTCACCGTCGAGAGCGACGGCTGCTCGATGTTGACGTCGACCGTCCCGATGGGGCGGACCAGCAAGCCCCAGTCGGTCGCGGCGGGCGGCTGATCGAGGACGGGCGCCGAGTCGACGTAGGGCTTGATCGGGAACGCAGCCACGGGCTCCAGGCTACCACGGGGCCGACAGCAGGCAGATCGTGATACCGTCACTCCAGCCGTGGCCGACGACCGAGACAAGCGCCGCAGCTACCACACGCCCGCCAGCGGCGTGCCCGCGCGCATCGACCCGGCCGACGAGCTGTCGGTCCCTGTGCTCGTCGAGAGCCCAGCGCTCTCGCGCAGGCGTACGGACAGCGACCCTCCGCGCATGACCGCCCAGGAGCTGGCGCGTGACACCACCCTGCGCCGCAAGCAGCTGGAGCGCGAGGTGGCCATGCTCGCCGCGCGCGTCAACGCCGTCTCGGACCGAGTCGCCGAGCTGCAAGAGGCTCGGTCGGTCCACGAGGTCCACCTGACCACGGTGCGCGAGTCGCTGGGTGAGTTCGAGACGATCGCCGAGTTCCGCGAGGTCGTGGTCACGCGCCTCGCCGACGGTTTCGGCAAGGACGGCACCAACGGCAAGTTCGGCGCCCTCAAGGCTCGCGTCGACCAGTCCGAGGCGCGGCGCTGGTGGGGCATCACCTTCCTGCTGGGCTTGATGCTGTCCGCGGGCGGGGTGGTGTTCTGGGCTGGCTCGACCGTGGCCGAGCTGAAGAACGAGCAACGAAACCTGCGCGAGCATATCGACCGCCTGCACGCAGGCGCAGAACCACGGAGGCCAGCCAGTGACTGAGAAGGCAAAGATCGTCGCATCGTCCGCCGTCGCGCTGACGATCTCCGTGGGGCTGATGCTGGCCGTCTTCTACCTCGGCATCACGGCCGGCTAGCGCGTGAGCCTCCATGCGGCAGGCCCTGTCCAGATCTGCTTCGCCGCGTCGGATGCGTGGGTCAGCCGGGCGATCTGCTGGCTCACGTACAGCAAGATAAGCCACGTCCTGATCACGTTCTACGACGTCTCGCTCGGCCAGGTGATGGTCGTGCAGGCAGACCGAGGCTTCCAGGTCGTGCCGTGGAAGAAGTGGTGCGAGGGCAACTCCGTCGTCGCGCGGTACACGCTGCCAGCGCCCGCAGACCTCCAGCTCGACGTGCTCCAGGAAGTGGTCGAGTACCTGGGCGCTTCGCACAGTACCCGCAGCCTGCTCAAGCTGCTCCTCCTGCGGCGCCGGCGCCGGCGCTACAAGGGCCAGTTCTCGCCCCCGGGCAAGCGCATCTGCGCGGAGGCTGCGGCGCTCTACCTCCAGAAGATCGGCCTGCTCTACGGCAGCGCGACGATCTACACGTCGGAAGACTTGCTCGCGCTGCTGGCGGGGACGGTAGGCGCCGAGCTGGTGCAGGGCGAGTCGTTCGGGGCCTAGCGACCCACGCAAATCGAGTTAGTTGTGGGGTCGCTGGGTCTGGCGTAGCATCGCCCCATGCCCAGCATCTTCACGCTCGAAGGCCCGTCAGCGGCGGCCATGAACTTCTCGCCCCGGCTGATGTCGTCGACGCCGCCGCTGGCAGGCATCGGGGTGCTGACGTCCTCCAATTTCTGGATCGGCATGATCGCGGGCGCCGCGAGCGTCTACGTCTACAGCCACTGGGGTACCGGCATCAAGGCGGCGGGTCGGCGCGCAGGCAAGGCCGTGGGCCTCAAGGGCGCCGACGGCAAGCTCACCGCGGGTGAGCGGGCTGCGGCGCTCCGAGGCGAGTGGGTCCGCATCGGCCAGAACATGGTCCGCTCCAGCGCGCGAGGGTTCGAGGTCCGCAAGGCGAAGAGCGGCGAGGGCCTCAAGGGCGCCCGCCGGCGCCGCCGCTAGCTGTCAGCCCGCTCTGGTAGGCTCCGCTCGTGACCAAGTTCGCCGACCCTACGTTCTCCGTCGCCGCGCCGCTCACCAAGGCTTACGCCGAGGGCTACGCGCGCACCTTCCAGGCGCGCCTGCCCGATGCGGCCTGCACCGAGTGCTCGGGCTCAGGCAGGTCTGAGGTGCTCGGCTCGACGGTGTACTGCCCCGCGTGCCGAGGCACCGGCCTGCGCGCGTACCAGGACGCGCCCTAGCCGTGATACAACGAGGCATGCTCAAGCTCGCCCTCGTCGTTCTGCCCTTGCTCTGCCTCACCGGCTGCCCCGAGAAGGCCGCCGCGCCCAAGCCGGTCGCCGCCGGCTCCGGTTCCGGCAGTGCCGCTGCGCCCGCTCCTGACGCCGCCCCGGTGGACGCTGGCTCGGCCCAGGGCTCCGGCTCGGCCGTGGGCTCCGGCTCGGCGCAGTAAGCTACAGCCAGGCTGTAGATCAGTGGCGCTTCGCTCGCGCTGCCGCGGACGGCTCCGCTGTCCGGCGCTTGGCAAGCCAGGCCACGGCGCCCTTGTAGTCCTCGGGCATGTTCCCGTGAGCCTCACGCAGCAGCTCGAAAGCTAGCTGCGAGGCCAGGGCGCGCCCGGAGGCGTATCCCGCCTCGGTTCCGGCGAGCTGGCCGCCGGCGCCGGTGAGGTAGGCGTGGACGGCATCGCGCAGGACGTCGGCGCAGGACGTGCCGCGGTCGGCGGCGACCTGCTGGAGCATGTCAGCGTCCGCATCCGATAGGCGGACGTTGAAATTCTTGAGCATCAGGGTGGATGGTGCGCGCCGCCGAGCCTCTGGTCAAGGCTCGGGCGCTGAGCCTGCGAACCCCTGACTCAGATCTGCGCCTGGGCGCGGCCCTCGGCGCTCGGATCGGATCGGATCGGATCGGGATCCGAGCGCCGGATCTCCGGTATAGAGAGGAGAGGGTGCGGCCCGATCCGAGTAAATTCGCATACTTAGGCGATCAGATCCGGATTTCGGCCCCTGGCCGGGCCACCCTGGCCTGGGGCAGATCCCGGGCCGATCTGCGGCCCGAAAGGCCCCTGATCGGAAAAATCTTCACCTAAAAACCCAATAATTATCCATATTTATGCGATCGCTCAAAAGAAAACTATTTTGGCATTGCGCCTGATTTCGGGCCGTGCGATAACTGTTTTGCGGGGTTGGTGAGCGGGACGGGGGCGGGCCGGTGACAGCGGCCCTGAAAATCGAATAGCCACACGAGGGATCGCACCGCGACCCTGTCACAGCGCCTGGGCCGATAGCCCCGCGTCTACGGCAGGGTCCGGGCGCCCCGCTCCCCGCGCCTCGGCCTATTGCCAGCGTCGGGGGGCGGTGGCGGACCGCACTAGATCCCAAAACCCCCCGCTGAGGCGGGGGCTTACCGCCCCGTGAGGGGCCAGACATACCCGCGTGAGCGGGGACCGAAAATACCCCCTGCCGCCCAGGCCAGGCCGCGGGGGGAGTAGACGGCACGCGCTGGCTGCGCCTGCCTCTGCCCGGGAGGTGATCCCGGGCGGATCTCACAGCGTCGCCGGACCGCCGGCACCCAGGTCGAGCCCTGGGCGACGCACGACACCGCGCACCACCGCGCGGCACCACCACCACACCACACCACCACAGGAGCCACCATGCCCACCACCGGCACCACCACCGCCACCGCCACGGTATCCAGCCTGACCGCCGATCTAGAGTCGCTGTGGGAGATCCAGTCCGTCGCTAGGGAGCGGTCAGAGGCCGCCGACGCGGCCCACGAGGCCGCCGTCGACGCGGTCCAGGCCGCATATGATGCGTGGTGGGCCGACTCGACCGACGCGGCTGGTGATGCGTGGTCGAGCGCCAAGGAGGAGGAGGAGCGCCTTCGTCTGGAGGCGTCCGAGCGGCAGGACGAGTACGACTGGGCGATGATGGCGATCGCCGAGCAGGAGGAGTCGATCGCACATGTCGAGGCCACCGGGATCGCCGACCCCCGCGAGGCGCGCGCCGTCACGCTGGGCGCCCGGGACGGCGCGGCCGCTGTCGAGGCCCAGATCGCCGAGGATCCGACGGAGCCGATCTACGTCGAGGGCTGGGACGATGCCGCCCGGAGCGCGGGCGCGCACACGTACGCTGGCGTGGAGGGCCCACGGTACACCGAGATCTACTACGCCAGCTACAACACCGCGAGCCGCGCTCGCGCTGCTGAGGCGCTCGCCGACGGATACGCCGCGGTCGGCACCGACGGCACCCGCCTCGTGGTGTGGGGCCTCGGCGCCACCGAGGCCGCTGCCCTCGCCGACGCGCGCGACCAGGGCGAGATCGGCGACCAGGATCTGGACGTCTACCCGATCACGGCCGCGCAGATCGCCGTGGTCGAGGCCGGCGCCGTCGCGTGGCCCGTCGCGTGACCGTAGCCCCCCAGCGTCGCCGGACCGCCGGCACCCAGGTCGAGCCCTGGGCGACGCACGACACCGCGCACCACCGCGCGGCGCCACCACCACCACACGAGGACACCATGACCACCACCGACACCGACACCACCACCAAGCGCCGCACGATCACGCTGACCCACCGCCCGCCAGTCTCGATCGTCGAGGACCAGTGGCTCATGATCGCCACCGCCCGCGACTGGGACGGCGAGCACGAGTTCCAAGCGAATCGAAAATGGTCCGTGCGCGTGCGTGAGCACGCCGACGGCCGGCGGCTCGTCTACGGCACCTATGACAGCGCATTCATGCGGGAGCCCGACCTGCGCGGCGGGTACCTGCTCGACCCGCCGGGCGCGGGGCACGCACGCGGCGACGACATGGCCGGCGCCACCGTGCGCGCGATCCGTGCCCTCGTCGAGGAGATCGGTGGCGCGGACAGCCTCGCCTCGCGGTGCATCGCCGACCTGCCGGCGGTCGACCTGTGATCCCCTCCGTGCCTGTCGAGGTGCTCGCGTTCGCTCATGGCGCGCGCGCCGTGGCGCGCGTGTACGTGATCAGCGGGCCGCGCAGCTACGCGATCGAGGCCGACGGCGCCGACGCCGACGACGCGCTCGCCGCGCTGGGCGTGGCACTCGCCGACGCGAGCGCCAGGATCGCGCTCGCGCGCTCCCCCGACGCCTGCCCCGGGTGTCGCCGCCCCGTCCACGCCAGCGAGTCGGACGACGAGGGGAGGTGCGCCCGCTGCGCTGAGAGCGCGGGCGAACCCCACGCGCCCGTCGAGGCACGACAGCGCGCGCGTTGAAACGCACGGCAACCCACGCGCCCGTAGCCCCCAGCGTCGCCGGACCGCCGGCACCCAGGTCGAGCCCTGGGCGACGCACGACCCCGCGCACTACCGCGCGGCGCCACCACCACCACCACCACCACAGGAGCACCATGGACACCGCCACCGCCACCGCCACAGTGAAGCGCGCCCCGACCGCCGCAGCCGCCGCCACCTCAGAGTTCGCGGAGCAGATCGCCGCAATCGCCGTGAATGCTCGCGCCGGTGGAGACGTCGCGCTCGTCACTCTGTGTGTGCGAGCGCAGGGAGGTGATCGCCAGGCCCGCATCAAGGTCGCCCGCCTGATCCGCAGACACGAGGCGCTGGTGTTGGCCGACCCGTGGTGGGCCTCGTTCCCCGCCCCACGGTTCCGCGACGTCATAGCCAGCATCGTCGATGCGCGCGACGCCATCATGGTGGCCCACGCGAGACGCACAGGCGCCGCGACCGCCGCCGCCCCCACACCACACCGAGGACCACGATCATGACCACCAAGCGCAAGCCAAAGCCCACCAAGCGATCTCCCTTCCCCGGTTACCACGCTTACCACGATTGCCCTTGTCGCGACTGTTTCGAGATCGCGATCGGCGAGCGCTCCTCTGGTCTGCCCAGCCTGTGCAACGGCTGCATCACCGCAGGGTGTTCCCCTGAGGCCGACGCAGAGTGCTGTGTTTCCCCTGTCGACGACGGGCCCCCCGCTCCCTCCCCGGGTGCCTTTGGCGTGGGCGGCAACGCGCCTATGAGCCACGCCGACGCGAGGGCCGCCTTCCTCGCGCGTGAGACATGCACATACGACCACCGCGGCGACGGGCCGTGCCCGGCCTGCACCCGCGGTGAGCCCTGACCACTGCCCCTCAGACCACAACCACAGACCACAGGAGCCACCATGCAGACCCAGACCCAGACCCCCGACAACGTCCTCGATCGCGTCCGCAAACTGCTACGCCTGGCGCAGCACGCTGGCTCCGAGGCCGAGGCCGCGCTCGCCTCGACCCGCGCCGCGGAACTGATGGCGCGGCACGAGATCGACGCGGCCACGATCTCGCTGGAGTCGTCCGACACCCGCGCGGCCGAGCCGATCGACCGCGCCCACCGGGTGACCGCGACCAAGAAGAAAGTGGGGTGGCACATGAGGCTCGCCGGCGGCGCCGCCGCGCTCTACGGCTGCCGCGCGTACTGGTGGGGCGGCGCGGTGCAGCTTTTCGGGCGCCAGTCCGCGGTGCAGGCGGCTGGCTACACCGCGCAGTATCTGATCCGCGAGGTCGAGCGCCTGGTCGACGCCGAGCACCCGAGCCAGAGCCACACGCGCGCCGATCGCAACGCCTGGCGCTATGGGTGCGCCGAGCGCATCGGCGAGCGGCTGCGCGAGCAGGCCGCTGCACGGCGCCCTCGCGCCGAGCCCGAGGCGCAGGCGAGCGAGCCCGAGGCGCAGGCGAGCGAGCCCGAGCCCGCAGCCGCGCCGTCGCCGCTCGCGCTCGCCGTCGTCGAGCGCGACCGCGAGGAGGTGGCGCAGGAGTACGCCAGCTACAGCCGGGACTGGGGCTCCGGCGCGTCGATCGGCAACAGCTACTACGGTAGCGGCGGCTACGGCGCCGGCCGCGCGGCCGGGAACCGCGCGAGCATCGGCGGCGGCGGGCGCGGCCTGCCCTCGGGGCGCAAGGTGCTCAAGTGACCGACGTCGGCGTGCGCCTGCGCTACGCCAGCGCGCACGAGGCCGCAGGCGTGGTGGAGGCTCTTCAGGCGCTGTACGGGAGATCGGCCATCGTCGACGCCGTGTGCTACCGCGCCGACACCGGCAGCCGCTGGGAGGGCGCGTGACCCGCGCCGACGTGCTCCGGTCCTGGGCGGGCAAGTGGCGCAACCTGCACGCCTGGCGTCGGCCGCTGCCCGCCGTCGTCGACGTCGGGAAGCACCGCGGCGAGCGCTACGTCGGCCTGGCGTCGCCCGCCGAGTGCGCGGCGCTGATCCTCGATACGGGGTGCCTGGCCGACGGCCTCAAGACGGCGCTGCACGAATTGGCGCACTTGGCGGCGCCCAACCGCGTCGCGCACGGGCTCGCCTGGGCGCGCCTGTACGTCGCCGGGGCGGCTGAGGCCCTGGGCGTCGAGATCGATCCCGGCATGCGCCCCGCCGATCTCGACCGCGCCGTCACGCGCGCCGCCGATCACTGGCTCACCGCGAGCGGCCAGCGCCAGTTCCTCCGAGCGATCGGCGTGCGCGTCTGATCCTGCTAGACCC
>ENA-ORBV01005679-ORBV01005679.1-microbial-mat-metagenome-genome-assembly--contig:-NODE-5679-length-22693-cov-24.155023_pt1 | contig 22693 bp, 29 predicted proteins | sample MGYA00237777_ERZ505514 | MGnify/ENA primary metagenome ERZ505514 (study PRJEB26160, sample SAMN06269048) | microbial mat metagenome | isolation source: Oligotrophic lake microbial mat | place... | reverse complement strand
AAATCCACGGCGAACAACTCGCCGGCCGGCGGATGCGCAAAATGGGCATCAAATACGCCCGCTTCCACCCGCAGGCGATAGACGTAAAAAAGTCATTCATCGAAGTGCAAAGCCTGCGAGACTGGCAGGCGGTCCTCGACCGCTTCTACACCGGCGACGGCCAAGGAATTTGGCCCGCAAAAACCGCGGCGGATGAAGTGAATGACGAGCCGGCGATGCAGAGTTGTGAGGCGGGATGAAGGAGGAACGACCGACACTCGACTATGAACCGCGGCGGAAACCCGCGCCGCATAGCCCGAAACTCGTCGCTGCTCTGACATCGGCAGTCACTGCTCTTGCCTTGCTTAACACCGCTTGGATGTTGATTGCATGGGTCATCATGGGCCCACTTGCCACTCCAGACGTTGGCCGGCTGGCAACCTTCGGTGTTCTTGTCTCTTCCTTCGCGGCGATTGTGATCGACCTGGTAGTTCTCGTTCGATTTGGCCGACCCAAGCGATCTCATTTTGCGATGTTAAATAGTCTAATGTTTTGCTTTGCGGTTTTGACACTCTCTTGATGTAAACTTAGGCTTTGCTACATCGCGAGCGATATAGCTTCACGCCGTTCGATGATTCCTCGCGATGCTCAACACCCGCGATGCGATCATACCTTGCCTGCCGCAAAACACTTGGACGTATTCTATTCGAAGCCCTCTTGAGCAGTGCCGACGTAGTTATTTCACCCCGCTTTAATACGCCGTGCGTTTGGTACTTTCCGCGCATCAACTTCAGTACAGTGATCGTCTTTTTCATCGGGTCGACAATCCAATATTCACTCACTCCCGCGGCGGCGTAATCGCGGCGCTTCCCGATGTAGTCGCGCTGCGGATCGTCCGGGCTGACGACTTCCATAACCAGATCGGCGCCATCCCAAAACTGTTCACCGACGTAAGCAATATTTTTCCGCATCACGAAGAGGACGGCGGGCTCGCGATAGTTGCGCGGTTGTGTGCGTAATTTAATAGGTGCCATCAACGCCTTACCGAATCGTCGGGGCCGCACGAATGCCAATAACGCTTCAAGAAGAAGCAGCACGACGTCCTGAAGCGACGTGGTGGGAATGGGAAGCACCTCGATGAATCCGTCCTTGAACGCAAGGAGAAGGTTCTCGTTAAAATCGAGATAGTCTTCCTCAGACCAATATCCCTACGCCGGAAACAGATTAACCAGCTCCCACATCGGGCGCCCGCGACTGCTTGTCAGTTCGCTCATGGCATGAGTATAAGGCTCTACGGTCGCCCATGCACTCCAAAACACCCCCACGCAATCGCCTCGCCAAAGTGCTGCCGGAAATCTGGCGAAAGAAACTCGTTGAGTCGGGCGCGCCCAAGCGCAAGTACACCGCCGTCATCAAAGCGACACTCGACGGCGGGCGGGTGATTGAAGACATGATTGTCGAGCAAGGGTGGATCATCGCCCTCGATCGCACGGGGCTGGGCGGGACGTTTGAACAGCGGATTGATTTTAATCCGAAAGAAATCGTTGAGATCGCGATCAAGCAGGTCATCTGAATTCACGGGTAAAGCAGGAAGGATGAAGGATGAATCGCTCGGTAACATTGATACGCCCACGCGTGCCGCGGCGCCGGCTGATCGTTCATCGTTAACGCTTCATCGTTCCATATCCCCATGTCATCGTTGTTACGCGGCATGTTGTCGGCAGAACGGGCATGAGTTTGCGGCGTTGCTAAGCGGCGATGAACGGCGGCGGTTTGCGGCGTTTTCGGAAGCGGTGACGATTCGCGACAATAATGCACTCGTGGTCGAGCGCGTGCTTCCTTACATCGATGGAAAATGCCAGTTTCTCGGCGACGACAATCGATGCACGATCTATGAAGACCGCCCCGCCGCCTGCCGGGCGTTTGAATGTGCTCCGGCACTCGACGCGCATGGCGCGGGCCAACACGGAATATTCTTGAAGCGCAATCCGCGGGTGCTGACGCTGTTTACGGCGTAGACATTATCGGTCCCCTTCGTCACCCGGCCGTTCGACGCGGAACGCTCGTGCGCTGGGCGGCGTGGCCCACGGTTTGGCCGCGCGGCGCGCCTTGGCCGGTGGGCAGGTTCGACCGTCTGCCGCCGGTTCCTTCTGATTGCTGGTCGAGAAACTCGCCGGCGACGGCCGATGCGGGCTTGGCCAGGTCGCTCTTAATTTGACCAACACTGCTGGCGCTTGTCATCTGGTGACGTCCCTTCGCGCGAGCCCGCATAAAGTTCGCCGCCGAAGAGGCCAGCAGTCCGGAGTCGATCAACCCGCCGCCCATGAGGTTCGGCTTCGAAGCGGGCTTCTTTTCTGGCGGCTTTTGTGGCGATTTCTTCGGCGCCGCATTTTTCGCGACCGTCGATTTCGTTTCGGTTTCTACCGCTTTAACAGACTTTTTGGTTGTTTTGGCCATATGAACTCGATTCCTCTCCGCGTGACTTCGCGGGTGACGTCATTGTATCGGAGAACCACCGGTTCGCCGCCACCGTCGCAGATCATTATAGGCACGGCGGTAGAGCACGTCGGAGTCATCGTGGCGACGCCTGAGCAGCTTCGGCCCGTCTGTCAGTCAATACGCAACGTTCTCAAACCTGGGCAACGGCTACGTCGACGTTACGTTTCTGCCGTCAGCGGGCGACGACATCGGCGTGATCTTCGGCTCGACGTCGGCGCTGGGCGTAACCAGCGGCGGATTTGTTCCCGAGCCCGGTTCGATGGCGATGATGCTCGGCGGAGTGAGTCTGTCGCTGCTTCGCTGACGGAGCAAGGCGCGACGCATGATTGTGACCCATGCAATCTCCCCAGGCGATGATTCGCGGCGTATCTCTTGGTGCGCCGACTTTACCGCGGGCCCGTTCGCGCTTTGGCGGACGGGCTCGCTTTTTTCTTTCCGCTGGCATGCGATTCTGCCTTGGCTTCGACCACATTCGTCCACATCGCTTCCAGCAGTTCCGTCATCCCCTTCTGCGTCGCCCCGCTGATCGCGATCACGTTCTTGCCGCGCAGGCTCTTGCGGAGTTTCTTAAGGGCGGAATCATCAGCCGGTGACAGATCGATCTTGTTGGCGACGATCAATTCGGTCTTCGCCGCCAGTTCGTCGCTGAACGCTTCCAGTTCTTTGCGAATAACCTTGTAGTTGTCCGCCGGGTTGGATTCATCGGTCGGATAGAGATCGAGCAGATGAACGATCGTTTTCGTCCGCTCGATATGCTTTAAGAACGCATGCCCGAGGCCGGCACCATTTTGCGCGCCTTCGATCAAGCCGGGAATATCGGCAATCACGATCCGGCGGCTGCCGCTCAGATCTGCGATTCCCAGTTGCGGTTCGAGCGTGGTGAACGGGTAATCGGCGATCTTGGGCCGCGCCGCCGACACCGCACTGAGCAGCGTGCTCTTGCCCGCGTTGGGCATTCCCACCAGGCCGACATCGGCGATGAGCTTCAGTTCCAAGCGCAGTGTGCGTTCGTCGCCGGTCGTGCCCGGCTCGGCGTAGCGCGGGGCCTGATTGGTGGCCGAGCGAAAGTGCCAATTGCCCTTCCCGCCCTTTCCTCCGCGCGCTATGCGCACTTCTTTGCCCACTTCGGTTATGTCGGCGATCGTCAGTTCTTTTTCAATGTCGTAAACCACCGTGCCCGGCGGGACGGGGATGATCATGTCCTCGCCGCCTTTGCCGTACATCTTCTTGCCCATGCCCGCCTGGCCGGTGCGGGCTTTCCAGTGGTGCTTGCCGGCGAAATCGAGGAGGGTGTTTTTGTTGACGTCGGCGACGAAGATGATCGACCCGCCGTTGCCCCCGTCGCCGCCGTCGGGGCCGCCCCGGGCAATGTACTTTTCGCGTCGAAACGAGACGCAGCCGTTCCCGCCGTCGCCGGCTTTTACGTGAATGATTGCGGTATCGATGAACATTGGGAGAGTTGTTAGTTGTTGGTGGTTTGTTGTTGGTTGTTGGTTGTTGGTTGTTAGTTGCGTGGCATCGGGAGCAGGCGATGCGCAAGACAATAGCCAGTAGCATGAAACCAAAGGAACTCCAACGAATGCCGGATTCCGATGTTTTGCGCCTACTGGCTAATCACAACTGACAACCTACAAATTTTCCCGCCTTAGTTCGCCACCGCGACGGCTTGCTCGCGGACGTGAACTTTGCGGCCCTGGAACTCGACCTTGCCGTCTTTGAGCGCGAAGATGGTGTAATCGCTCCCCAAACCGACATTGAAGCCCGGGAAATACTGCGTCCCGCGCTGGCGAAGTATGATCCCGCCGGCCGGCACAAATTGCCCGCCGTAGACCTTTACGCCACGGTATTGGGGATTGCTATCGCGACCGTTCCGTGAAGAACCGCCGCCTTTCTTATGAGCCATGACAACCGTCCTGTCGAAAGAGAATTCGCCCTGCGTCCACGGCAGGAGGCGAGCCGCGCATTATAACCCGCCCCACCCCGTCAGGCAAGGCGGCAACAACCCTTCGCTGGGCTACACCACGCCTATTACGCGAATAATGAGCCGCAAGTGTCGGCGACCGATCGAATTGCTCCGGGAATCTGGTCGCTGACGCTGGCCGCTCGTCATAAGTGTGGCCCTGCACCGGTGCGCCGGGAAACAATCTCACAGGGTGGCCGGCAGCACGGTGAAGCCCTCGGCCTTGGCGGCTTTCACCAATCGCTTATCAAGACAGACGAACTCTGTGTGATGCGATGTTCCCGGATCGGGCAATATAATGGCGGCGGCGAGTTGCAGCGCGTCTGCGGCGGTGAGGGGATGGGTTCGCACGAGGCGTGCTGCGGTAATCGCGACTGGCTTGCTGGCTTCGACCACGACCCATTCGGCACTAAGCATGTCAAGCAGTTTGTGCGATCGGGCCACCTGCTGATCGTCGATGATGCCGTCACGGTGCCGACGTGCGATTGCCGAACAGCACTCGACCCAAGTACCCCACCACACCACCATGGTTCGGTCTGCGGTCACCAGCGGCATGACCTGCGGCGCAGACGGCTCGTCGACAATTAACGGAAGGATGGCCGATGAATCCCAGAATTTCATCTCCCGTTCCGCCGTTCGTCCAGCAGCGCCTCGAGCAATGTTTCGCCGGCCTTGAGCTTCGGCCGGGGGAGTGTGAAGAATTCTTTCGGCAGTTTGCCGCGCCCTCTCGTGATCAAACCCTGGCGCTCTAGTTCATCGAGCCGCTGGTCTTCGGTTTTGTCGGCCGATTCGATTGGCGAAAGCTTGGCTACTGGCCGGTTTCGGTCGGTAATAACGATGGTGTTGCCAGCCCGTACCTGCTCGATCAGCGCGCTCAGGTTGTTTTTGGCTTTAGTGACCGATGTGGACTTCATACAGCCATAATAGCATTCGCGATATAGCTATTCAAGCTAAATTTGAAGCAGTCGCCCATCAGTGCATTGTGACCGTGTGGTCAGTGTTCGTGGCCAGGCCCTTCGACGGTAGGCCGCCTACTTCTTCACCAACTGGTCCCGATAAAACTCAATCATCTTAGACAGCCCTTCGCGTCGCGACACGACAGGTTGCCATCCCAAAATCTGCTTGGCCCGCGTGATGTCCGGACAGCGCACCTTCGGGTCGTCCGGCGGCATGGGCTGGTGGGTGATGACGCTTTTGCTTTCCGGAATCAGCGCCAGAATCTCTTTGGCGATGTCGAGGATGGTGAGTTCCTGCGGGTTGCCGAGGTTGATCGGTTCGTGGAAATCGCTTTCCATCGTCAGGTTAATCCCGCGAACCAGATCGCTCACGTAGCACAGGCTGCGGGTTTGCTTTCCGTCGCCGAAGACGGTGAGGGGTTCGTGGTTGAGCGCCTGGCGGATGAAGCTGATGACCACGCGGCCGTCGTACGGGTCCATGCGCGGGCCATAGGTGTTGAAGATGCGGATGATACGCGTATCGGCCTTGCGCTCGCGGTGGTAGGCCATGGTGCATGCTTCGGCGAACCGCTTCGGCTCGTCGTACATGCTGCGCAGGCCGATGGGATTCACGTTGCCCCAATAATCTTCCCGCTGCGGGTGGACGGCCGGATCGCCGTAGCACTCGCTGGTGCTGGCGACGAGGAACCTCGCCTTTTTTTCCAGCGACAGTTCCAGCAGGTTCCACGTGCCCTGGCTGTTCACCTTCACCGTGGCGATCTGATGTTTCACATAACCGATCGGGCTGGCGGGGCTGGCCATGTGATAGATGCGATCGATCGGGCCATCGATCTTCAGCGGGTCGCACACGTCGGCTTCGATCAGCCGGTAATCGCTGTTGCCCGCCAGATGCGCCACATTTTCCCGTTTACCGGTGATGAAGTTATCCACGCCGACGACTTCGTGCCCCTGTGAAAGGAGCAGGTCGGTGAGGTGCGAAGCTAAAAACCCGGCGCCGCCGGAGATAAGAATACGCATGTCGTTGTTTGTTGCAGGTTATGGGTTGTGGGTTGTGGGTTGGATGTTGGTAATGTCGTTCGCCGTTGGGCATAGTCCAGCAACCAACTCACAACCTCCAACCCACAACCTACAGCCCTTCAGTCACTGAACGCAAACCGAATAATGGCCAACATAGCCTTCACGCCGTCTTTCCAGGTAATCTTCTTTCCTTCTTCGTAGCTTCTCCCGTAATACGCCACACCGACTTCGTAAATGCGCAGTCTCGGACGAAGTTTTGCAACTTTGGCCGTCACTTCGGGTTCGAAGCCGAATCGGTCGCACTTGATGTCAATGCGATCGAGTATCGATTTTCGAAACACCTTATAGCACACTTCCATATCGGTCAGGTTCAGGTTGGTAAACATGTTGCTCATGGTGGTGAGGAACCGGTTCGCCACGCTGTGCCAGAAATACATAACCCGGTGCGGCTCGCCGATGAATCGCGAACCGAAGACCACATCGGCTTTATCATCAATAATCGGCTGCAGCAGCTTGGGGTAATCCTGCGGGTCATATTCCAGGTCGGCATCCTGCACCAGCACCAGATCACCGGTGGCCTGCTTGAAACCGTCGCGTAACGCGGCGCCTTTGCCCTGATTCTGTGGCTTGTGAAGAATTTTGAACGCCACGGCGGGGAAGATCGAGGGCAGTTCATCCAGCTTGGCGGCGGTGCCGTCACTGCTGGCGTCGTTGACACAGATGATCTCGGTGGTGACGCCGAGCGGCAGCGGCGCGCGCACGACGCGGGCGACCAGTTCCTGCACCGTTTGCGCTTCATTGTAAACCGGAATGACAATCGAGACCTTCACCGGCATTCGATCGGGCGCGCTGTGAAAACTTGCACTGCTCATCGCTACGGGGAACCTTCCCATGAACTGCACTTGCAAAGTGCACGATCGTAGCAACACGGGGTGGATTGGCAATGACACCCAACCCAAATCGAATGCACATTATCCCGGGAAACGCGCTGTTTGTTCGGCGAAACCACAAACACTGGATCGCACCCACACGGAATCGACAGGCGCTTGCGGCTTCGCGCAACAAGCAGCGCGGTAGTCTTTAGAACCCCGCCGCATGCCCATCCTTGCGATGATCGCTGGCGGCCAGATAGCCATCCGGCAACTTCTGAATCAATTGCGCGCCCCCGAACGCCTTCGCCTCGGCCATTTCGACCGCATGTCCGCGCGATCGCAAATTTTCAATCATCGCATTACTCCATCCATGTTCCAGCAACACTCGGCGGCCCTCCATCACCTTCCAGCGCGGGGCGTCACTGGCGGCTTGCGGGTTCTGGCCGAAGGCGCAGCAGCGGACGATCATCTGCACATGACCCTGCGGCTGCATCTCGCCGCCCATCACGCCGAAACTCATCCACGGTTTGCCGCCTTTCGTCACAAATCCGGGAATGATGGTGTGAAACGGCCGCTTGCGCGGTGCCACTTCGTTCACATGGCCGCGTTCAAGTGTGAATCCGCGGCCGCGATTCTGCAGCGCGATGCCGGTGCCCGGAACGACAATGCCGCTGCCAAACCCGTAGAAGTTTGATTGAATGAGCGACACCATGCGACCCTGTGCATCCGCCGCCGTGAGGTAGACCGTGCCGCCGGCGTGTGGCCGGCCGTGCTGCGGATCGATGGCTTGATCTAACTTGATCAGCGCGGCGCGCTGCTGCGCGTAGCCGGGTTCGAGCAGATCGTTGGGATCGACCTTCATAAACTTTGGATCGGCCACATGTTGGTGCGCATCGGCGAACGCGAGCTTCATCGCTTCGATTTGCAGATGAATGCAATCCGCCAAATCGACGTCGTATTTCGTCAGATCGAAATGCGAAAGGATCGACAGCGCCATCAGCGCCGCCAAGCCCTGGCCGTTGGGCGGAATCTCATGCAATCGAAACCCGCGGAAGTTGATCGACAGCGTGCCAACGCCGTTGGCTTCGTGGTCGGACAGATCATCCAGCGAAAACACGCCGCCGGTTCGGGTTGAATGATCCACGATCGCCCGCGCCAACCGCCCGCGGTAGAACGAATCGGTGCGGGTGACCGCAATATCGCGCAGCGTGTTGGCGTGGTCGGGCAGCTCCATCACATCGCCGGCGCGCGGCGCGGTTCCGTGGGGCGCGAAGGTCGAGAGAAAATCCGGAAATTCCTTCATCCGATCGACCGCCAGTTCCCAGGCTTGAGCGGTGCCCGGCGACACCAAAAAACCCTCCGCGGCGTACTCGATGGCGGGTTCAAACAGTTCGTAAAACGGCAGCTTGCCGAATCGTTTCGAAAGCTCCAGCCAACCGCTGGGCGCGCCCGGTGTGGTCACCGACAGCCAGCCGTGCATGGGGATCTCGTCGTACGCATTAAAACTTTCGCGCGTGAACGCCGCCGGCGAACGCCCGCTGGCGTTTAGGCCGTGCAGGTTCATTCCGTCGTGTAAAATGGCGAACAAATCGCCGCCGATGCCGTTGCTGGTCGGCTCGACCACGGTGAGCGCGATCGCCGCCGCCACCGCCGCATCGATCGCATTCCCGCCGCGCGCCAAAATGCGCAGCCCCGCCGACGTGGCCAGCGGCTGGCTGGTCGCCACCACGTTACGCGCCAGCACCGGCTGCCGCTGCGAGGGGTAAGGTAAATCGGGATTGAAAGCGGCCATCAGGGTGTCTCAGAAATCGCGGGACGCCGATCACGAACCCCGCGTGCTCGGCCCCGTCGTTGCCGTTGTCGTTGCAGGCGCCGTTGTTGGCGGCGCCGGAATTGCAGGCCGGGGCGCATAGCGAAATGTTTCCAAATACTTCTTGTACATGTGACCGTCGTACCTGAAATACTGCGGATCGGCGGCGGCGATTTCGAACCAGGTGTCGCCGAACTTCACCACCATGCGGTGATTCCACATCTGCGCGTGCCCGCGGCCCGTCGGGCCGTCCATCATCGTTGCTTCGTTGCCGAGAAACACGCCCTTCTGCTTGAACCCGCGGTTGGACAGCGATTCAAAATCGGGCGCGGTTCGGAATCGATTGACCGAGAGCGTCGGCGGGAAGGCGGCGTAACGAGAATCGTTGATCGTGATCGAGTCAACAAGCTCGCCATCGCCGTGGTGGTTGACGTTCACATTGAAATGCTCTGGGACGATCAGCGAATAGCCTGCAGGATGGATCAATCGCTTGCTCTCATCCGGCGGCGGGAGCGGCTCGGGCCAGAAGAACCACAACCCCCCGCCCAATAGCAGGATCACCGAACCAACCACTATCATCGTGCGCTGCAGTCGCTGTGACATCGCCGCCGATTCTACCGGCCATTATCGCGTATCCACAAACGCGTGCGGCGGCCAATCGAACGGGCCGGAGTTGAATCGCTGCATACGAAAGTAATAGGTGGCATCGCCGTTCTCTGGCGCGACCAAGCCTCGCCATGTCTGTCGCAGCCCGCGCCCCGAATCAAACTCGACGGTAATCTCATGCTCGCCCGGCGAAAGCTGCAGGGGGATGACAAACGTGGTGCGCGGCAGCATTTCCCATTCGCGCGTATCGGCCTGGCTGGTGGCTTTAAGCAGCAGCCCCGCGGCAATCAGCCCGCCGGCGATCGCGGCATCTTCGCCGCGCAATCCTTCGCGGCTGCCGGCTCGATACAATCCATACCCCGCCCCGCCGGCAATCAAGCCGGTTCCGATGGCGCTTTTGGTGAGCCGAATGGTATCGATGCTTTGCCAGCGGCGGTCTTGCGCCAGCGCGAGAAGGTCGGTCGGCGGGCCGTCGCCGATGGACGCGCCCGATTCGACGCCATCCACCACAATCCGCGGCGGGGGCACGCTTCCGACGTCGCCGGGCTTCGGGCCGAAGCCGATGATCGATCCGTCAAAATCCGTTTCTTTCCGCGGGCCGATTCCAAAATCAATCACCAGCACCACGTTTGAAGACGATTGCAAACCCGGATCGGTTAAGTTCGAAAGGTCGGGTCGAAGCTCGCGCACGCGATCAAAGTTCGCCTGCGCCAGATCGTCACGGCCGAGCCGCTGCCAGCATCGCGCCAGCATCAGCGTGGCGACGGGAAACTGCCGCTCCAGCCGGGCGTAGTCCTGTTTCTCATCTTTATCGCGGGAGGCGTCGCGTAACTTGAACAGTGCATTCTCGAACGCGGCGCGGGCGTTGCCGTAATCCTGCTGCATGTAGTACGTCAGGCCGAGGTAGAAACTGGCCATGGCGCGCTCGAACGGTTCGCCTTTCCAGATTTTGATTTTCTCATCCACCAGCGCCGCCCCCAGCGACCGCCCGCCGTCGTTCACGCCGACGCTGTTCATCACCTCGTAGGCGCGCAGGAACGCGCCTTCGGCTTCCGCCAGGTCATACCGCGCCAAAGCAGCCGAACCGAGGCGACAATTGTTCAGCACGAAATTTTCGTCCGTCTTCTCCGCCAACGGACGAAGCCGCTCCCCCGCGGCGGCGAAATTACCGGCGTAAAATGCGTTCACACCGATCCGGGCTTCGCGTACTTTTTTGGGCGCCTCGCAGCCGATGGACATCACGCAAATAACCAGTGTCAACCCGAGTGTAACGACGAGAGACCTACACGGCGTTGTGCGAGTTTCCCCACAACGACTCGCTGGTCCCTCACGAGTACGTTCGGGATGACAAGTTTGCGTTGCGCGCGATATCAATCCAAAAACCCCTTTACCGCCACCTTGCTTACTTCGTACCGCCCCGTCCACAAAATTTCGCGGCTTTGCAGGTTGGTCAGTTCGTAGGTACACAAATACGCGCTCTTCCGACGTTTTCTGTCTTCGTTGGTGAGCGATCGAAAAATCGCGACGAGCGCGTATTCCGGTTGCACTGATTCTGGCTCCGGCCCGAGTTCAAAATCCAACTCCTGCTTCCGCAAATTGTAGAACGCGTCGCGGTTCATCACCCACGTGTAGCGCTGCGCCGCATGTTTGCTCAAGAGTGATCGAACCCGCCCGGTAAACGCCTCCGCCGGGCCGCGCGGCAGCACCTCGGCGGTCATCTGGTTTTCCACCGGCTGCACGACAATCCGCAGCTTGCCGTCGCGCGCGACGGCCGACTGCACTTCAGCGTCGCCGGCGATCTGCATGGCCATGTCGTCGGTCATCTTCTGTAGATCAACACCGTCCAGCGCCGTATTCCGACCGGAATCTACGGCGCTCGCGCAGCTAAATGAACCACAGATGCACGCAGATAAACACAGATAAGAAAGAAACCGCTTCATGATCAATCAAACTTTTGTCTTCAATCTGCGTTCATCTGCGTTCATCTGCGGCTAATCGACTATCGTTCCACCCGCGTCATGTACTCACCCGAATAGACGATTTCACGCGATCCGGCCCTGGCCAGTTTGGTGATGTTGAATTCAATGCGGTACAGGCTGGTAGCGCGGTTGGGCATCTCCTGCATCTTCGCGTAGAGGGCGTAATCCGGTTGTGTGCCCGCCGGCTTCGCACCGGCGGATTGACCGGTCTGGCCTCCCGTCTGCCCCATCGTGTCCTCACGTTCCCCGGCGGCGGGATCGAGTTCCTTATTCTGCAAATCTCTAAACCGATCGCGGTTCTCAATCAACTGCACCCGCCCGCGGCCGAATTTGCCCAGGCTGGTTTTCAGGCGGTCGACAAAAATATCGTAATTCGCCCGCGCCGCCGTCGTCTGGTTTTCGACCGGCATTGCGACGATCGTCCAGCGTGTCTGACTATCGTTGAGCTCGGGCATCGCCAGAATTTCCATCGCAACGGTATCGGTGGATGCGATAAGGTCTTTGCTCTGCAACCCCCGGTCGCGGTCGTCGAGTTCATCAACCGGGACGCGCTGCCGGCCGTATTCATGCGGCTTGTCGTCGTGTGAGCAACCGAACACTGCCGTCGACAAACCGATGGCAATCAAGCATTTGTGAAATGTGGTCATCTTGTCAAACTCCGTTTCAATGAGGCCCTGCAATAACGCAATCATCGGGTCGATAACCCGGTGGTCATTAGACACGAAATTCCTTCGGTCGATAGGGCAACCGGCCGATAGCCGTCGAGCCGACAATCCTTTAGGCTAACCCGCGTGTCTAGTGTGACGCGCCGGGTTGGTTTTTTCTATTGCTGCGGCGGTTGAGGTTTCACTGGAGGTTTCATGATTCGTTCGATTGCAATTTCGGTTCTGGTGTCGTCGGCGGGCTTGGTGGGCTGCGTCGACAAATCGCCCCCGCCGCCGCGCGTGGCGGTTCCGCGGGATGCCGGCGAAGGCCCCATCCGCCGCAGCGATCCGGTGAAGCCCATGCCCGGCGAAGCAGCCCGCGCCGAGCCTCCGCCGCCGGCGTTTGATGATCCGGCGCTGATCGAACAAGAGACACCCGAGCGCCGCGCATTCGTCCAGGCATACAAACAAGTCGGCCGGCCGTTGCTGATTGTGGAAGGATTGAATCAGACCGACATTGCCGGCGGAAGCGCCGATCGCCCCGTCGCTCTGGTTTTCTCGGATTGGCTTCGCAGCGACGGCGCCGTCAGCATCACCACGGCGCGCGGCGATCGCGCCAAGCCCGACGTCGTGATCGAATTGGCCGTCGCCGAAGACAAGGACCGGCCCGCGGTTAACTTATCGGCCCGGGCGATCAATGTCGCCGACAACGTGCTGCTCGGCCAGGCCATGGTCGATATGCCCAAACCCGCCGACCGCGCCGCCATCAACCGATACACGCGGTTTCTGGCGCGCAAGCTCATGAATGACATGACGCGCACGTGGAACAATGCTCCTGTGCAACCGATGATGCCGATCGAGCCTGTTGCTCCCGCGAAACCGCAAGCGGCGCCCGGAACGCTGCCTTCTCGATAGCACTGATGACCAATCCACGCCGGTTCCTGAGGAACCGGCTTCCTTTAATTGCAAAACCCACTCGGAAGAAAACATGAACACGATCTCAAAACTCGCCCTATCGACCCTGCTGCCGTTAGCCGTTGTTGCGTGCAACGAAGTGAAACCAACCATCCAGGGACGCGCCGATCCGTACGATGCGCAGCAGATCCACTTCGCCACCGAAGAATTGCGCAAAGACACCGCCGTCGGCACGCCCCTGCCCAGCCGCGACGACGCGGGGAACATTCTTTATGTGAGCATTCCCATCCGCTCGGCGATCAACAAAAATCTTTACGTTGATTACCGCGTGAGCTTCTTCGATCAATCCGGCCAGTTGCTCAATCAGACGACGTGGCTCAGCAAAACGCTGGAAGCCAACACCCCCGACCGCATCCAGGTCAACAGCCTCGGCCCGCGCGCCGCCGATTTCCAAGTAGACTTTCGTTACTCGCGCTGAGCGGAGTCGCCCGCAAATGAACGCAGATCACGCAGATGAAATCCAAGAACTGGCGTAGTACGAATCGAACCCTCTCTTTCCTGTCTCCGTTCATCTGCGTTAATCTGCGACCAATAATGCGGTTTTCGGCAAGGGTTGAAACTCGCCGGCTTTTGAGCGATATTCTTCGGCCCGACGATCACAGAACAGGGCGTGTTCCGGAGTGGCCAAACGGGTCAGACTGTAAATCTGATGGCTTATGCCTTCGTTGGTTCGAATCCAACCGCGCCCATCCCTGCTGTTTCGCACGTGCTCGCACCGGCGAGCACGTTGACGTTAGTGCCTGTGCAGTCAACACTTGCCGATTCCTGCAAAAAGTACGGTGCTTCGTCATGCGAGCCAGAACGCGGCTCTGCTGCACCGCTTTTTGCACCGCCTTCCCATTGGTGGTGCTCGTACTTGATGCCGCGCGCTTTGTTGAAGTGGATCGGCGTGACTTGCAGGTAATGGTCCTCGGCAACTTTCTCGCTGTTGCCCAGCCAAGCGCACACAACGTGCGGCGGGAACTTCTCCGTCAACTCGGTCTGCCGTGTGGAGCGCAGGTTCTGAAACAACTTCGGCCACGGCTCGACGCCGGCGGCGCTGAGGATGTCGAGAAACCGCGACCGCAGGTTTACCGTGGCGTTGCGGGTCTTAGTGATCACGAAATCGTCTTCTGACCGGGCCAACTGCTTCGCTTCCAGAAGCAGCGGTTCCAGTTCGGGAAACAGCGGGATGTCCCGTTCTTCTTTGCCTACATGATGCTCCGTCTTGCTGGCGGTGATCTTGATCTTGCCTTCAATCCAGTCGATGTGCGACCAACGCAGGGCTAGGATTTCGCTGGGAACGCGCAATCCGCCGTAGCGCGCGAAGGAGATGATGAGTTTCCATTCCATATCCGGCGCCTTGTCGAGCGCCCGGTCGATCAACTCGCGCGGGATGAATCGTTGACGCTTCTTGTTTTTTTGAGATCCGCAGGGAACCTTGGCAAATGGGCTGCGGTCCAGCAGCTCGTCATCCACGGCGTGCTTGAAGAACTGCCGGGCCAGTTGAATCTGCTTCGCCACGTAAGCCACCGAGTCGGTACTCAAGCGCTTCCGCTTGAAGTCGATCGCATCCGCCGCGGTGATGCTGCCGATCGGCCGGTTTGCCCCGAAATGTTCGACCAGTTTACCTCGGGCCTGCTTGAGCATCTTGATCGACCAGTCCTTCAGGTCTGTCCGCCGCGCGATGTAGTCGTCGAGCATCTTTGACAACGCCATGTGCCCGCGCAAACCGACCTGGCGCGGTTCGCACAAACCGACCTTCGCAAGCCGGTTGTGATATTTGTCAGAGAGATCACGCACCCATCCGGCAGTGATCGGATGCATCGGGAGCCCCGTCTCCTTTGACTCAATCAACCGGCAAACGTGCAGCTTGAACTCGCCGGCCACGCCGAGCGCGATCTTCCCAAGCCGGATTGACCGACGTTTCTTGTCGGCACTCACGAACTGAATCGTTCGAAGTCCCTTGCTGCTGGTGATGCTTGCCATTTCTATTCTCCGGCGCTGGCGCTGATGATGGCGCAGGTGTTTGAAGCGGCAACCTGTTTGAGGGTCCACGCTTCCAGATCGGCGACGCGATAACGAACGCAGCGCCCAATGCGTAAGGAGGGGATTTCTCGCCGATTTGTCAACTCCCACAGCTTCCGTTCGCTGATGGAAAGCTGCCGGGCCGCTTCGGGTGCGTCAACCAGAATTGGCGGAGGAAGTGGTGGTGGCGTCATGAATTTCTGCATGCTCATGACTCATCCATTTAACAGAAAGAACTACACCTTTAAGCATCCCGGGTGGGCGAAAAAAGAAATTCTTATGCTAAGGGAAGATTGACACGCTGACACGAGCACCCGGCCCGCCACTTGTTCGTGCAGACCTGCCGGCCAGAACTCCAACGGTCGATTCAAACCATTTGGCAAATCGGCGCCACCTGGCATCTGCGTCGATCAGCCGGTGATTCTCCCTTCGCCACTTCTGCTACCCAAAGTCGGACCGTCACGAGGGCTCGTGTAGGGCAAGTGCACACCGATTCTGCTTGATATGCGTGTCGGACGAAAATTCCTGATCAGAAACGATGGCATTATGCGGTAGGTAAGCGCGATGTTGCCATTGCGGCATTTGCCTTATAGCCGCGAACCGAATGGGCGATGCCCAACGAGTACGTATGAACGCGAAAACCAGCAACTTGCAGCGAATCGCCACTGATTTCCGTATCGGATCGCGTCACGAATCAACGCGCGCGGCTCAACGCGCCTCTTCGCAAGCTCCGTCCGAATCCAGTCATAGCCGCGCGGCAGGCCGGCAAAGCGCGACCAGTCATACACCGCATCAACGAGCGCTCGCGTGCGCGACGAGTATCGGAGCGACAGGCCGTCTGGGGCCTTCAATTCTTCGACACTGCCAAGGCGCTCGCCAGCAACTTTGATGAGCGTCATCGCGACGGTTCCGATCGTGCGATCACCCGAGAGCTTGGTGTTGTACACGTACAGTCGCGTCGGAATCTGTTCGTCAAAGCCATACCGATTGAACGCGTTCGGCCCCGTGATCTGGTAGCTGGCGCCGGCGTCCTGCATGAGGGTGTCCAGAGCCAGAGCTTCGCCCGGCGTCCACTTGCCGCCCATCGGCAGCCGGGGCGGAATGAGATAGAGCCCGCGACGAACACGGGCGATGACGCCTGCGAGGCTCAACTGACTGAGGAGTTTTGCTTCCTGGCGGGGGGAGATTCCCAGCGGCTTGACCAGCTCGGCGAAGCCGACGATCTGGAGCCTGCGCATCTGGGCGTATGCAAAAAACCGCGTCTCAAGCTCGCCGAGGACCCGCTTCATGGCTGGTATTCTATTTCTCGTAAATCCCGTGGCAAGGGATTAGCGCAAAATAGAATACACAATGGGAAAAAGTCATTTTGAATATCCGGATAGAAACTATCCGTTTATGCAAACCGATGCGTCGGCCCGTTCGAAGGCCCGCAGCAGAAGATGTCAAGAGATGCCAATCCGCGACGGATGTTGACTCAGGGTCACAGATGCTGTCATCGTGCCGAAGGGGGTGGGGCATCCGCGCGGAAAAGCCCCGCAATCATTCACGCCACGTCGCGTCTCTTTGCGACATTGGATTACCGACAATGACAATGGAGCGAAAAGATTTCTCGCGCGACAGTTTTTCCTCTTGACTCCTGACCGAGGAAGAGCGAGAAGACCGCCCGAACAAATGGACTGCATGGTGCCGCCGCAGCGTCTCGTAGACGCACGGCGGCACTTGGCGTTTATAGACAGGACGGTGTTCCTTGGTTGCTCCCCTTGGTGATGGATCGGACGGCAACGGCTCCTTGGTCAACAAGCCGATCGTGGGGCACAAGCCCGCGATTGAGTTGGCCGAGCCGGTGTTGTGGTTTCAAGATGAGATCACGCGGTTTGTACAAGGCGACCGCTATTTGCTGGCGGCAAGCGCCGGATGCGGCAAGTCGCTGTTCCTCACGCAGCTCGGTATCGCGCTGGCGCCCAAGGAAAAAGTTGCGTACATCCTGACCGAAGAGCCCGAAGCCACCCACCGTGCACGCCTCGCGCGGATGCTCTGCGAGCGCAAGCCTGCGGAGGTGGCGCGCATTCATCGCAACATCCTCGTTGAAGATGGCTTGAGCGCTCCCGAACTGCTTCCCGAGTTCATCGCGTCGCAGGTGGTCCGCCCCGGCGGTTCGCTCCACGGCGCGCGCGTGCTCATTATCGACTCCCTCATGGGTGGCGGCGTGCCGCCAACTCCGGGTCGTCGCTGGGAGCGGATCATCAACGCGTTGAAGATGTGCCAAAAGGCGGGCGTCACGTGCGTCGCCAGCGCGCACATCAACAAGTCCAACTCGATGGCCGGGCCGGCGAGCCTCCGCCACGCTGCCGATGTGCTGATGTTCATGCGGCAACTCGGCAACCACCGCATCTTCACTGTCACCAAGAACCGGAATGGTTTCGCCGATCAGCGCCAACCCGCGCGGCTCGTGCTCGATCCGGCCACGCTGATGCTCAAGCCCGCGCCGCATTCTGATCCGGTTGCGGTCAGCGCACGTTCGTACGTCAGCTTCGCCGGCGAGGTTGAGATTCAATCCACGATCAGTCTCACTCTGGGGACGCGCCGCCGCATCGTCTGCGGCAACATCCCCCACGGCGAGATCATGCAGATCACGGACATGATCGGCGACATCCGCGGTGTCGATGTGAACGACACCGACTTTTCCATCTCGACCCGCATGCCCGGCGCCCGCACGTACGCGCCGACGATGGCGCTGGCGCTGTGCATGACGCTCATCGGTTCGGCTTTGCAGGAAGTGGTTCCAGAGAACTATCTCTTTCTCGGGGAGCTCGACCTGAAGCGGCGCATTCGCGATGTGCCCGATCTGATGGCTGCGGAGATCGGCAACGCGATCGTCGCCGGCGCGATTCGTCGGCCGGTCAAGATCGTCTGTTCACCCGGCACCGCCTCCATCATCGCGGCCAGCGGTGGCGTGTCGTGCGCCTCGTGCCGCACCCTGGACGAAGCCGTGTTTGTCGTCTGGCCGCAAACCCGTTGAACGAGAAAGGAATCGCCATGAATAAAAGAGTCGCCACGGACGCGACCGTGAGTTTCGAGAACGCCAAGCCCTGGGTCGAGGTGCTGTACCGCGAAGACCCGGATGTGGTGATCCAGCGCGCCCTTGAGGCCGAGCCGGCGGTGATGGCGCTGGCGGCCCATCTCGCCAAGCGAACCGCCGCGCGCCTGATGAGGAATGGCGTCGCGGAACATGTTGCAAAGTTCGTCTGCACGCAAATCTGTTATGCGGGTGGGCTCGCCATCGAGTTGATGCGCCGCGGCAACGCGGAGTTGTGGCGCGACATGATTGAGCCTGATGACAACGAGAAAGGAACCACGCATGAGCAATCCCACTGATCCCACCCCAATCAACCGGAGGATCTCGGCGTTCGCGTCGGCGTTCAACGCTGCGGTGATCTCTGCGGAGATCACGTACGAAGATGTCTTGAAAGTAAAGCCGGGCATGACCCGCGAACAGGCGGACGCATTCCTCCACGGACATGCCGACGAAATCGGCGCGGCGATGATCGAAGCCGCTGCAATGCTGCTGGTCGTGCTGCTTCTGGGAGACTCAGATGCCAACTGACACAGACACCGAAGATTCGGGTGCCATCGTGGCGGTGCCCGACGAGGGCTTTCAGATCCACGATGCCGCCAGCGCGAACTGGGCGTTGCGGCTGATTGTGGCCGAGCGCGACTACCAGGCGCGCACGACCGCATGGTATGAGGCCGAGACGCGCCGCTCGCAGCAACGCGAGGCGTGGCTCATGCACCGGTTCGCCGGCCAGCTTGAACTGTGGATGCGCGCAGAGTTGAGCAAGCAATACGGCAAGCGCCGAAGCATCCAGCTTCCGGCGGGTGTAGTCGGCCTCAGGATGCAGGCCACCAAGCTCGTCGTTGTCGATGATCGGGCGCTGATCTCGTGGTGCCGCGCCGAGTTGCCGGCCGCGATCAAGACCGCCGAGCACATTCTCAAGAGCGAGGTGGCAGCACACGTCAAAGCGAGCGGTGAGATTCCGCCCGGTGCCGAGATCGGCGGCGGTGGTGAGAAGTTCTTCATCAAGTAGGAGCAAATCATGCTGAAGGCAAGCGATGCCATGGTGACGGCGGCGGATTTGATGCAGGCCATCGAGGAAATGCGCCGCGGCTACAACGAAGCGACGATGGGCCGACTGTTCAAGACCGAACCGCATCTGGCGGTGTACATCGAGAGCATCGCGGCGCACCTGACCAATCAGCTTAAGGATCAGAAGTACAACCCCGACGCCATGGCCGACGCGCTCGACCGCATCATCGTGGCCGTTCGCGCCATCGAAATCGGCCAGTTTCGCCTGTGGCGCGGCAGCATCGATCCAAAGTCACCGCTCGGGCGCATGATCGCGCCTGCCGACGGCCCCGCCGATGGGAAAAAAAAATGAAAGATTCTTGAAGGAGCAGGCCCATGAAATCGGGAAATACCACTTTAGAACGGGGGCACGATTCCCGCGACAACGGAACTCGGTCATGTCCGACGACACACCGCGCCGCTGCCACTCAGTCGCCATTGCGGCGGCTGACGGGAATCCAGCCCATGACTGCTGCCCAGCAGCAGCGTTTCGAGATACTTTTTGACGCGATGATCGCGCATTGGCTTGCTCGAAGCGAAACGAACGAAGGGAAGACCCATGACTGATCGAAAATTGCTCAACAAGAGCGCGGTACTGCTCATGCGATGCAGCACCGACCCGCAGATCGCCACCAGCATCAGGAACCAGAACATCAGCGTCGAGAAGACGATCACTGACAACAGTATCACGATCGTCAAGCCCATCAGGTTGGAGGGCGTCACGGGGAGCATCCCCGGCGGCCGTACCGACATCGACGAAATCATCAAGTTGAAAACCGATGGGGTTCACTTTGATCTGTTGATCGTCCCCAGTATCGACCGGTTTACGCGCGCGGGTCAGGGGCATGGCGCGAAGATGTTCTGGGACCTGGAGGCGGCGGGCATTGTTACGTACTTTGTCGCGGAGAACCTCTTCAGCGATGATCGGATGCATCGCTACATCATCTCGTTCATGCTCGACGCGGCACAGCAGTTTGTCGTTTCCAACACCCGCTCGTCGCTGTTGGGGAACACTAACAGTTTCCTCGACGGTCGTTCGCCGCATTGTCGGATTCCGATCTACGGGCTGGATCGAATGTACTCAGTCGATGGCAAGGACGTTCATCGCATGCGATCGCTGCCCGACGGAACTCAACAAATGCTCAACCCTGCCGGCGATGAGATCCTTCGCAGATTCGGCAAAAACGTAAAGGGCAAATCCCCCGAGCATTATGTCAAACAGAAGAATGAAGATGTTCGAATCCTCCCCCCGCTACTGAACATAACCGCCGTAGCTCGCAAGAGTTACGGCGGTTTTTCGTTTTGCAGATCGCCAAAAATACCGTATTAAGAAACGCAATACCGTATTAAGAGCAGCGAGTTTGGGACCGCTTTGACCGTGCCCGCGAAGTGGTATGCGGGCCGTTCAACTCCGCTCGGTGGCACGGTCGAGGTGTGCTGTTTGGCTCGCAGAATTCCATCGTAGGTCCAACAGCGCGAGAATCGGCGTATCCATGTGGCTAAAGTTCGGCCCGGTCTACTGCTTCTTGTGCGGTCCGGTGTTGCGACCCAGCGTGAGGTCATTCAAGAACGGTAACGCTCTCAGTAAGCGTTCTTCAATCGTTTTGGCACCGGCGTACGCGATCGCGGTGTCTGCCCAGACGCGCACCGGATCACTCTCGGTGTCGGTGAGATAAACTCGTGTTAACTCATCAAAGACCGCGTTGTACCTGTCCGCGTTGGCTTCGGGGACATACTCTGCGGCGGCCACGCGGAACTCGCCGCCGTTCTTAGTCCACACTTGGATCGTGTGGGAACCAATGACGGCCACATGATCTACGTTCGGGTAGTGCTTCATGTCGATCTTCAGATTCATCAATTCACCTCGCTTCAGTGCGAATTTCACGAGGATACCGCTTGATCCTCGCCGATGGCAACGGCCGCAATTTCAAAATGGTATGGCACCTGCGGCGTCAGGTCGACTCCATGCGGCATGACCAGCAATTGCGCTTCGGTCGGTCGTAGTTGCTCTCCGCCAAAGGTGCGCATCCTGAGGCCGACAAACTGCTTCGCCGAATCATCGACATCGATGGCAGCAGACAGATTGCCGGGACGGCGCGGCAGGAGCTTACGAAACTCGCCACCGAATCGTTCCGAACATCTGCGCCGGCTGCAGCTGCTCTCACTGATGTACGTGGCGTTCAAGATTGTCGCGCCCGACGAGTCGATCGGGCTTGATCTCACTGCGGAGCATGAATTGGCCACGGCTATGCACCTTGGGTGTGACGCCGGCGCGAGTGGTTGGACTGTCGAACCAACGTCAGTTGCGCCGGTGCCGCCTGGCAACAGTGGCCGCCAATCCACAGACCTCCCTCAATGCGGTTGCGCGCCGTATCTCGCCTATCCGTCAATGTTTCGGTAACATTCCTTCGATGCCCATCTGAGCGGGAAGTCGCAGGGGTTTGTTGCCCGGTTTGCGCTTCGAGGGCAACGGAGCCATCCATGCCGGCCAATCTGTCACTTGAGCTTCGCCAGGAATTCCGACAGTCGCATATGCGCGGCACGGCGATCGAGCTGCGCAATCGTCAGGGTACAGGCTGGACTCAGCGCGATCCCGCCGAGCTGCTGCAAATCACCTATCCGACTTCCGACGTGCAGCGATCGCTCGCCGCAATCTCGACCGGCGCCCAGGGTCGGCCGGTTGTGTTTCTCGGACAGCGCGGACGCGGCAAATCCCACATCATGGCGCTGCTGCACCACGCGATGGAGTCGCCCGACAAGGTCGGTGCCTGGGCAAAGGATTGGGGCGCGAAGCCGGGCTTCGCCGCGCTTGCGAATCTGTCGCTGCCGAAGGGTTTCATCGCAATCACCGAGACACTTTCAAACCACGAATATCGCACCCTCTGGGATTTGATCTTCGATCGACATCCGCGTGGAACATACTTCCGCGGCAAGTTTGAAGCATCGGGCACGCCAGTTCCGGCGAAATCGCTCATGCAGGATCTGTTTGCGGAGAAGGCGACCGCTCTGATCTTGGACGAGTTCCAGACATGGTTTGATGGCCTGCATGACGATCCTGCCAACACTGGACTGAAGCGTCGCCAGTGGGCGTTCAACTTCGTCCAGATTCTCTCCGAGCTTGCCAAGGAGCGGCCCGACCTGCTGATGCTGATCGTTTCTGTCAGAGACGTATCAACGGACGGATACCAGCAGATCCACCTGTCTCTTATACACATCTCCGAGCCCACGAGACTAAGGCGAATCTCGTATGCCGTCTTCTGCTTGAA
>ENA-ORBV01005678-ORBV01005678.1-microbial-mat-metagenome-genome-assembly--contig:-NODE-5678-length-22694-cov-11.282796_pt1 | contig 22694 bp, 15 predicted proteins | sample MGYA00237777_ERZ505514 | MGnify/ENA primary metagenome ERZ505514 (study PRJEB26160, sample SAMN06269048) | microbial mat metagenome | isolation source: Oligotrophic lake microbial mat | place... | reverse complement strand
TATTTGTTTTAAGTCTGGTATTGAACTGCCTGCTATACCTTTAATAGAGCCAATAAAATGGTTAGTGTTGAGTAAAACTTTTTCAAGTTGTTTTTCCCTTTGTTTCCAAATCCTTTCCATCGCTCTTTTTTCTTGAATATATCCGTTTTGCAAATCAGTAAAGCCTTCGATGATTGCCCCAACTTGAAGTCTAAATTCCGTGCTTGTCAAGTAGTCGTATAGCATTTGCATTTTCTCCCCCTTGTTGGTTTGGGAAGAGTATGCGTCATTTATTTTGATTAGACTTTCACGAAGAACTAATACCAAACCTTTGAAGTCATTGAATGAGCAAATCCAAACACCATCTTTTTGTCCAATTCTGTCAATGCCGTCTGGAAGTGCCTCTGTTACTATTATACAGATGTCTGCTTTCGTTACTACAGCATCAGTTTTTAGTTTTGTAATCCAGTCGTTGCTAAAGGATTTTGTCCTCTTACTTTCATATAATATAGTCCCGCAGTCCGTGCCTATTTTATTTCTAACGGTTTGAATTACGTCTGCTCCTTTAACGCCTTTACCAACTTCTGAAATTAGGTCAAACGGGAAAAGGCTCACCAAAATTTCTTCAATCGCTAACTCTTGAACTTCGCCTTGTAATTGCATTGAGCCTTGCTCTGCTTTCCGTTTCATTTCTTCAGCAAGTTCCTTTTGAACTTCAAGTTGTTTTTCAAGTTCTTTTATTTTCATAGTTGATGCTTCATCAACTTGCTTTTTAATTTTAATTTTCTCGTCTTTTAGTTTTTCTGAAAATTCCTTTTCCTTTTCTAAAACAACTGTGTCACGTAACTCATCCTTTTCTCTTTTGAGTTTTTCTACTTCTGCTTTAGTCTTATTAAGTTCTTTTACTTGTCCTGACTTCAATTCAAGCTCTTTTGTCAAGGATTGAATTTGTTCAGAGGTTTCTTCTTTCAAGTCGTTGCGGATTGACTTTTCAAGTTTTGTTTTTTCAGCAGTCAATTTAGTTTTTACTTCGCTGTCAACCTTTTGCTGAATTGCTTCTTTGTCCTTTGCTAATTGCTCTTTCTCAGTCTGTAAGTCTTTCAACTTCGTCTGTAAATCTTTGTCCTTTTGAGCATTTTTAGCTTCAAAGTCTTTAGAAAGTTTGTCTTGAACTTGGTGATACAAAATATCACTTACGTTAATTTCCTTACCGCACTCGGGGCAATTAATGATGTTGCTGTCTATGTCCATTTTAATTTGATTTATGTTGTTTTGTTATTTCGTCCGTGTCTTGTTGTGCGGTCTGCTGGCATTACCGCTAACTTGTTAATACACGAAGTTAAAAACCTTTTCTACTTCGTGTATCCACCCCATTTCGGGAGTTAACACGAAACTCAGCCTGCTTTCCGGTTTCGTATTAACTTCCCCAAGATACCTTTTTTTATTTCCCATCAAACCCCGCCTCATCCATCTCTTTGTAAGCGCTGACCATCCACACTCAACGCTTGATTGCGGCTCATGCAGCGTTGACTACGAGCGCTCAACGCTTGATTGCGGGCAATGCAGCGTTGACTATGGGCGCTCAACGCTTGATTACGGGCAATGCAGCGTTGACTACGGGCGCTCAACGCTTGATTGCGGCTCATGCAGCGTTGACTTCGGGTACTCAACGCTTGATTGCGGGCAATGCAGCGTTGACTACGGGCGGTCAATGCTTGATTACGGCTCTTGCAAAAATAATTTCACCCCGCAACCCAACCTTTTTCAAAACCTTGCGTAAACACGTGTGTATTTTCATTTTTTTTAACTAAAACAAAAAAAACTTAAACAATGAAAAATGTTCGCATCGTTCTCTCAATTTACACCCGCATCGCGGTTGCAAATTTTATCAATGCTGTGCAGGCGATTATAGGCGCCCTGACCGGCAATCCCAATTTCCCAACGCCCAATCCTTCACTGGCAAGCATCCAGGATGAGTTGGACGTGCTGCGCTCACAGCAGTCGCTCGTTGACCAGGGCAATTTGAGCATGGTGCCTGCGCGCAACCAAACGCGCGACACCATTATGAGCCAGATTTTTCTGCTCAGTAACTACGTGCAATATCAAGCCAACAGCACCTCTGCTGATGCTGAAGAAGCTGCCGTAAAAATTCAGTCAGCAAATTTCGTAGTGAGCGGTGAGCGCAATCCGATTGGCATTTTGCCGGGCGTTACCAACCTGCGCTCAAAAAATCTTTCGCAGGCTGTGGAACTCGAATGGAAAAGTCTTTATGGCGCGCATGCTTACAGCGTGATGATGACCATCCAAAACCCCAACGACCCGCAAGCCGTGTGGACGGAAGTTGCCCTTTGCACCCGCAGCAAGGTAACGGTGACTGACCTCACCCCCGGGCAAGCGGTAGCCTTCAGAATATATGCGCTCGGCAGTGCCGGAAAAGGACAGCCCAGCGACATCGTAACTGCAATGGCAGTATTGTAAGAAAAAGCTACAAGCCGCAAGGTTATAGCCTATAGCTTGAGGCTTGTAGCTTGAAGTTTAAACTAACCAAACCCGCCTCCAGTCTTTGGTGAAGCTCCCTCCCTTAAAAAAGGAGGGAGTTTTTTTTGTGGATGTTGAGAGAACAGATTCTATCCCGCATGTGCGGGCTTACAACTTTTCTTTCACATACTTTTGTATAATATGCGGAACGCCAAATTGTGAATGAGCCACTTGCAGCGTATCACCGGAAAGCAATTCCAAATCGCAGCCAGGCGGTGGCCACTGCGGGTAGTAGCCCGAGGAAGAAACGATTCCAGTAGAATCTTTTGTGAAGTAATAAAAGAAGCCGGGCGGTACAGACCGCAGCGTCATATCATAGCCTTCATCGGCAAATTCAATCTTGTATTGAAACGTATCTGCCGAAACCCAAGTGCCTGCAAGCAGCGCGGCATCAATACCGGGCTTGTTCTCATAGAGTGATTGCGCCTGCGCAAGGGTAACAGTAGTAACAAACAGAACTGTGAAAAAAGGTTTTGTGTGGCGCATGTTGAGTTGAAATTTAAATGAAATTACATGCTTTGCCGCATCAGTTTCATGTTTATAATCATCTTCGTTTGCCAGTATTTAATAGACCCGCAATTCACCGCGCAACCTGTGGAAAACTATCCCTCTATTGCTTCCTTTCCCTGCCTGCGATTGGTTAAATTTGTAGCGCTTGAAAATACTGGTTTTTCTATCAACGAATAACTATCAACTACGAACTAACAACTATCCACTAATAACTATCAACTAACCATGGCAGACGGAGGGAAAATTATCCAAATCAATATCGAAGAGGAAATGAAGACAGCCTACATTGATTATTCAATGTCGGTGATTGTGGCGCGCGCTATTCCTGATGTGCGCGATGGGTTAAAGCCCGTGCATCGCAGGGTGCTGTATGGCATGTTGGATTTGGGATTGGCAAGCAACCGCCCGCACAAGAAATCAGCGAGAATAGTAGGGGAGGTGTTGGGTAAATATCACCCCCACGGTGACGGCTCAGTTTATGACGCGATGGTGCGCATGGCGCAGGAGTGGTCATTGCGCTATCCCCTCGTTGACGGGCAGGGCAACTTCGGCTCCATAGATGGCGATAGCCCTGCGGCAATGCGCTACACCGAAGCAAGGCTTTCAAAGGTTGCCGAAGAAGTGCTCAAAGACCTCGACAAAGACACCGTTGATTTTCAAAACAACTTTGACGACACGCTCAAGGAGCCTACCGTGCTGCCTTCGCGCATCCCCACTTTGCTGGTGAATGGTTCATCGGGCATCGCGGTGGGCATGGCTACAAACATCCTTCCCCACAACCTCAGCGAAGTGATTGACGGCACCATGGCATACATTGATAATAAGGAGATTACAGTAGAGCAGTTGATGCAGTATGTGAAGGCGCCTGATTTCCCCACCGGGGGAACAATTTATGGATATGATGGCGTGAAAGATGGCTTCCTTACCGGAAGGGGAAAAGTAGTGGTGCGCGCAAAAACAGAAATCATCACCGAAGAAAAGAACGACCGCGAAAAGATTATAATTACAGAAATCCCTTATCAGGTAAATAAGGAAGTGCTGGTGGCGAAAATCGGGGAGTTGGTGAATGAGAAAATGATTGAAGGCATCTCCGATGTAAAAGACCTCAGCAACCGCGATGGCATTTTGATTGAAATCTACCTGAAGCGCGATGCCAATGCGCAGGTGGTGCTCAACCAGTTATATCATTCCACCCCGCTCGAAACATCGTATGGCATCAACAACATCGCCCTGGTGGATGGTCGCCCGATGTTGATTAACCTGCGCGACTTCATCAAGCACTTCGTAAACTTCCGCCACGAGGTAGTAGTGCGCAGAACAAAGTTTGAATTAGCGGATGCCGAAAAGCGCGCACACATCTTAGAAGGTTTATTGATTGCCCTTGACCATCTTGATGCAGTAATCAAACTCATCCGCGAATCACGCGACCCCGAAACCGCCCAGTCGGGCTTGATGTCAAACTTCAAACTCTCCGAAATTCAGGCAAAGGCAATCCTCGAAATGCGCCTGCAAAGATTGACAGGGCTTGAACGGGAAAAGATTAAGAATGAGTATGATGAAATTATGAAGTTTATCGCCCATTGCAAAGAGATTCTTGGCAATGAATCGCTCCGAATGCAAATCATCAAAGATGAATTGCAGGAAATAAAGAAGAAGTATGGCGATGAGCGCAGAACGCAAATCGAAATGTCAGGCGATGATATGAACATCACGGATTTGATTCCGAATGACCATCATGTCATTACCATCTCGCACCTCGGTTATATTAAGAGAACACCTGCTATAGAATATCGCACACAGGGTAGGGGAGGCAGAGGTTCAAGAGGGGGCGCTACGCGCGAAGAAGATTTCATTGAATTCATCTTCACCGCAACTGCCCATGAATATCTGCTCATGTTCACCGAGCAGGGGCAATGCTACTGGCTGCGTGTGTATGAAATTCCCGAAGGAACAAAAACATCGAAAGGAAGACCACTGCAAAACCTCATCGGTCTTGAAACAGGCGACAAGGTGAAAGCATTCATTGACATCAAGAGCCTTGATGATGTAGATGCCCTGCAGAACCAATGCGTAGTGCTATGTACAAAGAAAGGCGTGATAAAGAAAACAACCTTAGAGGCGTATTCGCGTCCGCGCGCAAACGGCATCCGCGCCATCAACGTGCATGAAGGCGATACCCTGCTCGAAGCAAAACTTACAGATGGCAACAGTTACATTATCATGGCGACTCGTTATGGTAATGCAATCCGCTTCCCCGAACAGAAAGTGCGCCCGATGGGCAGAACAGCATCCGGTGTGCGTGGAGTAACCCTGCAAGGCACCGATGATGAAGTGGTAGGAATGATTTGCGTTCCGAAAGGCGACACCACTAAAACGATTATGGTGGTTTCTGAAAAAGGATTCGGCAAGCGTTCAGATTTGGATGAATTGGATGAAACCGGAAAACCGATTCTGGATGAAAACGGAGAACCACTCAGCGTTTACCGCATCACCAATCGTGGCGGCAAAGGCGTGCGCACCATCAAGGTGACAGAGAAAACAGGCAGCCTCATCGCAATGAAAGATGTAACCGATGAAGATGACCTGATGATAATCACCAAAGACGGCATCACCATCCGTATGCCACTGAAAGACATCCGCGTGATGGGACGCGCCACACAAGGCGTAACGCTCATCAAATTGGATGAAGGCGATGCAATAGCAGCCGTCACCAAAGTAACAGACCCGAGTGGAGCGGTAGAAGAAGGTAACGAAGAACCAACATCACCTGAAGCATAGTAGCGTCATTGCAAGGGAAAAGAGCCATTGTGCGGTTAGCTATTAACGAAGCATTGCCATGTTTTTAGTTTATTCTTATTTTGGGATTGCTTTCCCGCAATGCGGGATTCCTCGCTCGCAATTACTATATGCATAAATGATGTGGCTTGAATCTTGGTCATTTCCTCAGGTTGGCATATCTTTCGCAGTCAAAACCACATTTTAATTCTAAAACCAAAACAAATCAACAGATGAGAATCTTATCATCAATAGCTTTTTTGCTTTGCTTATCCATTTCACTTTTCGCGCAAAGCGGAAAGTACAACACGGCTGTGTTCAGCCTTGAAGAATATCAAAACAGCCAATACAAAGAAACCGATGCCTTGCTCGAAGCGCTGGAAGCGATAAACTCAACAGCGCTTGATGCAGAATGGGCATTGAAGCCAAAGGTGTGGTTTCTGAAAGCGAAAATCAATGATTATATCTATCAGGATTCCATTCTGTCAAATCAGCAAACCAAAGCCCCTTTTGACGCTGCGGAAGGTTATAGAAAATCCCTCAGCTTCCCGAACGAAAAATTCAACGATGCAAAGCTGGCAAAGGAAATGCTCTTTATTCTCGCTACCAGAATGTATAACACAGGCGTTGTGCTCATTCAGGCAAAGGATGATGACAATGCAAATAAATATTTTGAAGAAGTACGCAACGCAAAGAAGTTTCTCGATAGCATCGGCTACACCAAAGAAATGGAAGAAAAAAACAGGAATATCTTCGAGCAGACCGAACGTGACGCCACTTACAACGCAGCTATTTGCCTGCTAAGATTGGATAAAAAAGAAGAAGCCAAAGTAATAATGCAGGAACTGATGGACCGCAACTATGACAGCCCCGATATTTACCGCATCGTTTCCAACTATAATCTCGAAGCAGGCGACACCACAAAAGCCCTTGAGATTCTTGATAAAGCAATCGCGCGTTATCCCGAAGACATCAACCTGCTTGTTTCCAAGCTAAATGTATTTATTGCTCAAAAGAAATCTGAACAGGCTTTAGCCATGATTGAGAAAGCTGTGCAATTAGACCCTAAGAACACAGACATCCTGTTCGTGCTGGGCGATGCGTATGCAAAAGCCGGCAAGGAAGCTGAATCAGAACAAACGTATTTGAAAATTGCAGAGATTGACCCGCAAGGAGACAATGCTTTTAAAGCATACAACAATTTGGGAGCTATGTATATTGATCAGGGAAATACGCTCAACAAACGCTTGCTGGATGACTCTAAACTCTCTGAAAAACAATACGAAGAAATCACTGCGCAGCGCAATGTGATTTACGCCAAAGCAATACCGCATTTGGAAAAAGCATTGGCGATAAAATCCAACGACAAGCAAATTCTCCGCGTTCTTAAAGAAGTGTATGCAAAGCTTGGGCAGTATGATAAGTCGAAGCAAATGAAGGAACAGTTGGAACAGCTTGGCGGCTAAATAATTTTTGTTCCTTTTGATAAATAGCCCCGACCTTTAGGTCGGGGGTTACAATAGATAATTGATTGCCGAACGGCTTTAGCCCTTTTATCAAAACAGAATCTTCTTTTAACTATAGCTCCTTATTTATGAAAACCCACGAAGTATTCAATCAGGTATCCGCGTATGAAAACATCAACCTGTTTGAAACCGACAGGCTGCTGTCGGAACTCGTAGAGAAAAATGAAGCGGGTTGGGCAATGCCACAATTAAAAGCTTACGGACAGAAACTTGGAACGACTGAGTGGATTGAAAAAGGATACCTCGCCAATAAACACACGCCCGTTTTTCATTCGCACGACCGCTTTGGCAATCGTATAGATTTCATTGAGTTTCATCCTGCGTATCATGAGATTATGGCGCTCGCCTTCGAGTCGGGATTGCACTCCTTGCCTTGGACCGAAAATAGAAAAGGCGCACACTTAGCCCGCCTGGGATTGGATTACATGCACGCGCAGAACGAGTCGGGTTCAGGCTGTCCCGTCACGATGACGTTTTCATGCGTTCCTGCAATCAAGAATCATTTACCACAAGCTGACGAATGGCTTTCAAAAATTCTCAGCAATAAATATGACCCCGCAAATAAACCACACACACAGAAAGCAGGACTAACCATCGGCATGGCGATGACAGAAAAGCAGGGCGGAACTGACGTGCGTGCAAACACCACACAAGCTAAACCAACAGGAAGAGCAGGAGCGGGTGAAGCATACACGATAACCGGGCACAAATGGTTTTGTTCCGCGCCCATGTGCGATGCTTTTCTTACGCTGGCACAAACAGAAAACGGATTGTCGTGTTTCCTCATGCCGCGTTGGCTGCCTGATGGCACAAAAAACACCTGGCAGATTCAACGTCTGAAAGATAAGCTGGGCAATCGTTCAAACGCATCCAGTGAAATTGAAATGGAAAACGCCATCGGTTGGCTGCTGGGTGATGAAGGTCGGGGAGTGCCGGTGATTATCGAGATGGTTGCAATGACGCGCTACGATTGCATGATTGGCTCTTCGGGATTAATCAGGCGCGGAGTTGCGGAAGCCGTGCATCATTGCGCATATCGCAAAGTGCAAGGAGAGTTGTTGATTAACCAACCGCTGATGCAAAACGTCCTTGCTGACCTTTGCCTCGAAGCAGAAGCAGCGCTGGCAATGACTTACCGCGCTTCAGTTTGTTTAGAAAATTCAGATAACGAAGCAGAACAATTATTGCTTCGCCTGTTAATGCCCATCGGAAAATATTGGATAACAAAACGCGCTGCGCCATTGCTTGTAGAAGCAATGGAATGTCAAGGCGGGAATGGTTATGTAGAACAAGGAATTATACCGCGCCTTTATCGTGAAGCGCCCGTAAATGCGATTTGGGAAGGCAGCGGAAACGTGCAATGTTTGGATGTGATACGTGCCATCGGAAAAGCGCCCCAGACGTTGGATGTGTTTATTTCAGAATTAGATTCTTCTTCTGGTGTCAATCCGATTTATGATAAGTATCTGACTGACTTAAAGAATAAACTTAGTCAAATCGGAACCACACCAAACCAAGCAAGACGTTTTACAGAAAATCTTGCAGTTGCTATGCAGGCTGCTCAATTGATAAAATCAGGCAATCACTTCGTTGCCGATGCTTTTTGCCAATCTCGTTTAAGCAACAATCCTGGATTGTTGTTTGGTAATTTGCCTGATGGGATTGATTACAAATCAATTATCACTCGGTTTATTCCAATTTTGATTTAAGCAGCCTTTTAAAACCTCCCTGACTTCTAATTTCAATTTTACTTCTTTCCTATAATTGATATTATGTTAAGTTGGATTTTTCGGCATTTAACAGATTACATTTGTGCAATCATCTTCTTATCCATTTTGAAAAATTCTTTTAATGAAAGCCCTCGTTTTTGAACAATATGGAAAAGCTGAAGCTGTTCTTGCGCTGAAAGTATTACCTGAACCTGAACCTGCGCCCGGTGAAGTAAAAGTTAAAATGCTGTATAGCCCGGTGAATCCTTCGGATATTTTCAATACGGTTGAAGGAACTTACCGTGACGCTATCGGGAAAGCGATTTGGAACTACGGCAAACCTGAAAGCCAATTCACGATTGATCCGAATGGCGAAAGAATGTTACCTGCACTCCCCCACGTCCCCGGTTTGGAAGGCGTTGGCGTTGTGGTGAAAGCAGGCGAAGGACTTTATCCGAAATATTTATTGAATAAGCGCGTAACTGTAGTTGGCGCGAAAAAAGGAAACTGGCAGCAATACAATGTGGTAGATGCGCGTCAGGCGTTGCCTGTGAAAAATGGAATTAGTGATGAGCAAGCGGCTGTATCATTTGTGAATCCAGTTACTGCTTATGCGATGATTCATGAGGTGCTGAAATGCAGCAAGAACGATGTTGTACTCCAATCTGCCGGAAACTCTGAATTGGGCAAGATGATAATTCGCATGGGAAAGCGATATGGCTATCAAACGATTAACCTTATCCGCAACAATGCGCAAACGAATCATCTTCTTTCTATCGGTGCTGATCATGTGATTGATATCAGCACTGAAAATCTGAAAGAACGCATTTTTCATATTACAAAAGGAAAAGGTGTGAAGTTTGCGCTTGATCCGATAGCGGGTTCTTTAGCTTTTGACATGATTCAATGTCTTGGAATAAATGGAAAACTGCTGGTTTACGGCACATTAACCTCTCAAGCTTTGAATTTCTCTTCAAGAGATTTGATGACTCCCCTATCATCCGTTCAGGGATTTTTCCTCACCAACTGGATTGGTTCTCAAAGTCTTTTGAAAAAACTTTCACTTACGCGCAAAGTGGCATCGCTGGTGAATAGCGGTGAATTGAAATCGCAGATTCACAAAGTATTTCCTTTGGAAAATTATCGGGACGCGATTGCTGAAGTACACAAGATCAATAACCAAGGGAAGATTCTGCTGAAACTAAATTAATCAGTGTTGAAATTGAAGCGCGGTATTGGCTGATTTTACCAAACAAGCTACGTATTTCCGCGTATAACACAAGGGCTGAATTCTATCAGCTTTACGTGTGCTTAATTTTTTAAAAGAAATCAATATCAAGGAGGTCAGGGAAACCAACATCAAACTCATCTTCGGACTGGGGTCTGTGGTGTATGCCGCGTTCGGTATTTTGCTGCACACAAGCGCCATTGAATACAATGACCCGATTTTGCTGCGCTTCGTGATAATGTTCGTTGGAATTCTTTCACTGGGTATCGCGATGTATTACGAGCCTGCGAAAAAGCAGTTGATGAAAATTCTTTTTGGCAATCTTTATCTCTACAACGCGCATCTCTACTACCTGCTGTTTGTAAATGATTTTAATTCCAATTACAAGCTCTCGTTGTTAGTAGTCACGTTTGCTTCTATTCTGTTTATTCAAGACAGAAAACTCAACAAAATCTATCTCATTGTGAACGCCTGCACGCATGTGGGCGTGATGATTATTACAAACAATCTCAGCGTTGAAAATATCAGCGTTGCATTTCTCATCCTGATGGTGCTGGCTATCGGTTATTTCACCAACGGTGAGCGTATTAATGCTTTCAAGCAAATCGCTGACAGGGAAGCTATTCTCAACTCCATCAACAACAATGTGCATCATGGAATTTTCAGAATCAATGCTGAGGATGAAGTGTTATATACGAATGAGAATTTTGCAAAAATGCTCGGGTACAATTCCATAGAGGAAATTCATGTATTGAAGAAGCCCTTGAAATTTACTGACCCTGATAAAGCGCGTCAAATCAACGTGCAAAAAATGAAAGGCGAAGTGATTAAAAATGTGGAAGCGGAAATCGTTTGCAAAAACAACAAAGTGATGTGGGTGTTGATCAGCTTTTCACCGGTATTCAATGCCGAAGGAAAACTCAGTCACTATGACGGGGCGATTATTGACATCACCGACAGGAAACTCGCAGAGAAAGATTTAATGCTTTTTTCCGCAGCGATTGACCACTCCACTACCTGCGTGGCAATTACTGACAAGCAAGGATATATCCGCTACACGAATCCATTTTTCACAAAAGTAACAGGATATTCGATGGATGAATTATTCGGAACAAAAATTCAGAACTATACAGTTGCCGATGATTCCGGCAGTAAAACGATGTGGAAAGAGTTATTAAAAGGAAATATTTGGAAAGGAGAAATCAATCAGCGCAGCAAAGACGGAGAAATCATCACACAACTTACAAGTATTGCTGCCATCAGAAATAAAAATCAGGAAATCATTAATTACGTTATTGTTTCGGAAGACATCACGCAGAGGAAGATTGCAGAGCGGGAATTGGTGATTGCAAAAGATATTGCAGAAACAGCTAATCGTGCGCAAGAACAATTTTTGTCAACAATCAGCCACGAATTGCGCACACCTATGAATGCGGTAATCGGAATCACGAACCTGATGCTCGAAGAAGACCCGAGGCAAGATCAAATTGAGAATTTGAAAATTTTGAAATTTTCCGCCAATAACCTGCTTGCATTAATCAATGATATGCTCGATCTCACCAAAATTGAAGCAGGAAAATTAGATATACTTCCCGGTGATTTTGATTTGGAGCAGACAGTGAACGTAATTAAAAAAGCACACTCGTTACGCGCTTCGCAAAAAAATGTAGAACTATCGTTACAAATCGAAAAAGACATTCCGCTTTTGTTGATAGGTGATGCTATGCGGTTGAATCAGATTTTACACAACCTTGTAGGAAATGCAGTGAAATTTACAGACAGCGGCAAAGTAGAAATTGTCGTTAAGCGAAAGAAGACAAATGATTCTTCCATAGAACTTGAATTTTCAGTGCGCGATTCCGGAATTGGAATTCCTGCTGATAAAATTGACCACATTTTTGAAAAATTCTCTCCTGCAAGCGCTATCACCAACCGCATCTATGGTGGCACGGGACTTGGACTTGCAATCACCAAGCTGCTTATTGAACTGCAAGGCGGTAAAATATCGGTAAGCAGTGAAGCCGGGAAAGGTACATTATTCACATTTACGCTTCCGTTTAAGAAAAGCAGTAAGACATTGTTGCCGAAAGAAGCTGTGGAAGTAAAACTATACTCCGGCTTAAAAAATATTTATATTTTGGTTGTGGAAGACAACAAAGTCAATCAAAAAGTCGCATCAAAATTTCTAACGAAATGGGATGCCATTGTTGAGTTTGCGGATAATGGCGCGGAAGCTTTAGAAAAAATCAAGAACAACCATTACGATGTAGTGTTGATGGATTTACTGATGCCAGTGATGGATGGGTATGAAGCCACCCGTCAAATCAGGAAAATAAGCAAATATGAATCGCTGCCGATTATCGCGCTCACTGCTTCAGCAATGAGTCATGAACGGGAAAAAGCCTTTGAAGTTGGCGTGGATGATTATGTCAGCAAGCCGTTTGTTCCTTCTGAACTTTATAATAAAATCGCCAAATACGCTTACAAAGACATTGCAAAGCTCAAAACTGCTGAAGCGTAATCTCGTTTTGCCTCTCCTCCCCTATTCAAACGCTTTTAATGCGCTCCTTTCTTGCAACAAGCATGGAGTTTTTCATATGCTTGCGGGTCAGCAGGAATTTCATTAGCATCATATCCTGAAAGAGAAATAGCTGTGCGGAGTTGCTCGGGAGTCACATCAGCAGGCTTATACTTCACCGTAACAACTTTGGATGGCACATCAAGTGTTGCGCTTTTCACTCCTTTCAACCCATAGAGCGTAATCTCAATTTTGTCTTTACACATGCCACACACGGCTGATGTAAGAATTTCAATTGTTTCCGTTTTCTTTGAACTTGCCTCCTGCTGCGCAAATACAGAAAATCCGAAGAAAGTCAATGCGATTAATAAATTCAGTGTTTTCATTTTTTATGGTTTTGTTTTTTGTTGTTGGTTCATTAATTTAAAGCGAAATCCGGCATAAGTTGTTCTTCCAAAAATCGGACCCCAAATCATGGAGCTGTCAAAATAATTTCCGAAAGGATTTTCAGAAGCAAGAATTGGATTTCCCTGTCTGTAGTTTGCAATATTTTCCATTCCGATGTAAAGTTCAACACCTTTTTTGAAAATTTTTGATACCTGCGCATTCATCATGAAAAAATCGGGCGAGTAGGTATCTAATTGATATTGCTCAGGATTTGTACCCGTGAAAGGAATTCGTTTTTCCCCTTGCCATTGCACGGTGAAATCAAACTTCCATGTTTTGCCGACTTCATACGCAAGGTTTAAAAATGTGCGGTGTGATGCGATGAGCGGCTTCTCCAGCAATCCTGATGTGTAATCCGTTTTCACATCATACCAGCGATAAGAAAGACGCACGTCCAGATTTTTTATCAGTTCATAATCTGCCTGCACCTGAATGCTATGGGAATACGATTTACCATTCAGGTTATAGAATAAAACCTCTTGCGGATTGTGGTCAACATCAACAACTACCTGCTGCTGAAAATCGGTTCGATAAAAATCAGTAGTAAACGTGCCGCCTCTTTTCCCCAGCCTGAATTCCTGCGTCAGGTTGATTCCGTAATTCCAAGCTACTTCAGGGTCAAGGTGATAACCCGCTTCATCATTACTGTTCTGAATTTTTAACGTGCGCGAGCTGGCAAGCAATCCCATGTTTTCAGCAATGATATTTGCCGTGCGCTGACCCCTTCCTGCTGTAACACGGAAAACAGTTTTTTCTGTAACCGCGAACCGCGCGTGCAGGCGCGGGGTAAAAAAAATGCCGTATAAATTGTTGTAATCCGCTCTGATTCCTGCTACAAGCGTTACGTGCTCATGATGTGTGAACGTGTATTCAAAAAATGCTCCCGGAACAAGTTCGCTGCGCTGAAAATTTGTTGTGTCCCATTTCTCATCAAACTTATCATACTGAAAACTTGTGCCCGCTTTGAACTTGTTATCTGAATTGCCAATGATAGATTGATAAATTGCATTTGAATAAAAACTGTATTGCGTTCCATTATAATCGCGTAGCCCGAAATAAGAATCCTGCTGATGCCACACACCCGAAAGCTGCACTCCGATGCTTTTGTATCGTTTTTGAGGAAACACATAACCTCCTTTCGCAAATGCCTCTACACGCCATGTTTCCATCCGTACCCCATAGGCGTTTGAAGTGTCGCGCAGGGTGTTTTTATTAAAACTTTTTCCCCCACCTACCTGGTCGCTGCGTAAAAACTTCACTCCAAATTCCGTTTCAAATCCGCGATAGTTGTCGAACCTCCAGCGGTTTAGCGCAGTAGTAGTGTACGCTTTCGGAAAATCGAGAAACTCATCCTTGTTATTATCCACTTTAAAGGGCTTTCCACTTCCGTGTATAAGAGTAGCTGTCCGCCATTTTACATTGACATGATTTGAGAAATTCAAATTCGCTTCCATTCGCCCTTCCTGATTTATGTATGCATTCAGATACAACTTTTCTTCCTCATCAGGGCGTTTCAACTCCGTGTTAATTTGTCCAGCTATTCCCTCAAAGCCATTTACAACCGAGCCTGTTCCTTTCATCAATTGAATCGAACTAATCCATGCCCCTGGAATAAATGACAATCCCTGATTAGAAGCTAAACCACGCACATTGGGCACGTTCTCCTGCGTTATCAGCGTATAGCTGCCCGCGAGACCGAGCATTTGGATTTGACGAGTTCCGGTAAGCGCATCAGTAAACGATACATCAACGGAGGGCGTAGTTTCAAAACTTTCAGAAAGATTGCAACATGCGGCTTTGAATAATTCCTTCTCGGTGATTTGCAGTGTTTGTATCGGGTCTATGTATGAAATCTCAGTTGTTTTCTTCTTATAGGTAACCACTACATCATTCAGCGTATTCGCGTTTTTTAAAACGATGGTGACATACTCATGGTTTTCGATTTGAATCGTATCAGGCTGATAGCCTACATAGCTCACGATAAGCTGATGCGTTTCGTGCATACATGAAATGGTGAACACTCCATTGGCATCCGTAGTAGTGGCTACTGTAGTTCCTATCCAATAAACATTCACCCCAATCAAAGGCGTGATGTGTCCTTTCTCGCTTTCCTCAGCGATAACTCCTTGCAGCGTGTCCTGAGCTTGCAGGACGCAAGGCAGCATGAATAAAATAAAATGGTAAAACTTTTTCATTTTGTAGAATTAATGATGATTGCAAAAAAACTGACCGGGCTGAATAGAATCAGCGTTCAATCATCATAGAAGGAAAGAGGAAAGCAAAACCTGAATATCCTGTATTGGGGAAGGCGGATGATTCAGAAAAAAAGAAACAGCGTTTAAAATGGGGTGCGTATCAAAAGAGAAAATTTCAAATAAAGACACACACGAAACAAACACAGCAATCTGTTCAAACTTGTTGACAGTGAACTGCGATAAAAACTTCACAAACACATTTTCATTCTTACAGCAATTATCCTGTTCAGCCCGCTCTGATTTGCAATGCGCGATTTCTAATGAACTACAGCAGCTTTTAATTTCTTCGCAATTCTCAGACAATGTAAAAATGCCTGTGTTTTGCAGCCTGTTTTGGCAATAATGCTGCGTCACAGTAATTCCTGTGGTAAGTAATACCATCAAGATGGCAAGAATGATATTGGATGCGGTCTTATACAAGATTATTCTGTAAGTAAGCTAAAGTTAACGATAAATGACAAAAAAAGTATCGCATCAAAAAATAATCAGCGCACAAGCAGAGTTGGCGCTCTGTTGTATAAATTCCAAACAACGCCTTTCATAAACGATTTTGCAAGATTAAATTCACCCTTTAAAAGATAAAGAATCACATTTTTTGGAACCGTGAAAAAGAACAAAAACAACGCAAACAGCATCAGGTGAATCCGTTTTGCATTTCTCCGCATGAATAGAATCCTATTGCGGGTGGTAAAGTATATCTTCAAGGGACTCATCTTTCCTACGGAAACGGATTCCTTGTGATAGATGGTTGCTTGGGGTTCATAATAGATTTCGAATCCTGCTTTTCTGATTTGCTCGCACCAATCTAATTCTTCATAATAAAGGAAGAAAAAATCAGGCATCATCCCTGCTTTTTCAATTACTTTTCTGCTCACCATCATCGCTGCGCCATGAGCGTATGGAGTAAACCTTCCTGTGTTATACTGCCCTTTATCCAATTCAAACTGGCCGATAGTGCTGTTGCGCGCAGTGAAAGGATTGATTGGCGTATAGCCTGCATATTGAATCATCTCGGGCTGGTCATAGTAATAAATCTTAGGGCTTGCTACTCCTAAGTTTTTTATCCTTCTAAAGGGTTCAAGCAGGTTTTGAATTAAATCGGGAGTCAGTTCGGTATCATTATTTACAAAAAATAAATACTCCCCTTTTGCCGCCCTGATGCCGAGGTTATTTCCTCCGGCAAAGCCTAAGTTTTCAGCGCTAAGAATGATATGAGCAGCAGGATAAGCCGCCTTCACTTTTATTGTAGGATTTTCCTTAGAAGCATTGTCAACCACAATCACTTCAATATTTTGATACGTCAATTTTTTGACTGACTCCAACATAGCGCACGTTACGTCAGCCTGATTATAGTTGACCGTAATAATTGAAACAAGCGGTATATCTTCTTTCCCCATTCCTGCTAAGATTAGAAATTACACAGCATGAATTGCCGCGAATATTCAACTTCAATGCTAACAATAAAAGATTATACGGAAATAAAAGGTATCAAGCCTTAGCTGTTGATTTTCGATACCAGAGCGGGGAAGGTTTTAAGAATAATCTTAAAATCAAGAAAGAGAGAATGATAATCAGCATAGGTATTATCTAATATCACGCGCTCAGAAACCGACATTTCTTCACTTCCTCTGCGTGATACCTGCCAAAGTCCGGTAAGACCTGCGGGAGCAAGAAATCTTTTCGCCCATACATCGCGTGTCAATTGTTCTGCTTCATAAAGCGGCAAAGGACGGTTACCGACAACAGACATATCGCCTTTAATCACATTAAGTAACTGCGGAATTTCATCAATGCTTGAAGCTCTCAGAAAACGACCGAATGTTGTAACACGCGGGTCATTATCCAGTTTGAAAAACTTCATTCCTGCCTTGTTTGACTGGTCGTCTTTATACTGATTCAGGTGAGCCAGCTTCTTCAATTCCACATCAGCACCCTGGCGCATAGAACGGAATTTATACAAATCGAAAATGTTATAGCCCGTTCCGACACGCTTTGAGGTATAAATTACAGCGCCTCTTGATTCCAGCTTGATGATAAGCGCAACCAGCAAAAGCACAGGGCTTAGAATCAGCAATGCTCCTGCTGACAAAACAATATCCATCGTTCGTTTCATCAACGAGATACGATTTTCATAAAGCGCTTCATTGTTGAAAGCAAGCCTTCGTTTTTCGCTCTTAAACTGCTTCAAAAATGAAATGCGTGTATGCAAATCTTCTGCGCTCACTTGCCCGAAATAGTAATCATCAATTCCAAGTTCCCTTGCTTTTTTCCCGAGCGTGTTGTTCTGTTCTTTTGATAGGATGATAAACGGAATGATACTCAGGAAGTGATTGCTTTGCAGTTGCTTAAACAAGTCAACCGCATAACCATCCACGAGTTGCGCATCGCAAACTATCGCAGTCGGCAGTTCATTCGGATAGGCGGAAGTTTTATCTAAAAATTGGTAAGCCTCATCCACCGAGCCTAACTGGAGATATTTATAATTCAAGTCACTCAGGTTCTCGGCTGTGCCTTTCCCTTCTTGTCCAATAACCAAAAGTTTCCTGTTATTTTGGCTTGCCTGCTGTTCAAATTGATAGGGTAATCCCTCCGCATTTGCCCGTACAGCCTCTTTCTTATTTACCTCTACTCTCAGCATCGTCAGTTCTTATTGTTTAGAATAGTATCAATCTTATCAAAAAGGTCTTTGGGGTTAAATGGCTTCATCAGGATGTCTGTTGCCCCCTGATGCAAGAAGTTGATGATATTGTCGCTGTTTTCAGTTCCCACAAGCATTATTACGGGAATATCGCGGTAGTAGCCGCTTTTTTTGATGTTTTTTAGGAATTCAAACCCATTCAGGCGGGGCATTTCGGTATCTAATAGAATCAGGTCAGGAGTGTTTCCGTTTTCCAGCCAAACCATGCCCTCCATCCCGTCCTTTTGCACTCTCACATTGTAAGAACCTCGCAGCAAATACTCCAACAACATTCTTACGCTCGTGTCGTCTTCTACCGTTAAAATCTGTTTTCTTTCACTCATCATAGTTCTCTCGCTTTTCATCAGGCAAGCTATGTCACGTTCTTTGTTAAGTCAATTTTTTTTTTAAAATCTTTTCCCCAGATTATTACTCTTTATCAACAATGGTTACAGGGCAAAAAAACCATTTGCATTATTCTTAAATAAAATCTGTAAGCATGAGTAAATCTAACCAACCGCAGAGACGGCTTTACGTAATAGTTGGAAACTTTATTCGTGGGAAGAGGAGAAGGGTGTTGGGAAAATGGCGGGGATAGCGGCTTAAACCAAACGCTTTCAGGATTATTGAATAGGAAGGGATGATTTGGCGCGTACTGACCTCATTTCTTTAACGCTTTTACTCGTAGCGCCCTTGGCCGGAATTTACTGCTTCTTATTATCTGAGAACAGATTCTTCCCCTCGGCTGGCGCAAGAATGACGTGCTGCTTTGAGCGGTGGCTTCTTGTGTCTTTTCTTTGCTCAATAAAAATTACTGCACCACAACCTTTCTCACCGCACTCTCTCCATTCTCTAATTCCACTCTTACAAAATAAAGCCCTCCTGCAAGAGACGATATGCTGATTTCTGTATGGGTAGTGTTTAGGATTTCTTTACCGCTGATGTCAGAAATGGAAATATTGCGTATTGAGTAGCGAGTAGCGGGTAATGAAACATGAATAGTTTCATTTGCAGGATTCGGGTAGATAAAAATGTCATTCAGTATTGCTTGTACAGTGTTCATCCCTATTATGGGTGTCGTGATGTGAATTTGACGCAACATAATGTTTTCCGAAACTCCTGCCTTCACAATAAGCGTAACGATATACTTTCCTGTGTCCGCATAGCTATGCGCAGGGTTAAGCAAACCGCTGCCATTTCCATCTCCAAAGTACCATTGAGAAGTACAGTAATCTTCACTCAGGTTCATGAAACTAACAGTGAACGAATCTATGCTGAAAGTAAAAGCTGCGTTAATATCAGAGCTGCTTACATAGCCGCAACTATCGGAAATGTTTACCTGTTGCTGTACGGTGCCTAACGAGTTGCCCGCGCGTACGATGAGCGTGATAGTGTATGAGCCGGGCGTGGTATATCTATGCGTTGCATTTTTTTGATACACACTGTCCCCATCTCCGAAATACCACAAAGCAGTACAATACTCTGTACTTTGATTTGAAAATAATACAGTCTTGTTGAGCGTGTCTAAGCTATAAGCAAATGCAGCATTGATGTTTTGATTTTCCAAATACCCGCAACTATCTACTTTTAAAATGAACATGTCGTTGCCGGTAGTGTGGCTGGGAACACCGGGACACGCAATGATGTAACCCGTTAATGCGATGTCTCCTTCGAGTGTGATGGTCATGTCTTCCTCATAGTTGTCTGTAGCTCCGCCATAGTAGCTATACTGGCGTTGCCAGATGATATTGCCTTGTTCATTTAATTTAACGATCCAGATGTAATAACCATTATCAGCCGGTTCTCTTTTGCCGCCAGCTACTATAAAACTTCCCTCAGGAAGTTGTTTGATGAATTTAAACACTTCATTGTAGCCCGCAATGCCGTAAGTTTTTGTCCACAGCGTATCACCGCTGGCATTTATTTTAGCGATGTGTGCATCGCTTGCGCTGCTAATAGAAGTCTGCGTAAAGCCTACTATCATATAGTTACTATCTGCCGTAGGGATGCTATACCCAAATCCCATCAGTGGCGACCACAGGAATTTTTTCTCCCATTGAAGGTTACCTGCACTGTCTGTTTTGATGACGAACCAGTTAGAATTTGGCGGTGCGGAGATTCTGCCGCTCAGCAGGTAGCCGCCATCTATGACTTTGATGAGGGTGGGGTAACGGTAGCCGGTTATGCTATCACCATAGCTACGGCTCCATATGATATTTCCCAAGCTGTCTGTTTTAGCTAAAAAGGCTTGGGCATTGGGAAGGTTATTATGAAAATGACCCGCTGTTAAAATGTATCCGTCATCCAATATCGCTGAATTATGCAAACCATTATAACCCAAGTAAATACTTGTATCATACAAAGACATTCCACTTGTATCAATATATAGTACAAAACCTTCTCTTGCACCTACATCTAAATTGGAACGCACTCCCGTCACTATAAACTTATCATTAAAAGGCAAAATAGTATTTCCGTATTCTCCACCAGATGCCCTATAATCGTATTTCTTAGTCCATAATGTATCTCCACATTGATTTACTTTTATTACAACAACAGCCTCGTTAGTAGAAGAAATATCTGTAAATCCAGGCGCTAAAATATTTCCGTTATTTTGAGTTGTTATTGCAAGACCAGCATCAAACCAATCCCCACTTTGGTATCTATATAAGTTGTGAAAATAACACTGCGAGAAAACTGATGATTTTAGCGCAAATAACCCACAAAGAATAATAAAGAACGCTCTCATTTTATACTCAATAAAAGCGTTACTTAATAACAATTACTTTCCCAATATAAACCTGTTTGCTTTTTTTAATAACCCTGGCTCTGTAGAAGCCACTTTCAATTTCTGGTTGTTTAACAATCTTTTTGTGCCGCCCTTCGTCAAGATATATCTCGGCTACTTGTTTGCCTGAAACATTGTACAATAAAAACCATCCGGGCTCTTCCCCTATCTCATATTCCAAAATCATCGTGGCATCATTCGGATTCGGGTAAAGGCTGAATTTAACTTCTTTATCTGAAGCAACAATAATTTCATCTTTCTTAGGTTCGGTATGACCGCTGGTTTTCGGTGCAGAGTATTGAATTTTTTCAATTGGGTATTCAAACATAGCAGTGTCAACCACATACAACACGGCATGTGCCTTCGGAGCAACATGCGCTCCGCTATTAGCTATTTCATACATCAGCGCCTTTTGTATGCTGTCCATGCTGAAAATTCCGCTGCTGTCTTGTGTCGCTACTTCCGTCATCAGCGATATATAATTGGTAAACCAAAGCGTTTCCAGCGAATCTTCAGGCATACTCATCGTCCACACCGTATCCAATGCTGCCTCAGCATCTGCAAGGCTATCTTTTGCCAGCAGCAATTCAGTCAGCAGTTTTTTTGATGTTAAAGTGGAATCGCTTCCCAGGTAGCTTTCATATTCGCTGGATGTTCCGGTAGTATCCAGCGCATCCTGATAGCCGTAAGCAAAGCGCAGGTCATTATCAATCAACCTCAACTCTGAGTCGTAGAACTTCCACTCATGGAAGGCATCAACATAAGCTTCGCGCAAGGTGTCGTACGGTCCATTTGCTTGCACGGTCATTACGCTGTCAATGCGGGTTTCTCCGAAGTCCACATCAGACAGGGTCATCACATAAATGGTCTTTTTCTGCAAAGGGACATTTTTTATCAGCAGGTCGCGCAGCATGTCCTTCGCAGCGCCTTCCGGTCAGTAAACGTCTTCGAGCATCACCGCCATGAGCACATCATCGCTCAGCGGGCTGTTGCGGTGAAGGATGGCGTTTTTAGTGGAAAGACCAAAGCTCATGTTGAGCACCGAGTCCAAAACCGCCCCGGGGTTGCCATTATCCAATAAGGCTCTTATGCTGTCCATATCGTTTTGTTTTTGTTCCAATGTATTAAGATACTCATTTTTCCGCTCAAGCAGGGTGTCAATATATTCCTGCACGTTTTGCTGCGAATCGGGCGGGGCTATGCGTAAGGCAATAGTGCCGGGGTCGCAGGACGTCACTTCATCTTCATCTGTTGTACATTGTTTCCGGAAAGTAGGAGCCCACCATGCTGAAGCACATTCGGGTTTTACTTTCAAATTGTTATCGGCATCACTTTTATGATGATAATAAGTAAACGGCAGCAGGGTTTGCTCCACGAAAATATCTTTATCCCTGCCGAGGCAGTTGATGAGAGCGGGGTCGTCAAAATTGTTGGTTATCCATTTGTTGCCTGCGGCAAATCTATCGTCATTATCGCAATCAGAGGTTCCCTGGTCGCGGAGGTCACCCCATGGAAAATTGAAAGTCAAACACAACGAGTAAGGATAAATTGGGATACAATATGTAAAAGGAAATATTTCAGTTGCCAAACTCGCCCATGCAAGGTCGGCATGTTCGTTATCATCCGCCTCAAAGCGATTGCACCGCACACTCAGTTCGGGGTTGTTGCCCCCCATGGCGCAAGCATGATGCAAAGCATACTGGCGCAAAGCGTCCGCTTGTGCCAATCATCCTTGAGCGTCCGC
>ENA-ORBV01005677-ORBV01005677.1-microbial-mat-metagenome-genome-assembly--contig:-NODE-5677-length-22694-cov-12.263386_pt1 | contig 22694 bp, 24 predicted proteins | sample MGYA00237777_ERZ505514 | MGnify/ENA primary metagenome ERZ505514 (study PRJEB26160, sample SAMN06269048) | microbial mat metagenome | isolation source: Oligotrophic lake microbial mat | place... | reverse complement strand
CAGGGCTACTACAAGATTCTGCCTTGTTGTGCGCGGTTGGCGAAAGCCCCGTCACTTCAGTGCGGGGTTAGCTTACTTACGCTCCCCCCTTTCTAAAGTCTTAAAAAGGGGGGCTTTTAATTGGGATCTACAACAATCGAATATGCGAAAACTCGATTTCATAGGTCTTTTGTTCACTCTGCTCATTCGAGTGCACTACTTGTTTGGTCATAAAGTAGTAATTGCCAATTTTTTTATAAGTCTCGTCAAACTTAGCCTGACGAACGATCTCATCAGTTTGAGGATTGCGAAATACCGCGCTATAGGCTGTAGAGATATATCCCTCACCAGTGTCTAGTTTGGCTAAATGATTAATCACAAATCCAATTCGACCCATGACACGGCTCACCATTGAGATCTGTTTGTCTCTCACTTTGTAATTTGAACCCATGCTATCGCCTGTCACCATAATCTCGACCGCGCCAGTATCATCAGAGGCTCCTAAGCTAAAGCCAGACTTGCCATGCGCTTCTTCAAAAGTTTTGCGCTTGCGATGAGTAACAACATCTTTTAATTGATTCGTCAGCCACTCCTGACCTTCATCAACTGTGACTGTTTTTTCTTCGCCACTTGGCAGCTTTGTCGTGCGTTCGATCGTCTGGGGCACACTCATCGTGACTTCAACCGAGAGATCGGGATTAATCCGTGCCGCCCCTGTGCGTGAGTTTCCATTCAGTGTTACGGCAACATCAGCTTCAATCCCAGGGAAGTCACTATCCCATGTGTAGCGATTTTCGTAGGCAGCACGAAATAGTTCTTGAGCTTGATTTTCGGTGGCAATCATGATTTTTAAAACGTTAGTTTTTTTGAAATGTTAATATTGGTCTGCTTAAATTTAACACTTTGGGCAATTCAGGGTCACGACATCGGGGTCACAGCGACACGGAAGCCCACATTATTCAGCCAGACATCAGCTAGATATTTACTGCGAGAGGCGGAGCGGCAACTACTAGGCGGATTAAACCATGATCCACCCCGAATGACTCGATAGGCTTCGTATTCGCCAAAAGATTCCCAAACCTTGCTGTTTTGTGGTGCGCCCTGATAGTTCTCATGCCAAGAATCACAGCACCATTCCCAGACTAAGCCATGCATATCATATAAACCAAACGGATTCGCAAGCTGAGAACTACCTACAGGTGTAGTTTTCTGGCGATATTTATCATTTGGCCCAAAGCCGTAGGCATAGCTGCTGTCATAATTAGCCAGATCGGTAGAAATAGTTTCACCAAAGCTAAAAGGAGAGTTTGTGCCACCGCGACAGGCATATTCCCATTCAGCTTCACTGGGTAGCCGATAATTGAGTCCTGTTTTGTGGCTGAGTCGATCGCAAAATTCCATAGCATCAAACCACGATATGCTCTCAACTGGTCGATCGAAACCTTTAAAGTGTGATGGATCTGGATTGAGGACGCGATTCACCTGAGGCAAATTTGCTACAGCCAGCCACTGAGATTGGGTAATAGGGAATTTACCGATAAAAAAAGTTGATACAGCTACCCAATGTTGAGGTTCTTCACTGCGATCTCGGCTAATTTCAATTTTGGGTGAACCCATCTGAAAGATGCCATTTGGAACACACACCATTTCCAAGGAGACAGTTTCGGCAATCACTTCAGCGAAATATTTACTGCGATACAGCCGTCGCCGTGTTTGATTTGCCTGATCGTCTACCTGAATATAGGCAAACTCAAATTCTTGTAATTGAGGTTGCTGAGTCACTTTTTTGTCCTGAGATTCTGGGCAGACTAGAGAAATACGATCGAACTGATTGTAACTTGTGTTCGATCGCGTCAATACCTACTTCAAGAAATTGAACTTGCCATTATTACCATCAGGCTCCATTTTGATTTGGGCAACATAAAAGTCTTTTTGGATAATTTCACCTTCAGGCGTAAAGCTAATTTCACCCAACGGCGTACTGTACTTCCCTGCTAGGATCTCGCGATTTAGTTGAGTTCTTAGCTGTTCTAAAGACAAGGTGTTGAGTTTCGTTTTATTGTCTAAGGACTTCAGAGCTTCTACAAACACCTGCACACCTGTAAAAGCTTGGGCACTGAATTGTGGCGGCTCTTTTTTGTTCTGGGCGACATAGGCTTGGCGAAACGCTGCATTCACCTCATTTGACAGTTCGGGACTGTAAGCTTGCGCGATCAGGATGCCATCACAGAGAGCCTTACACACTGGCAGCACATTTGATGTATTTAAACCATTACCGCCGATAATCAGACCTTTGTAGCCTAATTCACGCAATTGCTTTACCAAATTGCCACCATCAGCCGCTAAACCCGAAATAATCATCAGTTCGGGCTTAGCATTGATCGCATTGGTAGCTTGAGACTGGAAATCGGTATCCGTCGTTTGAAACTTTTGGACAGTGACTAATTCCAACCCTTGGGCTTTCACGGTTTCTTGAAATGTGCCTGTCTCAGATTTACTGAAAGCGTCATTTTGGGCATAGAAAACCGCAACTTTTTTAATCTTTGGATCGAGTTTTAGTGCCATCTTGACCGCATTGGGGGCAACCACTGCCACAGGTGCAGATACCCGCGCAATGTACTCACCAATCTGAGGAATCCCCTTAGCTGTGTTAGAGGGGGCGAGCACTGGAACTTTGGCGCGATCGGCAATCGGATCGGCACTAAAGGCTTGTTGAGATAAAGTCGGGCCGACGATACCAACCACCTTATCTTGAGTAATCACGGTATTGAAGGCGTTGATCGCACCTTGTTCATCTCCTGCCGTATCTTGGAAAACCAATTTGATTGGCGTACCATTCACCCCGCCTTTTTGGTTAAATAACTGTTCGGCAATTTTGGCTCCAATCACCTGTTCTTGACCAAGTAGAGCCACGTTACTGGTCTGGGCAACCGCAATCCCAATCGGAATCGCAGAAATGCTTGATGGGTTTGATGAGCTAGCAGGCGTGTTACTAGCGGTGGGAGTCTCAGCTCGATCGCAAGCCACCACTAGAGCGCAAGTAATCAAAAAAGGAAGAATTAGGGTAAAAAGTCTTTTCATAGATATGTTAAAAAATCGCAACTTAAATTTCTAATCGATCGATTTTTAAGAATACATTGTTAGGTCTAGTTGACAATCTAAAATTCGAGCATCAGGTGCTTTACAAAACTTATCGTTACAGAGATGTTAAGCACGTCCCAAAGCGGTCAATTTTCTGGTGAGATAGATAAGATAATGCAGTCCCAACTTGGGCGAATAATAATTAAACTTTGTAAAAAAGATCTTAAGGTAAATAAATGAGTGTTACAGCATCAAGCGGAGCAGTAAACGCCCGTCCTCGGCTATATCAAACCGCCCTAACCTCCACTATTTCACAGGTAGAACAGCAAGACAGATTTCCTGGGCGTACTGAACTTGAGGACTTAGTTACTTACTTTCAGTCAGGCACAAAGCGCCTTGAGATCGCTGCCATTCTGACCAACAATGCCGACACAATTGTCTCCCGGGCCGCTAGCCGTATTTTTACAGGTGGCTCAGCGATGGCTTTTTTGGAAAAGCCCAAAGAAGTTGAAGAAGAAGTAAAAATGGGCATGGATGGTATGCCGATCGACACCAAAAGAGGCATGGAACTTGGCACTGTGAGCTACGCCGAAGGTGGTGGTGTTTTTGATGTATTCAGGTCTTTCTTTAGCGTTACCAGCACTGATGTGGCTCCACCTGGTTTCCGTCCGATCAACATTGCTCGCTATGGACCCGAACGGATGAAGAAGTCGCTGCGGGATCTAAGCTGGTTCCTGCGGTATGCCACCTATGCGATCGTGGCGGGTGATCCAAATATCTTGGCGCAAAATACTCGTGGTTTGCGTGAAATTATTGGGGCTGCCTGCTCAGTTGATGCCACGATTGTGGCGCTGCAAGCGATGAAGCAATCGGCAGTGAATTTTGTGCGGGGCGATAAGGAAGCCGCAGAGATCGTGACGCAGTATATGGATGTGGCAATCGCCGAGTTCACGGCTCAAACTCCCTCAAATAAAGTCCGCAAACGTAATTCTGACGATCTGCAAGGCTTATCTTTACCTCAGATCTACTTCAACACAGCAGAACGCCGCCAGAAGTTTGTGATGAAGACAGGGCTGTCTACAAGCGAAAAAAATGAGATCGTCAAAGCTGCCTATCGCCAAATCTTTGAACGTGACATTACCCGTGCTTATAGTCAGGGGATCTCTGACCTTGAATCAAAGCTGAAGAATGGCGAAATCTCGACTCGTGAGTTTGTCCGCCGTTTGGGTAAATCATCCCTGTATCGCGATCAGTTTTTCTTGCCATTTATTAACTCTCGCGCTCTAGAACTTGCCTTCAAACATTTCCTCGGACGCGGCCCCGAAAGCCGTGAAGAAGTCCAAAAATACTTTTCGATCGTCTCCAAGGGTGGTTTAGCGGCTCTAGTTGATGCTTTGGTGAACTCAACTGAATACAGCGATTACTTTGGCGAAGAAACCGTGCCATATCAACGTGGTCTTGGGCAAGAGGCTCAACCTGCGAGAAATTGGGGTGCTCAATTCGACTTGTTTAACTATGCTGCACCTTTTCGGAAAATACCGCAGTTCATCACCTTGTTTGCGTCTTACAACCAGCCATTGCCCGATCAGCATGTCTATGGTTCGGGTAACGATCCTTTAGAAATTCAGTTTGGCGCGATTTTCCCGAGTGAAACTAGAAATCCTAGTGCTAGTCCTGCACCGTTTGGGAAAGACACTCGCCGCATCTTGATCCGTAAAGGCCCTGGCATTCAAAACCAAGTTGGTAATCCTAGTGCAATCGGCGAACCACCTGGTACGCTCGGTTCCCCAGTATTCAAGCTCGATCAACTGCCAGCATTCAAGGGCAAGAAATACAATAAAAATGCCAGCGTCAAGTTTACCGAAAATTCGACTCAAGCTGTGATTCGGGCTGCTTACTTGCAGGTGATCGGACGCGATGTCTATGAAGGTCAGCGTTTGAAAGTCTCGGAAATCAGGCTTGAAAATGGCACGATTACGATGCGCGAGTTTATTCGCCAGTTGGCGAAGTCCAATGTGTTCCGCGATCTGTACTGGACAAAGCTATATGTGATGAAAGCGGTTGAGTATATCCACCGTCGCCTACTCGGTCGCCCGACATACGGACGGGCTGAAACCAACAAGTACTTTGATATTTCGGCTAAGAAGGGCTTCTATGCTTTGGTCGATGCCATAATTGACTCGCCTGAGTACGATCTAGCATTTGGTGAGGACACTGTGCCTTACGAGCGTTACCTCACACCTGCGGGCTTGTCGATGCGAACCAATCGAGTTGGCTCGATCGCCGAAGATCGGGGCACATCGATCGATAAGGTAGAAACACCACGCTTTGTTGAATTGGGACAAGTTACCGAAGCCCGATCTCTTGTTTCGATCCAAGATCGGATCAACCAAGGGGTCAGCAAAAAGCGCGAACAAACCAAAGTGTTCAAACTGGCAAACCTCAGCCCCACCGAAGTAAATATTCTGATCGGTGCGGCTTATCGTCAGGTGTTCGAGCGTGATATTGCGCCTTATGTATCGAAAGATGTCTTCAGCCGCTACGAAAGTGGGTTGAGAAACGGTGAAATCTCGGTGAAGGAATTTATCGAGTCGATCGGGACATCAGATCTCTACATCAAAGAGTTCTATACGCCTTACCCCAATACCAAAGTGATCGAACTTGGCACAAAACACTTCCTCGGTCGGGCCCCACTCGATCAAGCAGAAATTCGCAAGTACAACCTGATCTTGGCAAATGAAGGTTTGAAAGCTTTTGTTAGAGCCGTTGTGAGCAGTATGGAATATCTGCAAGCCTTTGGTGAGGATGTCGTACCATACAATCGGTTTGAGACCTTCCCGGCCGCTAACTTCCCGAATACGCAAGAGCTATACAACCGTCTTACCAAGCAAGATAAGTCTGTTGTTGTACCTAGCTTCAAAACGGCGAAGTCTAAGATGGGTAATTACCTCGGTAGCATCAGATAGCTCGGAGAAATTCGATCGACAACTAATTAGTCTAAGGGGTACAGATCATGTGCCCCTTTTTGTTTGCTTGGTTCACAGGCGGTATAATCTTCATCAAAGCAGCCTTAAAAATTTCACTTAAAATTTATAACTGGGGAACTAAAAAATTTGTGAGCGATTTAGTGGCACCTTCATTCGTATCGATGGACGCACAACCCCACGTTTTAATTCAGACTGGGCGAGGGGCGAATCGCGTACCTTTGATTAATGCTAACGTCTGGACAATTGGGCGGGGTAATGAAAACGTTCTCCCATTGCTGGACAAATGTGCTTCTCGTAACCATGCCATGATCCAAACTATTGGCGCGGGTGCTTTTTACTTGATCGATTTGGGTAGCCGCAATGGCTCATTCGTGAATGGGCGACGGGTGACGATCCCTGTGTGCCTCAAAAATAACGATCGAATTACCCTAGGAGAGACAGTAATCGAATTTTTTTGTCCCGAATCGATCGATACCACACCAGAATCTGAAATCGATCGAGATCAGACAACAGACACAAAGATGCTGCACAGTCGCCGACTGATCACCGTAGTCGTGGTTGATATTCGTGACTTCACCAGAATGACCCAGCAACTTGACGAGCAAGTACTGTCGGAAGTAATCGGTACATGGTTTCGGAAGGCAGGCGAAATCATTAGCCATTACGGTAGTTGGGTAGACAAATACATCGGCGATGCCGTGATGGCAGTCTGGATTCACTCCACCAGTCCTGGCACAGACCAAGTCCCAACCCAAGAGATGCTGAAGCCCTTCTATGCTCTTTATGCCCTATCGAAGATGAGTAGCGAACTCAACAACGAATTTCCTTTGCCATTTACTTTGCGCGTCGGTGCTGGGATGAATACAGGCTACGCCATGGTGGGTCAAATGGGCAGCAGCGAACATCCTGACTACACGGCTTTGGGTGATACTGTGAATGCGGCGTTTCGGCTAGAGTCTGCCACTAAAGAACTGCAACTAGATATTGCCCTTGGCGAAGCTACCTATGGACGCACTCCCTATGCTGCTGTGCTGCTACCATTCAAACAGCATACCGTTAACCTCAAAGGCTACGATAAGCCAACTGTGACCTACGCTGGTACATTTGACGATCTCAGGCAATTTCTCAGCAAGATTCGGATTGAACATCCTGATAGTTCGATTTCTAGTTAGGGCATGTGCTAAAAGTTTAATTTCCTTGTCAGCTAGTTTCGGATACATTAATTACAGGCAGCCCTATAAATGCTGAATCTGGTATTTTCTCGTGATTAGTGCTAATTTCGCTGGTAGTTAAGTAACTCAACCATGGAATCATTCCCTCACCTACTGCTGCACGATGATGGCAACGAACTAACCGTTCCACTCACGCAAGGAACTTCCTGGACTCTAGGGCGGGGAGATGACAACACAATCGTGCTCCAAGACAAATGGGCCTCACGCAACCACGCGATTATTCAGATCATGGAATCTGGTAGTTTTTACCTGATCGATCTTGGTAGTTTGAATGGCTCTTTTGTGAATGGGCGACGGGTAACGATTCCGATTGTGTTGCAAAATGGCGATCGAATCACACTCGGTACAGCCGACATGGATCTAGTCTGTCCTGAACCCACACCTGTTGTCCTCTCATCCGCAAAACAGCAGCGTTCTACGGTGATGCTCCACACCCGCCGCCTGATCACGGTGGTCGTGATCGATATTCGCAATTTCACAGGACTAACCCGACAACTAGAAGAACATGTGCTGTCGCAGGTAATTGGGACTTGGTTTGGCAAAGCGGGAGAAATCATCCGTCATTACGGTAGTGGGGTCGATAAGTACATTGGTGACGCTGTGATGGCTGTGTGGGTGCATAACACGGTTCGCGGTACAGACAAAGTTGTGCCACAAGAAATGTTAAAAGTATTTCAAGCCCTCAATGCCCTCTACCTCATGAGTGATGAGTTGAATGAAAAATTTGACCTGCCGTTTCGTCTGAGGATCGGCGCAGGCGTAAATACAGGTAACGCGATTATTGGTCAGATGGGCGCAGGCGATCGACCTGAATACACGGCCCTGGGAGACACTGTTAATGCTGCCTTTCGCCTAGAAACTGCAACTAAGGAAATTGGGGCTGATATTGCTTTGGGGGAAACAACTTACGAACAATCTCCCCATGCTGGCGTGCTCCTACCGTTCCAGCAACATACAGTCAACCTCAAAGGTTACGACGCGCCGACAGTTACCTACGCTGGCACATTTGCTGAACTTGCGGCTTTCCTCGAAAAAGTTACGACCAAAATCGATGCAATTGAGACTGAGTAACGGTTAGCGGTTAGCTCTAACACCCAATTCATCCCGAAATAAAAAAGCCCCTCTGCTTTAAAATGCCTGAGGGGTAGTGGTTTAATGTGAGATTTCTAGCTTAGGCTTAAAGGCTAGACAAATTCTGTCGCGCAGTGGACAGCAAAAAAAATTAACTTTTGGTACAATTTCTAGCACTTCTTTTAAACACTCATTTAACACTCATTTTTATCTGGCGCTCGATCGACTAACCGAAGCAGGATTCGGCGGCAAAAGGTAGAGAAACCGCCCTTCTCAGAGCGGCAACTAAGTGTGTGAGTAAACGGCTATATATTAACCCCATTTAGCCGAAATAGTGATATTTTGCCAAAGTTATCTGTATTTGTTTGATAAAGTCAGATGTCATTGGGATCTGGGGGTGCTGTTTTGGTAGAATACAAAGCTTGAGAGCAGTTTCGCCCAAAGCTTTCAACTTTTAATCCATTTATTAATCTAGATTAATGTTGCAGACCACCCGCCCACGCCGCTTGCGTCGCACTCCTGCCCTGCGCCGACTGGTAAGAGAGACAATTCTGACCGTTGACGATCTGATTTACCCAATGTTTGTGATGGAAGGCAAAAACACCAGAGAAGAAGTGCCTTCGATGCCTGGAGCCTACCGCTACACATTAGATCTGTTGCTTAAAGAAATTGCTGAAGTTGCGGCATTAGGCGTAAATGCGATCGCCTTATTTCCTGCTGTTCCCCCTGAGAAAAAAGACGATCTGGGCAGCGAGAGCTACAATCCCGAAGGCTTAATCCAGCAAACTGTGCGGGCGATCAAACAAGCTACCCCCGATATTTTGGTGATTACCGATGTCGCGCTCGATCCATTCACCACGCATGGTCATGATGGACTAGTAGATCAAAACGGCATCATCCTCAACGATCCCACGATCGAAGTACTGGTAAAAATGTCGCTGTCCCAAGCTGCCGCAGGTACTGATATTGTCGCGCCTTCAGACATGATGGATGGTCGGATTGGGGCAATTCGCCTCGCACTTGATGAGCAGGGCTATGAGCATGTGGCGATCTTGGCTTATTCCGCTAAGTATGCTTCGGCTTATTATGGGCCGTTTCGTGATGCGCTGGGTTCTGCGCCAAAATCAGGTGACAAAAAAACTTACCAGATGGATCCCGCCAATTCGCGTGAGGCTCTGAAGGAAATTTACCTAGATATTGCCGAGGGTGCGGATATTGTGATGGTAAAGCCAGCTTTGGCTTATCTCGATATCATTGCTAAGGTCAAAGCTGAAACCGACCTACCTGTGGCGGCCTATAACGTCAGTGGTGAATATGCCATGATCAGAGCCGCTGCCCAAATGGGTTGGATTGATGAAAAGAAAGTGATTCTAGAAACTTTGACCAGTATGAAACGGGCGGGCGCAGATATGATTTTGACCTACTTTGCTAAAGAAGTGGCCCTGATTCTGAGTACTGTCGATCGATCCTAGACTATTAGCTAGCTTGGAGTTTTGAACAAATCCAAATGGTAAACCTCAAATCTATGGATGCTAGTCAACTTTTAGAGCAGTACGCTGCTGGAGAGAGAGATTTCAGTAGGGTTAATTTGAGTAGCGTGTTTCTAACAGGGGCGAAACTACCGAATGTGAATCTAACCGAAGCCGATCTGGGTTTGGCGACGCTAGATTTATCTGACCTCAAAGAAGCAGAACTAAATTTGGCTAACTTGAATGGCGCAAATTTGAGCGGGGCGGAACTCTGTCAGGCAAATCTGAATGGCACTAGTCTGAACCGAGCTTCGTTGATCGGAGCCGATCTGAGCGAAGCTTTTTTAATCGAAGCAGATCTAAGTGAAGCCATTTTACTAGAGGCGAATTTGAGTCGGGCTTTTTTAACTGGAGCTAATCTCACCCGTGCCAACCTGACTCGCGCCAACCTGACTCGAACTTTCTTCACTGGGGCACTTTTGAATGGGGCGAATTTAAGAGATGCCGATTTGTCTGATGCTGACCTGAGTAAGGCGAATTTAACTGGGGCAAACCTGATGGGGGCAAATTTGAGTCGCGCCAATCTGACTGATGCCAAATTAAATTGGGCTAATCTCAGTGGGGCTAAGCTGGCTGGAGCTGACCTAACTGGAACGTATTTGGTCACACTTCGGAGTGCCGCAGGAACAGACTTTTCTGATGTCAGAAGCCTCCACAATCATGGCGCACTGCTAGATCGAGTAAATCAAGAACTATGACACTCTTATTGGCAGGTGATATCGGTGGGACAAAGACACTTCTGCGCTTAGTTCGGCAGCGGGTCGATCCTCATGGCGATCGACGGTTTTCTCCGATTTATGACATGGGCTATTCCAGCAATAGCTTTGCAGATCTAACTGATATGGTGCGGCATTTTTTCGCGGCGGCAACTGCTCAATTGGGCTTCACGCCAGAACCGATCGCTGCTTGTTTTGGAATTGCCGGCCCAGTTGTGAATAACACCTCTGAACTGACTAATTTAGGCTGGTCATTACATGCCGATCGACTCTCAAGTGAGCTAAAAATTCCGCATGTCACCCTGATCAATGACTTTGCCGCCGTCGGTTACGGCATCTTGGGATTAGATCCGACCGATCTCCACACACTTCAGCCAGGAATCCGTCAGGAAAAAGCCCCGATTGCGATCGTTGGTGCAGGTACTGGTTTGGGCGAAGGTTTCTTAGCTTGGAATCAGGATCGCTATGAAGTCTATGCTTCTGAAGGTGGTCATGCCGATTTTGCGCCTCGATCGACTTTAGAGATCGATTTGCTGGACTATTTGTTAGCCAGACACGAACGAGTTTCAGTCGAACGGGTGGTTTCTGGTCGAGGCATCGTCACGATCTACCAGTTTTTACGAGATCGACACCCCGACCCAGATCTCAGCGAAATTGGTCAGCAGGTAGCCGATGCTGTGCGGTCATGGGAGCAGGGAAATCATGATGTCGATGCGGCGGCTTCGATCGCTAGGGCGGCGATCGATCGAGTCGATCGACTTTCAGCCCAAGCAATGCAGATATTTGTGTCTGCCTATGGTGCCGAAGCAGGCAATTTGGCTTTGAAACTTTTACCTTACGGCGGACTGTACCTTGCGGGTGGAATTGCCACGAAAATTTTGCCTTTGATCGAACAAAATGGCTGGCTCACCGCTTTTAAACATAAAGGGCGCGTCAGTCCTATGCTCGATCGAATTCCCGTTCACATTATCCTGAATCCCAATGTCGGCATGATTGGGGCTGCTCTCTACGCCGCCAATCTGAATCGCTAGGTTGTAAGTTTCTGCTATGGCAATTAAACAAATTTTGATCGTAGATGATGAAGAACGCATTCGAGAAGTAGTGCGGATGTGCTTAGTCAAACTCGGCAAATGGGAAGCGATTATGGCGGCTTCAGGACAGGAAGCCATTCAAATCGCAGTCGATCGTCAACCCGATGCTATTTTATTAGATTTATCTATGCCAGGCATGGATGGATTAGAAACGCTACGCCAACTTCAACATCATCCCCAAACGTCAGCGATCCCTGTAATTTTTCTCACCGCCAAAGCCGAGGACCCAGATCGATCGACCTATCAACAACTCGGCGTGGCTGGACTAATTGTTAAACCTTTCAATCCAGTCGAGATTTCGCTGGAGATCAAGAAAATACTTGGCTGGGATTAATGCGGTTTCTGGTAAAAAAAATTACCTATTCCGAAGCCCCTAAATCCCCAATTCTGGGGACTTTGATTTTCAGAATCCCCAGAATTGGGGCAGGGGGCTGGATAGATTCTTTAAAGGAAATCTCCTGAGTGAGTGCTTAACATTTCTTTGCAAAATTCATGCGTTTCTGCAAGCTTTCTCCACTTTGTTTGTCTAATCTATACATATTGGTGATGGGGAGATTAATTCAGAACGCAATGATTTTATCGAGGTCAAAATGGCACTAGAAAAGTTTCCTGAATCGATCGATCTCACGTTGCCAGCCGTGGTTCAAGTAATTGAAGATGTTTTAGGTGATTATCCTGAACAGCCTTATCAGCTCTTTTTTTCAATTCATGAATTTCGGCAAAAGTTAATTACTCATATCCTCAACCAAACTCCTAGCATTTACACAGCAGAGGCTAAAAGTGAAGCTAAAAATCCACACAGTTCTCCTGTTGCCCAACGTTTGCACTTAGAAGTTTTGGTGCGTGGCAGTATTCTCAAGGTTTTGAGAGAAAATGCTGACCAACTGGACGATCGGTTTTCCCCAAAAAAAGCTGCAAACTATTCCCTTTGGCAGACCTCTGTTTCGATGTTTTGAGCGAGAATCTTAGTCAAGTTTGTCCTATTTGCCCATCTCTCTCCTCTATGAGGAATTATGAATCACTGCCCCTGTTGCTCTGACCCAATGCTTCACCATGCTAGTAATCATCAGGAATACTGGTTTTGCCGCACTTGCTGGCAAGAGATGCCACTGTTGACTAGACATTCGATCGAACAACCGATCGAACAACCTAGCTCAAATTCGGAATCACTGAAATTAAGTCTCGATTTGAGTCTTAAGCTGAGTCTTAAGCTAGGCTTGCATCTACCAGTCCAGAAACAAACTCTGCTCTCTGTTCGAGCCAGTTAGTTTAAAGATTTTAATCGTTAAATTCTGATTATAAAAGTTTTCGATCGACTCTCAATTAGTAAACCTCCTCAAACCTCTTAAAACCCATGAATAAAACTCTTTGTTATTACACTAATTGCACGGCGAGAATCCAAGTTGCTAGAGTCTCCTATGCTACCAAGATTTATTTGGAGCGAGTGATTTTCCCATTGCAACAGGTCTTGTTTGAAGCTCCCCTAGAAGCTCAATTAGAGATCTCTATGAGTGCCGTAGGACACTTGGAAATTGGTGATCCTGTGCTAGTCGAGCTAATTTCTTGCCGCCGCCTTGAGGTGAGTCAGATTAGTGAGGTGAGTGAGATCGGTGATGCCATTTTAGCCGCCTAGTTGATTAGTAATATTTCGCTCTTTCTAAAGGGTTTAACTATGAGAACTGCAACTATCGATCGACTTACTTTAGATGAAACTACTTATGAGTTCGGTTGGTGGGTTGAGGTTTTTACGGCTCATCCCCCATGCTTGTACTACTTCGGCGCATTCGAGACTGCCCAAGAAGCTGAGAAGTCTCAATCAGGATTTGTCCAAGATCTGTTTCATGAGGGCGCAAGTGGGATATCGCACAGAGTTAACTTTCAACAACAACCCAGTCTGATCACTATTTCTGGCGAAGAATTATCAACTCCAAAGCCAGAGTTTTCGATCGGTAAATTGCAAAATTAAGCTGCACTTCAAGTTCAAAAATATAAGGGAAATACAATGAAAAAGATATTACTGATTGAAGATGATGACACCTTGCGAGAAATACTGGTTGAAGCACTTCAGGACGAAGGTTTTGATGTTTGGGAAGCTGATAACGGTGTGACTGGTGTTTCGCTTGCCCAAAAAATCATGCTGGATTTGATTGTGTGTGATGTTGATATGCCTGGAATGAATGGATTCAAGGTTTTGGATCGATTGCAGCAAAACCCGGCGACATCAGAGATTCCATTCATTTTTATATCAGGTAATTCCTACTTGGCTCATGATTATGCGAATAATCAGCCAAATCAAGCAAATGCCTGTTTATTGAAGCCGTTCAGTTTTCGTGAGTTGCTAGTGCTAGTCAAATGCCAACTCAAAAATCCTGTACCTGAAGAGCTAGCCCACATGTAATCATGTTTCTATCGATAATTCCCCCCAGCCCTCAATCCCAAGTCACACCAGTAAAGTTAGCCCCTTCGGTATAGGCACTTTCGAGATTAGTATCGCTGAGTTTAGCTTTACTGAGATTAGCTTGGGATAGATTAGCCTTGAACAAATCAGCTCCATTCAGACTGGCACTAGTTAAGTTTGCCTCGCTCAAATCCGCTTCATTTAAGCTCACCCCATATAAACTGGCTCCACTGAGATCAACTTCGCTCAAATTTGCTTTAGATAAATTTGCCCCATTCAGCGTGGCACGGCTGAGATCGGCACGATGTAGATTTGCTTCATGCATATCCGCGCCATATAGACGAGCCTCGCTCAAAATCGCATCACTCAAATCTGCCTTACTAAGTTTGGCATTACTAAGATTTGCGCCATTTAACCTAGCTCTATGCATTTTTGCTTTGTTTAAGTTAGCTTTAAATAAATTGGCTCCATATAGCTTCGCTTCATTCAGGTTTGCCTCGCTTAAATCCGCTTCACCCAAATCTGCGCCACTCAGGTTTACCCCTACAAGCGTAGCGCGATATAGCTTCGTGCCGTGAAGATCGGCTCCATTTAGTTTGGCATTACTGAGATTTGCGCCATATAGACTTGCCTCTGTCAAATTTACGCCACTCAAGTCGGCATTACTCAAATCTGCGCCATTTAAGTCGGCTTTTGTCAGGTTGATCCCAACGAAATCACGTCTCCCTAATTTGTATTGATGAATCAATTCTGCACTTTCCATATCATTTCAGAAATTAGGAGCTAGCTTTACTCTTCGATTGGAGCACGATCGAAACATACCTTGCCTCCTATAGCATTGCATAAATAACTTGATAGATCAGGCGAAACAGCGTCGTCACAGCTACTGCCCCAACTCCAGCCAGAAATGCTAATAACACGATCGCCGCGAACCAAGGTAACGGCACGTTGGCAATAAATGCAGGCAGAGCAGGTTTCAAGATCAACAACCCTGCGATCAGAGCGATCGAGGTAATGCCATTTAAGAAAAACAGCAGGTCTTTGTTATCCATCACGCGAGTAATCCGCAGCCATAAGGCTCCCAAAGTGATGACAGCCCCAACCAGTAAAATCGCCATAGGAGCATTCAAGGTTACGCCAATAGTGGTAGAGGCGATCGAAAATAAAGCGATCTCAAATCCAATCGAAAACGCGGCAAAGAGCTGAGAACCAAGTGGCGGTAAAACTAGAGGTTGGGCTGGTTGAACAGGAACGGGTGAGGAGATCGGTGACTGGGCAATCGGAGCCCCTTGCGGAACTGGGGATACTGGTTGAGCTTGTGGTTTAGAGCTGGCATTTAAAGCATTAAGTGCAGCTTGGGCAGAGTCGTATCGATCGCTTGGTGCTGCTTGGATCATGCGATCTAAAACATTCGCTAGTCGATCGCTAACTTTTGGGGCAAAAGTACGCCAAGCCCAAGTGTTGGTATGAGCATCGAACAACTCTTCAGGAAGTTTGCCAGTCAGCAAGAAAATACAGGTCACACCAAAGGCATAAAGATCGGAAGCAGGAAAAACTTTATCCCCCCGCATTTGTTCTGGCGCACCATACCCAGGAGTGAAGATTCCTGTGGATTTTTGTCCGACTGGGGCAGACGCAATCTGTTTCACTGCGCCAAAGTCCAATAGAAAATACTTTTGATCCTGTTTGCGGATCATGATGTTAGAAGGTTTGATATCTCGATGAATTGAGCCATTCTCATGCACAAACTGCAATACAGGCAGCAGACTCGTGATAATCTCTCGGACACCTGCTTCGTCGATCGAGCCATTCTGTTCGACAATTTGCTCCAATGTAAACCCATCGATAAACTCTTGCACTAGGTAGAAGAAGTTATCATTGCCAGCTTGCACCTCAAAAAACGCCAGTAGATCGGGAATTTGAGTATGAGCACCTAGAGTTTCCAGCACCTCCCCCTCCCGCTCAAACATTTGTTTGGCAATGTCCATTTGCTGAGGGGTTAGACCAACTGGGAGCAATTGTTTCACGACGCAACGACGCATCGCAGGGGTGTATCGATCGCGAGCCGTAAAAGTCGCGCCAAATCCACCTCTAGCTAGGGGTTTTTCGGTGAGGTAACGCCCTACCAAAATCAATGGCATGCCGCAGTTAAGGCAAAACTTTTGGTTAACCGTTTTGACCGTATTCCCTGCATCTAAATCGGCAAAAGCATTAACAGGTTTCGTGCAAGTAGGACGGGTGCAGTAGATATCCACAATTCTTCTGTTGGTAACCTTAAACGATCGTTCATGACTAGAATACCGAATCTAGCAAGAATACGTGAAGGATTCTGGCTGGAAGCACAACAAATTTTTCGATCGAAAGCAGATAATTTACCTCTTGCGAAAATCCCGTTATGTGGTAAGCTAGCGCGCAAGTTTTGCCGTCTTTACTAGGCAGATATCATTCATTAGGCATACGACCATGTTTATGTTAAGAGACTGTTCCACAACTTTATCTAGATCTTGCTGGTTGGGGTTGCTAGCCTTGGCTAACGTCGCTTCACCTGTCATGGCTCAAAATTCTTCCTTCCCTGAAGATTCGATCGCTCCGTCCATTCCGATCAACCGTGCGACAAGTTTCCCAGCACCCAGTAATTTTTCTAACACAATACCCAGCAACGCTAACCAGTATGTTGTCTACGTCCCTAGGAATAATCCGATGGTTTTGCAGCAGGTCAGAGCGATCGTGCCTGATGCTTTTTCTGGCAGATTAGACAATGGTCAGTCAGTCGTGCAAATTGGACGTTTCAATAATTCTAACCTTGCCCAACGACGGGTCGAACAACTCAAGCAAATGGGATTATCGGCTGATGTGGCGACAGTATCGACCAAACTGGCGACTACTATGCCTGTAACCGATCCTTTTTTCTCAACATCCGCCCCTACAAATACTTTAGGCGTGCCAAATCTGCCCCCTAGTAATTTTCCAAGCAATTTTCCAAACGATCTCCCAGGTGTGCCTAGTGCGATTCCTCCCGCAGGACAAGGGACGATCGAAATTAGTCGCCCGCAGCAGACATATCAAGCCACGCCTCAGTTGCCTGGCCAGACAGCTTCGATCAATCCACCACCTGAAGTTTCACGCAATCGCTACTTTGTGATTATTCCTTCTGCGGCTGATGCCATTCTGCAAAAAACCAGAAATATTGTGCCAACTGCGAGGCTGACTGCTACCGAACGGGGTACATACATTGAGGTGCAGGGTTATCCCGAACGTCGTAGTGCTGACACTTTGAGTTCTACCCTTCGATCGCAAGGTTTAGACTCGAGAGTAATCTACTTCTAGGCTTCGATCGCTAGTGTTGCACGACGTTGCTTAACTAGGTTGGGGATGTGATGATTTTTATCTTCTTGGGAGCCAAAGCCAAGGCGGGTATAAACCATCCCTCCGATACCTGGTACAACAACACCCTCAGAAGTGCGTTCGTCATCTTCCGCTAAATAAATAAAGCAAAATTTTTCATACACACTGGCAGGAAAACCCTCTTTTAGCCTATCTTCAGCCCCTTTTAAAATTACAGGTGCAACTATGAAGATTTTGTCTGGGGTAACACGCTCGATTGTGTCGAGTAAGTTAGTTCGGACTACACAAGCTCCAGAAATAATTGACTTAACCACAATTAGACTATCAATTTTTGCGGAAGTCGGCTCTAGGTAACGCTTGACGATTGGTGCAACTTGCAAGTTGGAAAGTTCAAATGGGGCAAAACGCTGGTTCCAGAAACAAGCAAGTTTAACGCTGGCTAGACTTTCTTCTAGCTTATTCAAGATGCCTTTGGCTAAAAAATCAGCGTCTTCTACAGTACAAGCAAGATAAGCACCAGTTTTACGATCTTTAATTTTATCTAGAACTGTTTTGCCCAAAGATTCGCCAAGCTGATACATACACTCACGATAAAGGCTTGGAGTGCTGTGTAGATCGATCAGGGAAGATAGCAGAGCTTCATCCTTATCTCTTAAGAATTGTGAGTATGCTCTAGTCATGGTGCAATCTCGCAGAGTGCTTGGCGATAGTATATGGTTTTATCAAGCTTTAGAACAACTGTTTGTCATCATAAGTTAAGTTTTTGTAACATTTTTGAGATCCCGCCGATCGTTTAAAGTAAAGCTTCTAGATCCTCAAATGTCGATGGAGCTACTTGCTTGATTCTAGATTGCAAGCGCTGGAATTCATCCGACTCATAGCTATGCGGAAACGTTCCATCTGTAGACCAACCATCGTCTGTATATTCCCAGTGCAAAAATCCCCTAGAAAGTGAAAAGTGAAATCCGACAATTTGTTCTAGGATTGCACTTACTTCAGGGTCGATCGAGATCTCATGGTCAGGTAAAAAAGATCGGATAAACGATGGTTGACACTGCTGGGCTGATGTAAGAACATCCATGACCGCAATGTATTTTGTATTGCTAGCAACCCAAGCTCCTAGTAAAACTTTTGCTACGCATTCAATCTTATCTCTACTTGGGTTCTCAAAAGCGGTTAAATAGATGATCGCTTGCCTGAAATCAGCATGGGTTTGCAAAAATTCGTCAATGGTCGATCGAAAAGGGAAAAATACAACACAGGTACAATCTGCTAGGTCTGAGGGAATTAGATCTTGAAGTTTGGTTTGTGTTTCCTCTGAAGAAACCACCAAAAATAATTCTGAGTCTCTACTTTTTGCTTCGGTGTTGAGATGTCTCTGTTTGCGGAAGTCATAAGCAATATTGCCTGTACTGTTATCACTACCCCATGAAACTGTAGGGCTATTTTTTAGCTGAAAGTGCTGCAATGCCGACTCCTTACCAAGATCGACGATCAGGTCATCAACAAAAGCTATTATTTGACTAAAAAAGTAAATCTCCTCGCCAGACTCAATGACAAGAGGTGCAAACAAGGCAATTTGGTGGATGGCGAAAAAGTTTTCGTATGTATTGCCGTTTTGATTTGCACCACCACCACGATTCTTTTTTTGTAAGTATTTGAGGGTTTCGCTGTCGAGTAGACTTGTGAGCTGGCTATCAGAGTACATTATGTCGATAAGTGCATTGGCATGAATCGTGGATCGCTCTAAGTTGGAGACTTTAGGTTCTCGATCCCCTTGGTTACAGTTATAGATTCGATTCGATCGCCAACTTGAATCTTATCAACTAGTTCCATGCCATCCGTGACATAACCAAATACAGCATAGGAACCATCGAGGAAATTGACATCTGCTAGGGTAATGTAAAATTGTGAAGAGCCAGAATCAGGCGACTGCGATCGAGCCATTGCCACAGCTCCTTTGACATGCTTCAGCATTGGCGGCTTTGTAATGCCAGCTTCGTTAAATGTCTTGCTATAGACTGGTTTTTTTCCGCCTTCTGGCAGAATTTCTAGGGGAATTTGCCGCTCAGATCCTGTAACTGGATCGATAAATCCACCCGTACCATTCCCTAAAGGATCGCCACCCTGAGCCACAAAAGGCGCAGGTTCTCTAACAACGCGATGGAAAATCAGGTTGGTGTAGGTTCCACGCTTCACCAGATCGATAAAATTACCTGCCGTAATTGGCGCGGCTGTCCCATCGACTTCGATCGTGACCACACCACCCTTCAGTTTCATTTCTACGGTGGCTTTACCAGCTAACTGGGCGAACTTTTTTAGGGTAGAGTCAGCCGTTGGTGGACTAGTCGGCTTGAGTGCGATTGGGCTAGATAAAGTCGTGCTACCAGGAGTTGCGATCGATGTGCTAGTAGAGCTAGTGGATGATAGCCCCGCATCGTTACAGCCAGTTAAAACCACCAAACAAACAACCGCGAAACAACTAATTAAAGTTCGCCACATATTTTTCATAAACCAAGTTTTGTTAAGTTAGACAAATTCTAGGGAGATAATTTCTACAATCCTTCGAGCGGGACAGACAAGAATTTTGCAATCTCGGCAGCTCTGTCTTCGAGCGTAGATAGAGCGATCGGTTGTCCGACTTCGGTGAGCGGAATTTCGCCTCTACCCTTAAGTTTGAGATACAGTGCTCGCTTGGGGTTAAGTCCGTTACGGATCTCGACGCGGACTGACTGGACATCGGTAAGTGGGTACTCGAAATCGATCAGACGATTTTTACCAGGGTAACCCCAACGGAAGATCCGAACTTTTTCGGTCTCTAAGCTAAATTCATTGAAACCACCACCGATGTCTAGGACGATCGATGCCCACAGGTAGATATCTAGCAATGTCCCAGCCACACCATAAAAAGTTAGAGCTAAGCCCTGTGGCACAAACTCTAATTCGAGCGGGTTGGCGACAGGAAGTAGGTTGATCTTGAAAAGGCTGGATAGTCCTGCAAGCAGAAATCCGATCGCCCCGATCGACACAATAATGGCAAAGGCGAAATTACTCAGTCGTCTGGCTCCCGCGATCGGATATTTGAGCACGTTAGTTTGAACAGGTGTAGTTGTCACAATCGGTGAGTTTATATAACTTTGATAACGTCATCTAGTATAGACTTTCGGTATGTTTGATTGTCTTTATTCTGATTTTGCTCGTATTTACACTAATGCCGAGCTGGCTTTGCCTCTGACTGGGATTCATGTCCAGCAAGTCGATCGAAGTTTTTTGCGACCATATATGTTGTTTAACATGGTGTCGAGTGTCGATGGCAAGGCAACCACCAGTGCAGGCGGACTCATGGGACTAGGTTCTGAACCCGATCGCCACCTGATGACCAGACTTCGATCGCAAGTTGATGCTGTGGTGGTTGGTGGCGGCACACTGCGCGTCGATCCGTTTATCCCCACAACTCCACCAGAATTAGTTGAAGAAAGATTAGCTGACTTCCAAACGCCTCAGCCATTGGGCATAGTTGTCAGTACAAGCGGCGATCTGCCCCTAGATCATCGGTTTTGGCTAGCAGGTCGAGATTTACGCATAGTTTTTTTGGGGGAATCAGCCTCCCAAGCAGTTGAAGCTGCCTTAGCACAGAAAGCCCAAGTCTACCGCCTCTGTACTTCATCCTCTGGGGTCGATCTAGGGCAAATGCTGGAAATTATGTTCAACCAGCTAGGAATCAAACGCTTACTTGTAGAAGGTGGCCCCTCGCTGAATTACTCTTTGATCTCTCAAGGCTTTGGTGACGAGTTGTTTCTGAGTCTGTCACCGCGTCTGGTTGGGGGGGTGAAAAACTCAACTGTAATTACTGGCGATGGTTATGGTTTGGGTGCAGAAAATTTACGCCAACTCAAATTTCGATCGATTTATCGCCACCAAGACGAACTATTTTTGCGTTATCAAATTCACCATAATTCGTCAGGTTGATTTGCATAGACTTTTTTGGATTTAAAGTTGCTTTCGATCGGCGAGGTCTTTCTGTATTATGCGTAGATCAGTCTTCCTTTTGGATTGGGAATGGGTCGATCGAACATTTGTGCAGTTTCTATCCATTCTTGGATCGCAACTTCGACGTTGGTTGCAGCTTCCGTGAACCCAAGAATCCCTTTTTTTCTTTTTCCTTGAATTGAATCATTGAGCCCAATCGGCATAATCGAGGTCAGGAATGTTTTGGAAATGTTTTACGTTGTTTGTAATCAGACGGTAATCGCAATGGACAGCAGTAGCTCCAATAAATAAATCGATGGGCGCTACTACTAAACCTCTAGTTCTTAGATGGTTGTAGATTTGGCTGGTGGTATCGGCAATTTCGCGATCGCATGGTATCACTTCGCTTACTTCAGCGAGACGTTCAAATTGCTGCATTTGCCTTTGAGCATCTTTGTAGAGCAATCCGCTTTTGATTTCGTAGTAGGTAAAGATTGAGAACGAGAGATAGGAATAATGTTGTCTATAAAGACGAAAATTCTCGACTACTAGAGGGTTCCCGCGCAAGAAGTAGGAAATGATATTTGTGTCGAGTAGTGCTTTTCTCATAGGCTATCCATTCTATGTAGGTCAAGTTGACGATTGGTTTCGGCTTCTTCGACGATTTCTTGCATGATGTCTTCTGCATCGGCGGCATGTGGGACGCACGAGTAGATGTATCCAAACAAGGCAGTCCGGTGCCTCATCAGCAAAGCGCCGATCAGACCTTCGCGGGTTCCTCGGGATTGCAGTTCGTCGTCCATCGATCGGCAACCTTGTCGAGAGCGGAAGCGGCTACCTGTCAGACGCCAACCACCCTCGTCTGTAGGAAATGTCGGTCGTCCGCCCGATTAGGCGGTCCAATTGGAAAGGAAAAAATCTGAATCCCTGCCTAATCCGTCGGCGTCGCGACATTACTGCTGAATGATCACTCCGCTTCAGAATCCCCCCCTCGTTGGATGGCGCCTGATGATTGCTTTCCGCACACGACTGACTTGCTTTCTAGCGTTCTCATTGGCGACAGGGGTAGTCTCCCAGGCGGTCGCCGCCGAGTGGACGCTGACCCAAATGGTCGGCCGCGACCCGGCAGGAGAGCCCGTTTTTCACGGCCGGCCGATGGACGAGGCCTTCAAGAATCCGATTTCGCCTGAGGATGAAGCGGCCTTTCAAGAGCGAGCGAGGCACGTGATCCGCGAGCAGGCCAAAGTGAAAGTCCCGGCGGGAAACACTTATTTCGAGAACGAGAAACGGACCTAC